>WPCJ01299059.1_pt1 | contig 39260 bp, 41 predicted proteins | sample 5399831 | NCBI WGS metagenome assembly WPCJ01 (sample SAMN12869470, study PRJNA574797) | sludge metagenome | isolation source: wastewater treatment of pH10 | place: China:Beijing | collected 2019-05-20 | reverse complement strand
CCGGAGAACAGGCTCTGGGAAAGGCATTAAAAAACAATTATTCATTAATCATTCTGGACGTTCAGATGCCGGATATGGGTGGTTTTGAAGTGGCTGAAACGTTAGCTGGCTATAGCAAGACAAAAGAGATCCCAATTGTCTTTTTATCTGCAGTTAGTACTGAGAAAAGATTTATTACCAAGGGTTATAAATCCGGTGGAATAGACTACGTGACCAAACCCATCGATCCGGAAATTTTATTACTAAAAGTTAAGACTTTCTATAATCTGCAAGAGAATAATCTTGCGATGAAAAGAACACAACAAAATCTGGAACTCGAAGTCAAAGGCAGACGAGAGTCCCAGGCGACAATGAAGTCCCAGATCGATCATTTTCATCTCATGTTGCAGGCTTTGCCACAAATTGCTTTTACACTCAATCAAAATGGGGAAGTTGATTTTGTAAATTGTAAATGGTACCAATATTCCGAATCGGAACAGGATTTTCCGGAAACTCATCCTGATGATCACGATATCAAAAAAGAATTTGAAGAATGTAGAAAAAGAGGAAAAGCTATGGAGCTTGAGGTTCGGATCAAAAATATTAAAACCCAGCTTTACCGTTATCATTTGCTCAGGATGTCTCCCGTTTTTGAAGGGGATCTCATTAAAAACTGGGTAGGAACTTTTACGGATATTGATGATCAAAAAAAGGTGGAGAAAGAAAAAGACGAATTTCTGAGTATTGCCAGTCATGAGCTCAAAACGCCTCTTACAAGCATCAAGGCGTACACACAGCTATTGGAACGAAAACTAAAACTTAATAATGAAAATTCGGAATTGCTTTATGTTGAAAAGACTTTAGATCAGATCGAAAAGCTGAACAGTCTGATCACAGATCTTCTGGATGTTTCAAAAATTGAAAACGGAAAACTTAAGATTAACAAAAAGCTCGAGAATCTGGAATCTGTTCTGCAAAGTGCAATCGAAACTATTTTACATACCAGTGGTAATAATGTAAAAATTGAACGTCACGGCGTCAAACCCGACTTCTTGATTCCTTTTGACAAAATACGGATAGAGCAGGTTTTAATCAATTTCCTGAGCAATGCTATCAAATATTCTCCGGATAATAATCAGATTTTTGTAACCACTTTTGCTGATGAAAAAGAAGTGAGAATCAGCGTTACAGATTTCGGAATTGGTATACCGGATTTTAAGCAGGAATATGTTTTTCAAAAATTTTATCGTGTAGAAGAATCTTCATTGCAGTTCCAGGGAATGGGAATCGGATTATACATCTGTTCAGAAATTATCAAACAACATCACGGAACTATTGGAGTTTCCAGTGAACCGGGAGAAGGATCAACATTTTATTTCACTTTACCACTAAATTAATTCTTTATATGCCAAAGAAAATTATACGAAATCTGCAGATTGGAGTCGGTTTATCACTTTTGATTCTTATTGCCAGTTCTATTGCTTCTTACTGGAGTATTCAAAATCAAATGAACAACAGAGAAAAGCTATCTATAAGCAGAAAATCTATCACGGCTGTTAAAGATGTTTTAATTGCTCTGCTGGATGCTGAAACAGGAAACAGAGGTTACCAGCTCACAGGTAGAGAAAATTATCTGGACCCGTACAAACGCAGTCTGGTAGAGCTTCCAAAAGCAATGCAACGGGCAAAAGATCTGGATATTGATGATCAATTCCAAATAGAACGTCTCAATAATCTGGAACAAAATGTCAAGGTTAATATCAATAATCTGAAACATTTTGTAGAAGACAGACGCAAAGGCATTCAGATGACACAGGAACAGATTACGATGAGCAAAGCTTATATGGACAAATGCCGAAGTATTGTAAATGATTTTGTAAAATATGAAGAACAAGTATTGGAAATCAAAAACAAGGATCTTACAAGATCTTCCAATACCACAGTTTTATTCATTATTTTTTCGGCAATTGCAGCGGTAATTGTTACGGCTTCTTTCTATGCAAAACTAAAGGCAGATCTGATCCGCAGAGACAAGCTGGAAAGAGAACTAAAGGAAAAAGATATCGAAATCACCAAACGTGTCAATGCAATAAAACAAATTGCAAATCGTGTTTCCAACGGAGATTACAGTCAAAAAGCTGTGGATAATGCTCAGGATGATTTGGGCGAATTGGTGGAATCCCTGAACCATATGACAGATTCTCTCAAAAAATCTTTTGATCAGATCAATAAGAGCGAATGGCGTCAAAAAGGCTTGGTTATTTTGAATGAATCCCTTGTTGGAAATAAATCTGTAAAGGAAGTTACGACTGAATCTCTTAATCATCTGATTGAATATGGCGACTGCATCAACGGCGCAATTTATCTTAACGAAGAAGGCCGATTGAAACTCAATGCAGCTTATGCACAGGAAGATCATATGAAAAATAGCTTTGAACCGGGTGAAGGAATGGTTGGGCAGGTTTTTATACAAAGATCAATCAAGGTCTACAATGATATTGATGAAAACCAATTTGCAGTAACTTTTGCCGGAAGTAAGGTCAAAGTTAATAGCATTTTGTTAGTCCCTATTGTTTTTGGTAATTACGCTTTCGGAGTATTGGAACTGAACTCAAAATCTAATTTTGATGACGATAAGATCGAATATTTTATAGAAGGCTGCCGCAATGTTGCTATTGCTCTCAATGCCGCAAAAGGAAGAGAGCAGGAACAAAGATTACTGGAAGAAACCCAAACTCAGGCAGAAGAACTGCAGGTACAACATTCTGAACTTGAAAATCTTAACACGGAACTAGAAGCACAGACACAAAAATTGCAGGCTTCTGAAGAAGAACTGAAAGTTCAGCAAGAAGAACTTTTACAAACCAATGCAGAATTAGAAGAACGTTCCAAATTACTGGAAGAGAAAAATCATCTCATTGGTGAACGTAATGCTGAGATACAGAGAAAAGTAGAGGAATTAGCATTAAGTACAAAATATAAGTCCGAGTTCCTTGCGAATATGTCACACGAGCTTAGAACACCGCTTAATTCAATTCTTTTGTTGTCTCGTCTAATGGCTGAAAATCCGGAAGAAAACCTGAATGAAGATCAGATAGAATCAGCAAAAGTAATCCAGAGTTCAGGAACGAGCCTATTGACTTTGATTGACGAAATTCTTGATCTTGCGAAGATTGAATCAGGAAAAATGACTTTGGATTATCAGGATGTTTCCCTGGATGATGTTGTGAAAGACTTACGAAATCTTTTCAATCCTGTTATTCATCAGAAAGCGCTCCAGTTCAATATCGAAATTGATGAAAACATTGAAAAAGAAATTGAAACGGATAGGCTAAGACTGGATCAGGTATTGAGAAATCTTTTATCCAATGCAATCAAATTTACTTCAGAAGGTAGTATTACTTTGAACATCAGAAAAGATCCTAAAAATAAGGAATCGATTATTTTCTCAGTTAAAGATACCGGAATCGGAATCCCTGAAGATAAGCAGAACATCATCTTCGAAGCATTCCAACAGGCAGACGGTTCTACAAGGAGGAAATTCGGCGGAACAGGTTTGGGACTGTCCATCAGCAGGGAAATTGCAAGATTATTAGGTGGAGAATTAACCTTGAAAAGTAAGGTTGATGAAGGCAGCGAATTTATTTTAAAAATTCCTGTAAGCAAGCAATCAGAACCAAGCCAGCTGGAAACCGAACAGAATATTGTAAAAGTCATCAAAGAAGATGTAGAACAAATCCATAACATTTTGGTGGAAGAGAATCCTGTTTTGGAAATTCCGGAAGATGTTGATGATGATCGTGGTACAATTACAGATGAGGATAAAGTTATCCTTATTATAGAAGATGACACCAATTTTGCAAAAGCGTTGCTCAAATATGCAAGAATGCAGGATTATAAAGGTGTTGTCGTAGTAAGAGGCGATCACGCTTTATCTGCGGCAATCCAATATCATCCGTCAGCAATTCTGTTGGATATTCAGTTGCCTGTAAAAGACGGCTGGCAGGTAATGGATGAGTTAAAATCCAATTCCGCAACCAGACATATTCCTGTACATATGATGTCGGCAATGCGCGCAAAACAGGAGAGCCTGATGAAAGGAGCCGTTGATTTTATCAACAAGCCTGTAGCATTGGATCAGATGACAGAAGTATTCAGAAGAATAGAGGAAGCGCTTCGGAAATCCCCACAAAAAGTTTTGATCGTTGAAGAAAATGCTAAACATGCAAGTGCTTTGTCTTACTACTTAAGTAATTTTAACATTTCATTATCTGTAGAAAATAACGTTGAAGACAGTGTTAGTGCTTTGATGTCTGATAAAGCAGATTGTGTGATTCTGGATATTGGTGAAGCCAGAGGAAACCAATACAAAGTTGTTGAAGAAATCAAAAGTTACGAAGGTTTGGAAAACCTGCCGATTATTATTTTTACAGAAAGAAGTTTATCCAGATCTGAAGAGCTTAAAATCAAGCAATATGCAGATTCAATAGTTGTTAAAACGGCACATTCTTATCAAAGAATCCTTGATGAGGTCGGTTTATTTTTACATCTGGTTGAGGAGAAAAATAATGGCGAAGAATTTAAGAGCAAAACATTGGGATCCTTAACAGAAGTTTTGAGTGGCAAAAAAATCCTGATTACTGATGATGATGCCCGCAATATTTTTTCATTAACAAAAGCTCTTGAAAAATATAAAGTTGATGTAGTTCTTGCAATGGATGGCAAACAAGCGCTGGATCAGATCAATGAAAACCCGGATATTGACGTTGTATTAATGGACATGATGATGCCGGAAATGGACGGTTACGAAACAATCAGGAATATAAGGAAAATGCCGAAATATGCGCGGCTTCCCATCATAGCTGTTACCGCCAAATCTATGTTAGGTGATCGGGACAAGTGTATTGCTGCGGGTGCTTCGGATTATATTTCGAAACCTGTGGATATAGACCAGCTATTATCATTATTACGTGTTTGGTTGTACGAAAATTAAATCTGATGAAAAAGAAAATTTTAATCGTTGACGACGATCCGCGTAATATTTTTGCGCTTAAGCTGACACTAAAGGCTAGAGGCTATCAGATAGAAACATCAACATCTGGACAGGAAGCAATTAATATTTTAAAAAATCAAGACAATATAAATGCCGTATTAATGGATATGATGATGCCGGATATGGATGGTTATGAAGCCATGAAAATCATACGCCGCACAGAAGCTATAAAAGATACAGCTATTATTGCAGTTACAGCACAGGCAATGCCGGAAGATCGTGAAAAATGCCTGGAAGCTGGTGCTGATGATTATGTGACGAAACCAATCGATGTTGATCAATTACTGAATGTTATTGAAAATTTATCCTAAATGTTTGAGCCAGGAATTTTAAGAGATGAAGAAATAGAATACTTGATAAAAGATGTGTACGAGTTGTACGGATACGATTTTTCTATGTACAGCAGGGCATCTTTCAAACGCAGGGTGAACCGCATCTGTGTGATTGATAAATTCACAAGCTTTGCAGAACTCAGATATACCCTGATCAATGATCCGGAATACCTCAAACGCTTCATAGAAGAGATTACTGTCAATGTGACAGAGATGTTTCGCGATCCTTATTTTTTTAAAGTATTAAGGGAAAAAATTCTTCCTCAACTCGGAACCTATCCTTTGATAAGAATTTGGGTTGCCGGATGTTCAACAGGTGAAGAAGCTTATTCCGTTGCTATTTTGTTAAAAGAAGCGGGACTTTACCACAAATGCCTGATCTATGCAACAGATATCAATCCCTCCGTTTTGGAAACGGCAAGTTCCGGAGTTTTCCCGTTGCAGCAGATGAAAGTTTACTCAGAGAATTATATTTTGTCCGGAGGAAAAAGGGATTTCTCAGATTATTATACAGCTAATTACGACAGTGCCAGATTTGACAAAAGCCTGAAAGAGAAAATGATTTTATCAACGCACAATTTGGTGTCAGACAGCTCATTCAACAGTTTTCAACTGATTGTTTGTAGAAACGTTCTGATCTATTTTGATAAGATGCTCCAGGAAAGGGTGTTTAATCTTTTCGATAACAGTCTTGAGAATTTGGGCTATCTGGCTTTAGGCTCCAAGGAAACACTACGGTTTTCTAATCTGGGGAAATTTTATCATCAGATTGAGGACCAAAAAATATGGAAAAAAGTAGATCATAATTAATAAAAGTGAAATACAGCGAAAATATTGAATTAGTAATGATCGGAGGATCCGCAGGCAGTTTACAGGTTATTTTGGACCTTGTAAAAAGGCTTGACGGGGAATTTGATTTTTCTATTGTTTTGGTTGTGCATCGTAAAGCCCAATCAACCAGTATTTTGCCTACACTGTTACAGCAGTTTTCCATTCTTGATGTTATAGAAGCTGAAGACAAAACCGAGATAATGAACAATAGGATTTATATTGCTCCGGCAGATTATCACCTGTTATTTGATGATAAAAAAAACATTTCGTTGGATAGATCAGAAAAGCTCCATTTTTCGCGTCCGTCGATAGACATAAGCTTCGGCTCTGCGTCGGATGTTTACGGAGACCGGCTTTTGGCTGTATTATTATCAGGCGCTAATTCTGATGGTGTTGACGGCCTCACTTATGTTAAGAAAAACGGAGGAAGAGTATGGATCCAAAACCCCGAAACTGCAGAGGTGGACTACATGCCGAGACAAGCTGCGGACAAAGTAAGATATGATCTCCTTATAACACCTCAAAATTTACCCGAATTTATAAATCAACTTAATAAAAATTAGACTATAGACTTAAATTTTACTTATGGGCAAGAAAAGAATACTAATATTTGATGATGACACCACGCTTTTGGAACTGATTTCAATCATCTTTGAAGATGGTGGTTACGAAGTCGATATCTCACAAACCTCACACAACATTTTAGAAAAAGTTTCGGAGTTTCACCCCGATATTATCCTGATGGACAACTGGATCCCTAATATCGGTGGGATAGAAGCCACCAGATTACTGAAAAGCAGGGAAGAGTTTAAGGATATTCCTGTGATCTATGTTACGGCAAATAACGACATCGAAGCTTTGGCGGAAAGTGCACAAGCCAATGATTATGTCGCAAAACCTTTTAATCTGGAAGATCTTGAACAGAAAGTGGCAAAATATCTTAATGACTAATTGCATAAAAACCTAAGAATATCTTAGGTTTTTTTATTTTAATTATTTTATTCAATAGGATTATTCCAAATCATTCCTTTTAAATCTTTTGAAGAAATACAGATTCCAAAGTATCAACTCAAATCCGTAGAAAAAATCTTCTATAGGTATTGTGATCAGCCGTATACCAATAAAGTTTTGAGGATTGTAATTTACAATTGGATTTTCTAATCCTGTGCCTGTCAAAATCCCATTAACCAATACAAATCCGGGCAGAAGAATAAGATAGATAACCGCAGCTGTTCCTATCCATCGGGATCCGAGTAAAAAGTATAAGACAAATAAACTCAGCCCAAGAGAAAAGAATGTAACAACTGTATAGATTTTATTATGAAAATAGATTGTCATTAGTAATGCAAGGGTTATTGATATTATGACAAATATCTTTTCGGATTTGGGTTTCCAATCCATGGAAAAAAATTTTGTCAGACAATAATAAGTGAAAATACATGAGAAAGGAATGCAAATGAAGAAAAGTAGTTCCTCTAAAGGCAATCCTATGAATCTTAATCCTAATAAGTACCGATCATTAAACCACCAGACGCCTAATTTGGTGAACCATGCGTCCCAAATGACAAATACGCTTCCAACCAAAAGTGATGATAAGAAAAAAGCACCAAAGTGCCTGTAAAATTTAATTTTGGGATGAAATGAAAATATAAAGCAGATAACTATCGTAAAAAAGTCAATAAGTAAATATGTTATTTGCATCCTTACATTTTTTGTTTGTTAAAATACATTTTGAAATATTTAACCGGTACCCAGAGAAACCCGAAACATTCTCCCATTTCCTTACTAACATGTTTGTGATGCTGTTTATGAGCCCTTCTGATGGCTAAGAGATAAGGATTTTTTGTATTTTTTAAAACTTTTATACGTTGATGAATAAAAATATCATGAACAAAAAAATAAGCCATACCATAAAACGTAACCCCTAAACCAATATAAAAATAGGCATTGAAATTATTTACAGTTCCATAATACATAAGTGCAATTGCCGGAATTGCAAAAATTACAAAGAAATAATCATTTTTTTCCAAAGGCGGATCATTACTATGATCATGATGATCTTTGTGCAATGACCAAAGAAATCCATGCATAACATATTTGTGAATAAGCCAGGTAAAGCCTTCCATCAGGAAAAAAGTAATTAATATTATGAGAAAATTCACGAAACCTCTCTTTCTTGATTGAACAATACTTCTAAAACATCTTTCCTGTAATCAAAGATATATTCTAGTTTCTTTTTTACAAAAAGCCGATGCGCAATTTTTCCGACGAATCCTAAAGGCAGTTCATAATCAACAATATCTCTTACAAGAACACCTTTTTCATTTTCTATGAACTCATGGTAATGGTGCCATAATTTGTAAGGACCTTTCACCTGAAAGTCGACAAAGCTTTTCTTATAATCGATGTGAATAATTTCTGTCTGCCAATGCATCTGAATGTTGAATATCGGAGTTATAGAGTAGTCAATAATCATTCCTTCAAAAATGTCGTCATTGTCAAGTTGTGTAAGAACCGTGAACTTCATGTCCTCTGGAGTAATTACGGATAAATTGTTTGCTGAGGAAAAAAACTCCCAAGCTTTGTCAATACTGCAATTTAACTGTTGTTCTCGGATAATCTGGTAAGTCATTTGTTGTTAAAATTTTCTTTCATTTGTTATTAATCCACTTAATGTTTGGAATAAGCAATTTTAATTCCATTGCTAAATTGATAATTTATATTCCACATAACATCCCATCATTATAGAAATTTTTCTACTGTTAGAAATTCTGATTCTTTGATTAATAATATTATTAGCTGACGTTTTTTTAATCTTATTGAATAACGAAACATAATATCTGTAAGCCAGATAAACTCCAAACCGGGAAGAACGGGGTAATTTTTTTATACCTTCCAAAGCTTCCCGAAATTCGGATTCAATTTCTTTTTCAATGTTGGATTTCACCTCATTATCAAAATCACTGATATCAACATTCGGAAAATAAGTTCTGCCTAAAACAAAGTAATCATCTTTCATATCTCTTAAGAAATTAACTTTCTGGAAAGCAGAACCCAATGTCATTGCAAAAGGTTTTAGTCTCTCGAAAGCTTCCTTGTCGCCTTCCACAAAAATCTGCAGGCACATCAGGCCAACAACTTCGGCAGAACCAAGAATATATTCTTTATAAAGATCAGAATCATAATCAATTTTATGAAGATCCATTTCCATACTCCTGAGAAATTGATCAATCAACTGAAAATCGATCTGATATTTGTGAACAGTTTCCTGAAATGATTGCAGAATAGGATTGAGAGAGATTTTTTCCTCCAGAGCCAAGGTTGTTTCCTGACGGAAACGGGAAAGCAGTTTTTGCTTATCAAACCCGTGGAAACTATCTACAATTTCGTCTGCCAAACGAACGTAGCCATAAATTGCATAGATTGGATTCCTTATTTTTGGTGATAAAGCTAAAATCCCTAGTGAGAAGCTTGTGCTGTATTGTTTCGTTGTCGTTTTACTTACTTTATAAGAAAGTTCATCAAATAATTTTTTCATATCAAATTGTTTTATTAGCTTCTGTTGCTGCAATTTTTCCAGATATTATAGATGGTGGGACACCCGGGCCAGGAACTGTTAACTGCCCTGTATAGAATAGATTTTTTATTTTTCTGTTTCTCAGAGACGGCTTCAATACAGCTGTCTGAGATAATGTATTTGCCAAGCCATAGGCATTACCTTCAAAAGCATTATAATCATTAACAAAATCATTGATGCAATAGCTTCTTTTGTAATCGATTTTTGAAACGAGATTGGACGTTTTTGTATGTTTTTCAATCCTTTTTATCATTTCGGAAAAATACTTTTCGCGCATTTCTTCAGAATCATTAATCCCGGTTGCAATAGGCATCAGTAAGAAAACATTTTCACAATTCTCCGGTGCTGTACTTTTATCTGTTTTGGAAGGACAGCAGACATAGAATAAAGGCTTGGAAGGCCATTTTTTGTCATCATAGATTTCCTTGGTGTGGAGATCAAGATCATTTTCAAAGAATAAAGTATGATGTTTCAGATTAGGAATTTTTCTATTAAATCCCAAATAAAAAATCAAACACGAAGGAGCGAAGGTTTTCTTTTTCCAATACTTTTCATCATAATTTCTTTGATCTTCTGATAACAGTTTTTGCTCTGTATGGTGATAATCTGATGAAGCAATAACAGAATCAAACTCTAGTTTTTTGCCATCAACAATGATTCCCACAGCTTTCTTATTCTCTGTTATAATCTTTTCAACATTTGAATTAAGATGAATATTAGCACCTTGTTCAGCAGCAATTTTTGCCATAGCTTCTATAACTTTAATAAAGCCGCCCATTGGATACCAGGTTCCCAATTTGTAGCCACCATAATTCATCAGACTGTACAGGGCTGGAATATCTTTCGGAGCTGCTCCAAGAAATATCACAGGAAACTCCATTAAAGTAATCAGTTTTGGATTGGAAAAATATTTTCTAACAAATTGATGAAAATTCGTTAACAAATCCAGTTTTAATACACTTTTTGCAATAGTAGGAGAGACAAACTCAAACCAGGAATGACAAGGTTTGCTGACAAAATTCTTCATACCTACTTCATATTTATATTGGGCATCTTTCATAAAATCATCCAGCTTTTTTCCTGCACCTTTCTCTGTATGGTCAAAAAGATTTCTCATTTCTTCGTAATCCTGGGGAATTTCCATGGTGCCATCAGAAAAAACCATTTCAAATTGTGGATTTAGCGGTATTAGATCATAAAAATCTTCTGTAGTTTTTCCAAAGTCTTTGAAAAAATCTTCAATAATATCCGGCATCCAATACCAGCTTGGGCCCATATCAAAGCTGTAGCCATGATGTGTTTGGAAATTTCTTGCGCGTCCTCCCAAACTGCTGTTTTTTTCAAAAATGTGCACCTCATTGCCTGTTTTGGCACAATAAGCCGCAGCAGACAATCCGGAAAAACCAGAACCTATAATTGCTACTTTCTTTTTCATATCAGGTTATTTCCCAAAGGATAATCTTTTAAAACTGTTTCCAGTAGTTGCTGGTTGTGTATATTTCTACTGAATATAGAATTATGAAACTGATCTAGTTTATCAAGAATTTTAATCAATTCCATTTTTTCGGTGTAATTCAAATTACCGGTAACAATACTGGAAGCTGTCCGGATTTTATCCATTTGTTTTTCTAAGGCTTCCAGTCCGGATTTTGTTATATTTAGGACTTTTGTTCTCTTATCTGTTTTAGAATCAGTTTGTTCTACCCAACCTTGCTTGATAAGCCTGTTGATAATAAGAATACCGGCAGACTTGTCGTGAATATTTTTTTTAATTAGTTCCATTTTGGTCATGGATCCAAAAGCTTTCAGATTAATCAGGTAGATAAATTCTTCCTGAGTATTAAAACCAGATCCTGCAATTGCTGACTTAGAATATGTTTTGGCATAACGGTTCATATGAACCAATAAGGTGCTAATAACACTTTCAGGTGATCTTCCGTTTTCCTTTCCTTCCCAATCCGGTTCATCATTAATTGATTTTCTTCTTATAACTTCCTTATCATAGATCCAGCTTTTGAATCCAATAATGTCATCAGAATAAATTTTTTTTGTGTTTTCAGAATCAAACTCCTCCAAAAGTTTTATTGTCTCTTTTATAGTTTTGAAATTCATTAAATCAATTTTAGTATACAAATATACTTATTTATATAAATTTAGTATAATAATATACATCAATAATGAGACCAAATACCAAAATCAAACAATTGTTTTAAAATTTCTTAAATGATAATTCTATATTCTTAAAAAATTATTAAAAATTCTAAAGTTTTAAAACTTTTATAATTTGTGGAACTGTAGTTGTGATAATTATAAAAATTTAAGATAACTATATACTTGAATGTACCAATATTTGAAATCCTATTATTTCACTATTCTTTGCAATCCAATTTCTTTATGTAAATCTTCGATTAATGAATCACAAACTATTAATATGTGTTCACAATTTTTAATAAGATATTCTTTTTTGTATAAATCACTATCTATTGAGTGATTTAATGTTAAACTACTAGATTGTCTTAATTCATTTATAAATGAGTCAATTTTCTTGGTCATTTTAGTGCTTAAAAACAGAATACTTTCTGAATAATTATTTGTAAATTCATTACTTATTGAGAGTGGACCAATAGATTCATCCCAAGGGCTGACTTCATCACCATGTAAATTTGCAATATTTCCTTGAAAATCTTTTTTAACTTTTAGTATTAAAATTACAAGTTTGGAATATGCATCAACTTTTCTACTATAAAGTATATCCCTAATTTTATCTTTTTGAGTGAATTTGTAAGTTAAGTACGAACCTATTATTACTGATAATACAGGAATAGAAGTTGTAATTAAATCAATTATTTTCGAAATTAATATATTATAATCTATTGATTCCATATCAGTATATATTATTATATTATTGTGAATGATGGATTATTAATAAATTTACTTTTACCTTCTGAAATTAATTCTCCATCTATCTTAACATTTGATCCATTATCAAGAGCTTTTAGTGCTTCACTAAATTGTTCAGCATTTAAATTAACTTTTGCTTTAATAGCTTTATTCAAATCATTTATGAAATTAAATGTTATTTCACCACTATTGCGTTTATCTATGTCTGGATTAGTTTTAGCTTCTGATATTTTTCCAACAAATGAGCCATTTATTCCTTCATCTTTTGGTATATATTTATCAATTATGTATTCTAGAGGTTGTATGTAATCCTTTGTAAAGGTTATTTCGCTCGGTAAATTTTGAATTTTTTCAATATGATTTGTCCAGCTAATACTAATATCTATTTGTTCTTTATCACCATACTCTCCCAGTTCTACAATTGATTCTAAAAAATTCACACTAATTTTATCTGTATTTATTTGTTCTTCTAAAAAATCATAATTCCCTATTTCAATATTTGACTTAACTTCATTTAATGACTTTATAAATTTTTTTGTTATAGTTCTAGTTAAGCTAGTTTCTAAAACTTCTTCCTCATTAAATAGGCTTAATTGAATTGGAGCATCTTCTCTAGATGAATTAATAAAAGGACAAACAATAGAAGCAATAAAACTTCCTCTTTCTGTTTGACCTAAATAACAAGAATCAATAAATTGATTTGCTGATTTAGAATATAATTTTTTATGATAAATAGCTGGAGAAACTATATCACAAGCAGTTGCATACAAAGATTTTTTAGCATTTTCTAATAAATTGAATCCATCTTGGAAAGATATTAGTCCAGTCTCAGTTTCTTCATTTACAACCCTGAACCTAATAATATCAGCTGGCGGAATGATTAAATCATTTATTACATATTCGATATTCCGGTTCTCATAAATAGCAATTTTGTTTAGAACATTTTTAATAGAATTTTTATAATCAATAAAATTTCTATTTAAAGGAATTATAATTTCATTTGGTTTGTCTCCATCTTTAAAAAATATTGCTAAATCTGTTCTCCGACTCTCAATTTTTCTAAAACCATTATTCAATAAATATTTTTGCAAAATTGAGAATCCAATTTTGTCAGATGCAGTATTTAAAATTTTATCTAAACTTTTCATAATATTTCTTGTTTAGATGCTTTAACCATTAAGTCATAAATCGAATCTGGTGAAAACACATTAGTTAATGGTACTCTAACGGTTACTGTTGTTGTATTATCGGTATCTGGATAACCATTCAAATTTAAATAGTGACAACATTTTTTTATAATTAATTCATTATCAGAATGTCGAAGCCAATCTTCTGAGTTTTCTGGCAAACACATTATTATAAGTAATCTTGGGCAAGTAGATGGTAATCTTAAATCATTATAATTTTTTATAGGTAATGGGAATACAATTTCATTATTAACTATGTTAGCTCCTGATGTAGCTTTCAATTGAATTTTAATTTCAGGAGAATATAATATAGAATCTGCAGTTAATTTTCCATTATATCTAATAGTTGCATCAACGCTATCTGAATCAATTCTTGTAAATTCAGTAGCAAATTTTTTTGATGCTGCTACCGAAAGTACATAAGCCAAGTTTAGCTCCTCTTTAATTTTATTTTCTGTTAGCATTATTTGGTTATTAAGTTTTACTAAATATAAAACAAATTTAATAATGAATTAAATGAAAAAATATTTTTAGTACAAATATCACCGAATTCAGTTTTTAAACGTATGTCATTCAGTTAGTTTAATACATATATAAATTTAAAAAAATGAAATCATTAAAAGAATTTATAAACGAAGAATTACAAAATTCTAATACTACTGCCCTTCAAGAAAATTCAGAACAAGTTTCTGAAAATTCACTTACAGAAGCTCAAGAAACAGAAAGTAATGTCTCTGAAAATGTAGAGAATCAAGAAACTGACGAAAATAAATAATCTGATGACTTTGCAAATCATTCAAAAGCATCAATTTTATTCAGAAAAATATGATGTTACATTTGAGATTCTTAAAATGTCTAATAATGAGATGTATTTGAATATAGAACAAATTGAAATATTGTTTCCTAAATCTTTTGATGAATTTTTAAAGACATTAAATCTTGGAGATAAACGTGCATCATATTTAAAAGCTTTACAGACATTTGACTTACACGGATATTTAACACCAGAAGACTTTGAAAAAGATATGATTTTAGAAATTGACAATATTAAATTCTATTCTTTATCTTATCTAACACCATACATCGTTGAATTTGATAGATTTTTAAGTCGTCAATTAGGATTTTCTATAAATCAGAAATTTTTATAACGATTGTATAAATCTATACAATAATCTAAAGATTGTATTTTGAATGTACCATCATTAGAATATTCTAAAATTTGAAAATTTCCAGAATTTATATCTTTTAGCTTAATCTCTTTTTGAGGATCTGTAAAGTCAGAGATAATATTCTCTAAAATGTAATTTTCTGAATTGAAATCAATATTCTCGGGCCATGTTACAAATCTTCTAATTTTAATGCCTCGATAATTAAGCATGTCTTCTTCACTAATTATCTGATTTAATTCTCTTATTAGGTTTTGCTTATTCATAATAGTTCGATTTTTTCTACAAAATTATTGCTAATATATTCATAAATAAACTTTGTATTTACGGAAAACCTTTTTGAATATCAAATATTTTTAATTACAGCCAAACCTCTCTGAATTAGAGGGTTTTTCGTTTTTCAGCCTTAACTATTTTTATTATATTTGTATTATAAAATAATCGTGCATTATTGCATTATTGTCAACCTAAAATTACCACACGAAGTTTTTTAAACTTCATCTAGAAAAGACAAATAATGTATATGAGGTACGCCAGTATTGGCGTGGCTTGTATCATTGTTTTTTAGGGTGTGGTAATCCTAAGGTTGGCATGATACAATGTCCACGCTTTCTTATTTTTTTTAAACCTTTAATTACCACACAATGAAAAACAAAATTTCTTTTTTCAAAGGAATACTTCTGCTATTCCTAATGTTTACAAAACTTTCAGCACAAGAAACATTCGACTTCACGACATCAATAGGTGAGAATTTATCAAAAAGTAGTTTAAATTCTATTTTCCCAGTTGAACAAAAATCAATAGAATATTATCCAGTAGTAGAAGGAGAAATCAACACTAGAGAATATCAATATCTGTTAGATAAAAAGAATGAATTGCAGGAATATTATGAGTCTTATAGAAAAAGCAAAAAACAAGATTCAGTCTATTTTTCTAAAATGCTTAAAATTTCTGATTTGCTTAATACTTACACTACAACTTCAAAGAATGAAATTCTATTAGACGATGCTAATAAACTCGTAAAAGAATTAAATCTATATTTCATAGTTGACAATCAATCCTCGTTTTATTCTGGTATGGCAACAAAACCAAAAGAAGAATTATACATCATTAATAACAAGGGAAAATATGCATCTACATCTATGATAAAAGATTATACAATGGCTGTTAATAATCGGTTGCAAATGAGACAAGAAATTGTACCATCATATCAAGTAAAAGCATATTTAGAAACTTTAAAAGAAATCTCAAACTTTCCAGAAAAAGATAAAACCAAATTGGGTAAAAGTAAATCTCTTAAACCAACTACTAAAAATGCATATGTAATGTTAGAAGACCAACGCTTGACAGACTACAATAATATCGTAGGCAAATTTAAAATTGTAGAAAATAAAATGTCACTTTATCACGAAGATGCAGATTTCGAATTATTACCAGCTGAGCAAGTAGATAAATCAACTTCTTCATTTTATGTATTAGTAGAAAATATTGATACAGGAAAGCTATACGCAATCAACAATTACGGATATAATCAAATAAAATATATTACTGCTATTGATTTACTAAATGATAAATTAATTTCGTTAGGCTATGAACCTTATAGATCTGAAGGTTATCCGCAACTATATGTAAACACAACATATTATAAAGTTCAAGCTATGCCATATTTATATGATGAAATTCAAAAGGATTCATCATATTTGAAAAAATTAGACCAACATTATTTAAAGGTTATAGGTTTAAAGAAACAAGCAAATACTTATAATTCTAAGTTTGAAAATTATTTGCGTATGTATAAATTACAAAGAAATCAAATGTCAACAGCCAGTATCAATAATTGGACTGCACTTACAAAATCAGGAATACAATTATTGAAACAAATTGTTAAACTCAATGAAGATCCAATTGAAAGTGATTGTTATCCATTAAATGAAAAACTATATTACGACACATCTTTTGCTGATTATGTAGGAGCTTCGAGGAATGTATTAGGACTATAAATAAAAAATCCTGCTTATAAAGCAGGATTTTGTTTCTTTATAAATTTTTTTATCTCAAAATCATCCTCTAAACCGACATAAGAATTTGTTAATACTAATCTTTCTTTAAGTTTTTTTGGTAGACCATTTAAAGACTTATCGTCATCTATAATTATAAATTCATTATATTTATAAGACTTACATTGCACCCAATCTTCAATTTCCTCTTTTCTAGAGGTGACAAAAGTATGTTTAGTCTCTATTATTGAAATAGAATTGAAATGAACACCTCTCTTTTTAAAAATATTTTCCCATTCACTTATCTCAAACCTATGTCTATGAGATGTGGATAATATGATATCGACCGATTTAATTGAATTTAAAATCGAGACTGCTTTAGTTTTAAATCTGTAAAATCCATCATCCTCCACTTCAACAATTCGATGTGGATTTGCATGAACCATTACTCCATCTATGTCTAAGAATATTATCATTTTTTTTATTCTTTGCAATAATCTTTCAAAAAATCATCAGTACAATATTTCTTGGTATTTGGATGAGATTTATCCCAATCTGTTTTTAGATCAACTTCAAAATCATTAATTTTTCTATATGGTGGTGAATCACAATGATTTTTACAATATTTAATAATTTCAAAATCATATTCAGCTAGCTTATAAGCAATATATCTATGATTACCATCAATTATTAAATTATGATCTAAATCTATTTTAATACCACCAAAAGCTTTGCCATATCCAAGCTTAACTCGTCTATATATCCTTTCAACTACAAATAAACATACTTTTACTTGTACTGTCTCATACTCATGTTTATTATTAATTAAAAAATCATTTAATTTATCTAAAAATTCATAATTAATAATTTCTTCATCTAGTGTATTTGACGTTTTTTCATGTTTATTCAATATTATTAATTTTTGCAAAAATAAATATATTCTTTTAATAAAAGAAATAAATACTTTAGCATCAACTAATTATATATTTTATCTAGTAAAGATAGATATTTTATTATATATAGCAAATTCTAAATCTTAAGCAATCAGTTCTTCATACATAAGTCTATCAGTAGCATTTAGTAATGCAAGATTAAATCTATCTACTTCTGTATGATTTTTTGTATTGTATCTAAAAGCAAATTCATCACAATATTTTTGTAAATGTTTAGGACTTGCTGAATGATATATTCCTAAAATACCTCTTTTCAATAAGCTCCAGAAGCCTTCGATACTATTTGTATGAAACTCATCTTTTACATATTGTCCATCACTATGTGGTATTCTTTTATGAATGTAATTTTTATGTAACCCTGTATAACCAACCCAACCATCAGTAACGATAATAGAACCTTGTTCAACCATATCTAAAATTACAGTTTTTAGAGTTTTACCTTTTGTATTAGGAATAATCTCAGTACTTACAATTCCATTACTCAATAAACCAAAAACAACGGTTTTAGTTTTAACACTTCGACCCTGAGTTCTTGTTTTTCTCCTCTCTTTAGGTTTTTTCATATTCTTTCCTCCAACAAAAGTTTCATCAGCTTGTGTAACACCATCAAATTTTGTTATTGATTTAGATTTAAAAGAATTCCTAATTCTACTTAGCATAAACCAAGCAGTTTTTTGAGTAACATCAATATCTTTATGTAATTGTGAACTGCTGATTCCTTTTTTATGAGAAGAGAAAATATACATAGCCATAAACCATTTCTTTAATGGAATATGAGAACCTTCAAACATTGTTCCTACAGTCACTGTAAATCTTTCTCTGCAATCTTTGCATTTATAAAGTCCTTTGAAATTTGCTTTATTTAGTTGATAATGATTTTTTCTTTGACAACCACAATGTGGACAAATTGGTTCATTATTCCATCTAACTTCTTCCAAATATTCTCTGCATTTTTCTTCAGTATTCAACACTTCTACCATTCGGATTAAAGAATTGAATTTTAACTTATAATCATTTGATTTTAAATTGGTTATCATTTTTTATTGATATAATAAATTTATAAAAAATAATCGAGGCTGAACAATGCAGCAAAACTTTTTTATCAATAGTTTTACTGCAACGATCAGCTTTTTTTAAATCAAGGATGTAGTTATATTAAACATTAAATCAATCAAAAAAACAATTGATGTATTAATACTTTGGAGATGTTTAGAATAAGCAAAAAATGACATTAACCCTTCTGAAGTAAGGATGAATTTAATTATCTTATTAAAGATTGAAAAAGTTGTTTTGAAATTACTATTTGATTCCTGTGGGAGGGAAAATTCTATAGTTTCATTCGAAGTTTCAGATTTAATAATAATTTCGTATTCAGAAATTTTACATCCTTTACTATTGAAAGATTTAAAAGTTTTTTTCTTTTGACATTTAGCTGAATGCTTTACTAATTTTTTCATAATGGATTTTTTAAAAATTTAGAAAGTAAACAACCTTGAGAAAAGAAAAAGTTAACTTGTAAAAGTTAGAAAACGAGCATTGTGTAAATTGCTCGTTTTTAGTTGATTAATAAAATTAAAAAATCCAGTAAAAATTACTGGATTAAGATTTAGAGTGAATGATTATTTTTGGTACATTCAAGTATATAGTTATCAAATTTAAAATAAAAGGTTATGAAAACGGAATTTAAAATTAAAAGCTTAATGTTTGGATTATCGTTAATTGCAGCAAACTATTTAACTGCGCAGACTAATCCAACAACCAATGATACAATCAATAATAATCAGACAACCCAAACGCAAACAGCCGGAACAACTAACCCAGAAATTGAAGCATTAAAACAAAAAATTGCTGCAAAGCCAGACGATACACAAGCTCTAGTAGGTTTGGCAACGGCTTATCAAAATGCCAATGACTGGACATCAGCCATCGCAACATGGAATAAAATTATAACAGTAATTCCGGATTGGGCGCCAGCTTATTATAGTATTGGATATGCCAACCAATCTGCGAAAAACAATGAAGCTGCTAAAGCCGCTTATGAGCAATACATTAGCAAGGTAAAGCCTGAAGAAGTTGAAGCGAATAAACAGAATCTGGCTTACGCATATTTTTTCATAGCATTCTTGGATAAGGATACTGATAAAGAAAAAGCCAAACAATATATTGCTAAATCTTTACAATATGACAGCACCAATCAGGATGCGCTTAATCTAAGCAAAAGCTTGATGAACTAGAATCAAATTTTTCAATAAATAAAAAGACGCTTATAATTTAAGCGTCTTTTGCGTTTTATATATTTTCACTAGAATCTATATCATTTTTTTCAGGATCTTTATCTTTTGATTTCTTTTTGTAAAAATAATAAGCAATTCCACCAATTAAAAACACCGGCCAAAAGGGCAGAAGAAACAACAAAATATCTCCAATCACTTTCCAGCCGGAAGAAATCGCATCTGCAGATTTTGCACCAAAGCTTTTGGTTTGTTGCGATTCATCTGGTTGCAGGTGATTATCATATAAAGTAATATCAAGATTACAAAGCTTGTTAGCATTATAAGAATTGCCTTTAACTTCCAGATTTTTGTTATGAAGTTTTCCCAACATCGAAAGATCTTCTACAAGATAATCAAACTTGTCATAAGGAACTTTTGCAGTTAAATATAAAGTCTGAAGCTCATCATTACTGACTAAATTTTCCGTATTGATAACACCATCATATTTTCTGATAATATCTCTTACCGATTGTTTTGCTATAGAAATGTCATCCACATTCAGCTCAACAGAACCATTTTTCACCATTGCATTAGCAACAGGTTCTTTTTTCACAGGCTCTTTATAAATAACTTTGGTAATGGTTTTCGGTTTCGGAATTTCTTTTTTAATTTGATTTTTGATTGAATCAATTGTTGCGGCTACTTTTTTGTCTTCGATATCTTTTTTAAATTTCTCGACATTGTCCGCAATAGAATCTATTTTCTCTTTGCTCTTATCAAAAACTTTCTCGATTTCTTCTTTATTTTTAATCAGATCTTTAGCTTTCAGATTTACCGAATCCAAAACGGAATTTGTATCAAGATTATTTACAGTTTCAGAAGCTTTATCAATTAAAGAATCTGCGTTGGCAATTGTATTATTAGCTTCTTGTAAATCTGCTTTTTTACACATCGTGAGTGTGCTCAAAATAACGGCGGTCAATATTATTTTTTTCATTGGGATAATTTTATGATGTAAAGCTATCCCGAAACGAAAAGAATGATTTGTAAATGAATCCGAAACTTTTTGTAATATTTTAACTAAATGAAAACCAAACATTTAAATTTATTTTACAAGTGATTTACAAAACAAAAAGCATCCGAATATTGGATGCTTTGTAATTATATTAATTGAGTTTTATTAATTAAAAATGCTTAAACTCACTGATAAAATGCAGTTTCACATTCGGAAACTTTTCCTGCGTCATATGGATTGTGAAAGACGAATCGGCTAAGAAAACCAATTGGTCATATTTGTCTCTTGCTAAGAAACGCTGCTTCAATCTCGCAAATTCTTTGAATTCTTCAGACTTTTCATCCGCTTCCACCCAACACGCTTTGTGAATGCTGATAGGTTCGTAAGAACATTTTGCGCCATATTCGTGTTCCAGACGGTATTGGATAACCTCATACTGAAGCGCACCAACCGTTCCGATGATTTTTCTGTTGTTCATTTCCAGCGTAAAGAGCTGCGCAACACCTTCGTCCATCAACTGGTCAACACCTTTTGCTAGTTGCTTAGCTTTCAACGGGTCATTATTATTGATATAACGGAAATGTTCCGGAGAGAAACTCGGAATACCTTTGAAATTCAGTTTTTCACCGGCTGTCAGCGTATCACCAATCCGGAAACTTCCCGTATCGTGAAGCCCTACAATATCGCCAGGGAAACTCTCGTCCACCACTTCTTTTTTGTCAGCGAAGAAAGCGTTAGGAGAGGAGAACTTCATTTTTTTACCTTCTCTTACAAGGAGATAATTTTCATTTCTTTTAAACGTTCCCGACACGATTTTCACAAACGCCAGACGGTCTCTGTGTTTCGGGTCCATATTCGCGTGGATTTTGAACACAAACCCTGTAAAATTCTGTTCTTCCGGCTTTACCAATCTCGTTTCACTTTCTTTCGGCTGTGGCATTGGTGCAATATCAATGAAAGCATTCAATAACTCGCGGACACCAAAATTATTAAGAGCAGAACCAAAGAAAACCGGCTGCAGATCACCATTCATATAATCCTCACGATTAAACTCAGGATAAACAGACTGAATCAAATCTAGTTCTTCACGCAGCGTTTTCGCTGCTTTTTCACCAACGAGTTCATCAATCTGAGGATCATTGATATCATCAATTTTCAGAGATTCTCCAACTTTCTGTTTCTTCTCTTCCAAGAACAGCTGAATGTTATTTTCCCAAATATTATAAATCCCCTGGAAGTCGCTTCCCATACCGATCGGCAGAGAAAGTGGACAAACCGTCAACCCTAGTTTTTGTTCAACTTCATCCAGCAAATCAAAAGCATCTTTACCTTCACGGTCAAGCTTGTTGATGAAAACAATCATCGGAATGCTTCTCATTCTGCAAACCTGAACCAGTTTTTCCGTCTGTTCCTCAACTCCTTTTGCAACGTCAATTACCACAATTACAGAGTCAACCGCAGTCAAAGTTCGGTAAGTGTCTTCCGCAAAATCCTTGTGACCAGGCGTATCCAGAATATTGATTTTGTGGTCTCTGTATTCAAAAGCCAATACCGATGTCGCCACCGAAATCCCTCTCTGACGCTCGATTTCCATAAAGTCAGAAGTCGCACCTTTCTTGATTTTATTGGATTTTACAGCACCGGCTTCCTGAATCGCTCCTCCAAAAAGCAGGAGTTTTTCCGTCAACGTTGTTTTTCCCGCATCGGGGTGGGAGATGATTCCGAAAGTTTTTCGTTTGCTGATTTCTTGTTCTAAAGACATAATAAAATTTGAGACTGCAAAAATCGTGATTTTTATCGGATTTTGAAAATCGAGTTTTACTCAAAGAAAATCTTTGAATATTAATTTAAGAGTCTCACAGATTATTCAGATTTAGCAGATTGAAAAACCATTAAAATAAATCAGTTCAATTTGCTAAATCTGCGAGAAGAGTTTTTATGTATTATTTAAGGAGCTTAATCCCGCTTGTAGTTTATACTGAGCCTGTCGAAGTGCTGTATGTTTTTTGTTTCAGAAGTTTTGTCATCGAAAACAAATTTCAAATTAAGACAAAAAAGGATGCCGCTGCAAAACGAAGTTTCGACGATTCAAATTATAAATAAAAAACTCAGAGTCAATCGGGGCTAGGGATTTTGTTTTCAAATCAACAGTGATGAATAAATAGAATTTAGTCTAAACAGATTGCAGAAACCAAAACTCAACTGTGTTTTGTTCTAAACAGATTGCAGAAATCAGATGGTTGTCAGTCCGAGGCTCTCGAAGACATTCAATAAATAAATTCATTATTAAGTTATTTAGATTGATTCATTTTCAGATAATAAGCCAAAGCTAAACCAATTAACACAATCCCGATACTGAAAGGAAAAATATAAGGCAATCCAAATACATCAGCGACACCGCCAATCAATGGACCTGTAACTCCCAGAGAAATATCAATGAACAAACCGTAACCTGCCAAAGCTGAACCCTGATTGGACGAAGGAACGGTTTTCATTGCCATTACGCCCAAAGCCGGGAATATCAATGAAAACCCCAAACCCGTAATTCCTGCACCAATCAATGCGAAATACGGATGATAAGACAATGTAATAATGGTTAAACCTAAGCCTTCCACAGCAAGACTTACAATCGCAACGTTGATTCCACCAAATCGGTTAATCGCATTACTGAAAACCAATCTGCCGGTAACAAACAAAACCCCAAAAACCGACAAACACATCGCACCATTTTGCCAATGGTAATAATCGTAATAAAGTGTAATAAAAGTCGAAATGGTTGCAAATCCTAGTCCGCCAAAAGCCAGGCAAAGCCCAAAAGGCGCTACTTTTCCCAGAACATTCCAGAAAGATTTTTGTTCTTCTTCAGAATGTTTTCCCGTCCGGTTTTCTTTCGATTTTGCTATGAAAAATCCGATTAATCCTAGCAATATAATTAGAATTCCTAAACCGTAAAAATTGAAATGTTTTACAATCGTAACACCCAAGGATGCGCCAATTGCCAAAGCGCCGTAACACGCCACACCATTATAAGAAATAATCTTTGGTGTATGTTTTTCACCTAAAGTCATAATTGCCCAGTTAATCGGACTTGCCCCGATCATTCCTTCTGCACAGCCCGTAAAAAATCGGGTAATAATCAGAAATAATAGGCTGACAATAGGTGATAATCTGAAATAATACGCCATTACCAATACCAAACCTGTAAAGGAAAAACTGATCATACTTGCCAAAACGGCAGGCTTTGGGCCTTTGCTGTCAATGATTTTTCCTGAGTAAGCTCTCATCAGAAAGGTCATCACATATTGTAAACTAATCACAATCCCTGCAACCAACATACTGAAACCAAGACCTTTGTTGATAAAAATCGGTAAAACGGATAATGATAATCCAATGATAAAATAGCCTATAAAAGTGAAAAATACATAGGAAATAATGGAATATGAGAAATTCTTGCTTTGTCCGATCGTTGCATCCATAACATTAAAATCAAAGATGCAAAGTTACTTCGGAAAAATGAGTTAAAATAATTTTGGGTTATGAATTAAAAGATAATTTTAAAGCCTTCACACGTTATAAATTCTTCCAAAATCAGTAACTTTCCGCTTTCAAATGAGAAAAATGGAACAATACAGAATAGAAAGCGATTTGCTTGGGGAATTGGAAGTTCCCGCAAATGCCTATTATGGAGTGCAAACGCAGCGTGCTATTAATAATTTCAATATTTCAGGTCAGAGATTATTCTCTTATCCGGAGTTCATTAACGCTTTGGCTTATATCAAAAAAGGAGCGGCAAAAACCAATTATGAATTAGGTCTTCTTGAAGAAAATCTTTATCAAAATATTATCAAAGCATGCGACAAAGTTATTTCAGGAAAATATAATCAGGAATTCCCGATTGATATGATACAAGGCGGCGCCGGGACTTCCGTGAATATGAATGCCAACGAAGTTATTGCTAATATTACTCTGGAACTTTTGGGCCATCAAAAAGGAGAATACCAGTATTGTTCACCTAATGATCACATTAATCTCTCCCAATCCACCAATGATGTCTATCCAAGTGCGATAAAGATTGCGCTTTATAATATGAACAAGGTTTTAGTTGAAAAACTGAAATTAATTATTGAAGCTTTTCGCCAAAAAGGAATTGCGTTTCAGGATGTTATCAAAATGGGAAGAACTCAGCTTCAGGATGCAGTTCCAATGACAATGGGGCAGGAATTCGAAGCCTTTGCAGCAACTTTGGAAGAAGATATCGAAAAATTAAATAATAATGCGCTTCTCTTTGTAGAAGTCAATATGGGCGCAACAGCCATTGGAACTGGCTTAAATGCTCCAAAAGGTTATGCTAAAAGATGCGCAGAGAATCTGGCAGAAATCACCGGAATCCCTATTGTTTCCGCACCGGATCTTGTAGAAGCTACACCAGATACTGGCGCTTACGTCATCTATTCGTCGGCGATGAAAAGAATGGCTGTAAAACTATCAAAAATTTGTAATGACCTGAGATTACTTTCATCCGGTCCTCGAGCAGGATTGTACGAAATCAATCTTCCACCAATGCAACCTGGTTCTTCGATTATGCCTGGAAAAGTCAATCCTGTGATTCCGGAAGTTGTCAATCAGGTTTGTTATAAAGTGATCGGAAACGATTTGACAGTCACATTTGCAGCAGAAGCCGGACAATTGCAGCTTAATGTGATGGAACCTGTACTTTGTCACGCTATTATGGAGAACATCCATTTTCTATGTAATGCGTTGGATACGCTTCGGGAAAAATGTGTTTCAGGAATTACGGCTAACAAAGAAGTTTGCCTTAATATGGTGAAGCACAGCATAGGAATTGTAACAGCCCTGAATCCGTATATCGGTTATAAAAATTCAACAAAAATCGCCAAGGAAGCTTTGGAAACCGGGAAAAGTGTTTATAATCTTGTGATAGAACACCAATTGCTATCACAGGAGAAGTTAGACGAAATTCTTGATCCGAAAAACATGCTGAATCCACACAATAAATTTACAGTTTAATGAACAAGTTTCAAAAGTTAATAAAGTCCATTCAATATATTATAAAGCAACCAAGTCTTGTTAATCTGATTCTTGATCAAAATGATGTCAGAAAACTGGAATTTCAAAAACAATATCCTCAATTATTAAGTTTGCCGGAAGTTTCTCTGGACGAAATTACTAATGGTAATTTTGAATCCAATGTTGATTTGTTTATTCTTGACGGTGGTTCGCTTCCTACAGATTTAGCTTTATTGAAGACTCTTGCGAAAGGGAAAAGTTCATATTTCGAAATCGGGACCTGGCGAGGAGAAAGCATTTGGAACATCGCTAAAGAAATAGATGACTGCACAACCCTGAATCTTTCCAAAGCTGAAATGCTAGCAATGGGTTGGAACAAAAAATATGCGGAATTACACGGTGTTTTATCAAAGAAAAATTCAAAAATCCTGCATTTGGAAGGCAATACAAAAACCTTTGATTTTGCTGGACTTGGTAAAAAATATGATCTGATCTTCATTGACGGGGATCATTCTTACGAGATGGTAAAGCATGATACGGAGCAGGTTTTCAAACATCTCGTTCACGATAATTCGGTTGTGGTCTGGCACGACTACGCTTACAACCCGGAGAAAATTCGTTACGAAGTTTTCAAAGCTATTTTGGACGGGACACCAAAAGAATTTCATAAAAATCTTTACCATCCACAAAATACAATGTGTGCCGTTTTCACAAAAGAAAATTTTAATACGTCCACTTTTGAAAGCCCTAAAACTCCAGAATTTTTGTTTGAAGTTAATCTGAAATCAAATCCTTTTTAAATGAAATTTCTTATCATCATTCCTGCCCACAACGAAGAGAAAAATATTTCTCAATGTTTAGAATCCATTAAAAATCAGAGTTTTAAAGATTTCGTTTGTGTTATTGTGAATGATGGTTCCATCGATAGAACTTCTGAAATCACTAATAATTTCAAAGTTCAAGATTCAAGATTCAAGGTTTTGGATTTAAAAAAATCTGAGCATTCTCCTGGTGCAAAAATTGTGAGAACTTTTAATAAAGGTTTAGAATCTCTTGATTGGAAAGGCTTTGATGTGATTTGTAAATATGATGCAGACATTGTTTTTCCTCGTAATTATTTAGAGAGAATCAACCAGGTTTTCGAAACCAATCCAAAAGCCGGAATTGTTTCCGGTTTGGTTTACATTAAGAAACATAAGCAAAATCCTGAAATCAAAAATCTAAGAAATCCAAACGAAAATTGGTTGGATTTCAGCAACAAAAATCACGAGTGGATTTTTGAAGATTTATCTTCCAGAAACCATGTTCGTGGACCTGTAAAAGCTTACAGAAAAGAATGTTTTGAAGATATGAACGGTTTGCGAACTGTTCTCGGCTGGGATAATCTGGATATTTTATTAGCAAAAAAACACGGTTGGGACATTGTCACTATTAAAGACATTTGGGTAAAACATTTGCGCCCGACAGCTTACAAATACAAATCGCAAAAAGCCGAAAAATTGGGTCAATATTTTTATAACATTGGTCTGAGTTTGCCTCTGGCTATGATTTCTTCTGCAAAATCCAGTTTTAAAAATCATTCTGCAAAAGAATTTTTTATCACAATCAAATCTTTTCTGAAACAAAAAGACCAACGAAATCTAAGCCAAGAAGAAATCCAATTTATCCGAAATCTACGCTGGAAAGAATTTTTCAAAAATTTCGGTTTATGAAAAGAATCGCTTACATAGAACTCGATACGCACGCAGAATTAGCCGCTAACTTCTATGAATTGACAAAAAATTCATCGGAACTTTCTGTTGATTTCTATTTCTCGGAAAAAATTTTTAAACTGTTGAACATTCACGGGAAAAATGTTTTCCTAACCGATTATTCCCAGCTTTTAGAGATTTTGGATAAGATAAAGTATGATTTAATTATTATTGGAACAGTTCATCGTCATTTCATTTTCTACAAAGCAATTGTGCGGAAATTCAACACGGCAATTCTTGTTCATAATCTGAATTTTACCAAAGCTTCAAAATGGGAATTATTCAAAAATATTTTCAAAAATGATTTTAAGTATCGTTTGAAATTATTTCTGAAAGAAGGACTCTTGGAAGCTCCAAAAGTCTATCAAAAATCAAAATATCTTTTGGGAATCGACGAATTGATTTCTCAGAAAAATAATCTGGAATTTTTGCCGGTTTATTTTAATCAATTCGATTCCGAAAAATCAGATAAGGAAACAATCAGGATTGTAGTTCCTGGTACTGTTTCGCAAAGCAGGAGAGACTATAATACGTTTCTTTACAAGCTGAAAAACTTTGATAATACCAAAGTCCATTATGAAATTATTTTCCTTGGGAAAGCTTCCGGAAAAGAATTGGAAAAATTAAAGTCAATTATAAATAAACTCCCACAATTCATTAAAATACAGTTTTTTGAACATAAAATTCATCAGCAACAATTTGATGAATGGATGAGAAAATCAGATGTTTTATATTGCCCAATTCAAAATGAAACTGAATTTTTATCTGTCAAAGAAATCTACGGAAAAACTAAAATCAGCGGCAATATTGGAGACGCCATCAGATATGCAAAACCAGCGATTTTTCCCACAAGCTATGAAAGCGATTTAGAATTTATCATCTCGGAAAAAGAGGATTTACAAACTCAGCTTTCCGAAGTAAAAAATCAAAGATTCGACTTTAAACTATACTCAAGGGAAATTATTTCAAGAGAATTAATTCAATTAATAAAAAAACTTTAAGACTTTTCTTTTTTAAAACTCTTTCTCAAAACAATTTTCGACTTTCTCAAACCTTTTATTGAATTAAACCTGATTCTCTCATTATACAAAAACCAACCACCAACACAGCCGATAACACTACCGATTAAAATCTCCAACAATCTCATTTTTAAAAGGTAATCAGGATTAAGTGAAGTGGAGCTTCCGGTTTCAGCAAGTAAAATTCCCATTGGAGTCAGAAACATTACGGCTAATGCATAATGCCTAGTAATCAGCATTTCCACAATGATCTGAAGACAGATAATTGCAATGCAAATCCACAATGTATCATTAATGTAAGAAAATATAAACCACGCAATCACAAGGCCTATCAATGTACCAATAATCCTGTGAAAACCACGTTTCCAGATGTGATATTGGTTGACACCTTGTAAAACTGCCAAGCTGGAAACCGGAATCCAGTAAGGATAATCCAGTCTAAAGACCTGTCCAATCAGAACCGAAGCAAACATACAAATCCCGATAATTTGTGATTCTACAAGATTAACATACGGATTGATCTGGAGCGTAGTTACATTTTTACTAGGTTCTTTTTTGGATTTTAATAAAGTATAAATCAAGCAAATAAGACAAGCATTCAAAGTCCCAATAGTGAAAACGCCGATTTTCTGCGGAATAGCTTCCGGATTGTGGGGAAGTCCTATAGCCATAGAAGCCATCATAATAAAGAAAAAACTTCCCGGAGGTTTGAGATTGAAATACCGGACAATATAATAAGCTATTGCTGAAAAAATCCCAAAAGCTAAAGGTGCAATCCACATATTGAAACTAAAAACCAAACCGAAAATGTAAGAAATAATCATCCCGAAAGAACAGACAAACATCTTCATCATCATTTCAAAAATATCTTTTGTATTCGGGATGTAAAGAATTACCAAGCCTGCCAGACTTGCTGTTAATGAGGTTTTTACATTTCCGGAATAATATCCGAATATCAAAGGAATCCCAACAGAAAGTCCCGCAAGAAACGGGATGTGCCAACTTCTGGGTGATGGTTTCAGTTCAAAAAATGATCCGATTTCTTTTTTTATATTGATTTTCAATGGATTGATTTTACTTTTAGAATTAGAAACAGCGATTTGAAAAACTATTTTTTGCCGGTGTAAAATTACCCATTAATCGTGGAAATTCAAATTCTAATGAAATGAGAAATTGCATAAAAATCGCTATTTTTGTTATCTTAAAATTTTGAGACTATAATGGACTATCTGAAAGGATTAAATGAAGCACAGTTTGAGGCAGTTACTACGTTACAAGGACCGTTGATGGTTTTGGCGGGCGCAGGTTCCGGCAAAACCAGAGTTCTGACGATGAGGATCGCGCATCTGATTACCAATGGTGTTGACCCTTTCAATATTCTGGCTTTGACCTTTACCAACAAAGCAGCAAAAGAGATGAAAGAACGTATCGCAAAAGTCGTTGGTGTCAGCGATGCGCGGTCACTCTGGATGGGTACATTTCACTCGGTTTTTGCACGTATTCTCAGAAGCGAGGCGCATTATCTCGGTTATCCTTCCAATTTTACGATTTATGATGCACAGGACGCTCTCAATGTTTTGAAGAAGGTGATAAAGGATATGAACGTTGATGCGGAAATTTATAAGCCAAAGAAAGTTTTGGCGAGAATTTCTCAATACAAAAATAATCTGATTACGGTTAACGCCTATTTCAACAACCCGGAATTGATGGAAGCTGATGAAAGAGCGAATATGAGATTGATTGGTGAAATTTACAGAAAATATGTCGAAGCCTGTTTCAAAAACGGCGCAATGGATTTCGATGATTTATTGTTGAAAACCAATGAACTATTAACAAGATTCCCTGAAGTTTTAGCTAAATATCAAGACAGATTCCGATACATTCTGGTAGATGAGTATCAGGATACAAACCATTCTCAATATTTGATTGTCAAAGCTTTAGCTTCTAAATTCGAGAATATCTGTGTCGTTGGAGACGATGCACAGTCGATCTATTCATTCCGTGGTGCGAATATCTATAATATCCTGAATTTCAAGAAAGATTACCCCGATGCGGTAACCGTTTCTCTGGAACAGAATTACCGTTCTACTCAGAATATAGTAGATGCAGCCAATGTTGTGATTTCTAAAAATTTACAACAATTCAAGAAAAATGTTTTCAGCGAAAATGAAGTCGGGGAGAAAATAAAAGTCTACCGAAGTCTTTCCGATGCTGACGAAGCGAATTTTGTCTCAGCCAATATTTTTGAGTTGCATAACACACAACAGAGAAAATTCTCAGACTTTGCGATTCTTTACAGAACCAACTCGCAGACCAGAGCTTTTGAAGATGCGCTCAGAAAGAAGAATATTCCTTACAGAGTTTATGGCGGATTATCTTTCTATCAAAGAAAAGAAGTCAAGGATCTATTGGCTTACCTCAGGATTTTGGTTAATGAAAATGATTCCGAAGCCTTGTCAAGAATCATCAATTATCCGGCAAGAGGTATTGGAGAAACAACGCAAAATAAACTGATTGTTTTTGCAGATTCCCGCAATGTTCCGATAACTCAGGTTTTGGATAATCTTGGATTTTATGCACCACAATTGGGTTTAAATAATGGAATTATCACCAAACTCGGCGATTTTTGGGCGATGATAAAAGCGTTTCAGGTGATGTTGAAAACAGAAAATGTGTACGACGTTGCAATGGAAGTGGCGAAACGAAGCGGTTTGATTAAATTTTTAAAAGAAGATCAAACGCCGGAAGGTATTTCCAGAGTTGAAAATATCCAGGAATTATTGAACTCAATGCAGGGTTTTATCGAGGAACAAAGACAGATTGAAGATGGCGATCCAAGCTTATCCAATTTCCTGGAAAATATTGCATTATCATCCGATACTCAGAACGATAAAGATGAGGGCGAAAAAGTGTCGCTGATGACCATTCACTTATCGAAAGGTCTGGAGTTTCCTGTAGTTTATCTTGTTGGACTCGAGGAAAATCTATTTCCAAGTTTTATGAGCTCATCCACGAGAGAAGAACTCGAAGAGGAAAGACGTTTGTTCTATGTCGCATTGACAAGAGCGGAAAAGCAGGCTTATTTCACTTATGCCGTTTCCCGTTTCCAATGGGGAAAAATTACAGATTCGGAACCGTCAAGATTTTTGAGCGAAGTGGATTCCAAATATATAGAATTCATCAACCCAATGTTGGAAGCAAGATTTGTGAACAATTCCGGAATCAATTCTAATATTTTTGATGAAAGACCTTCCGAGCCACGCTTTTTCAAAAAGAAAGAGGAGAAAAAAACGCTGGAGAGAAATATCAATAATCCACCACCAAAAAAGACTTTAAAACCTGTCGCCACGGCTAAGATTATCAATCCAAGCGGCTCATCTTCAGAAGATATAGAAGTAGGTGACAAAGTTCGCCACGACCGTTTTGGTATTGGAGAAGTGACTTTTCTGGACGGAACCGATCCTCAGAATATCAAAGCTAAAGTTATTTTCAGTAACGAAGGCGAGAAAAACCTTATTCTGAAATTTGCTAAATTAACCAAGATTTAAATGATATAATCTGATAGTATGGTGATTCGATAATCTGACAATGTTTTTTAATTATCGAATTAACAAATGATCACATCAACCTATTGAAAATAATGATTCGAGCAAAAAATATACATAAATTCTATGGAACGCTGGAGGTTCTGAAAGGTGTCGATATCCATATCAAACCAAGCGAAGTTGTCTCTATTGTCGGAGAATCCGGAGCCGGAAAATCAACATTGCTTCAAATTCTGGGAACGTTGGACAAACCTTCTGACATTGGTAATTACGGAACAGAAATCTCATTAGACGGGAATTCCTTTCTAAATATGAAGGATAGGGAATTGTCAAAATTTCGTAATAAAAATATTGGATTTGTTTTTCAGAACCATCAGCTTTTACCAGAATTCACTGCACTTGAAAATGTTTTGTTGCCGACAAAAATCGGAGGAATTGCGGAAAGAGAAGTGATCGAAAAAGCACATTCACTTTTCGAAGACCTTAATATTGCGCACAGGCTGCATCACAAACCTTCTGAACTTTCCGGTGGTGAATCTCAAAGAGTTGCCGTTGCAAGAGCCTTGATTAATTCTCCAAAAATCATTTATGCCGACGAACCAACCGGAAATCTGGATTCCAAAAATGCTGATGCCCTTCATCAGTTATTTTTTGATTTGAGAGATAAATATCAGCAGACTTTTGTGATTGTCACACACAATCCGGTTTTAGCTGAAAGCACCGACAGAAAGTTGGTAATGAAAGACGGACAGATCATTAATAATTTATAATTAATAACTCAAATTGAGCATCAAATCCCTTGCGGAAGACGACCGCCCAAGAGAAAAATTCCTTTTGAAAGGCAAAGCAGCAGTTTCGGATTCGGAACTGCTGGCAATTATCATGGGAAGCGGAAATCGTGAAGAATCTGCCGTGGAATTAGCAAGAAGAATTTTGAAATCGGTGGAAAATAATTGGCACAGATTAAGTCAGTTATCAATCAAAGATTTGATGAAATTCAAAGGCGTTGGAGAGGCAAAAGCCATTTCTATTGCAACAGCCCTGGAAATCGGGAACAGAAAATCCCAGCAGGAAGTTCTTGAAAGACAACAAATCAGTAGTAGTAAAGACATCTTCGAGATTTTACAGCCACATCTTTCAGATCTACCAACAGAAGAATTCTGGGCAGTCTTTCTTAATCATCAAAATAAAATTCTATATAAAACCTGCCTTTTTCGAGGTGGAATTGCAAGTTCCGTAGCGGATGTCAGAGTAATTTTCAAAACAGCTTTGGAACACTTTTCCACCAGAATTGTTATAGCTCACAATCACCCGGCAGGAAGTCTGAAACCCAGTCAGCAAGATATTGCAATCACCAATAAAATAAAGGATGCAGGAAAATTATTGGAAATAGAGCTTCTTGACCACATCATTATTGCTCAAAATAAATTTTATAGCTTCAAAGAAGAAGGGATTTTATGATTAAACGACTATCTTATCAAGAAATTGATTTTGAAAAATATAATCAATGCGTAGAAAATTCTTTCCAGAAAAATTTCTATTGCAATAAAGAAACGCTTGATTTTTTATGTAAAAATTGGGAACTCCTGGTTTATAATGATTATGAAGCTGTGATGCCGATTCCTTTTGTTGAAAAGGCTTTTTTCAAAATCGTAATAATGCCTCTGTTTTGCCAGCAATTAGGAATCTTTGGAAATTCTAACAGGGAAATCAATCAAACTTTTCTTGAGTATTTTAAAAAGCATTATAATATTCTGAATTACGCTTTTAATTTTAATAATGAATTCAAAACAGAATTATTAACGAAAAAAAATTTTGTTATACCTGTTCAGGAATACGCTTTTCTCAGAAGAAAAAAGTATTTCAAAGGAAGAAAGTCAACTGTTAAAACTGCGCAATACTTAGAGTTTAAAGAGGTTTTCACCCACGAGCATATTTTGGATTTTATTAAAAATAATTTCAAAGGCTTAGAAAAACAAAGTGATCAGGATTTTTTCTTGGAATATCTTTTCTTTCTTGAAAAATCAAATAAACTAAAAATGTTCGGAAGTTATTTTGAAAATCACTTGACAAATATCACAATACTAACAGATGATTCGGATTCGTACTCGCTTTTAGGATTGATAAATAATGAGGAGCTCAAAAATCATAATGGCGCTTCTTTTTTGATTGACAGGATTTTACAACAGAATATAGAATCAAAAGCTTTTAATTTTATGGGCGGAAGCATCCGTGGAATTGAGGTCTTTTTCAAGAGTTTTGGTTCAGATTTGCAGGAATATCAAGTGATTCAGAATTCTAAAAAAGATATCATCCTTAATTGTCTAAAAATTTCTTAATTTTGCAATCCGATTTCAAATATGTTTGACTCAGATTATTTACCTTATGCTGTTGCAGTTATCATCGCATTACCTTTTCTGGTTTTTGCGAAACAATTCGTGAACAGTTTTGTCAGGCTTAAAAAACAGGAAATAAATTTCCTGGCAAGCAAGTCTAATAATGAAATCAAACTTCAGGCTTTGGAAAGAATGACATTGTTTTTGGAACGTCTGAAACCTTCCAATCTTGTGATGAAATTTGATAGAGATCTTCAGCCGCACGAGTTTGTTTTCCTTACAGAAAAAAATATCAGCGAAGAGTTCGAATATAATTCTTCGCAACAATTATACATTTCGAAATCTTCCTGGCAGGATATTCTTACAAGCAAGAACAACATAATCCAGCTTCTGAGAAAAACCTACGAAGAACTGAACGAAAACTCAAAACTGGAAGATTTCAAAACTGTTTTTCTGATGAGTTACGTCAATTCCGAAGATTATATCTCGGACACTATAGAAAATCTTAGAAAAGAACTTAACAAAATAATATAAAATAAACATGATTCCTAATTTTAAAGCACATCCTTGGCACGGGATCTCTGCAGGAGAAAAAGCGCCTGAGGTGGTAAACGTTTTTGTAGAGATTGTTCCTACAGATACTATAAAGTATGAAGTAGATAAGGAAACCGGATATCTTAAAGTAGATCGTCCTCAGAAATTTTCCAACATCATTCCTGCTTTATACGGATTCATCCCGAGAACATATTGCGAAGAGGAAGTTAAAAATCTGGCTGTGGCAACAGGCGCAACAGACGTAACAGAAGGCGATCACGATCCTTTGGATATCTGTGTTCTTAGCTCGCACAACATCACCTCCGGTAATATTTTGATGGAAGCTATTCCAATCGGCGGTTTCCAGATGATCGACAAAGGAGAAGCAGATGATAAGATCATTGCCGTATTGGTAGAAGATCAGGTTTACGGACACATCAGAGATATTTCGGAATTACCTAAAGCAGAGGTCAATCGTTTGCTTCACTATTTCCTGAGCTATAAAAACCTGCCAACTGAACCTGCAAAAGTTAAAATCGATTTGGTTTATGGGGCAGAGCACGCTAAAAAAGTGATTTTGGCTTCACAAAAAGATTACACGGACAATTACGCGAAGTAAAATATCCCAATCAAAAAAATAAAAAAATGTCATCTCAAAAAGGTGGCATTTTTTATTTAGGTGCTTTTTTTCAACTGTAGTTTATCCTGAGCGAAGATGAAGAGTTCCCATTTTTTCCTTTTCAGGAAAAGAGCTCTAGTTAGACCGGGGTGTGTTTCGCAAAGATTTAAAATTGGTCAGAAAAATTGAATCGATCAGAGAAGTTTGCCGGTAAGGAACAATCCTGCAACAGAAAAATAAATAATCAATCCCGTAACATCCACTAATGTTGCCACAAAAGGAGCAGAAGAAGTCGCGGGATCGAGTTTTAGTTTTTTAAGAACAAAAGGAACCATTGATCCGGAAATTGTTCCCCAAAGAACGATCAGCATCAAAGAAAAAGCAATGCTAAGTCCTACAAAAACCCAATGTTCACCATAATTGAAAAGCCCGGTTTGCTGCCAAAGCGCAATCCTAAAAAATCCAATAATTCCTAAAATACTTCCAAGAAAAATTCCGGTAAATATTTCCTTTCTGATAACATACCACCAGTCTTTCAGACCGATTTCCTGTAATGCCATTGCACGGATAATCAAAGTGGCAGCTTGTGAACCTGTATTTCCTCCGCTGGAAATAATCAAAGGAACAAACAGTGCCAATACAACAGCTTTTTGTATTTCGTCCTCAAAATAGCCCATAGCAGAAGCCGTCAGCATTTCGGAAAAGAAAAGAACGACTAACCAGAATCCTCTTTTTTTCACCATCTCGAAAACTGAGGTTTGGGTGTAAGGAAGATCCAGCGCATCCAAACCTCCAAACTTTTGAATGTCTTCTGTATTTTGAGATTCGATTTGATCCAAAATATCATCAATAGTTACAATTCCAACCAAAACGCCATTTTCAGTAATGATCGGCAATGCACTTCGGTCATATTTCTCAAAATAAGGAACTGCATTTTCTTTGGAAGTTGTTGTCTTGATTGCAACAAAATGATCGTCACACAATTCGGAGATCAATTGTTCTTCATCTGCCAATAGGAGAGAACCTATTGTGATATCGTCTATCAATCGGTTTCTTTCGTCAACTACATAAAGAAAATTGAGTGTTTCCACTTTCTTACCAACTTTCTTAATCTGCTGAAAACATCTTTTAACTGTCCATTCTTTCCGGATCTGGACATAATAAGGTGTCATCAAACGGGCAATAGAATCCGCTTCATAACCAAGGAGTTTCAAAGCAACTCTACGTTCTTGCGGGTTAAGCAGATTGATTGAATACTTGATTAATTCATCCGGAAAATCCTCGAAAAGCTGAGTTCTGTCATCGGGTGACATTTCGTTCAGGATGTCAGAAACTTCGTGGCTTGCAATACTTCTGATGGTATCTTCTTGGAAATCAGGATCGAGATGAGAAAACACTTCCGCCTTTTCAGATTTCGGAAGTTTCAAAAACTGCAGAATACGTTCTTCCACCGGCAATTTGCTAAGTGATTCTGCAACGTCAGCAGGATTCAATATAATTTCTTGATTCTCGATTTTTTAAAAATTTAGCTTTGCAAAAATATTAAAATCTGAATAATTATCGAGAATAACAGGCATTAAAATTACTTAATAATTAAGTTGCATCATTATTCACAACCTGACGGTTTCTGAGCTCTTTACTGATTTTCCTGATGGCACCCTTTGTCCCGATAATTACAGAATTTTCTGCGGATCCCAGCAATCTGCCGTTACCTTTGTAAGTATCATAAGCCGTTTCCATTACAAAAATGCCTTCAGAATTATAAAGCTTCATACTCACAATTACCTGGTTGGAAAAGACATATTTTCCGAAACCAACTTTGAAATATTTCACTTTCGGAATCACTGCAAGATCTGCGTTATTATTTCTGCAGATTTCTTTAACAGTACCTGCATCAACATTATCGAAAGAAATTGGTGTATCAATTTTGAGATATTTAAGGTTTCCCAGAGATTTCATCTGGTCAGAAGTGGCTGTATAAAAAGCAGTATAGGTAGGCTCTTTGATCTCTGAGATGTCCGGAAAAATCTCGGGATTGAAATATAGTACTGTTTTTACTTTCGGGATTTTGGCATTCTTATTAAAATAAATCAGGCTATCTCCCAAATTTGCACAAGAAACAAGGATATTTAATAAAAGGAAATTAAAATAGAAAGGGTATAGTGTTTTTTTCATTATCGCATACAAAATTACGACCAATATTTGACATAATAAATATTTTTTTAAGAAAATTTAACATCATAATAAAAATAAAAACTGCCTAAAAATAGGCAGTTAAAAATAGTATTAGTTATTAGTTTTAATCTTTTTTAATAATCTTAAACGTTTCTGAATCGTTTGCCGTAAATGTTTTAAGAATGTAAATTCCTGAGTTTAATTTCTCAATATTAATTTGTGTTTCTTTTTTATTTACAGTTTTTTCCAGGATTTTTCTTCCGGACATATCAAATATTTCTATCTTCCGCACTTCTTTTAGAGACTGAAGATACAATATATCTTTCGCAGGATTAGGAAATATGAGTACCTTCTCACTATTTATGTTGTCGACTGCTAAAGTTGAGCAATCTGACACTACATTGATATATCCTGTTTTTGTCATGGTATCTGTTCCGTTATAATTCGCTACTACCAGCTTAACCTGATACAGTCCCGGTGTATTGTAGGTAACATTAACCGTTTTTGTTGTTGCTGTAGCAGGAGATCCTCCGGAAAAAGTCCAGTTCCAACCTGTTGGTTTATTTGTAGAGGTATCGGTAAAAACTACAGTTTGTCCTACGCATATGTTAGTCTTATCTGCCACAAAGTTTGCGACAGGAGGATTAATTGGGCAAACCTCCTCAGTTTTGTCTTTTGCAAAACCATCTCCATTTCCTCCAAAATAAGCATAGAAATGATAAGGCGTAGGACAATTACTATTTTCGATAGTTTCCGTTGCAAATCCGTCGCCACTTCCCCCGAAATATGCATATTGATGAAACGGGGTAGAGCAGGTAGCATTTTCTAAGGTCTCTGTTGCAAATCCATCTCCATTTCCGCCAAAATAAGCATATTGATGAAAAGGGGTAGAGCAGATTGCATTGGCTATAGTTTCTGTTGCAAATCCATCTGCATTTCCGCCACGGTAAGGATAAACCTCTTCTCCTTGGGCTTTGAGATGAGAATTCAGGAGAAAGATGAGACAGAAAACCGATAATTGGGTTAGGTATGTTTTCATCTTCTAATTT
>WPCJ01098607.1_pt1 | contig 39341 bp, 33 predicted proteins | sample 5399831 | NCBI WGS metagenome assembly WPCJ01 (sample SAMN12869470, study PRJNA574797) | sludge metagenome | isolation source: wastewater treatment of pH10 | place: China:Beijing | collected 2019-05-20 | reverse complement strand
CCGGCGGCATCGTCCTTGGCGGAGTTGATGCGCAGGCCGGAGGACAGTCGTGTCAGCGAGGTGCCGAGCGCGTTTTGCGAGCTGGACAGGTTGCGCTGGGCATTGAGCGACTGAACGTTGGTGTTGATGACGGCGGCCATGGTCGTGGGCACTCCTGCGGGCGGGTTGATGGCACCCTGTGGATGGAAAACAGATTCCAGGGTTGATGCAGGGGTTAACGACCTTCAGAAGTGGTTCTTGAGTGGACGATAAGATGATTTTATTTATGCACTATCATGGTGCATGGTATTGATTGCAATGATTTTGCTGCTGGAAAAATATCCTGTTTGACATATGCAATAAGGGCAGGTCGTGGGCGGGGTTCCATTTATGAAAAGGGAGGTGTTTTGGAGCAGATTTTTCGGTGAGGAAAAGCACTCACCCCGGAAAATGCTATCGGGGTGAGTGAGATGCCTTGCCATGTGGTCAGGTTTCATCAGGGCCGATAAGTTTTACTTCTGACCTCCCGCTTCGCTGACGTGTCAGTGCGGGTGCAAGGGCATGCCGAGGATGTGGCCACCGACATGCGCCATGGTTCGGAAGCAGCGACTGTCGGCGGCGCAGGAGCGCTGAAGTTCGCGTGCTTCGGCGCTGTTCGGGGCAGCCAGGCGATGGACCGCCTGTCCTTTCTTGATGGTCTGCAACACCTTGATCTGAGCGATCTGCTCCGGCGCAATGCTGAGAGGATTGTCGGAGAGCACCACAAAATCCGCCAGTTTGCCCGCCTCGATGGAGCCTTTGTGCGATTCTTCGAAGTGCTGCCAGGCCGACCACAGGGTCATGGCCTTGAGCGCAGTGAGCGGGGGGACACGGTGCTCCGGCCCCACCACATCGCCACTGCCGCGCGCCACACGGGTGACGGTGGCGGAGAGGACGCGCATCGAATCGGGGAAGGCAATCGGGGCGTCGTGGTGCGTCGAAAAGATCATGCTGCGCTGCATGGCCCAGCCGGTGGGCGAAATATTCGCCCCGCGCTGCGGGCCCAGCACGGACTGGCGATGCCAGTCGCCCCAGTAGAAGGTGTGCATCGGAAAGAAGGAAGGAAAGATGCCCAGCGTGCGAAAGGCCTCGACCTGATCTTCGCGCGCGACTTGGGCGTGAATCGCCACGGGGCGGCGATCGGCCCGGCCATGCTGTGCTTCGGCGGCCTGAACGGCGCGGGTGAACTGATCGATGGCCGCATCGCCATTCACATGCGCCAACACCTGCCAGCCGTTCGCGAAGGCCTGGCTCACCTGTTCGAGTACCTGTGCTTCGTCCAGCGCAGGATAGCCGGCGTAGTCGTCCGGTTGGCCGGCCGGTACCTTGAAATACGGACGGGTGAGCCAGGCCGTCTTGCCCTGCGGCGAGCCGTCGAGGTTGAGCTTGACGCCCGCAATCCGGAAACCGTTCCGGTAGTCCCGGCCAGCGTAAGGGGACTGCATCTGTTCGGCCGCCAGCAGCATGTCGGGGTAGGAGGCGACATCCAGCTTGAGCGCCTGCCGTTCGGCGAGTCGTGCCCAAGTGTTGTTGGCGCCCCGGGTGGCGCGCCCTTCCTGTGCCGTGGTGAAGCCGTAGCGCAAATAGAGTGCCTGACCGGCCAGGGCAATCGTGTCCATGTCCTCATCGGTCAGTTGTGGCAGGGCGCTCAGGATGCGCCAGAAGGCGTTTTCCTCCAGCACACCGTCCGGCTCATTGCTGCCCGCCCGACGCCGGATCACGCCCCCCGGTGGGTTGGGCGTGTCTGCATCCAGTCCGGCCAGTTCCAGCGCTTTGCTGTTCACTGCGGCAAGGTGACCGGACTGGTGGATGGCAAGCACCGGGCGGTCGCGCGACACCTGGTCAAGGTCATCACGTGTGGGGTGACGCTGTTCCTTGAGTTGGGCATCGTCGTAGCCCATGCCGATGATCCAGCCAAGCGAGGCTGCAGTGTTGCCGCTGCCCCAAGTGCGCAGCGTGTCCTGCAGCGCGGGGATGTCTTGCACCGATCCGTCGGGCGCGGCCAGCAGATTGGCCGCCAGCGCCTGGATGCCAACATTGAAGACGTGGCCATGCGCGTCGATGAACCCCGGTACCAGGGTCTGTCCCTGCAGGTCCAGCATTTCGGTGTGCTCACCCTTGAGCGGCATGATCTCGTCGAGATACCCCACGGCAGCAATGCGTCCGTTGGCAACCGCGACGGCCTCGGCGCGAGGCTGCAACTCATTGATGGTGATGATCTCGCCGCCGTGAATGATCAGATCGGCTGCAGGCGTACCGGCGAGTACCGGCAAGGCTGCGAACAGGGCACTCAGCCCGAGCAGACGTGTGTTCATTGCGAGCTCCAGTCGATGATTCGGGCTTCAAGGATACCCCTTTCTGCCCAAGCGCCTGGTTGCTACGGCCACGTCTTGTGCTTGTACCCGCAACGGCGCCTTGGCCGACCCAGGACTCGCGCACGAAGCCGGTGAGCAGGTGGAACTGCTCAGATGGTTTTGTAGCACTGATGTGCTACAGTGTTCCCGGATACTCGATTTGGGGTCTGATATGTCTACAACCACCATTCGCCTGCCAGACGACCTGAAAGCCCGAGTCGTTGCGGCTGCGGAGCATGCCGGAACGACGGCTCATGGCTTCATTCTCGAAGCAATCGCCGAGAAGACCGAGCGGGCTGAACGTTGTGCTGATTTCGATGCGGTCGCGGAAGCGCGCTATGCCCGCATTGTGGCTACCGGCAAGACCATCCCGTGGCAGGAAATGCGCGGCTATCTGGAAGCGCGCATCGCCAGCAAGGAAGCAAAGCGCCCTGTCGCGCGCAAGCTGACGCGCTGAAGGTGACCTGCATTGAGCTGGCACCGGAGCTTGCCGAAGATTTTGATCGCATCCTCGACCATCTCACCCGCCATGGGGCGGACAATCCAGGGCAGCGCATTGGCGAAATCATCGCTGCCCTGGAGATTCTGGCGCACAACCCGTTGATCGGCCGTCTGGTGGCCCATGCCAAGCGCGAACTGGTGATTGGCCGTCGTTCACATGGATATGTCGCCTTGTATCGCTATGTGCCCGAGATCGATACGGTGTTCGTGCTGGCGATACGCAGCCAGCGCGAGGCCGGCTACTCCGAGCCAGGCCCTGCCGGGTGACACGCTGGCTGCCGGCCGTATCGACGTGACCGGATTTTGCAGATGGTCTGGAGGCTCCGATCTTCACCCCCCCAGCCGATACGCGCCGGCTTCGACGGTGACCATGCCGAGCTCTTCCAGGGCTTCGAGGACGGACTGGATTTCGTCGGCGGGTTTGCGTTTGAAGCGGGTGGCGAGGGTGGGGGCGGATTGGGGCGTGTTGGGGGGCGCTTCGGCGAGGGCGGCGCGGACGGCGGCGACCTGTTCGCGCATGCTCTTGGGCCAGGTGAGTTTGCCGGCCGGAGTGGCAGGGGCTTCTTCGGCCGGGCGGTGGTCCGGTTCGGCCTGCTCGCCCTGCGGCGCGGTGGCGGCGCCGGGGTTCTGGTAGTCGGGGCGCAGCCAGCGGATGTGGCCGCGTGCTTCTTCGGCGGCGCGCAGGGCGTTGAGGGCGACGAGCCGGGTGAGGAGTTCTTCTTCTGCGGCGGCCTGTTCGGGCGCCTTGTCGGGCAGCGGGGTGGTGGCGCCGGGGCGGCCGACGAGGGTGTCGGCCAGATCGCTCCAGCCGTAGGCGGCGAAGACTTCGCGGTCGAGGGCGTCGTGCAGTTCGCGCAGCAGCGAGACCAGGCCCTGTTCGTGGATCGTTTTGTCCTTGGCCGACAGGGGCGCTTCGGCGCGCAGCTTTTCGAGCACGTTGTACATGCCGGTCAGGGTCAGCGCGGGGTGCAGGGCCTGCTGGCGCTTGCGGTGGGCGTCGAGTTGCTCGGCAAGATCGCGGATGCGGGCGGCCTGTTCGGGCGTGGCGTCGGGGAAGGGGAAGGTTTCGAAGCAGAGATTCTTTGTGTAGCGGGCTCTATCTTCGAGCGTTCCTCCGCAGGTGAAAGCCCATAATGTATGTAGCCTGCTTGATAAGGCCCCGAAGAACAACGGATCATCCAAAGCAATGACCATCAAGGAACCATCCGCCAAGGCTGTTTTGGCATCCAGGCAGATAAACAGGCGGTGCTTGGCTACCTCAGATGTGGCCACGAACTGAGATATTCCGGATAACGCTTTACGCATTCCAGGGCGGGGCTCCCCGAAAATCCACCAGCGCTCCCGGTGCCCCTTTCGCGCTACGTGATCGCGAAATGGTTTTACGGTTGTGAGCAAGTGCTGATAAAGCAGTGGATGAGATGCTTCTGCGCCAATGCGGTCGAAGTCGTGGAAGTCAATCACCCATTCCGGTTGGCGGACCTTAGTCAAATCGCTTCCGGTCCAGTATTCTCGGATAACGACCTCGCTTGCTCCTTTCTGCAGTAGTTCTGCGCGCTCGTTTTCATTCAGGCGAAAGCCATCGCCAACTAGTTTGACGCCTTGGAAACAAATGCCGGCCTGTGCTTGGATTGGCAAAGCCTGTGCGACTTGTGGTCCTACGCTGAGGTCAGCTCCGATCTCACCCCGCATGCCACTGGTGCGAGCTTCAATAGCGTCATTGTCTTGGCTGGACGGTTCTTCCCGGACGACGGTGGCAAGCCAGCCAGTTGTCTGCTGTGCCGTCCCTACAGTCATCGCAATCCGCACTGCGGCGCCGTCTGCCGCATCGACCCACGGATGGTCGGGAATGGCGAAGGCCAGCGACAGGGGCGGCCTGGCGTCCATCAGGTTCTGCACCACGCGGCGGTTGAAAGTCTGGCGGATGCTGTTGGTGGTGATGAAGCCGAAACGCTTTGCTTGCCCGTGGCGCGTGGCCTCGCCGGCGATGTGCCACCAGTACATGACGAAGTCGGCCGATTCCGGCACCTCCGGCCAGCTCTTGCGCACCGAGTCCACGTAGCCGTTGCCCAGTGCGGCCCGCATACGTTTGTTGCCGATGAAGGGCGGGTTGCCGACGATGTAATCCGCCTGCGGCCATTCCGCCTTGCGCGGGTTCACATAGCGGTAGAGCGGAATCTGCGCGCCTTCGTCGGGAATATCCTCTCCGGTGATGGGGCTCTTCCTGTACGTCACGCCGTCCCAGCGCGTGACCGGATGACCGGCTTCATCGGTGACGACTTCCTCGCGTTCGAAGGCCATCAGCGCGTCGCGGTTTTCGATGTTCTTGAAGTCGCGCAGCACCGGTTCGGGCGGGGTGACGCTGCCGTGGGTGCGGAAATGCCATTGCAGGTAGCCGATCCACAACACCATTTCGGCAATGCGCGCGGCACGCGGGTTGATCTCCAGGCCGAGAAACTGGTGCGGGTCGACGGTGATGCCGGCCAGTTGCAGCAGGCCCTGCGATTCGCCCAGGTCGTGCAGCAGGTTGAGCACTTCGCCTTCGAGGCGCTTCATGTGCTCCAGCGTCACGTACAGAAAGTTTCCGCTGCCGCAGGCCGGGTCGAGCACGCGCACGTTGCACAGGTGACGGTGGAAGGCCTGCACTTCGGCCAGTGCCTGCTTGTGCTTGCCCTGCTGCTCGCAGGCGAGCGCGGCGGCCTGCACTTCGCGCCATTCGGCGCGCAGCGGCTCGATGACGGTGGGCAGCACCAGCCGCTCCACATAGGCGCGCGGGGTGTAGTGGGCGCCGAGCTTGTGGCGTTCGCGCGGATCGAGCGCGCGCTCCAGCAGGGTGCCGAAGATGGCCGGTTCCACATAGCGCCAGTCGGCATCGGCGGCGGCAATGAGCAGGTCGATCTGTTCGCGGCTGAGCGGCAGCGCGGTGGCCTCGGCAAACAGCCCGCCGTTGAAGCGCAGGACGTTGCCGCGCAGGATGGGCGAGAAGCCGCCGCTGTTCATGGTTTGCCACAGGTGTTCGACCATGGGGGCGAAGGTGTCGGGTTGCTGGCGCAGGCTGTGCAGCAGATCGTTGAAGCTGCGCTCGGGGAGCAGGCCGACGTCTTCGGCGAACATGGTAAACAGCGCCCGCATCAGGAAGCCGGCCACGGTCTGCGGCGGGTGGCCGGCCGCTTCGAGCGATTTGGCCAGCCGGGCAAGCTGGTCGGCGATCTGCCGGGTGACGCGGGCGGCGCGGCGGGCGGGGTCGAGCGACAGCGGGTCGAGCCACACGGCGCGCAGGCGCGCGCGAATCTCGGGATTGCGCAGGTCTTCGAGGCGCAGTCGGTGGCTGCGCGCGTCGGGATACGGGGTGTAGGTGGCGCCGGAGCGCGAGAATTCGGCGTACAGCTCGATGTTGCGCCCTACATCCACCACCAGAATGAAGGGCGGACGGCCTTCTTCCGCAGGCAGCGAGCGGGCGTACTGGTCGGCCTGGTTGTGGGCGCGCAGCATGGCCTTGTCCCAGCCGGAGGAGTCCAGCGCACGGCCGGTCTGCTTGGCCTCGCACACGAAGCAGGCGCGGCGGTACAGGTCGATGAAGCCGTGGCTGGCGCTGCCGTCGGGCTGGCGGATGATGACGCGGCGCTCGAAAACGTAGGCGTTGTCCTGGGTGTCGCTGCCGGCCGGGTCCGGCGGCGGCAGGTCGAGCAGGGCGCACAGTTCGGTGAGGAAGAGCTGGTAATTGGCCCGCTCGCTGCCGCCCGCACCCTGCCAGCGGGCGATGAAGGCACCGAGGGCGGCATCGGGGGTGGCGTCGCTTGCGGCGCGGGCGGTGTGGTCGGCGTGTGCGGTCATGCGTGTGCGGTCCGGCGGCGGGTGAAAGAGGCCGCATGCAGAAGCGGCATGCAGGGGGGCATTCTAGCGGGTGACGGTGTCATGAGGGCGGGTTCCGTTTTCGACATCCCGCAGCATCCCGGCTATCATCCGGCGCCTTTGCGCTGGGCGCGGTTTTGTTGTGGGAAAAATGTCGTCATCCGTTGTTGAAGTACGTTGCATGCAGCCGGCCGATATCGGGGCGGTGCTGGAGATTCAGGCGCGGTGTTATACCGAGGTGGTGAATGAGTCGGCGGAGTCCTTTCTGGCCAAGCTGGAGGTGGCGCCGGAGGGGTGTTTCGTGGCGCAGGCACAGGGGCGGGCGCTGGGCTATCTGGTGTCGTTGCCGATCGCGTTCTCCCGGCCGCCCGCGCTCGATGCGCGGCAGTTGTCGGTGCCCGGCGATGTGGATTGCCTGTATCTGCACGATCTGGCGGTGGCGCCGGAGGCGCGTGGCAGCGGGGCGGGCGGCGTGCTGGTGCGTCGCTTCATGCAGCGCGCGCGGCAGGCGGGGTTTCGGCGGGCGGCGCTGATTGCGGTGCAGCAGTCGGGGCCGTTCTGGCAGCGGCAGGGCTTTCGGCCTGTGGTGCCGTGTGCCAGCGTGCAGCGCAAGCTGGGCAGTTATGGCGAGGAGGCGTGCTACATGGCGCAGACGCTCGCCTGAGCAGCGGACCCGGACGGAGGGGGAACGGCTTCGTGCGATTGCCCCGGCAGTGGCCCGGCAGGCGTCCTGTCGGTGTAGCATCCGGGGCTGGCCGCTTGCGGTGGTGCTGGCAGGCTTTGCCTTTTGCTTACTCGCCTTCAGGAGAACCCTATATGCTGAAAATGAAACAGGCCGCGCTGGCGGTTGCCTTGTGTGTTGCATTCGGGGCGCAGGCTGCGCCGGTCAAGGTCGGGATTGCGCTGGACATTTCGGGGCCATTTTCGGCGCTGGGCACCGAGTCGCGCGACGGCTTCAATCTGGCCATCGAGAAGCTCGGCGGCAAGCTGGGCGGGGTGGAGGCGGAGTTTCTGCAGACCGATTTCGGCGGCAACCCCGAGCAGGCCACGCAACTGGTGACGCGCTACCTGCAGCGCGACAAGATCGATTTCTTCACCGGCCCGATTGCGTCCAATGCGGCGCTGGCGGTGGGGCCGGCGCTGTTCGCAGCGAAGGTGCCGTTCATCTCCAGCAACCCCGGTCCCAGCCAGTATGCGGGCAAGCAGTGCAATCCGTATTTCTTCGGCCAGTACCAGAACGATACCTATGACGAGGCTGCGGGCAAGGTGGCCAACGAGAAGGGTTATGGCAACGTGGTGCTGGTGGCGCCCAACTATCCGGCCGGACGCGACCACCTGAGCGGCTTCAAGCGCACCTACGAGGGGGCGGTGAAGGACGAAATCTACACCCGGGTGGGGCAGATCGATTACGCCGCCGAAATTGCACAGATCCGCGCGGCGCGGCCGGATGCGGTGTTCTTCTTCCTGCCCGGGGCGATGGGCATCAATTTCATCAAGCAGTATGTGGGCGGTGGCCTGCAGGACATTCCGCTGATCGCTCCGGGGTTCTCGGCCGACCAGGACGTGATTGCGGCTGTGGGCGAGCCGATGATGGGGCTGATCAACACGGCGCACTGGGCGCATGACCTGGACCTGCCGGCGAATGCCGCCTTCGTGGCCGCCTTCCGCGAGAAGTATGACGGTCGTTATCCCACCGTGTATGCGGCCATGGCTTACGATGTGATCATGCATCTGGATGCCGCAGTGCGGGCCACCGGCGGCAAGGTGGATGACCGCGAGGCGGTGCTGAAGGCCCTGCGCGAAGCACGCTTCGATTCGGTGCGCGGCGACTTTGCCTGGGGGCGCAACCAATACCCGGTGCAAAACTACTATCTGCGTCTGGTGGACAAGGACGACGCGGGCCAGGTGACCAACCGCCTGGTGGGCACGGTGATGGAAAACCATCAGGATGCTTATGTGGACGAGTGCCGCATGTAATTGAACACCATCAGCAGGGGCCGCTTGCCGTCGGGGCTGCGGCCCCTGTGCCGTGCGCGGCAGAAGGTGGATGACTGAACACGGGATGGGCGCATGGATGCGATTTTCGTCACCGAACAACTGCTTAACGGACTGGCCTACGGTTTCATGCTGTTTTTGCTGGCGGCCGGGCTGACGCTGGTGTTCGGCATCATGGACACAATGAATCTGGCGCATGGCTCGCTGTACATGGCGGGGGCGTATGTGGCGGCGCGGGTGCATGACAGCAGCGGGCAGTTCGTGCTGGCGGTGCTGGTGGCGGTGGGGGTGACGGTGTGCGTGGCGGCCGTGCTGGAGGTCCTGATCATGCGCCGGCTGTACCGGCGCGATCATCTGGCCCAGGTGCTCGCCACCTTTGGCTTGATCCTGATTGCCGACGATGCGGTGAAGGCTCTCTGGGGGCCGTCGCCGATCATGGCACCCACCCCGGCGGCGCTGGCCGGGCCTGTGCGCCTCATGGACGGCCTGCCCTATTCGTCGTACCGCCTGCTACTGATTGGCGTGGGCGTGCTGGTGGCGGTGGGGTTGTATTGGCTGGTCAACCGCACGCGCATGGGCATGCTGGTGCGTGCGGGGGCGGCCGACCGGCAGATGGCGGAGTTCATGGGTGTGCGCGTGGGGCGGGTGTTCTCCTTCGTGTTCCTGCTCGGGGCGGCGCTGGCGGCGCTGGCGGGGGCCTTGATGGGGCCGGTCAGCGCGGTGCAGATCGGCATGGGCGAGGCGATCCTGATTCCTGCGCTGGTGGTGATCGTGATCGGGGGTGTGGGGTCGGTGCGGGGCGCCTTTGTGGCCAGCCTGCTGGTGGGCCTGATCGACACCTCTGGCCGTGCTTTCTTGCCGCCGCTGCTGCGCGAGGTGCTGTCGCCGTCGTTGGCGGCGGACGTGGGGCCGGCGCTGGCGAGCATTTCCATGTATGCGCTGATGGCGGTGGTGCTCACGCTGAAACCGGCCGGGCTGTTCCCGGCGCGGGCATGAGGGGACGGTCATGACAACCGTGGATTGCTCCGACGAAATGTCGCCCCGCGCCCTGCGCGGCGGTGCCCATGGCCCGCTCGGCACCTGGCTGCCGTGGGGCGTGCTGCTGGCGTTGGCGGTGTTCCCGCTGCTCGCGCCCCTGCTGGAGATGGAGTATTACGTGGGCTTCGTGCGGCGTGCGCTGATTGTCATGATCGCCGCCACCAGCCTCAACTTCATCGCCGGGGTGGGAGGCATGGTGGCGCTCGGGCATGCGGGCTTCATTGGTGTGGGGGCGTATGGTGTGGTGGCGCTGGTCGATGCCGGGGTGAGCTCGGCGTGGCTGGCCTGGGGCGGCGGCATGCTGGCGGCGGCGCTGGCGGCGGCCGTGATCGGAGTGGTTTCACTGCGCACCCGTGAGGTGTATTTCCTGATGATCACGCTGGCCTTTGCGCAGATGCTGTACTACCTGGCCGTGTCGTTGCGCACCTATGGCGGCGACGACGGGTATGGCCTGTATGTTCCGCTGAGCCTGGGGGCGGGCGTGGATGCGCTGGCGCATGGTTTTTACTGGGTGGTGCTGGCATTGGCTGCGCTGGTGTTTGCCTTCGGTAGCCGGCTGGCGGTATCGCGCTTTGGTCATGCGCTGAAGGGCATACGCGATAACGAGACGCGCATGGTGGCGTTGGGCTATCCGGTGTTCCGCATCAAGCTGGCGGCCTTTGTCGGCGCCGGGGCAGTGGCCGGGCTGGCCGGGGCGATGCTGGCCAGCCACAACGCCTATGTCAGTCCGTCGCTGATGCACTGGACCGAGTCGGCCACGCTGCTGGTGATGGTGGTGCTGGGCGGACTCGGGCGGCGCTGGGGCGCACCGCTGGGCGTGGCGCTGTGGCTGGTGCTCACCGAGGTGTTGAAGCTGTACACCGATTACTGGCACTGGCCCATGGGGGTGTTGCTGCTGGTGGTGGTGTTTCTGGCGCCACGCGGGCTGGCCGGCCTGCTTGACAGGAGGGGCGCATGAGCGGGGGACGGGCGCTGTTTCATACCGAGGCCTTGGTGAAGCGCTTCGGCGGACTGCTGGCCACCGATCATGTGAGCCTGAGCGTGGAGGCCGGCGAGATTCACGCGCTGATCGGGCCGAACGGGGCCGGCAAATCGACGCTGGTGAACCTGATTTCCGGTCTGCTGCCGGCCGATGCCGGACGTATCGTGCTTGACGGGGTGGAGCTCACCGGCATGGCGCCGCACCAGCGGGTGCGGGCAGGGCTGTCGCGCTGTTTTCAGGTGACCAGCGTGTTTCGTGGCGAGACCGTACGTGACAACCTGCTGCTGGCTGCGCAGGCCCATGCCGGCTCCAGCTTCCGCTTCCTGTCGCGGCGGGCGGGCGAGCAGGCGCTGATGGAGCGGGCGCTGGTACTGGCCGAGCGGGTGGGGCTGGGCGAGGTGCTGGACGAGCAGGCCGGCGCCCTGCCGCATGGCGTGCAGCGCAAGCTGGATGTGGCCCTGGCGCTGGCGGCCCGCCCCCGCCTGTTGCTGCTCGATGAGCCGATGGCCGGCATGGGGCCGGAAGACTCGCAGCGCATGGTGGCGCTGATCGAAAGCCTGCGCGCCGAAACCGCCATTTTGCTGATCGAGCATGACATGGACGCGGTGTTCCAGCTGGCCGACCGGGTGTCGGTGCTGGTGTATGGCCGGGTGCTGACTTCGGGCGATGCGGCGCATGTGAAGGGGCATCCCGAAGTGCAGGCGGTGTATCTGGGCAGCGAGGACGCGGAAGGAGACGTCGAAGGCGCCGTCAAAGAAAACGTCAAGGGGGAGAGGGCGTGAGCGTGTTGGCAAGGGGCGAAGCCGGCAGGGGGCCGCGGCAGGACGCAGAGGCAGGGGGCGGAGAGGGGCTGCTGAGTTGCCGGGGGCTGGAGGCTGGCTACGGCGGCAGTCAGGTGCTGTTCGGGCTGGATTTCGACATCCGGCCGGGCGAGGTGGTGGGGCTGCTCGGGCGCAATGGCATGGGCAAGACCACCACGATACGTGCGCTGATCGGCGGTCTGCCCGTGCAGCGTGGCGAAATCCGCTTCCGTGGGCGAGCGATTCACGGCTTGCCGGCCGATGCGATTGCGCGCATGGGGGTGGCCATCGTGCCGGAAGGGCGGCGCTGTTTTGCCAGCCTCACGGTGGAGGAGCATCTGCGCGCCTTTGCCGCCCGTCGCAACGACACGCAGCAGCCGTGGACGCTGCCGCGTCTGTATGAGCTGTTTCCGCGCCTGCGCGAACGGGCACGCCACATGGGCAACCAACTGTCCGGGGGTGAGCAGCAGATGCTGGCGATTGCGCGTGCGTTGTCGACCAATCCGCGCCTGTTGATTCTGGACGAGGCCACCGAAGGGCTGGCGCCGGTGATCCGGGAAGAAATCTGGCGCTGTCTGGCGCTGCTCAAGGCGCAGGGGCAGACCACGCTGGTGGTCGATAAATATGTGGAACGCCTGCTGCGGCTGGCCGACCGTCACTTCATTCTGGAACGCGGCCGCATTGCGTGGTCCGGCGATTCAGCGCAGCTTGGCGCCGACCGTGGGCTGTGGCACCGCTATCTGGGCGTTTGAGCCGTCACGGCGCGGGCGGTGCCGTCCGGGGGACTTCCACTCTTCCACTCCCTGGGTTTCCACCCCCTGATACTCGAAGCGCACCCGTTTCACATTGCACAGCAGTTCGTAGGCAATCGTGCCGGCCGCCTGGGCAATGTCGTTGATCGACACCTGCGCGCCCCATAATTCCACCGGAGTGCCGAGGCCGGCGTCGGGCAGGCCGGTGAGGTCCACCGTGAGCATGTCCATGGACACCCGGCCGATGATGCGGCTGGGCTGGCCGGCCACCCGAACCGGGGTACCGTCGGGCACGGTGCGCGGATAGCCGTCCGCATAGCCCATCGCGACCAGTCCCACGCGGGTGGGTTGCCCTGCGCGGAAGCGCCCGCCGTAGCCCACCGGCGCCCCGGCCGGAATCTCGCGCACCGCCATGATGGCGCTCTCCAGATGCATTACCGGGCGCAGCGATGCGGGAGCGTGGTCCGCCGGCAGCGGGTCGACGCCGTACAACATGATGCCGGGGCGTGCCCAGTCGCGCCGGGCCTCGGGCCAGGCCAGCAGTCCGGCCGAATTGCACAGGCTGCGTGCGCCGGGCAGTGCCCGGGTGGCGTGGTCGAAGGTGGCGAGTTGCTGCGGGGTGGCGTCGGCGCCGGGTTCGTCGGCGCGGGCCAGATGGCTGATCAGCGTGATGTCGCCCACTTGCGCACAGGCCCGCAGGCGTGCCCAGGCGGTCGCCACTTCGGCCGGCTCGAAGCCGGCGCGGTTCATGCCGCTGTTGATCTTCAGCCAGACCTGCATGGGCGGTGTGCCCGCCTGCGCGGGCAGGGTTTCGAGCATGCGCAGTTGCGCGTCGTGATGCACCACCATCCATAGCCCCTGTGCCCGCGCCTGCGCCAGTTCGGTCGGATCGAACACGCCTTCGAGCAGCAGGATGGGCTGGCCGATGCCGGCTTCCCGCAGTTGCAGCGCCTCATCCAGCACGCCCACGGCAAAGCCATCGACCAGCGGGGCGAGCGCCTGCGCGCAGGGCACCGCCCCATGGCCATAGGCATTGGCCTTCACCACCGCCAGCGCCCGGCCGCCGTGCAGCGCGCGCGCGTGAAGGTAATTGTGGCGAAGGGCATTCAGGTCAATCAGCGCGCGGGCGGGTCTCATGAGGCAGGCAGCAGGCAGGGCAGTGGATCAGGCCTCCGGGTGCCGACAGGCGCCCCGGAAGCGAATCCGAGACTGTGCCACAAGGCGGGGCAGTGTGGCAGATGTCTGCAGGGGACTTCCAGGGCAATCGCGCTATGTAGCCCCAACGAGTTGGGCAAGTGGTTCAAACGTCGGGCCTTCTGGGATACTGCGTGGATGCTGACCAATCCCCTATCCCATTTCGCCCGGGTGCCCGATCCGCGGCGTCAGACCCGCAACAAGCTGCACAAGCTCGAAGACATCGTGACGATCACGCTGTGCGCGGTGCTGTGCGGTTTCGAAGACTGGTGAGCATCGAAGATTTCGGCCACGAGAACGAGGCGTGGCTGCGGAAATTTCTGGAGTTGCCCAACGGGATTCCCTCGCACGACACCCTGAGCAAGGTGATGGGCCGGATCGAACGGCAGGCCTTCGCCGAAGCCCTGGGCGCCTGGATGGCCCAGGCGCTGCCGTCGCTGGCGGGCCGGCACGTGGCCATCGACGGCAAGAGCCTGCGGGGCAGTGGCGACGGCGGGCGGGGAGCGGTGCATCTTCTGAGCGCATTTGCCAGCGAGGCGCGCCTGGTGCTGGGCGCCCGGGCAGTGGAGGACAAATCGAATGAAATCACGGCCATTCCGGTGCTGCTCAAGCAGCTGGAACTTGCCGGGGAGGTAGTGACGATCGATGCGATGGGGTGCCAGAAATCGATTGCGGGCGCGATCGTGGCGCAAAAAGCCGACTACGTTCTGGCGCTCAAGGACAACCATCCGGAATTGCACGAGGACGTGGTGGCCTGGCTCGAGGACTGCGATGTCCAGGGCCATGTCCGGCAGGTCGAGTCGGTCGAAAAGGACCACGGCAGGCTTGAGACCCGGCGGGTCGTCGTCAGCACCGATCTCGACTGGCTGCCCGTCCGAGCGCAGTGGGCGGACCTCCAGGCGGTCGCGATGGTCGAGGCCACCCGAGAGAAGCGCACAGGCCAGTCCAGCCGGGAGCGGCGCTACTACCTGTGTTCGATCACCGACCCGCAGCGCATTGCCCAGTCCATCCGCGCACACTGGCATTGGCTGCCAGTGAGGGCACGGTGAATCATGCCCGTCTGTGTGCCGTCTCGTCTGCGCACTCGGTTGAGTTGACACGCCCGCTGCAACACCTGATCCAGCTCAACATGCTGGTTTCGAGTGGCAGCGGTCGCAGCGCGGTGCGCAACCGCCTCGGGCCGTGCTGCTTGTGGAGGCGGGCGGTCAGGCGTATCCAGCCGGACAGGCTCAAGCCTCTCGGTAGCAGCGTGCCGCCGCGCACAGCCACTCCCTGAATCCGTTCAGCGTGGCGCTCTCGGCCTTGCGCTCCGGGATGATGAGGTAATAGGCCTTGTCGCTCGGACAGACGTGATGAAGTGGCATCAGGAGCCGGCCACTGTCGAGTTCCTCCCGGATCAGGAAGGGCGGAATCAGGGCTACTCCCATGCCCTGCATCGCGGCTTGGGCTAGCATCGAGAAGAGTTCCAGCCGGGTACCGGTCATGTCGTGGGTGACGCGCATGCCGAGCGACTCGAACCACTGGCGCCAGGCGTAGGGCCGGGTACTCTGCTGCAAGAGGGGCAGGTGCGCGATCTGCTCGGCATCCAGGCTGCGACTTCCCCCGAGGAGCGACGGACTGCACACCGGGACCGATCCTTCAGGCATCAGGTAATGCGCCTCGGTACCCGGCCAACCAGCGTCGCCGTAGTAGATCGCAGCGTCGAATTCAGTATCGACGAAAAGGAAAGGGCGTGTACGGGTCGCCATGTTCACCGTGACGTCAGGATGCGCGATCTGAAATTCCCCAATGCGCGGCATCAACCAACGCGTGGCAAAGGTGGGCACCACGGCAAGCTCGATGGTCGCGCCCTGACCATGGTGTGCCATCACCGACAAGGTGTCGCGTTCGACCGCATCCAGTCGTGCCGCAATCTGGCGGCTGTAGCTCAAACCCGCCTCAGTCAGTCGCACACCGCGGCGCGTGCGCACGAACAAACGCAAGCCGAGAAAATCTTCCAAGGACGCAATTTGCCGGCAGACCGCGCTCTGGGTCAGCGACATTTCCTCGGCTGCGCGGGTGAAGCTCTCGTGCCGGGCTGCGAGTTCGAAGGCGACGAGGGCGTGAGTGCTCGGAATCTTGCGGCGCATGAACTGGGCTCCGGGATGATGAATATCGGATGTGTCGAGACGGCATTGATCTACAAGTGCGCTTTACGCATAAGATACTTAAAAATATTCGTTTGTTCATCACGTATCGCATTCGATAAAGTGCCCACACACATGACAACGCTTTCTGGAGACAACTCATGGCAACGAACCGCGTAAGCTTCAACTGGGCCGATCCGCTGCATCTGGACAGCCAGCTCACCGACACCGAGCGCATGGTGCGCGACACGGCCCGCGACTACTGTCAGGAGAAGCTGCTGCCGCGAGTGCAACACGCCTTCCGCCACGAGCAGACCGACCGCGCCATCTTCAACGAGATGGGCGAGTTGGGCCTGCTCGGGCCGACCATTCCCGAGGAATACGGTGGTGCCGGACTGAACTATGTCTCCTACGGGTTGATCGCGCGTGAGATCGAACGGGTCGATTCCGGCTACCGCTCGATGATGAGCGTGCAGTCCTCGCTGGTGATGGTGCCGATCTTTGAATTCGGCACCGAAGAACAGAAGAAGAAGTACCTGCCCAAGCTCGCCACTGGCGAATGGGTCGGCTGCTTCGGCCTGACCGAACCCAACCACGGCTCCGATCCGGGCAGCATGGTGACCCGTGCGCGCAGCGTCGATGGCGGCTACAGCCTGTCGGGCGCCAAGATGTGGATCAGCAACAGCCCGATCGCCGACGTGTTCGTGGTCTGGGCCAAGACCGACGACGGCAATATCCGCGGCTTCATTCTCGAGAAGGGCTGGAAGGGGCTGTCCGCCCCGGCGATCCACGGCAAGGTTGGCTTGCGTGCGTCGATCACCGGCGAGGTGGTGATGGACGAGGTGTTCGTGCCGGCCGAGAACATGTTCCCGGAGGTCACCGGCTTGAAAGGCCCCTTCACCTGCTTGAACTCGGCCCGCTACGGCATCGCCTGGGGTGCGCTCGGCGCGGCCGAGGACTGCTACGAGACCGCCCGCCAGTACGTGCTCGACCGCCACCAGTTCGGTCGACCGCTGGCTGCTAACCAGCTGATCCAGAAGAAACTCGCCGACATGTTGACCGAGATCACGTTGGGTCTGCAGGGCTGCCTGCAGCTGGGCCGGATAAAGGACGCCGGCAACGCGCCGATCGAAGTCACCTCGATCATGAAGCGCAACTCCTGCGGCAAGGCACTCGACATCGCACGGGTCGCGCGCGACATGCTCGGCGGCAACGGCATCTCGGACGAATACTGCGTCGCCCGTCATCTGGTCAATCTCGAGGTCGTCAATACCTACGAAGGCACCCACGACATCCATGCGCTGATTATTGGCCGGGCGATCACCGACATCGCCGCATTCTCGAACTGAAGCCGATGCGCCCCGGCCCCCAGCCGGCCCGAAGGTCTTGCGTGTCGGCTGCGGCTTCCTGGCCTCGGGCCTGGGAGGCTAGCGCGTTGTCCGACACGCCTTGACGGCAAACCCGGCGCCGACCTGAGGAAGATCGGCGTCGTGCTCAGCAACGCTCTCGGCGGCTTTCCGCCACCAAAGCGCAGGCTTCGCTGGACTGGCGCATGCACGCCCCATCGACCCCGCACTGCCGCTTGAGGGCTTGCTGCGGATCCTTGCCCCCATCTTCGGTTGCGGCGTTTTTCCTTTCGGCTACGCCGCCGCACTGCTCCACTCCGGTGTGCAAAAGCCCTAGCGCGGCTGAGCGGCAGCAAATAATCCGCTCTGCGAGTGTGTAGGCAAGGCTGACGACTAACGATATACGAGCACCGGGATGACGCTATGCGTCAACACCTTGTGCGTTTCGCTGCCCAACAAAAGGCCGCGGAACCCGCGACGCCCGTGCGAAGCCATGAAGATGACGTCGCAGCCCCGCTCCTTCGCGGTGTCGATGATCGCCAAGTAAGGCGTTTCGCTCACCAGTGTCCTCAGATCGGCCACGACGCCTGCGCCAGTCGCGGCCTCGACAGCCTTTTGGAGGGTTTCGTCCGCACGGGATTGCGCGAACCTCTTGAAACGCTCGGGTGCATGTGCGTCCATGGCCGGACTGTCGCCATAGATCGGCACTGGTGGCTCCGGTTGGGCGTAAAAGAAGGTGATGCGCGCATCGATCTCCCGGGCAAATGCGATCGCCCGATCGACCGCACTGTCGGACAGCGGTGAGCCATCCGTGGGCACGAGAAGGTGTTTGAACATGCTGGTCATTCTCCAGGGGGATTCCAGCGCGCCCGCAGCACGCCGGATGATTTCGAATAGAAAGACAGAGCTTGGCTGCGCAGCGTGTCACATGCCCTGATAGATCGGTCCTTCTCCGCCTTGCGGCACTACCCAGTTGATGTTCTGAGTCGGGTCCTTGATGTCGCAGGTCTTGCAGTGCACACAGTTCTGCGCGTTGATCTGCAGCCGGGGGGCACCGCCTTCGCCATCGAGCACGATTTCGTAGACTCCTGCCGGACAGTAGCGTTGCTCCGGCGAGTCATACTGCTCTAGATTGATCCGGATCGCCACCGACGGGTCCTTCAGCTGCAGGTGACAGGGCTGCGCTTCCTCGTGGTTTGTGTTCGACAGGAACACCGAACTGAGACGGTCGAAGCTGATCACGCCGTCGGGCTTGGGATAGTCGATCGGCTGGCATTTGCTGGCCGGCCTGAGCGCGGTATGGTCGGCGGTGTTGTGCAGCGTCCACGGCGCCTTGCCGCGGAACAGCATCTGATCCATGCCGAACAGCAGCGAGCCCATCCACAGGCCCTTCTTCATCAGCGGCTTGAAGTTACGCGCCTTGTAGAGTTCGTCGAACAGCCAGCTCTGGCGGAATGCCTTCGGATAGTCCTCGAGCTCGTCGCGGGCGCGCTCGGCAGCCAGCGCCTCGACCGCCGCCTCGGCCGCGAGCATGCCTGATTTCATCGCAGCGTGGATGCCCTTGATACGCGACGCGTTTAAATAGCCGGCATCGTCGCCGATCAATGCACCACCCGGAAATGTGGTCTTCGGCAGGGATTGCAGGCCGCCGGCCGACAACGCCCGTGCACCGTAGGACAGGCGCTTGCCGCCGTCGAGAAAGCGACGGATGTCAGGGTGGGTTTTGTAGCGCTGGAACTCCTCGAATGGCGACAGGTAGGGGTTGGCGTAGTTCAGCCCCACGACGAAGCCGATCGCGACCAGATTGTCCTCCAGGTGATACATAAAGGAGCCGCCGTAGGTCCGCGTATCCAGCGGCCACCCTGCAGTATGCACCACTAGACCGGGCACGTGATGTTCGGGCTTGATCTCCCACAGCTCCTTAATCCCGATGCCGTAGGTCTGCGGGTCGACGCCATCGCGCAGCTTGAAGTGTTCCTCGAGCTGCTTGCCCAGGTGACCGCGGCAGCCCTCCGCAAATAGCGTGTACTTCGCGTGCAGTTCCATGCCCAGCTGATGATGGGGGCCGGGCTCTCCTTCGCGGGTCAGCCCCATGTCGCCGGTCGCGATGCCCTTGACCGCACCCGAGTCGTCAAACAGAATTTCGGCCGCCGCGAATCCCGGGTAGACCTCGATCCCGGCCGCATCGGCTTGTTCGCCGAGCCACTTCGCCAGGTGCCCTAGACGCACGATGTAGTTGCCGTGGTTCTGAAAACAGGCCGGCAGCAGCCCGATTGGGACGCTGCGGCTGCCGTTCTCCGACAGGAACATGAACCGGTCTTCAGTGACCTCGGTACTGACCGGCGCGCCCCTTTCCTTCCAGTCGGGAAAGAGTTCGCCCAGCGTGCGCGGGTCGAGGACTGCACCGGACAGCGAATGCGCGCCAATCTCGGGCCCTTTCTCGATCAGACAGATCGAAAGCGCCTGATCCTTCTCGTCGGCCAGTTGCTTCAGCCGGATCGCGGCGGCCAGGCCTGCAGGGCCTCCGCCGACGATCAGCACATCAAACTCCATGGATTCACGCATGCTCGGGATATCTCAATGGCGGGCCGTAGCGGCCCAGGTGATTCGGTTCAGCCAAGTGTCGACGTCAGCTCGGGAACGGCTTGAAACAGGTCGGCCACCAGACCGTAGTCAGCGACCTGGAAGATCGGCGCTTCCGGATCCTTGTTGATCGCCACGATGACCTTTGAATCCTTCATCCCGGCCAGGTGCTGGATTGCACCTGAAATACCGATTGCGACATACAGTTCCGGCGCGACGATCTTGCCGGTCTGACCGACCTGATAGTCGTTGGGTACGTAGCCTGCATCCACCGCCGCGCGCGACGCACCCAGCGCTGCCCCGAGCACATCCGCCAGGGGTTCGAGCAGGGCGTGATAGCTCTCGCCGCTGCCCAGACCGCGACCGCCTGAAACGATGATCCGCGCGCCCGCCAGTTCTGGCCGCTCCGACTTGGTGAGCTCGCGCCGAACCAGCCTGGCCAGGCCCAGATCGGTCGCAGCCTCGACGGTTTCAACCGGTGCAGGCCCGCCCTCAGCTGCAGCCTCGAACGCGGTCGTGCGCACCGTTATAACCTTTACCGCGTCGTCGCTGCGGACAGTAGCCAGCGCGTTGCCGGCATAGATTGGGCGGACGAAGGTGTCGGGTGCTTGCACCGCGACGATGTCGCTGATCTGCGCGACGTCCAGCAGCGCGGCCACACGTGGCATGAAATTCTTACCGAAGGTCGTGGCCGGCGAGAGGACATGGGTATAGCCGGCAGCTTGAGCGACCACCAGTGCAGCAAGGTTCTCCGCACCCTGCTCGGCGTAATGGGGGGCATCGGCCACCTTCACACGGGACACCCCGGCGACGTTGGCGCAGGCTTCGACCGCCGCTGTGCAGTCGTGGCCGGCCACCAGCACGTCGATGTCGCCGCCAATGGCCGCAGCGGCAGCGATGGTGACCAAGGTCGACCCTTTCAGGGTCTGGTTGTCATGTTCAGCTATAACGAGAACTCTCATGTCAGATCACCTTTGCGACGTTCTTGAGCTTGTCGACCAGTTGGGCCACGTCGGCGACGCGTTCGCCGGCGCTGCGTTGGGGCGGCTCAGTCACCTTGAGTGTGGTCAGGCGCGGACGCACATCCACGCCCAGCTCCTTGGGTTTCAAGATTTCGAGTGGCTTCTTCTTCGCCTTCATGATGTTGGGCAGCGTTGCGTAGCGCGGCTCGTTCAGGCGCAGGTCGGTCGTGACCACGGCGGGCTGCCTGATCTCGAGCGTCTCCAGACCACCGTCGATTTCCCGGGTGACCGTGGCCACCCCGTCTGCCAGCGCAACCTTGGACGCGAAGGTGGCCTGCGGCCAGTTCATCAGTGCGGCCAGCATCTGGCCGGTCTGGTTCGCGTCATCGTCGATAGCCTGCTTGCCGCAGATCACCATCTGCGGCTGCTCCTTGTCGCACACCGCCTTCAACAGCTTCGCAACCGCCAGCGGCTGAAGCTCGGTATCGGTCTCAACCAGAATGCCGCGGTCCGCACCAATCGCCATCGCTGCGCGCAGCGTCTCCTGACACTGCGCGAGACCGCAGGACACTGCGACGACCTCGGTCGCGACTCCCGCTTCCTTCAGCCTCACCGCCTCCTCAACGGCGATCTCATCGAACGGGTTCATCGACATCTTCACGTTGGCGATATCGACGCCACTGCCGTCACTCCTCACACGCACCTTGACGTTGTAATCGACGACGCGTTTGACGGGTACTAGTATCTTCATACGTTTTACTCCAGAGTAAATTTTGCCGCAGCGACTCGAGCGCTCCGGCGGCAAGTGACGGAAAGGATTACAGCCGGCCCAACCGTCCCATGATCAACCTGACCAACTCGATCAACTTCGGCCTGACCTCGCCGAGCAGAAACTCCGGCGCCAGATTGAAGGCCGGGCCACCGACGTTGATCGACATCGGCGGCAAGCCTTCGCCGGGTGAGAAGGCAACCGCGATCGCATTGACGTCACGCTGCCACTCGCCGAAGGAGCTGCAGCACCCCCTCTCGCGAAATTCGTCGATCGATCGTCGGATGCCGGCCTCGGTGCGCGGCCATGCAAGTTCGTCCAGTTCGCGGATGCGTTCCATCAGCTCCAGTCGTTCCGTACCGGGGCAAATCGCGAGATAGGCTCGCCCCATGGCGGTCGTGCCGATCGGAATGCGGGAGCCCACATCCAGACTCAACGTGAGCGCTGAATGACTGCGGGAGTTCTCAACGTAGATCATGCTCAGCTTGTCCCGGATTCCGAGCGAAACCATCCCTTTCGAGAAATCGGCGAGCTCCTGCATTAATGGCCGCGCGATCTGTCGCACGTCGAGCTTGGACAGGATGGCGCTGCCTAGCGCGAGCGTGGCAGTGCCGAGACGGTACTTGCCGGCGCTGGGTACCAGATGCAGATAACCCAGCTTCGTTAGGGTGTAAGTCAGGCGTGCCACCGTCGAGCGCGGCAGCTTGCAGGCGTCCGCAATCTCCTGATTGCCGAGAAGTTGATCGCCACTGCGAAAACTGGACAGTACGTCCAGCCCGCGCGCGAGCGCCGTGACGAAGTGCCGGTCCTCCTTGGCGTTGCTGCGCGGGATGTCGATACCGTCTTCTTGCATCATGTCCATCGTGTACTCCCTGCCTCTGTGTTGTCCGGATTCGAAAGCTTCGATGCCGCGGCATCTCGGCTAGCACGCCCCCTCAGGAGAACTCCCGCCTGCCCTACGCTCGAAAAAACGCGCAAAACCGGCCTGTACCTCCGGATCGCGCAAACGCTCGCCGAAATGCAAGGCTTCATAATCAAAGGCATGTTGTATAGCGGCCTCATCTGCGTGGCGCAACATCTTCTTCGTAATGCGCATGGCGTCAGCCGGAAGACTTGCGAGTTCCAGAGCAAGCGCGCGAGCCTGGTCCTTCGCTTCACCCGCTACTGCGAGCGAACTCACGAGTCCGCTCGCGTGCGCCTCGGCAGCATCGAAAGGCCGCGCGCGCATCAGCCAGTCGTTCGCAATATGCGCTCCGACCCGCTTCGCCAGCAGATAGCTGGACGCCCCCTCCGGACACAGGCCGAGCGCGACGAAAGGCAGGCGAAAGCACGCGCCCGGGTCCGCCACGACGAAGTCGCAATGCAACAGCAATGTCACGCCTATGCCCTGCGCGCTGCCCTCCACCGCGGCGACGATCGGCTTGGTCATGCCGGCCAGTTGCCGCAGAAACCGCATGCCGGGGCTTTCGCCCGCCGGACGCGGCCGCCGGAAATCGTTCAGATCATTGCCCGCAGAGAAATGGTCGCCGGCACCTTGCAGTACCACCGCACTGACACCATCCTCCCGCTCTGCGCAGGCCAGCGCCTCGGTCAGTGCATCGTAGGTTTCCCGATCCAGCGCATTGCGCACTGCCGCACGATTGAGCGTCAGCGTGCAGATGCGGTCTCCGTGCTCGACCAACAATTTGTCCATTTCAGATCGACTCCCGGTTCTCGGCAAGCATCTCGCGACGTGCGCTGAAGTACTCGTCGCACAACTCGCGGACAATGGCAGCGGTATCAAGGACTCGATCAATGCCGGACACACTCTGACCAGCACCCCAGACATCCTTCCATGGCCGTACGCGGTCACTGTCGAAACTCATCGACGACTTATCGCGCAACGGCAGCATGTCCGGATCGAGCCCGGCCGCGCGGATACTCTGGGCGAGATAATTACCGGGTACCCCGGTGAAGAATGGTGTGTAGGTGATGTCCGATGCGCCGGACTCCACGAGCATTTTCTTGTAGGCCGGATTCGCGTTGGCTTCGGTGCTGGCGATGAAACGGGTACCCATGTAGGCGAAATCCGCGCCGAGCACGCGCGCCGACAGCACGCCACGCCCCGTACTGATCGCGCCGGACAGGGCTAGCGGACCGTCGAAGAAGCGGCGCACCTCAGTCACCAGTGCAAATGGATTGAGCGTTCCAGCATGGCCACCGGCCCCGGCACATACGAGAATCAGGCCATCGACGCCGGCTGCCAGCGCCCTCTCCGCATGGCGCACGTTGGTAACGTCGTGGAAGACCTTGCCCCCGTAGGCATGCACCCGGGCGACGACGTCGTCCGGGGCGCGCAAACTGGTGATGATGAGCGGGACGCGGTGCTTCACGCACAGGTCGAGGTCGTGGTCCAGCCGGTCGTTGGAATGATGCACGATCTGATTCACCGCAAAAGGCGCGACGCAGGTGTCCGGGTTCTCTCGCGAATAGTCGTCCAGCGTCGTCACGATCTGGGTCAGCCAGCTATCCAGCTCCCTGGCCGGACGTGCATTCAAGGCCGGAAACGACCCAATGACGCCGTTCAGGCACTGGGCGATCACCGTAGCCGGGTTGGATACGATGAACATCGGTGCACAGATCACCGGCACACTCATGCGTGCATGGAGTTGCGAAACCAGCGGCGCGACAGTCCTTGTGTGCTCCATCTTCAACTCCCGTCTTTCAACACTCGCGATCCAGGCCAGCCGCCATGCGCCGCAGCTCGGCCTTGAGAATCTTTCCGCTGGGTGCCGATGGCAGGTGCGTCACCACGATGCGCGACGGAATCTTGTACGGAGAAAGGTTTTCGCGCAGATGTGCCCGCAGTGCATCCAGGTCGATCTCGCAGTTCTCGACCGCTTCTATAAAGGCGATCACCTCCTCGTTGCTGTCGACATCCCGCCCCACCACCGCCGATTGCATGACCATGGGAAATGCGTTCAATACTTGCTCGACTTCGATCGGATAGACATTGAAGCCCGAGCGAATAATCAGCTCCTTGGCGCGACCCACTATGAAAACCGCCCCGTCCGGCTCGATCCGCGCAAGGTCGCCTGTGCGCAACCATTTGCCGGGCAGGAAGGTCGCCGCGGTCTGCTCAGGGGCGCGGTAATAGCCCTTCATCACGTTGGGCCCGCGCACGCACAGCTCACCGACGCCTTCCGTGCCGCCTGCAGCCTCGTCGTCGTGAAGCTTGACTTCGATACCGGGAATCGGCTGACCGACCGAACAATCGGTACGTGGCGCATCCAAGCGCGTCTGGCAAATTGAAGGTGAGGCCTCGGTCATGCCGTAGCCATTGTTCAGCGTGATGCCGAAGACGCGCTCGAAACTGGTCTTGACCGGGGCGGTCAGCGGCGATCCGCCGGCCTGCGCGACCCGCAGGCGAGGCGCCGTGAAGTCCTCCGAATTGCGCACCACCCAGTCGGTCAGGCGCGCATACATGGCCGGCACGCCATGCAGCACCGAAACGCCCTGCAACGCAATCGCACGCGCCATATGGTCCGGTTGGAAGCGCGGCACCAGCAGCAACTGGGCGCCGCTGATCAGGGTTGCCGACAGCAGCGACGACAAACCATAGACATGGGATAAGGGAAGCACACCGTACACGACGTCTTCGGGCACCATGTTGCGCATGCGACGAGTGTTCTCACCCACAAAGATCAGATTCGCATGGGTCAGCATCACCGCCTTGGCCGCGCCGGTGGTGCCAGACGTATATACCAGCGCAGCAACCTGCTCATCGGGCGCATCGAACACCGGTTCGGGCACCGTCTCGGCCAGCGGACCCACACTGATCGGGCCGACATGCGAAAACTCGACAACCTCGGCACCGAAGTGCTGCGCATGACCTCCGGCTTCCGGCGACACACGGTCGAAGTAGAGCGCCCGGCGCGCGCCCGAGTGCTCTATGTAATTGCCGATCTCCCGGGCGGACAGCCGTGCATTTACAGTCGCCGACCAAGCATCGAGTGCGCTGATCGCCAGGATCGAAACGCACAGCGCAACACAGTTTTCGGCGACAAGCAGGACACGATCCCCCGGACGCACGCCCAGCCGGGCGAGTCGTTCCGCTGCCTCACCCACTGCACGATCGAGTTCGGCATAAGTGAGCGCGACGCTTCCATCATCGAGCGCAACTGCATCCGGGCGCAGCTGAACCCAAGACTCGAAAAGTTGATGAATTCTGCGGATGGGCATCGACACCGTGGGGGAAAGAGACATCGCTAGACCTCGTCGTTCACAAGAGACTGATTACGGCTCAGGACGACGAACGGTCACCCCGAAGTGCGTAAATCTTTACACAGCTTTCCGATAACATCAACAAAAATGGACGTTTTATCTGCATTGCAGAATTCAAATACAGTGGTGAGCGTCACATTCAAACGGTGTTGGGGGCACGAAAACACCTCAGACGCAGGCTTGCGCCCGGAACAAAAGGCAAGTTGATGACAATCCAGACTCTCTGCGGTAGGCGTACTTGCGCACCAACCATCGCAGAATAGCGATGCTCTCGCCTGCATCGCAAACAAAAAAGGATTGACAACCTGCCATCAAGGCGTCTAGATTTCGTCCGGCTGGCAGATTTTTTGTCTGCACTGCAGATATAACACGTCCAAGTGGGCACACACCTTTTGCTCGTGCCCCACACCGGAAACGAATTGCCATGACGAATGAACAAGCCAACAACAGCAATACGATCCGCACCATCGGCATTGTCGGCTGCGGCCAGATGGGGGCGGGCATTGCGCAGATTGCGGCACAGACCGGCTATCGGGTGATGCTGCACGACACCCGCGCCGACGCCGCAAGAAACGCATGCACCACGCTTGCACGAACCTGGACCCGCCTGGTCGAGAAGGGAAAACTCACCGCGGACGAAGCGCAGGCGGCGCAGGGCCGGCTCAGCCCGGTTGACCGGCTTGCCAACCTCGCCCCGTGCGACGTCGTGATCGAGGCCATCGTCGAGAATCTCGACGTCAAGCGTGCACTCTTTGCCGATCTGGAGGGCATCCTCGCGCCGAACGCGATCCTCGCGACCAACACTTCGTCGCTGTCGGTCACGGCCATCGCGGCGAGGCTGTCGCGTCCGCAGCGGGTCGCCGGTTTCCATTTCTTCAACCCAGTGCCGTTGATGCGCATCGTCGAAGTCATCGACGGGCTGATGACGGACCCGGAAGTGGGTGACCAGCTTCTGGCACTCGGACAGGCATGGGGGCATGTTGCGGTTCGCGCCAAGGACACGCCCGGCTTCATCGTCAATCACGCCGGGCGCGGTTTCGGCACAGAGGGCTTGCGCGTGCTCGCGGAAAACGTCGCCCCGGTCGCAGTGATCGACCGTATCCTGCGCGACTGCGCAGGCTTCAGGCTGGGCCCGTTCGAACTGCTCGACCTGACCGGACTCGACGTATCGACGCCGGTCATGGAATCGATTTACCACCAATATTTCGAGGAACCGCGTTACCGCCCGCAACCGATCCTCAAGACGATGCAGGCCGCCGGCCTCCTCGGTCGCAAAACCGGTCGCGGTTTTTATGTATACGGCGACGCCGCACCGGCGCCACTGCCGGATACATCCTGGAACGGCACCCCGGCCGCGACAGTCTGGATCAGCCGCGCCCATCCCGCGTTGGCCGAGCGTGCAATCCGATTGGCCAAGGGCTGCGGGGCACGGGTATCCGTGTCGGAGCGACCGGAAGCCGATGCGCTTATCGTCGTCACTCCGCTCGGCGAGGACGTCACCAGCCGGATCGCTGCCGAAGAGCTCGATGCGGCACGCACGATTGGAATCGACACGCTGTTCGACACGAGCAGACGCCGTGTGTTGACCTCCAGCCCGGCGCTCGACCCTGAATGGGCCGCACGCGCGGGCGCACTGTTCTCGGCTGACGGCGTGCCGGCAGACCTGGTGCGCGACAGCATCGGCCTGGTCACCCAGCGAGTGGTCGCGCACATCATCAACATCGCCTGCGAGATCGCCCAACAGAACATCGCATCGCCCGACGACATCGACCGCGCGGTCACCCTCGGCCTCGGCTATCCAGCCGGTCCGCTCGCTTGGGGTGACCGGCTCGGCCCGGCGGTGGTGCTCGCGCTGCTCGAAAATCTCGCCCGCATCAGCGGTGATCCACGCTATCGCCCCAGTCCCTGGTTGCGCCGTCGCGCCACGCTGGGACTCTCCCTCACTACTCAAGAGGCCTGATCATGCTCGACGCATTCATCTACGACGGTCTGCGGACCCCTTTCGGTCGCCACGCCGGCGCGCTGGCCCCAGTTCGCCCGGACGATCTGATTGCCGGCGTCATGCGGGAACTGGTTGGGCGCAACCCGTGGGACGCCGCCGATATCGAAGACGTCATCATTGGCAACACGATCCAGGCCGGCGAGGACTCGCGTAACATCGGACGCTTCGCGTCCTTGCTCGCCGGCTTTCCCGACAGCGTGCCGGGCCAGACCGTCAATCGCCTGTGTGCCAGCGGACTCGCGGCGGTGATCGACGCGGCGCGCGCGATCACCTGCGGCGAAGGCGAGCTTTATGTTGCAGGCGGCGTCGAAAGCATGAGTCGCGCGCCATTCGTTCTCGGCAAGGCTGAGAGCGCTTACAGTCGCGACGCACGCATCTACGACACCACGATCGGCGCACGCTTCCCCAATCCGCGTTTTGTCGCGCAGTACGGCGGACACTCGATGCCCGAAACGGGTGACAACGTCGCGCACGAGTTCGGCATCAGTCGCGAGGCAGCCGATGCGTTCGCGCTGGCTTCACAGCAGCGCTACGAGCGTACCCGGCAAGACGGCTTCTATGCCGGTGAGATCTGTGCGGTGTCGGTCCCCACCGGACGCAAGACGCCACCGCTCCAGATCGACACCGACGAACACCCGCGTGCCCAGACCACTGCCGACTCGCTAGCCCGGCTGAAGCCCCTGTTCGAGGGCGGCGTCGTCACCGCCGGTAACGCCTCCGGCATCAACGACGGCGCGGCCGCACTGATCGTCGGCAACCGCGCCACTGGCGAGCGCGTTGGCAAGGCACCGATGGCACGGATTCTCTCGGCAGCGGCGGCTGGAGTGCCGCCACGCATCATGGGGGTCGGACCCGGCTACGCCATTCCGAAGGCACTCGAGCGGACCGGCCTGTCGCTCAAAGATGTCGACATCATCGAAATCAACGAGGCCTTCGCATCCCAGGTATTGGGATGCCTGAAGGTACTCGGTATCGACGCAGCAGACCCCAGAGTCAATCCAAACGGCGGCGCGATCGCGCTCGGGCACCCGCTCGGCGCTTCGGGTGCGCGCCTGGCGCTGACTGCGACCCGGGAATTGCACCGTCGCCACGCACGTTATGCTGTAGTAAGCCTGTGCGTGGGTGTGGGCCAGGGTCTTGCCATGGTTATAGAAAAAGTTTGACCGGCGCAGCCGGTCGCACAAGCAGCTGGTCGGCCAACTTGTTGTTCATCTAATAAAACCGCTCTTGGAGCAGGAGGAGTCTCAAATGCGTATTCGTCTGAACCACATACTTACCGGTGCACTGGCTGCCGCACTGGCAATTCCCACCATCTCCGCCGCCAACGTGACGCTGCCGCGCACACTGGCCTGGTCGGCCTACGGCACCAACTCGAGCGGCTACGCGCAGGCAGTGGCCATCGGGAACATGCTGCAAAACAAGTATGGCACTTCGCTGCGTGTACTGCCGGGCGACAACGATGTATCGCGCATGACGCCCCTGCGTACCAAGCGGGTGGACATGTGCGCCTGCGGCATCGCCAGTTACTTCGGCTCTGAAGGCGTGATGATGTTTGCCGATCCCGAATGGGGTCCGCAGCCGGTGCGCGTGATCACGACTTCGATCGCATCTTTTGGTCTTGCCCTGGCTGCGGCTGGCGACATCGACGTGAAGACACCAGCTGACCTGCGCGGCAAGCGCATCGCCTACGTTCGCGGTGATGACGCACTGAACAAAGGCACCGAGGCCTACCTCGCTTTTGGCGGCCTCGGTTGGGACGACGTCGAACGTGTCGATTTTCCGGGCTACGGCCGTTCTTTCGATGGGATCATCGCAGGCCAGGCCGATGCATCGTTTACGACCACGGTAACGCCCCCCGCCCAGCAACTCGCGAGCAGTCCCCGCGGCATCGCCTGGCCAGTGCTGGATCACAACGACACCGAAGGCTGGAAACGCCTGACCGATGTCGCACCTTACTTCCAGCCGCACAAGATCACCTCGGGCGCCGGCGGTATCAGTGCCGACAGTCCCTACTACGGGGCCAGCTATCCCTACCCGATCCTGATCGCCAATTCCGATCTGGACGCGGATACGGTGTACGGCCTGATCCGGGCGATGAACGACAACTTCGACGACTACAAGGACAGCGCACCGGGTGCGGCAGGATACTCGTTGGAAAACCAGAATCTGAAGTGGGTCATGCCGTTCCACGAGGGTGTGATCCGCTTCTTCCGTGAGAAGGGTATCTGGACCGATGACATGCAGGCGCACCAGGACGACTTGATCAAGCGTCAGGAACTGCTCGCGAGCACCTGGACGACCTGGATGGCCAGCAATCCGCCGCAGGATGCCGATGCCTTCCGCGAAGGCTGGATGAAGGCACGTGCCGAAGCGCTCCGGACCGCCGGTATGAACCCGGTATTTGAATGACCTGCCGCTAATCGGCGATAGACCCGGCACGCCTGCAGGCGTGCCGTTTCATTCTGAGCGCCTTGCTGCTCACCTCCCCGGAGCCACACACATGAGTGCTGCCGCCAATGACGGGCAACAGGAACACGAAGCGACGGGCACCCGCGAACTGACGAGCATACTGCGCTTCGTCCCGGGAACCCTCGCCAGCCTGTTGATTCTGCTGACCATAGAATTCTTGTTCAACCTGCGGGTTTTCGGCATGCCAATGCTGGAAACCCAGTTCTACTACGCTGTCGTCGCGCTGATGCTGCCACTGGTATTCCTGTTATGGCCGGCGCATCGCCACGCCTCACGCACCAGTGTGCCTTGGTACGACCTGTTGCTCATGGTCGTCGCATTCGCCACCTGCGGGTACTTCGTTTATCGTGCCGAATCGATTCTCGAGCGCGGCTGGGCTTTTTCTGCCCCGACCGAAGCGGTGTGGATGAGCTATTTGCTTTGGGCACTCATCATCGAGGCCGCACGGCGCGCGGGCGGCTGGCCTATCGCGCTGATCGCTGGCGTATTTTCGCTTTACCCGCTGGTCGCCGACATCATGCCGGGTCCGATCCAAGCCTTCCCCTCCACACTGGAACAGGCCGCGATGTACCACACCATGAGCACCGAGAGCGTCATGGGTATACCGCTGCAGGCCTTTGCCGGTCTGGTGGTCGGGTTCCTGGTCTTCGGCGTCGCCCTGCAAATGACGGGCGGCGGTCAGTTCTTCATCAACTTAGCGTTCGCGATGCTCGGACATGTGCGGGGCGGCCCGGCCAAGGTCGCGATACTCTCCAGCGGCCTGATGGGATCCATGAGCGGCAGCGTCATCACCAACGTGATGACCACTGGCGTGCTGTCAATCCCGGCGATGCGACGGGTGGGCATGAGCCGCTCGTTCGCCGGTGGGGTCGAGGCTTGCGCGTCCACGGGTGGGGTGCTGATGCCGCCGGTGATGGGCGCGACCGCGTTCGTGATGGCAATGTTTCTCGAAGTACCCTACTCTGCGGTGGCGATCGCAGCCATCGTTCCGTCGGTCCTCTACTTCCTGGGCCTGTTCATTCAAATCGACGCCTATGCGGGGCGTCACGACCTGAAAGGTCTGCCCAGAGCGGAACTGCCATCGTTCCGCAAGACCTTGAAGGAGGGCTGGTACTTCATTTTCGTTTTCGCATTGCTCGTCTGGATGATGATCCACATGCAGCGCGAGGCGGTGGCCCCGTTTTACGCGACAGCGTTGCTGTTGGTGATCAACCAGATACTGCCTTATCACCGGTGGGGCTGGAAGCACGTAGGTAAGATGTTGTCTTCCGCAGGAAAGCTGTTCACCGAACTCATCGCGATTTTGACCGCTATCGGAATGCTGGTGGGTGCACTGTCGATGACCGGACTGTCTGGCACAATCTCGAACGACCTGATAAATCTGGCCGGAGGCAATGCCCTCGCGCTGCTGTTGATGGGTGCTTTTACCTGCTTCCTGCTGGGTATCGGCATGACCGTAACTGCCGCCTACATCTTCCTGGCAGTAGCGCTGGCACCAGCCCTGATCCAGGGGGGCGGGATGAACCCGATGGCGGTGCACCTGTTCCTGCTGTACTGGGGCATGCTGAGTTTCATCACTCCCCCGGTGGCGCTCGGTGCCTTTGCCGCAGCGACGATCGCGGGCTCCAAGCCAATGGAGACCGGCCTGCAGGCGATGCGCCTGGGCAGCGTGATCTACTTCATTCCGTTCATGTTTGTACTCAACCCCGCGCTGATTGGCCAAGGCGAATGGAATGAAGTCGCGGTGGCGGTAGCACTGGCGTTGCTCGGGGTGACACTGTTCGCATCGGCCATGCAGGGTTACCTGGTCTTTGTTGGCAGCCTGTGTGCGCATCGGATGCTGCAGTGGCCAATCCGTGGTTTGCTGGTGGTGGCCGGCCTGTGCGTGGCGATACCGGGCGGTGGCGCCATCCCCTTCACCAATGGCGAGTTGCTGGTCGCGGGCCTGGCGACCGGATTGCCCGCAATCATGCTGGCAATCGTCCTGAACCGGCGCAAGCTCGGGCACGCCGTCCCCTAACGCGCGTGCGCGTTGCGAAACCTCCAGCGTCTTGAAGGTTTCGCGCAAACCATGGAGCACGGGGGCGGGGCCTGAAGACCCCCCACCCCCCCGTATTGTTTCGACCCACGCAGATTCGCCGGGTGCTGGCGCCCGGCGAATCACTCATGCATCGCTACCGCGCTCTGCATAGATTAACTTGAACGTTGCCATACCCTTCGCAACCAGCCCTCCATCACGGTCATTCACCGATGCTTCGCAGAACACGGTCCGCGCAGTCCGGCTGATCACTTCCGCCCGGCACTGCGCCCAGTCCCGCGCCGGGCGAATAAAGCTGGTGTGCAGATCGACGGTCACAACGCCTTTGGAAGCGGGTTCGGATAGACGCGCGGCACTGCCCATGGCCACGTCCAGCAGCGTCATGATCAAGCCACCGTGTCCGGTTCCCATGCTGTTCGTCATCTGCGGTCCAAGCACCACCTCCGAGAGCGTCCAGCCCTCGCCACGCGCCACCCCGCGTATGCCGCAATACTCCAGGAACGGAATTCTCAACCCGAAGTAGTCGTTTGCTGCGTCCTCGCCGCGCACCAAAGGGATGCCCGCCTCGCTCATCGGCGGCTCTCCTTCGCATGAGCGGCGAGATCTGCCTGATACAGCGGGCCGCCCAGATAGCGTGGATATCCGAATCCATGCACTGCGATCACGTCACCATCCGCAGAACGATGCAATCGCGCTTCGGCTCTCGCGGCCATCAGTGCGTCACCGAGCACGCGGTCGGCATCGGCCTCGTTGGCACTTGCGAGTGCCGATGCCACCGCAAGCATCAGTAGCCCGTCCGCATCGGCCGATGTGCACACGCACTGGGTTCCGAGACGCTCCCCCAGGCCGAGCGCGAGCGAAAGCAATTCCGGTGTGCCAACACCGATCTCCATGCACGTGATTCGTCCGCCACGCAGCGCAAACCCGAGCGGGATTGCTTCGCCCTGGTCGTTAGCGAGCTTCGCAGCAAACATCGTGGTAGCACGCCCATCAATGCAGGTTCTCGCAACGACCGTCAGCGTCGCCGCCGGCGATTCGTCGCTACTCTGTCCAATCCGTGCCTGCAAGCACTCGACCAACTCCTGCGTGCCGGCGAGCAGCTCGTCCACAAGCGATACCGGGTGCTTGGCCGCGCGCACCTTTACCCCGGGCACCCGGGCACATTCACGCTCGGCGAAGAAAACATGGCGCAAGGCGCGTGACTCAGGCGACGACATCAACTCCACGAACAGTCTGCGCTCCTCGGCGACCGCTTCCTCAAAGGGCAGGTCGGCAGCCAGAGCGACCGCTTTCAAGCCTGCAAGTGGCGCCGGACAGCCGGGGAAGTCCTTTTTCAATTTCTGTGCGAGACCCTCCTGCCACACTTGCAGATCAGCATCGAAGCGCACCGGCAGCGTTCGAGTATCCGGATGGCTCTCAGATGTCGCGATGCGATCGAAGAAAGCCGCGGCTGTCACCGTGATCGGCAAGATGGGATCCTCGCCGAGGGCATCGACCAAGCCCACGTCGGCCGCTTCGCGGGCCGACACCGGGTCGCCACGGGTCACCCGTGCCGCAGCGAACTCCATTCCGGCCAGTCTCGGCAGCATCTGGGTTCCCCAGGCGCCTGGAATCAGCCCAAGATTGACTTCCGGCAGGCCAAGGCGGGCCGAAGGATCGGCGACCCGATAGTTACAGGCCATCGCCAGTTCAAGCCCGCCGCCCAGCGCCGCGCCATGGATCGCGGCAATCACCGGTTTGCGGGATGCGAACACTCGCGCCAGCACCTGCCGCAGGTCCGGCGCACGGGTCGAAGCCGGCGTACCGAACTCGCGGACATCCGCGCCGGCGCAGAACAGCCGGCCTGCACCGGTCAATACGACGCCCGCAATCCCTTCGTCGCTGTCGGCCGCATCCAGGGCCTGCACGATGCGCTCGCGCAATGAATGACCGAGACCATTGACCGGCGGGTTGTCCAGCGTGATCAGCATTAGGCTAACCCCCTTGGGGCTGGTAAGGCGGGTAACTTCCATTTGTTTCTCCGTGATCGTTAGCGTACTACAGGGCCGAAAACCGTCTTCAGTGGCGTCCTGCAAGCTCGAAGCATACCGCAAAGCGTCTGCAAAGCAGACACTTCGTCCACAAATGATGAAAGCCGGCAATTATGCCGCAACCGACGATTCTCAACCGCAGGTCTCACAATTTGGCCATAACAGAAAGTTACTCCTGCTCTAAAAACGCGATTATGGGTTGCATCGACGGTGCTGATCTACTATTCTTCGTCTGCACTTCAATATTTATGTCTGCATTGCAGAACTTAACGACGAACTTTGTTGCACCGTCATCCTGAGAGGCCCGCATGGATCTGAATTTCACAACCGAAGACCAAACCTTCCGCGAAGAAGTGCGCTCCTTCCTGCGCGACCACCTGCCATCCGGCGTTCGCCACAAGGTCTTGAACGGCACCCATCTCGACCGTGACGACTACCTGGCCTGGCAGCGCGCGCTGCATGCTCGCGGCTGGGGTGGTCCGTCATGGCCGGCCGAGTTCGGAGGCACTGGCTGGACACCGGTGCAACAATACATATTCGATGAAGCCTGCGCCGAAGCCGGAGCACCGCGCCTGGTGCCCTTCGGGCTCAAGATGGTCGCACCGGTGATCATGGCCTTCGGCAACAAGGCGCAGCAAGACCGTTTCCTACCACCCATCCTCGCGGGGACCGAGTGGTGGTGTCAGGGCTACTCGGAGCCGGGTGCCGGCTCTGACCTCGCCTCGCTTAAAACCCGTGCTGTGCGCGATGGCGATCACTACGTGGTTAACGGCCAGAAAACCTGGACCACGCTAGGCCAGTACGCGGACTGGATCTTCTGCCTGGTGCGAACCGATCCGGACGCCAAGCCCCAGCGCGGCATCTCCTTCCTGCTGATCGACATGAAGTCCCCCGGCATCACGGTGCGCCCCATCATCACAATGGACGGCTTGCACGAAGTAAACGAGGTTTGGCTCGAGGATGTGCGCGTGCCAGCGGAGAACCTGATCGGCGAAGAGAACAAGGGCTGGACCTATGCCAAGTTCCTGCTCGGCCATGAACGCACGAATATTGCGGGCATCGGTATCGCCAAGCGCGAACTCGCCCGGCTCAAGCGCATCGCAACCAGCGAAACTCGACATGGCCAGCCACTGCTGCAGGACCCGTTGTTTTCGGCCGAGATCGCCCGGGTCGAGATCGATCTGATGGCGCTGGAAATCACCAACCTGCGGGTGTTGTCGGCTGAAGCCGAGAACCGCGCGCCGGGACCGGAAGCGTCAATCCTCAAGATCAAGGGCAGCGAGATCCAGCAACGCCTGCTCGAGTTGATGACCGAGGCGATCGGACCGCAGGCGCTGCCCTTCGACCGCGACGCGATGGCGGCTGGCTACCAGGGGGACTATCCGCTTGCCGCTTACGCACGTACGCCGACCTGGCAGTACCTCAATCTGCGCAAACTCACAATCTACGGTGGGTCCAACGAGATCCAGCGCAACATCATTTCCCAGATGATTCTGGGCCTGTAAGGGGCAAATCGATGGATTTCACTTTCACAGAAGAACAGAACATGCTCGTGGACACCGCCGAGCGCTTTGTGTCCAAGGAATACGGTTTCGAGACCCGCAACCGCATCATCGGCAGCGAAGCCGGCATGAGCGAAGCGGTGTGGCAGGGGCTCGCGGATCTCGGTCTGCTCGCATTGCTGGTACCTGAAGAAGAGGGCGGCCTGAACGCCGGCCCGGTTGAAACCATGCTGGTGATGTCCGCCCTGGGCAAAGGTCTGCTGGTGGAGCCCTACCTGTCCAGCGCCGTCATGTCGACCCGCGCGATCGCCGCGCTCGCGGGCGCCGAACAACGCGCCGAATGGCTGGAACAGATGCTCGCCGGCACATTGATCGTCGCATTCGCGCACGACGAGCACGGAGCACGCCATGATCCGCTGGCAGTCGAGACTCGCGCCGTGCGCATCGGCGACGGCTATCTGCTCGACGGGCGCAAGTCAGTGATCCGCCATGCCTCGCAGGCCGGAATGCTGCTCATCAGCGCCCGAGTGGATGACGGCATCGCGCTATTCGCGGTCGATCGCGACACCCCGGGCGTGCGCCTGGCGACCTATCCCTCGGTCGACGGCGCCCGCGCCGCAGACGTGTTCCTGGAGCAGGTCTATCTGCCGGAATCCCGACGCCTGGGGCAGGGGGACAGTAGCGACACACTGCTCGCGGTCCTTGACACTGGCCTTGCCGCGCTGTGCGGCGAAGCCCTGGGGGTGCTTCAGCGCAGCCTCGACACCACGATCGAGTACGCCCGCACCCGTAAGCAGTTTGGCGTGCAGATCGGCAAGTTCCAGGCGCTCCAGCACCGCATGGCAGACATGCTGATTCATGTCGAGCAAGCCCGCTCGATGACTTACCTCGCAGCGGTCCGCGTGCTCGACAACGACGCAGCCCGGCGCGCCGCGGCACTGTCCGCGGCCAAGGTGGTCGTCGGCGAAGCCTGCCGCTTCGTCGGACAGCAGGCGGTGCAGATCCACGGCGGCATGGGCGTCACCGATGAACTCGATATCTCGCACTGCTTCAAACGGCTATTCGCAATCGAAAAGACTTTCGGATCAGCGCTTGACCACCTCGACCGTTATCGCAGAACGCTTGCCGCCTGACGACAGGCGGCGTAGATTGCGTCGCTCACTTCAGTCGCCCCGTTCGCACGGGGCGTTTGCTTTCAGATCAGCGAGACACCCCATGCCCAAGATTCTTTTTGTCGCGGCCGACCCACGGCCGGAGCGCTGGACCACCGAGATCGAGCGCGCGTACCCCGAAGCCGAAGTGATTGTCTGGCAGGACGACGGACGATCCCACGACGCCGAGTACGCAGTGGTATGGCATCCGCCCGCCGCGTTGTTCGCGCGCGAGCGCAATCTCAAGGCTCTCTTTAACCTCGGTGCGGGCGTCGACGGTCTGCTTGCTCTGAATGCACTACCCGCAGACCTTCCGGTGATTCGGCTCGAGGATGCCGGCATGTCGGTGCAGATGGCGGAGTTCGTGATCCATCAAGTCGTCGAGCGCACGCGCGACATGGCGGTGTATCGCGCGCAGCAGCGTGACGGGGTATGGCGGATTCATCGCCCGATCGACCGGGCGCAATGGCCGGTGGGAGTGCTCGGGCTCGGTCAGATCGGTGCACGAGTCGCCAAATCACTCGCTGCGCTGGACTACCCGGTCGCCGGCTGGGTGCGCAGCCAGCGTCGCCTCGACGGCATCGAGGTCTTCAATGGCAAAGGGGCCCTGCAGGCAATGCTGGCGCGTAGCCGGATCGTGATCAACACGCTTCCGCTGACGGACGAAACCCGCGACCTCATGGATCACGCCTTCTTCGCGGCACTGCTGCCCGATGCGGTGGTCATCAATGTCGGGCGCGGCGAACATCTCGTCGACGAGGCCTTGCTACAAGCAATCGCCAAAGGGCGGGTCGCTGCTGCAACGCTGGACGTGTTCCGCGACGAACCGCTGCCGGCGGCGCATCCGTTCTGGAGTACGCCACAAATCACAATCACGCCGCATGTCTCGGCACGCACGCTGCGCGAAGCGACCATCGCGCAAATCGTCGCGAAGATTCGCGGCATCGAGGCCGGCACCCCGGCTTCCGGGGTCGTCGACCCGGCCCGCGGCTACTGAATCTGAAAACCGCACCGGTGACTCCCACGTCCTGGACGTTGCCGCTGGTCATGGCCCTGACGCTGGGCTACCAGCTCAGCGGGATTATTGCACTCGCGCTCGCCAGCCATGTTGCATTGATTGCGTATGTCGCGCTCGAGTGGCCACGCCTGACCCGTCTGCCGCGCACGCTGGTCACGATTGCGACCGCGATGACCTTCGCACTGCCGTGGTTCAGCGGGGCGCCACTGCAGGCCTTGCTCGAGGCCTTCAACCGCGCTGCTTGGTTCGGGACCTTTCTGGCCGCCTTGTCCTTTCTGCGCGAGGCCGCTGCCACATCGCCGCTGGTGCGCCAGTGCGGCGAGGTCGTGATCACTCAGCCGCCGGCCAAACGATACGCCACCCTCAGTGGTGGTGCGTTCCTCATCGGCGTACTGCTTAACATGGCAGTGCTGAACCTGCTCGGCACCATGGTGCAGCGCGCCAACACGCTGACCGCGGCGGCGGGCCACCGGATTGTGCAGGAAGTTCGCACGCGCCGGATGTTCAGCGCGATGATCCGGGGCTTCGGTACCGCCCCGCTCGGCTCCCCGCTGTCCATCACGCTGGCGATGATCCTGTCCATGGTTCCCTCGGTAGACTGGCGCAACGTATTACCGCTCGGTCTGCTTACGATGCTGCTGCTGATTGCGTTCGGCTGGCTCTGGGATCAACGCGAAGCGCCTCGCCACCTCGCCGGCCTGGTCGGCAGGCAGGCGCCCCTACCCCGGGGCTGGGTGCCGATCACGCGCTTTTTTGCACTGGCAGTGGCGGTGTTCGTGGCCGCGGTTGCACTCGAGGCACTCGCCACGATTCCGTTGCCAATCGCAATCCTGCTCACCGCCCCCGCAGCCGCATTCGTGTGGATGATCAGCCAGCGCAGGCGCAAGGGTCTGGTCCGCGCCGCGGCTCTGTCGGCCGCACGCCTTATCCGACGCGCGCCGGACCAGTTCGGCAGCATGCGCACCGAAGTATGCGTGCTCGCCGCCGCAGGCCTGATGGGGACCCTGATCGCCGCGGCCATCCCGAGCGAAGCCTTCGCCGAACTGCTCGTGATGCTGGGACTGCATGGCTTGCCAGTGGCCCTGCTGGTGTTGCTGCTGATGGTGATTCTGCCTCAATTCGGCCTCAACCCGGTGCTGGTCGCGACCATCATCCTGTCCTCGATGTCTCGACCGGAGCTCTTCGGCCTGTCGCCGACCCTGCTGGCGCTGGCGACCATGAGCGGCTGGACATTGGCGATCGGCTCGTCCCCGGTAACGACGTCCATACTGATCGCGGCGCGGATGGCAAAGGTGAGTCCAAGAGTCGCCGGATGGTCCTGGAACGGAAAGTTTACGGTCGCCGCTACCTTCCTGTTGCTCATCTGGATTTCGCTACTAGGTTTGATTTTTCCTGACTATTGATTTTACTGTGTCAAAAACTTGTGAGTCTTTTGCACAATATACCCCTCGACCTGAAGGGTGTGCCCGTGAGCATGGAGACCGAACTCGACCGTTACCTGGAGCGCCTGGCAAACGTGCTGGGCCATGCGGACCGCCGGGCTGGATTGCGGGATTACTGCCGTGGCCTGATGTTGCCGATCCAGCGCAAGAGTGTGGA
>WPCJ01092194.1_pt1 | contig 39408 bp, 36 predicted proteins | sample 5399831 | NCBI WGS metagenome assembly WPCJ01 (sample SAMN12869470, study PRJNA574797) | sludge metagenome | isolation source: wastewater treatment of pH10 | place: China:Beijing | collected 2019-05-20 | reverse complement strand
GGTGTCCGCGGCGATGCCGATTTCATACTTGCGTGCCATTACGCCTTGTCACCTGCCTCATGTAGAGAGCGGATAGCGGTCTGAATCCAGAGGGACGCCATGCGCTGGATGGATGCGCGGGCGGCGGGGTAGACCACGTTTCCCTTGCGGTTGCGGGGTCCGAACACAGAACCGGTGCGGCGTGTGTACGCCTTGCCGTTCTTGCTCTTGCTCTTGATGGGCGCTGCGGCGGGTCGTCCGAACTCGGCGGCAGACGCCAGCGCCGTGACGGGTGTGCCGCTGCTGAGCTTGCCCACCGCGCCAGAGCGCAGGAACACGTTGCGGGCGGTCACACCCACGCGGGCGGAGGAGACCAGCACGCGCTGCTGTACTCGCGTACTCGCACGCTCGGCGGTCTCCTGCCGCCACATAGGCTCAGCAACCTTCTTGGTCTCTGAGCTGATGAACTTCTTGGTCTCCTGCGGGGCCTCTCTCATGGCGAGTGCGAGGTCCCGCAGGGGAGAGTCCACGAGGAGCGAAATGCGCCCCGTAGCCATTACTTACGCCGATACGGTCGGAACCGGCTTGGAGCTGGGGAAGACCAGCGTGGACGTTCCAACGGTCTTGGTAGCTCCACCGATCTTGGGAGCAACCAGAGTGATCTCTGATGTCCAAGTGGTGGGTCCGTCCTTGACCGTGATGGTGACCTTCTCACCCTCATCGTCGAAGCACATGCGTGCGAAACCAGAGGCAGTGAAGTCCTGGAAAACGTTTAGGGTCAGGTTCCATCCGGACTCTCCGGCGAACTTGTGAACGGTTCCGGATACGTCCGTGACCTCAACAGGCGAGCTGGTGGGGTCGTAGGAGTAGTCCTGAATGTGAGTGGTGTAGTCCTCACCGTCAACCGTGATGGTTGCTGAGATGAGGCGCAGGTTAGCGATAGCCATGGGTTACTCCTCCTCAGGAGTGGGGGTTAGAGATAGGTAGGTGGAAATGAAGGTGACAGGGATGCGGTACGAGGTCTCGCCGGTCTCCAGACGCGCCTTCTCAGCGGTAGGACCCCAATACAGGTCCTCCAGGGAATCGAGCGCGGGCAGCAGCTCCAGCAGAGCGGCGGTGACCATGCGTGTGCCCTTCTCCGGGTCCGACTGCGGAGCGGTGAGGGTGAGCATGAAGTCCACGCCGACGAAGCCGGGACCGAGCGGAACACTGTTCATCTCGTTGCTCACGTCCATCTGCTCGTAGTAGAGGACGGTTCCGAGAGACTTGGAGGCCCCAGCTTCGGCGTCTACTACCTTCCAGCCCGTAGGCAGAACCGCACGGAGCGAGTCTGTGAGGTGCTGGATGAGTAGGTCTGCGCGGGTGAGTTCAGAGGACATCTGCGGCTCCTGACGTAGGCCGGATGATGCTCCGGATGGTCTTGTCAAGAGGACGCGGGACGAAGGAGTAGCCCTCCGTGCCGATGTTTCCGTTCTCGTCAGCACGCCCTGCGGCCCAGAGCGTCTGCGCCTGCATGAGCTGAGCGAAGACGTAGCGAGCGGGTAGCTCCTCGCCCTCGCTCAGCTCAGGCGCGAATGCCACTACCTGCTCACGCGCAACGTCCAGGAGCATGCCGCAGAGTTCGGCGTTCTCGATGGGCGCGTCAGGCCACGCACTGAGGAGGCGGTCTGCCTCCCCAGGCGTAGCTGCGGTGTACCAGGTAGCCATTGGACTTACGCTCCAGCGGTACCGAAGGCCACGAAGGACTCAGGACGAACCAGGAAGGTCTCCAGGTATCCGAGGATCGCGCGGTCGATTCCACCGCGTGCGATGTCGAGGGCGTCAACCTGGATAGGCGTCTGGCCCTGCTCACGGAACTCGATAGCGTTCTTCGCACCAGCGACAATCGCGGGCGCGGTAGCGTCCAGTCCGGTGAAGGCTTCCGCAGGAGCCTTGCGGACCTGTACCTTGCCGTCAGCGGAGCCGTTGCCGCCCGTCTGGAAGTTGAAGCTGACGAATTCAGGAACCAGGTCCTTCGGCGTCTGGATGAGCTGACGCCATGCAACCGGGTTCACCAGTGCAAAGGTGGCGTCATCGTTGGCGTCCTGGACGGCCTCGATAGCGTCGATGAGCATGCCCATCGTGGCGGGGTACTCAGCCGGGTAGGTTCCGGGAGCCTCAAGGTTCGGCAGCGCAGCAGCCATGAGAGCAGCAAGCGCGTCCTGGTCGGTGATCTCCGCGTAGGAGTCAACTACACCCTCGAAGAAGGCCTGGATGACCTCAGCGCCACCCTCAAGGTCGAACCACTCGCGGGCAACGTCAGCGGCGTAACCGTACTTCTGGAGCGAGCTAGCGCGGGTGCTGGTCGATCCCTTACCCGTGGGCAGCTCGGTCTTGTTACCGTTCCAGTGCTGAACCAGTGCGGTGCCCTGGTCGAGCGTGAAGCCCTTGCGGCCTCCGAGCTGGATGCCTCCGTAGAGGTGGTTACCCAGGTCGATGTACTTGCGCTCATATCGCTTGCCCTGCCAGAGCTTGCCAACCCACGCGGGCTGGATGACTCCGGAGGCAGACGTGGTGAGTCCGCCCGTCGTGTTGACCGTGATGTCCGAGAGCGCAGCCAGCAGGGTCTCTGCGTCGGCGGTCTGGCCCTGGATGCCGTTCTTCACGGTGTGCATCGCAGCGAAGACGGTAGAAGGCTCTACCTCGGTGTTCTTAGCTGCGGGCGCGTTGGCGAGCAGCGTAGCCGGGACAGCCCCGGCAGCAGTGTTGTCTGACATAGAAAACTCCTCGTAGTCGTCAGATTTGGTTTCCTCTGCCGGGGCGGCAGGAGGTGTGGTGTCCTCGGCGGGTGCCTTGGAAAGCTCAGCGGCCACGGCCTCAAGGGCGGCGGCAATATCGGCGTGGACCTTCTCCAGGAACGCGGCGTAGGCGTCTGGCTCGGTCGTGGGGTCTGGTGTGTCCTCAGCAGCCAGGAGGGTTGCGCCCTCGAAGGCGGGACGCTCAACCAGGGCGGCTCCGAAGACGCGTCCGGAGATGGCCTTGCCGTCCTTGATGCGGACCTTGGCTACCTCAGCGGACAGGTTCTTGCGCTTGCCGGACTTGGCAGCGGCGAAGGCCTCGCGTCCCTCGTCGGTGTTGGCGAACTTGAAGGACGCGAACAGGCCTGTCTCCTGCTCCCAGACCTTCGTGAGAGCGCCTACAACGTCTTCACGCCTGTGCTCGATGTTGAGCGCGTTGCCGGTCACGTCTTCGGAGAAGGTGAAGACGCCAGGCTCAACGGTGAACTCACCGAGGTTGGAGCGCGCCGTCACGCCGTAGGGCGTGAGTAGACCGGTAGCGGACAGGTCCTCCTCAGAGAACTCCAGCGTTCCGGCGTCGATGGTGATGGTTTCGTTTGACATGGGTTACTCCGTGATTGCGGGAGCCTCAACCGGCTCGGTTGATGTCTCAGGTGACAGCTCTACTGCGGGCGGGTTCATGAAGCTGGACAGGTCCGCACGGACCTCGGCGTTCGGTCCTACAACGTCGTCCATCGACAGGCGTGCGGTGATCGCGTACGCGAATTCAGCCGATCCGAAGACCCACAGCTCGCTCTGCTTGGTGTTTTCGTTGGAATAGGTGATGGAAGAACCTTCGCCACCTTCACGTCCACCCTCGATAAAGGACGCAGGAACACCAGCGTGGTTCGCCATTTGGATTCTCAGGCTGTTCATCGCAGCCTCGAATAGGTCAACCGTGTTCGCCTGGTGGTCCTTTACGTCAATGTAGGACGGCGTTACGGCAACCGAATACTTGTTGCGGTTCTCGGAATAGGACTTCGAGAGCGCTTCCTTTTCCGCCTTGGTCATTTCATCGAACTTCGAGTCGGTGAGATGAAGCTCAGTAGCCGCAGGCGGCGCAGCTAGTCGGGTCTGACGTGCCAGCTCCAGGGCGCGGGCCTGGCGGATGGAATCAATACCGTCCGCGAGAAGCCCGTTGGCTCCCAGCGGGATCATGACCAGACGCTGGCGGAATCGAGCGGGGATGGACTCGTCAACCTCAATGGAACCGTCAGCAGCGACGCTCCAGAAGTCACGAGGGATGTGGATGAAGTCCTTGGGAAGGTCCCCATCGCCAATCTCCGCGCCCCATAGCGCCCAGCCATACAGGAAGAGGTCCTTGACGGTGCCCTTATTGCGGATGTACGGCGAGATTCCGGACGCGGAATTGGCTACCCAGAAGGGCTGCTCAGCCTCCAAACCGTCCCGGTAGACCGTGAAATGCAGGGGCGCAACCAGGCTGGTGTGTGCCTGGAGCGCTCGCTTGACCTCAGGAACGCGCAGCGCAATCTGTTCGGTGATGACCTCAGCGGGAATTTCACCGAAGAAGTCACCAACAATGGCCTGCTCAAGAGAATTGGCGGGTGCGATAGGAGACGCCAGAGTGGGCATGCTGTTAGCCGCGACAATGCGCGTGCCACCAGTCAGAAAGCTCCAGACGCTGATGATATCTCCTTTAGAGTGCCCGCCCCGGTCGAAAGGAAGGAAAGCACCGGGGCGGGCGGGAATGTTAAATCATTTACCAGTATCTATTATCTCATGAATTGCGGTCGGTGATAATTTGTGCTATCTACCATGAATTCAGAAGAAGTCAATAGAGACAGGCCCCGTCGCGCGCTCATCTTCGAGGGCATAAACGGCGAGAGCTGCGGCCTCAATTGGCGTGATGTCGGCGCTGTCTTGGTTCTTCGGACGCCCGAATCCCCATGCACCTCCGGTGCCCATTGCGCGCTTCACTGCAATACCGGCAGCGTCATTGAGTTCGGCCTGGTCGTAGTGCCTGAGTTGGCCTTCTCGGAGCAGCGTCATGAAATGCACAGCAGCGCGCTTGATGTCCTTGAAGATCATGGGACGCTCGGAGGGGCGCGGGCGTGCGTCCCGCACCTCGGTCATGACGTTGACCGTTGCGGGAGACCCAGAGTCGAAGGTGACCGGACGCCCGGTCTTGCGAGCGAGCTGGACAACCTGCTTGGTGAAGCCCTTGAGGCCCTGCTGGTGATGCAGGAGCGCTACGTGGGTACGTCCGTCTGCGTCCTTCCAGGCCTGCGCAACGGAGGCGTACTCGGCGTCTGGATGGACGAACGCGCAGAGGCTGGAGACCTCGGCGGGCGTGGTCCATTCGGAGAGCGCAGAGGCAACCCACAGCGGCTGCGGGATGAGCGCGGTGTTGGAGCCTTCCGCACCAAAGATGTTCAGGTACTCGCGCGTGAACTTCTTGACGCCCAGGAGCTTGTAGTTCTGCTCGATGCGCTCCAGCGTCGTGAGTGTGCCGATACCCGGATGCACCTGGAGCGCGAGCGGGCGTACCTGCTCCCAGCTCTCCAACTCCTCGGGGTCCACGTCATCCGGCGCGCTGAAGTTGAGCCGTCCCGCGCTGGTGTCGGTGAGGGTGTCCCAGAAGATCGACCCGTCTCTATAATCGCCAGCCGTTCCGGCAAGGATGAGCTGGCCCTCGGGGCGCGTGTCGAAGGACGGGATCACAGCGGAGATGACATCTTCCCAGCGTTCCGGGGAGGCCTCTCCACCCTCGTCTAGGAGCAGCGAGTCATACGCGCCCGAGCGGATCGCGTCACCGTCCGGAGACAGGACCGCGAGGTTGCTTCCATTAGAGAACTCCACGCGCTCGTTACCGTTCGAGCGGATGACCTTGACGGGACGGGTCTCCTCGTCAGGCCACTGGCGGATGATCGGCCCGTACACGTCCAGGCGGTATCGCTCGCTGGTCTTCTTCTGCGTCGTGAGCAGCGCAAAGCCTGCGAGGTGCACAGGGTTGAGGTAGCAGCGCCCGAGCAGGACGCAGAACATGACCGTGGTCTTACCGCTTCGGCGCGGCATGAGGAGTGCGGAGATGAGGGTTTCGGAACTCCTCGCGGCCTCCAGCACGTCCACAGCCTGGAGCATCTGCGGCGTGATGCTGTTGAGCAGGCCCTTCTTGGTTGTGGCGTTGAGCAGCCACGCGCCCGTCAGGAACTCGTCACGCGCCTGCTGCGTGGTGAGCATGGGGGACGCATCCCGCGGCGCAATGCCTGAGTCGCGAAGCTCGATCCATGCGGCTTCGTCGCGGAGCGGGTGCTCCTGCACTGGTTTAGGTAGTTCTGAATTCATACTCTGACCTGGGATTTATTTCCATTCATGTGAATACGGAGAGGGAGATGCGTATTGGAGCTGAAAGCGGGGATTGCTTGGTCAGCGCCTAAAAAACTTGGTCAGCGCGCGAGTATTTCAGTGAAGTGCGCGAGGATCGCTGCTCGGTCTAGCTGTCCCGCATCTACGTAGGGCTGCGCCTCGGCTAGCTCGATGAACAGGTCAGTCGCTTGCTCGGGCGTCACGCCTGCTCCTCTACCTCAGGCTCAGGCAGAGCGTTGGTCAGCTCCTCGTGCTCAGCACTCAGGCTGGACACCAGCGCACGTGATGCAGTCACATGCCGCTGTGCTGCGGTCAGCTCACCCTCACACCTAGCCAGGTCATCTAGAGCAGCGGCTAGCTGTACGTCTAGCTCTGCAATGCGTGCCTCAATGGCTGCGCGTACTGCGGTGTTCATCTGTTCTCCTGTACCCAGGGCGGACCCTGGAACTTGGTGCCAGGCTTGCTGGCGTTGGTGATGCGAGCGCCACTGCGCCCGCCTAGGTTTCGATTGCCGGGGCATGCGCCGGTCTTGGTGCGGTGTTCGGGCGCTAAGTTCTCCAGCCCCTCACCGCCGAACGGGTCAAGGTGTCCCACGTCGTACGCTGCGCCCTCAGGTAGTACGCGTCCGCACCGCCAGCACACAACCTCATCCCCGCGCTCCCACGCCTTACGCACGCGTGCGCGTACGTGCTTGCGGTTGCGCTGGAACTCGGCGCTGGTGTGCTTCTCGGTCACGCGCGCCTCCGGCCCTCAGTAGCGCGCCTGGCCTTCTTGTACGCGGCCTTGGCTGCGGTGCACGGCTCACACCGGCACCCTCGGTTGTAGAGCGCCACAGAGCCGTGCTTGGCTGTCGGCTTGCGTCCCGGCTTACCGGGTGCGTCCTTCGGCTCCTCAAGCACACGGCGCTCTACCGGCGCGGGCTGAGGCTCAACAGGCTCAACAGGCTTACGCCCGAACTGCTCGCGGTGCTGCTCTGCACGGCGCATGGCCCAGCTAGCGGTAGGTCCGTTCTCGCCCCATCCACATGTAGAGCACGACGCGACAGCGCCGGTAAGCGCGCTGAAGTCGTGATAGGTGCGGTGCCGCCATTCACCCTGCTGGTTCTCAGCAGGGTTGGCTAGTCGGGGGTCTGAACTCATGTTCTAATTATATCAAACCCTCACAACATGACATTCGATTATATAACCGACTACGCAAGGGTCTGCCCACTAAACGGAGCCGCATAACGATCCGCTCGCTGAGTTGGTCCGGCAGCGCTCTGCATGCGAGAATGGACCTAGCGGCGGAGGTGCTTCAGCTCCCTTCTTGGAGATGGAACTTCCCTTCCTGGTACCTCCGTCGCTCCTCATTCTTTGGTAACTCAATAGTGCCGAACGCTCAGGGTAAGTAGGGCAAAGTTTTCTCAGTCCGGTCAGCACACACCACATACATACTCTGATTGATTTTCTCTATAAAGTCTGCCCTAACTGCCCTAACCCAGTAGAGAGTAGGGATCGAGGCATTTTGACTTGCCCTAAACTCTTCCCCTTCGACCCCCTGAACTCTGCCCTCCTGGTTGACAACTCAGTTCGATTCACCTATGCCAGAGTGATTTAGGGCAAAGTTGAGGGGCAAAGTTTGCCCTAGCTGGCAGTATCCTGAGAGCCGTTGTGGTCATTCTGAATTGCTCCACAACATCTTGGGGTTACACCATGTCAAGTGCCTGGAATACACCATTCGGGAATGTAGAAGCAAATACACACCCTGTTTCAGATATGCGATAATGGTTGTACCAGGAAATGCGAATAGCCCCACAGCTATTCATCCCTCTGGTTCGGCATTGTCGGGAGACACAGCCACCAAGTAGTTTGACGGCTGCGCTCCCTTTCCTTATACAAACCTAAGACCCCGGGCAGACCGTCAACTGACCGGGGTCTTTTGTATTTAGGAAACAACCATGCTAAACAACCACGCTGAGCAGATCATCGCTCAACTCACCCGTATTGCTGACGCGCTAGAGCGTCACCCCCGCATGTTCCCTGAGCGCGCCTCGGGACTCGCTCGCGAAGTCGGCAAGTACCTATCGAACGCTGATTCGGTTATTAAGGTGCACACCTCGGAGGGATCGAAGTGAGCACCGAGCTACCTAAGCGCGATGGAGCCGCGCAAACAGAAGTTGCTCCGAAGGATGCTGAGTACACCGACCGTCACCCGATCTGGGGTCTGCCTCGCGTTCTCATCTGCGATGGACAGCGCTTCACGTATGACAGCTACCTTGATTGCTGGACCAACGGCCTCGGGGTCGAGTGGACCGGATGGACAATCCTCCACGCGATGAGCCACGACATGAGAGTCGAGGTGGCACGATGAGCGCCTTCCTCAAGTCGATCAAGCGTGAGGACTGCTTCACGAAGGACAACAAGTTCACACCGAACAACCTCGCACTGCGCCTCGCGGTAGACGTTGCGGTAGGTCCAGACGGAACATTCTGGAGTTACGAGGGCGGCGTCTGGAGTCCCGACCCTGAGGTGATTGATCGCCGCGTAGCTCGCGTGCTGCGCAATGACTACAACCTCTCTCGCGGGTCGGTTGTTGAGCGTCTGGTCCGTTACATGCCGGAGAACATCGTCCCGCGTCTACAGACGCCCGAACCGGACGCGTGGGACGCAACAATCAACTTCCGCAACACCCTCGTTGATTGGCGGCATCCTGACGGCATCCTGCCTTTCGAGCATGATCCGGCTGAGCACTCGATGATTCAGCTCCCGGTTGAGTATGACCCGGACGCCAAGTGCCCGAACTTCGACGCATGGCTAGATGAGGTTGTACCCGACGACATGCAGCAGTTCGTCTGGGAAGTGCTCGGCTACATGCTGATGACGGGTAACCCGCTCCAGACGGCAATCTTGCTGCTCGGGCGTGAGGGCACCGGCAAGAGCACGTTCCTTCGCCGTCTAGAGAGCCTGCTAGGACGCGAGAACATCTCATCCGAGTCCCTGAAGAGCCTGACCGAAAACCGCTTCGCCGCGTCCAGCCTGTATGGCAAGAGCGCGAACATCGTTGGCGATATCGATGCGGCGTACATGGATGACACCAGCCTCTTCCTCCAGGTCACCGGAGGCGACACGATGACGCATGAGCGCAAGGGCAAGGACGCGTTCCCGTTCCGTCCGTTCGCGGTTCCCGTGTTCTCCACGAACCGCGTGTGGCGAAGCGCGAACACCTCTGGCGCGTACTTCCGGCGGTGGACCGTTCTCCCGTTCGATATCCAGGTTGACCGCTCGAAGCCGTTCGATGAGTCCGCGCTAGATGCGGAGGCCTCGGGCATCGTGAACCGCGCGCTCTCTGCCCTGCGTGATCTGTACTTCCGCACCATGCCCGACGCGGACGGCAATGAGGTTCCGGCACGTCACTTCGAGATTCTGGGAACCGCGCGTGAGGCACGTGAGCGCTTCGCTCGGGACTCAGACCCCATCCGTACATGGCTGTTTGACGATGAGGCTGTGCGCCACGATGCGGGCAATACCGGTCTGCGGGTGCTGCGGTCTACGCTCTTCGCACGGTACAAGCTCTGGTGCAAGGAGAACGAAGTACACCCGGGGTCCGGTATCAACTTCTACAAGGCGATCCGCGCCCTCGGCTTCCGAGAGTTCAAGTCGAATGGCGCGTACGTCTTCGAGGGCATCCACACCTACGTACCCGGGGAGGTGAACGCATGAGCGCCCACCTAGACGAACTCAAGCAGATGCACCTGGACGCCCTGCTCAAGCAGCTCGAAGCCGCCGAAGCCCTCGCGGCGTTCATGCGGAACCAGTACGAAGCGGAGCTAGCGCGGGCGAACGTCCACGCGCTCGATCCCGCGCCCCTTGTGCACGGTGATGCGCAGGCTAGAGAGCACCTGCCTCTGAGCATCGAGGCCTAGCCCGTTCCACCGCTCTTCCCACCAGTCAGCGCCCTCTTGGTCCGAAATCTCGGATCGGAGGGCGTTGATTGTGTCTTCCACAACCGAGCTAGAGCGGGCGTTGCCAAGCTCCAGCTCCACGCGGGCGATCTCCTTACCGAGCCGCGCAATCTCCTTGCGGATCGCTGCGAGGTCCGCGCCCTCCCAGGTTGCCTGCTCCTGCCACGCGGCACGCTTGCGGGTCAGCTCGGCAAGCTCACGCGCCAGCTCCACAACCGCACCAGAATCCGTGACCTCCTGCGAGGCGATGAGCGAGAACGCCTCCCAGCACAAGTGCTCATCCAGCATCGACGCCTTGATGCACGCGTGAGCCGTGTCGGCAGAGCAGATGTAGTTGGCGGAAAGCTTCTTCATGACGGCTCCGCAACCCTCCACACCGCACCGGGCGATACCGGACGCGAGGTACTTACGGGCGTTGCCCGGAGACACCCGGCGCGAGGGGTCAGCCAAGAGCGCCTGCACGTCTTCCCACACCTCCCGATCCACAATCCGAGCAACCTGCGGCGCGGCCTCAAACTTCTGCCCATCACGAACTACCCAGCCCGCGTATGCGGGGTTGGTCAGAATCTCGCGTACCCGAACCGGGGGACGCCCGAAGCGCTGCGCTACCGAGCGGATAGAGCCGCCCGCGTGCACCTCGGCGTACGCCCAGCGCACAAGGTCCGCTTCGTCCTTCCGCTCCTCGATGTTCCCCGGCTCGAATCCGAAGCGCCTCTTGCCCGGAACTGGGAGGCCCAGCCTCGCCGTACGGTACTCATTGGCGCGCTTCTGACGCTCGGCCTTGCGCTGCACCTCGAAGCGAGCCATAGCGGTGAGCATGGTTGCGCGAAATTCGCCGTCTGCGGTTGTGAGGTCAATCTCACCGTCAACGGTCAGCACCCGCACGCCCGTGCTGATGAGGTCAACCAGGTCTTGGATGCTGCGGAGCAGACGGTCCATGTCCACGCCTACCAGCACCTCGAAGGCACCGGCCTTGGCGTCCTTGAGCAGGCGCGCCCAGTCACTCTGTGCACGGCTCTTGGATGCGGATACGGCATTGTCCGAGTAGGTTTCAACCAGGCTCCAGCCGCGCTGCTCCACCAGCGCACGGCAGCGCGCCAGCCCTCGGGCGATGCCTTCTTCAACATCCTCGGACTGGCGCACGTACACAGCGGCCTTGACTTCTGGGTTGCTCACTACTCCAGACTACGTTTCTGTGCACGGAACCGCCTCATCGCCGCGCTCGGACAGGCGACGGTCGTCGTCGAGGCCGGGTGGCGCAGCGGCTCTCTGAACACCGCGGGTCACGCCGCGACGCTCGGTCGTCCGCTCGGTGCCGTACCGGGGCCGGTGACCTCGGCGTCGTCCGCGGGATGCCATCGTCTGTTGCGCGAGTACGACGCGCAGTGCGTCACTTCGGCAGCGGAGGTGCGGGAGCTGTGGGGGCAACTCGATGGCGTGCCGACAGCCGGTGCACTCGAGGATCCGAACAGGACGCGCGTGCTCGATGCGCTGACCACGCGGTCGGTGCTCTCCGTCGATGAGATCGCCCGGCGCTCCGGCCTGTCTGCCGAGCGGGTGAGGTCTCTTCTCGGGCTGTTGCACCTGGAGGGCGATGTCGATGCTGACGGAACGGGCTGGCGTCGGGCACCACGCCTGCGAGGCGGGTGACCGTCAGGCCGACACCGCGGCGAGGCTCCGGATCACGGTCCCCCGACGGGGGCAGAGTGGGAGGTATGGAACTCACGGCTGCCGCCGAAGCGTTCGTCGATCACCTGGAACGGGTGCGTCGGCTGTCGCCGGCGACCGTGAAGGCCTACCGTTCCGACCTTCGGGACCTCGCCGCGTCCACGGGCAGTGTCCAGCTCGAAGACGTCGACCTCGACGCGCTCCGAGACTGGCTCTGGCACGCGACGCAACGCGGCGATGCACGCTCGACTCTCGCGCGGCGTTCTGCGGCAGCACGGTCGTTCTTCCGGTGGGCGCACGAACAGGAGCTCGTCTCTCAGGATCCGAGCCTTCGTCTGGTCACCCCGAAGAGGGGGCGCACTCTCCCGACCGTTGCGTCGCGGGAGGCGATGACCGCGTTGCTCGATGAGTATCGTGACAATGCCGCCGCAGGGGACCCGGTCGACTTGCGAGATCACGCGATCCTCGAGCTCCTGTACGGGTCGGGTATGCGGGTCTCCGAGCTGTGCGGGCTCGACATCGACGACCTCGATCTCGACCGAGCGACGGCGCGGGTGCTCGGCAAAGGGGCGAAGGAACGAGTCGTCCCGTTCGGCGCTCCCGCGCGGGACGCGTTGGACGCCTACCTCCGACGCGGGCGACCCGTCCTGGTCGCCAGAGCACGCACCTTCAGTCCCGCGGTGATGCTGGGGAGTCGGGGCGCTCGGGTCGGACCGCGGACGGTGTACGAGCTCGTCGCACGCGTGCTGGCGCCGATCGTCGGTGCCGAGACCATAGGACCCCACGCGCTCCGTCACACGGCCGCGACGCACCTCCTCGATGGCGGTGCGGATCTGCGCGCCGTGCAAGAGATCCTCGGTCACGCGAGCCTCGGCACCACGCAGATCTACACGCACGTCTCTGCGGAGCGTCTGACGGCAAGCTATCGGCTCGCGCACCCGCGTGCGTGATCGTCGCTCACGGAGGTGATCGTCTCCGTGCGTCAGAGCGGCGCGCAGCAGGGGAGCAGGATCGACCGCGGGATATCCCCGAAGAGCAGGAGCGGGTTGATGTAGGCGCCATCCCGTCTCACACCGATGTGGAGGGCCCCCGCCGGCGTGTGCCCGCCGACATCGACCGTGCCGATCTCCTGGCCGGCCGACACCGCATCACCGGGATCGAGCGTCGAGCGCAGGGGTTCGAACGTCGTCACGAGACCGTCGGCATGCGTGATCGTCAACAGCGGGCGATCGACGACGGTTCCGCGGAACGCGATGACCCCGTCTGCCGGAGCGACCGCGATCGCCCCGACGGACGAGACCAGGTCGACGCCTCGATGCCCTGCGCCGTATTCGTGCGCAGGAGCGCGAAAGGGCTCGACCACGGCCCGCGTGCCCAGGAGGGGCCATCGCCATCGAGGGAGGTCCGAGGCTTCCGCAGTGGCGAACGAGCCCAGCGTTGCGAGCAGGACGAGAAGGAGGAGTCCGATCACGGAGCCGGACCAGGTGCGAGAGTGAAGGCTCATGCGGGGATCCTGTCGCGTGATTCCGGTCCGTGATCGGCGTTCCTGCGGTATGGATGGCGACGGTGATCAACTCAGCGGGGACCGCCTCGGTGCAGAGGCAGTGAGGCCGCGGCATCCTGTATGCTGGAGGAGCACCTCGATATCGGGGTGACTACGCGTGCCCAGAGCGATCTCATCGCGGCATCGACACCCACAGGTCCTTCTTCCGAGGGGGAGGGTGCGTGCCGGGCACCAGGAAGTCCGGTCATCCGATCGGCTTGACAACCTCAACGGTACAGAAATGTGCCAGAACCAGGAGACGACCATGGCTGTGGTCACCATCCGCCAGCTGCTCGACAGCGGCGTGCACTTCGGACACCAGACCCGTCGGTGGAACCCGAAGGTCAAGCGCTTCATCCTCACGGAGCGCAGCGGCATCCACATCATCGATCTTCAGCAGTCGCTCGGCTACATCGACAAGGCCTACGACTTCGTCAAGGAGACGGTCGCCCACGGTGGCACCATCCTCTTCGTCGGCACGAAGAAGCAGGCGCAGGAGATCCTCGCCGAGCAGGCGACCCGCGTGGGCCAGCCCTTCGTCAACCAGCGCTGGCTCGGTGGACTCCTCACGAACTTCTCCACGATCTCGAAGCGTCTCGCACGCATGAAGGAGCTCGAGGAGCTCGACTACGAGACGCCGGCGAACAGCGGCTTCACCAAGAAGGAGCTCCTGCTCAAGAAGCGCGAGCTCGACAAGCTGCACAAGTCGCTCGGTGGTATCCGCAACCTCACCAAGACGCCTTCGGCTCTGTGGGTCATCGACGCCAAGCGCGAGCACCTCGCGATCGACGAGGCCAAGAAGCTCGGCATCCCGGTGATCGGCATCCTCGACACCAACGCGGACCCGGACGACTTCCAGTACCCGATCCCCGGCAACGACGACGCGATCCGTTCCGTCTCGCTGCTGACCCGCATCATCGCCGACGCCGCGGCCGAGGGCCTGCAGCAGAAGCACAACCCGGAGACGGGTGACGCTGAGCCGCTCGCCGACTGGGAGAAGGAGCTCCTCGAAGCTCCGGCCCAGGAGGTTCAGGAGTCCGCTGACGCCGCTGAGGTCGTGACCGCTGCCGACGAGGCCGCTGTCGTCGAGACCCCGGCTGCCGACGAGACCGCAGCCGACGAGGCCGGTGCCGAGGCTCACGACGAGGCGATCGCCGCTGCTTCCGGTGAGGAGACCGCTGAGGTCGCCGCCGCCGAGGCCGCAGACGCCAAGTAATCCCTCGTACACACCTACCTAACGAAGCAAGGAGCCACCACACATGGCCAACTTCACCATCGCTGACCTCAAGGCTCTGCGCGAGCAGCTCGGCACGGGCATGGTCGACACCAAGAAGGCGCTCGAGGAGGCTGACGGAGACGTCGCGAAGGCCACCGAGATCCTGCGCCTGAAGGGTGCGAAGGGCAACGCGAAGCGTGCTGACCGTTCCACCAGCGAGGGACTGATCGTCGCTCGTGAGCAGGACGGTGCCGTCACCCTGCTCGAGCTCGCCTGCGAGACCGACTTCGTCGCCAAGAACGAGCGTTTCATCACGCTGGCCGACAAGGTCGCCGATGCGGCCGCTGCGGTCAAGGCCGACTCGATCGAGGCAGCTCTCGCCGCCCCCGCGGGCGACAAGAGCGTCGAGCAGCTGATCTCCGAGGAAGCCGCGATCATCGGCGAGAAGGTCGAACTGCGTCGCGTACGCACGATCTCGGGCGACAAGGTCGAGGTCTACCTGCACCGCACCAGCAAGGACCTGCCGCCGCAGATCGGTGTCGTCGTCGCGTACTCGGGCGACAACGCCGAGACTGCGCGCAGCATCGCACAGCACATCTCGTTCGCCAACCCGTCGTACCTGTCCCGCGAGGACGTGCCGGCGGACGCCGTCGACAAGGAGCGTGAGATCGTCACCGAGATCTCCCGCAACGAGGGCAAGCCGGAAGCGGCTCTGCCGAAGATCGTCGAGGGTCGCGTGTCCGCCTTCATCAAGCAGGTCGCCCTGCTCGAGCAGGACTACGCGAAGGACAACAAGCTCTCTGTCGCCCAGGTGGCGAAGGACGCCGGTATCACCGTGACGGACTTCGCGCGCTTCAAGGTCGGCGCGTAGCGACGCCGAAGGGGTTCGGATCATCATGATCCGAACCCCTTCTTCATGCCCACGAGGCACTATCTTGAATCGGGACGAGAGGACACCCACCCATGACTGAACGCACCGGACGCCGTCGCGTCCTTCTCAAACTCTCCGGCGAGGCCTTCGGAGCGGGACAGCTGGGTGTCAGCCCCGACGTGGTGTCCCAGATCGCCCGGGACATCGCCGCGGCCGTCGACCGGGTGGAGGTCGCGATCGTCGTCGGCGGCGGCAACTTCTTCCGCGGCGCCGAGCTCAGCCAGCGCGGCATGGACCGCGGACGTGCCGACTACATGGGAATGCTGGGCACCGTGATGAACGCCCTCGCCCTGCAGGACTTCCTCGAGCAGGCCGGAGCCGCGACCCGCGTGCAGTCGGCGATCTCGATGACCCAGGTCGCCGAGCCCTACATCCCTCGTCGCGCGGAGCGTCACCTCGAGAAGGGGCGGGTCGTCATCTTCGGCGCCGGCGCTGGTCTCCCGTACTTCTCCACCGATACCGTGGCGGCCCAGCGCGCGCTCGAGATCGGAGCCGATGAGGTGCTCGTCGCCAAGAACGGGGTGGACGCAATCTACACCGCCGATCCCCACAAGCACGCCGACGCCGAGCGCATCGAGCAGGTCACCTACCGTGACGCACTCCAGCGCGGGCTCAAGGTCGTCGACTCGACCGCATTCAGCCTGTGCATGGACAACAGCATGGACATGCGTGTGTTCGGGATGGAGCCTGCGGGCAACGTGACGCGCGCCCTGCTGGGAGAGGCCATCGGCACCCTCGTCACCGCGTGAGCGTGTGACACGGCGGAGCCGCCTCCGCCCGATAGAATTTCCAGAACACCCCGACGATAGGAGTCACCGTGATCGCGGACGTCCTCGCTGAAACCACCACTCGTATGAACCGGGCGGTCGAAGCTGCCAAGGAGGACTTCTCCACGGTGCGCACCGGTCGTGCGAACCCGCAGATGTTCCAGAAGGTCCTCGTGGACTACTACGGCACGCCGACCCCCATCGCACAGCTCGCATCGCTGGCGAACCAGGAGGCGCGCACCCTCATCATCACGCCGTACGACAAGTCGGCGCTCAAGGCCATCGAGCAGGCCATCCGGGACATGCCCAACCTCGGCGTCAATCCCACCAACGACGGCAACCTCGTCCGCGTCACGATGCCCGAGCTCACGGCTGAGCGCCGCAAGGAGTACGTCAAGCTGGTCAAGACCAAGGCTGAAGACGCGAAGGTGCATGTCCGCGGTATCCGTCGTAAGGCGAAGGACGAGCTGGACGCGCTCAAGAGCGAACTCGGAGAGGACGAGATCGCCCGCGGTGAGAAGGAGCTCGACGGTCTGACGCGTCAGCACGTCGAGCTCATCGACGACGCGCTGAAGCGCAAAGAGGCCGAACTCCTCGAGGTGTAGTCGGGATGTCTGACGAAACGCGAGATGCCGATGACGGCACGCCACCGACGCGCCGGGATGCGCGTGGTGGTGCGCCGGCCGACGGCATCCCGCTCGTGGACGCGGCGTTTCCGTCCTTCGACGCGGACGCGATTCCGCCGCGTCCGCCGCTCCCGGTGACCCCGGAGAACGCGTCGCAGGTCCCCCTCGGGCCGCTGGACACAGCTGACCACAACGCGATCCGTGAACAGTGGCGAGCCGCACGGGATGAGCTCGGCAGCCACGTCTCACACGCACGGGATCAGCTCGATCAGGCCAACGAGCGGATCAAGCAGCGCACGGGCCGCGACCTCATCCTCGCGATCCTGATCGGCCTTGCGTTCGGCGCTGCTCTGCTCGCATCCTTGCTGTTCATCAAGGCGCTCTTCGTGCCGTTCGCTCTCGCCGCCGCGCTGTTGGGCGTGTACGAGCTCTCCCGCGCGCTGCGGGCGTCCGGCAGACGGATCGACGTCGTGCCCCAGCTGATCGCCGCGGCGTTCCTGGTTCTCTCCGCGTACTTCGCCGAACCCTGGCTGTGCTGGGTGATGCTGTTCGTCGCGGTCGCCTTCGTGGTCGTCTGGCGCCTGATCGCGCAGATGGTGGTGAAAGACGGTCGTACCTACGGTGACGTGCTGACCGATGCCGTGATCAGCGGATTCGTGCAGGTCTACGTGCCGTTCCTCGCCGGCGTCGCTCTCATCCTGCTGGAGCAGGAGGGCGGTCAGTGGTGGGTGCTCAGCTTCATCGCCATCGCCGTGGCCGCCGACACGGGCGCGTATGCGGCGGGGCTGGCGTTCGGGCGTCATCCGATGGCCCCGAAGATCAGTCCGAAGAAGACGTGGGAAGGGTTCGGTGGCGCCGTCGCCGCGTCCCTGATCGCAGGGGTGCTGCTCGCGATCTTCCTGCTGGAGCTGCCCTGGTGGGCGGGCCTGATCTTCGGCGCATCCATCCTCCTCTCCGCGACGCTCGGTGATCTCGGCGAGTCCATGCTCAAGCGTGACCTGGGTATCAAGGACATGAGTTCCTGGCTGCCCGGTCACGGCGGACTGCTCGATCGGCTGGACAGCATCCTGCCGTCGACCATTCCCGCGCTCTGCTTGTATTTCCTCCTTTCTCCCTGGGTGGTCATGTGATGAGTGACGAACAGCTCGAAGAACAGGCGACGACGACACCGCCGGCGTTCGCGCTGACGACCGGGCGTGAGCGCGGCTACCATCGCGCAGCGGTCGACACCTTTCTCGCCTCTGCTCGTCGTGCCTTCGAGTCCGGGGGTGACGAGCTGAGCGCGGAAGACGTCCGCATCGCCTCGTTCCCGCTCGTGAAGGGCGGCTACGTGGTCGCTGACGTCGATGCGGCTCTCGGTCGCGTGGAAGACGCGTTCGCCGCTCGGGAGCGCGAGCGCGTCGTGCGCACGCAGGGAGCCGGCGCCTGGGTCGATCAGGCGAGAGCCGATGCGCAGGTGATCCTCGACCACCTCGCCCGACCCCGTCGTCATCGTTTCGCTCGCACCGGCGTGCTGACCTTCGGGTATCGCATCGACGAGGTCGACCACGTGTCGACGAGGATCGTGCGCTATCTGCGTGACGGCGATGCGCTCACCGCGGAACAACTCCGCTCGGCAGCCTTCCGGATGCAGCGCGGTGGCTACCGCGAAGAGCAGGTCGATGCGCTCCTCGACGCGACGATCGACGTCATCCTCGCCGTCCGCTGAGGTTCCTGATGGTCGATTCAGGCGCCTTTGCGTAGACTGTCCTTCATCGTGAACTCCCGAAACGACATGAACCTCGAACGAAGCGACTCCTCGCCGGTGCCCGCGGCCAGGGTGAAAGCCGCGCGCCCGGGTGCTCGCCGTTGGTCGCGTCGACGCGGTGTGGTGAGTGTCTTCAGCGCCCTCGCCGTGGTCGGATTCGCCGGAGCACTCGTCGCACCGACCGGAGTGGCGCTGGCGGACCCCACCCCGACCGACTCACCCGACTCGGCCTACTCGTTGGCTCTCGCCGATACCCAGAACCTCGCGGTCACCGTGAGCGGTGCGGCGATCACGCCGATCGAGCGCGGCACCTTCGAGGTGTACGTGAAGCCGAAGCCCAAGCCGAAGCCCGCTCCCACGGTCGCGTCCAGCTCGAACGGCGGGTCGTCCGGCGGATCGTCGCTGCCCCCGTACTCGGGAGGCGGAGCACCCGCCGAGTGGATGGCTGCCGCCGGGATCGCCCAGAGCGACTGGCAGTACGTCGACTACATCGTCTCGCGTGAGAGCGGTTGGAATCCCAACGCCACGAATCAGTCGTCGGGCGCGTGCGGCCTGGTTCAGGCACTGCCCTGCAGCAAGGTGCCGGGGAACGGCTACAACCCGGTCGACAACCTGCGGTGGGCGACGGGGTACGCCACGGGACGGTACGGCAGCTGGGCCGGCGCCTACAACTTCTGGACCAACAACCACTGGTGGTGAGCAGGCGCCATGCCACGCTCACGCAGACGCCCTCCGGCGCGCCCGGAACCCGAGGACGCGTTCGACAGGTTGCTCGCCGGCTGGAAGCGCACGGAGACACGCCGCGGCGCGGAGTGGACCGTGCAGCCGGTGTCTGCCGTGCAGGCACAGAAGGCGTACGTGTGCCCGGGCTGTGGCGGACAGATCGTGATCGGCACGGCGCACCTCGTGACCTGGCGCGCCGACGGAGTGCTGGGCGACGCGGCGGACCTCGCCGCGCGTAGACATTGGCACACACACTGCTGGAGGATGGCGTGAGCATGGAGATCCGAGGACCGCTGGAGCTTCCGGCGCAGCGCGAGGACATCGAGCTGACGACCGCGGACGGGCTCACCCTCGTCGGCGAGCTCGCCGTGCCGCAGGAGACCGCACCGGTGGCGACGCTCGTGACGCTGCACCCGTTGCCCACCGCGGGCGGCTTCATGGACTCGCACATCATCCGTAAGTCAGCGGCCCGCCTGCCTGCTCTCGCCGACCTCGCGGTCCTGCGCTTCAACACCCGCGGAACGACATCGCCGCGCGGGACCAGCGATGGCGCGTTCGACGGCGGTGCCGCCGAGCAGTTCGACGTGGCGGCGGCGATGGATTTCGTCCGTGACCGCGCCTTGCCGAACCCCTGGCTCGTCGGATGGTCGTTCGGCACGGAGCTCGCCCTCAAGTACGGTCGCGACCATGACATCGCCGGCATCATCCTGCTCTCCCCGCCCTTGCACCGCGCGACGGATGAGGAAGTCGCTGCCTGGGGTGCGGTCGACGTGCCCGTGGTGATCCTGGTGCCGGAACTCGACGACTACCTGCGTCCGGACGAGGCACGTGAACGGTTCGCGTCGATCCCGCACGCGAATCTGATCGCCGTGGACGGCGGCAAGCATCTGTGGGTCGGGGAGACGCAGACCCGGCGCGTGCTCACCGAGATCGTCGCGGCGGTGAACCCGTCGGCGCTCCCGCTGGCGACGCACTGGCCCGAGGCCGACTGAGCCCTTCGCCTCGCCTCAGAGCTCGTTCATGCGGGGGATGAGCACCTGACGATAGATGATCAGGATGCTCGCGGCGACGGGGATCGCGATGAGCGCCCCCAGCAGCCCGAGCAGGCTTCCTCCGGCGAGTGCGGCGACGACCACGACAGCTCCCGGAACGGAGACCGCACGACTCATGATGCGCGGGGAGATCACGTACGCCTCGATCTGCATGTAGATCAAGTAGTAGATGGCAGCGGCGATCGCGATTCCCGGCGAGCCGAGCCCGGGGATGAGACACACGAGCACGATGATCGTGGAGCCCGTCAGGGTGCCGACGAGCGGGATCAGCGAGAAGAAGAACGCGATGATCGCGAGGACCGTCGGGAACGGCGCATTGATGATGGAGAGGAAGATAGCGCTCAGGACGCCGTTGAGCACACCCTGGGAGACCTGGCCCATCACGTAGTAGCCGACCGAGTCGGTGATCTGCTCGGAGAGATCGATGAACCGATCGCGCTTCGAGGCCGGGGCGAGCTGGTAGACGGCGCGCTTGAGGGAGGGGGTCGACGCGGTCAGGTAGATCGTCAGGATGAGCACGATGAACGCCCCGAAGAGTCCACTGAGGACAGCGCCGCTCGCGACGAGGACCCCTTGACCGATCGAGCCGCCGATCTCGGCCAGGTTCGTCGTGAGCCATTCCGTCACGTAGGTGAAGACGTCATCGACGAGCAGGTTGGGGAACGTGGCCTGCATCCACTCCTTGAGATCGGGGATCAGGTTCCCGCGTGAGACGATCGCCGAGATCTGTGCGATGAGCTGAGAGATCTGGTCCACCAGCACCGGGAGGATGATCAGGACGATCCCGCTGAACACGGCGAGGACAGCGACGATGGTCACCAGCACGGCGAGCCACCGGGGGAGTTTGCGGCGTTCGAGGAACGAAACCAGCGGATCCAGGCCCAGGCTGAGGAAGAGAGCGGTGCCGACGTACAGGAGCACAGTGGAGAGCGTCTGCACGCTGCTGATCAGCAGGATCCCCAACCCCACTCCGAGCGTCGCCACCAGCGCGGTGCGGAAGGGATTGTGGATCTTCATCTGTGGACTCCTCGAAACGGCTGCAGCAAGGCTACCGAGCGGGAGCCTCGAGCAGCGGGCGACGTGCCGTTTCCTGCCCGCACTGCACCTCCTCGTGGGCAACACACAGCTGATTTCGCTAGTCTGAAATGTCGAGTGTTGCGTCGCGGGCAGATGCCGGTGATGCGTGAGGAGACTATTCGTGCGTTTCGTATGGGCCGTGGTGGCCTTCGTGCTGGCCGCGGTGCTGATCGGGGCGGGGATCGCCCAGCGCACCATATTCATGGGGCCCGACTCGCAGCAGACGCAGGTCGAGATCGATGAGCCCGCACCGTTCGTGTTGCTGGATGGCGACGTCCTGCGGACGAACCCGGGTGCGCAGAAGCTGATCGTCCGCGGCCAGGGAGACATCTTCAGCAGCTACGGCCGGACCGCCGACATGGAGGCCTGGCTGGCTGACTCCGACTACAACCGGGTGACGGTGGACGACGAGGGCGAGTTGTCGGTCGAGCACGTCACGGCTCCCGAGGACCCGGACTCGACGGACGCCGGTGAGGACGCGGGCGAAGGGGCGACCGAGGAACCCGCAGGCCGCGACCCGCGAGGGTCCGACTTGTGGCTGGACTCCTTCGAGGATGAGAACCTCCTCACCGTCGACAAGATCCAGTTGCCCGAAGGCACGAGCACGTTGATCGCCTACGACGGCACGCTCGACGCGCCCGACCAGATCACGGTCTCCTGGCCGTTGGACACGAAGACGCCTCTGGCAGGGCCGCTGATGGTCGCCGGTGGCATCGTGCTGCTGATCGGACTCATCCTGTACGTGCTCGGGATCCGCCATCAGCGGCGAGGTCGCGGCCCTCGTCGCAAGGGTCCCGGCCCGCTTCCGGCGACCGAGCCGATCGACGTCGCCGCGCTTCCACCTGCGGAGCGCGCAGCACTCGAAGCCGGGAACGATACATCGGAATCTCAGACTTCCGTCGACGGGGCATCGGACGGCGGGACCGAGGATGCGGAGATCGTGGACGATCACAAGGGAACAGACTCGAAGAACGCCATGCGTGCGGCGCACCCGATGCGGCGGCGTCGGATGCTGGCACTCCCGGCACTCGGTCTGACGGCCGTCCTCGCTGCCGGATGCTCGGCGGACTCCTGGCCCCAGTTCGACGGCGCTTCGACGTCTCCGTCGCCGAGCCCGACGGTGATCGCCCCCGAGAACCAGAAGCCGCCCGCCGTGACGGAGTCGCAAGCCAAGCGCATCCTGCAGTCCGCGTCCGAGACCGTCGCCGAAGCGGACTCCGCGCTCGACCTCGACCTCGCGACCACTCGTCTCGACGGCCCCGCACTCGCCGCGCGGACCACGGAGTATGCACTGCGGTCGAAGATCGCTGACATGGCGCTGCCCGCAGCCATCCCGACCGACGACTTCGAGGTGGTGCTCCCCGAGGCCACCGACCGCTGGCCCCGCACGGTCCTCATGCTGTCGAAGAGCACCGGTGACGACACCGTGCCCCCGGTCCTCCTCATGATGACGCAGGCGGACCCGTGGTCGAACTACCGGATCAGCAACATGGCGGAGATGTCGGCGGATGCTGTGTTCCCCGACGTCGCCGCCACCTGGCTCGGCACCTCCCTCGTGCCGTCCGATTCCGCCTTCCTGACGCTTCCACCGGCTGAGCTCGCTCCGGCTTTCGCCGATGTCGTCGATGCCGGGGAGAAGAGCGAGTACTACGGTCTGTTCGACGACCTCGCGTTGAATCTCGCGACCTCGATCACCGACAGCAGGCAGGCCGTCGTGAAGAACCTCGCCGACAAGGGGGCGTCAGAGACGTCGAAGGCAGCCTTCGACATGTCCCCGACGACCGCCGAGCCCATCTCGATGACCACTCTCGACAGTGGTGCGATCGTCGCCGTGTCTCTCACCGACAAGGAGACCGTGACTCCGACGTCGTCGGATGTGGTGATCCGATTCGGTGACAACGCCGAGGCCAAGGCGCTGACGGGGGCGACCGAGTCCGCGAAGGGCGTCGAGACGACGTACGAGTTCCAGCTGTTCTTCTCGGTTCCCGCACAGGGATCGACGGAACAGATCCGACTCCTGGCAGTCCACCAGGACCTCCTCTCCGTGAAGGTGATCAAGTGAGTGAAATCTCCCCGGCCGCGCTGCGTGGCGCGGTGGACCTTTCGAGCCTCCGCAATCGGCCGGCATCGCCGTCCGAGAGCACGGCAACGCCCGGCGTCGTCGATGTCGTGGTCGACGCCACCGATGAGACGTTCGGCCAGATCCTCGAGCTCTCGCGCACGGTGCCGGTCGTCGTCGACCTGTGGGCGGAGTGGTGCGGTCCGTGCAAGCAGCTCAGCCCGATCATCGAGAAGGTGACCCGCGAACTCGGCGGTCGCGTCCTGTTGGCGAAGGTCGATGTCGATGCGAACCCGCAGCTCGCGCAGAGCTTCCGGGCGCAGTCGATCCCGATGGTGGTCGCGTTGATCGCCGGGCAGCCCGTGCCGATGTTCACCGGTGCGGTGCCGGAGCAGCAGGTGCGAGAGGTCTTTGCCCAGCTGTTGCAGGTCGCCGCACAGAACGGTGTCACCGGCACTCTCGCGGTCGAGGAGACGGCGGCTGCTGACGCACCGAGTGCGCCGGAGGAGCCGGAGCTTCCGCCGCTGCACGCCGAGGCCTTCGCCGCGATCGAGGTCGGAGACTACGCCGCCGCGATCCGCGCGTACGAGAAGGCACTGGCCGAGAACCCGCGCGATGAGGAAGCTCTCGCCGGACTGGGACAGGTGCGCCTTCTCGATCGTGTGCAAGGGCTCGATCTGCAGGTGGCCCGTGCGGCGGCCGCCGAGCGTCCGCTCGATGTCCAGGCGCAGTTCGACGTCGCGGATCTCGACCTTTCGGGAGGCCACGTCGACGATGCGTTCGGTCGGCTGCTCGACCTCTTCGCGCAGCTGCCCTCCGATGAGCGCACTCCTGTCAGGGAGCGCCTGGTCGAGTTGTTCGGACTCATCGGGGCAGCCGACCCGCGTGTCGTCTCCGCCCGCAACCGGCTCTCTTCGCTGCTCTTCTAGGGAAGACGGGAGCCGGTCGGGTGCACTGTCACCCGTGACTCACGGTGGGCACGTGCGGCTCGGGCTGATGGCGCAGCCAGAGCGTCGAGAGCGCGGGTAGCGTCACCGCCGCGGTGGGAGCGGCGCCCTCGTCCGCGCTCGCGAAGACCATGCCGAGGTTTCCCGTGCCTCGGCCGCCGTACTCGGCGGCGTCTGTATTGAGCACCTCCTGCCACACCCCTTCCCGGGGGAGCTCGAGGCGATAGCCGGCGTGCTCGACGCCCGCGAAGTTGCTGACCACGACCAAGCGCCCCCCGTGGTCGTCGCGGCGCTCGAAGGCGATCACGGACGGATCCCAGTTCGGCGCACCGAGTCGATGGAAGGAGGATCCGTCGTTGTCCCGCGCCCAGAGCGGTGCCTGTGCGCGATAGGTCCGGTTCATCGCGCCCACGAAATCCTGCAACTGCAGATGCGAGGGCTGGTCGAGAAGCCACCAATCGAGTTCGCGACTCTCCGACCACTCGGCGAGCTGGCCGAACTCTTGTCCCATGAACAGGAGTTTCTTGCCCGGATGCCCCCACATGTATGCGAGGTACGCACGGGTGTTGGCGAGCTTGTGCCAGTGATCGCCCGGCATCTTCGTGAGCAGGCTCCCCTTGCCGTGCACGACCTCGTCGTGGCTGATCGGCAGCAGGTAGTTCTCGCCGAAGGCATAGACGAACGAGAACGTCATCTCGCCCTCATGATGCGAGCGGTACATGGGATCGCGTGAGATGTACTGGAGCGAGTCGTTCATCCACCCCATGTTCCACTTGAAGCCGAACCCGAGCCCCGCGTGATCGGTGGGGGCGGTGACGCCCGGGAAGCTCGTGGATTCCTCGGCGATCATCATGATCCCCGGATGCAGGCGGTAGGCGGTGGCGTTGACCTCCTGCAAGAACCGGATCGCTTCGAGGTTCTCGCGTCCGCCGTGGATGTTGGGCTCCCATTGGCCGGCCTCGCGGGAGTAGTCGAGGTAGAGCATCGAAGCGACCGCGTCGACCCTCAGCCCGTCGACATGGAACTCTCTGAGCCAGTAGAGAGCGTTGGCGACCAGGAATCCTCGGACCTCGGGGCGTCCGTAGTCGAAGATGAGCGTTCCCCAGTCCTGGTGTTCGCCGCGGCGCGGATCAGGGTGCTCGTACAGCGGCTGACCGTCGAAGCGGGCGAGGGCGAACGCGTCCTTCGGGAAGTGCCCCGGCACCCAGTCCATGATGACGCCGATACCGGCCTGATGCAGACGATCGATCAGGTAGCGCAGATCGTCAGGGCTGCCGAACCGGCTCGTCGGCGCGTAGTACCCGCTCACCTGGTAGCCCCAGGAGCCGCCGAACGGATGCTCGGCCAGGGGCATGAATTCGACATGGGTGAACCCTGCCGCCGTCACATGCTCGATCAGCGGACCCGCGAGCTCGCGATACCCGAGTCCGGCACGCCAGGATCCGACGTGGAGTTCGTAGATCGAGAGTGGCTGCGCGACGGCATGCGTTGCCGCACGCCGGGTCATCCACGCACCGTCGGACCAGGCATAGGACGAGGAGGTCACCACGGAGGCGGTGTCCGGAGGAACCTCGGCGGCGAGCGCCATCGGGTCGGCCTTGAGGATCCATGCCCCGTCACGCGTACGGATCTGGTACTTGTACCGGGTGCCGACCGACAGGTCCGGGATGAAGAGCTCCCAGACTCCACTCACCCCCATCGAACGCATCGCGTGGGCTTCGCCGTTCCAGTCGTTGTGGTCACCCACCACGCGCACCGCGGTGGCGTTGGGCGCCCAGACGGCGAAGGAGACGCCCGGCTCGCCCTCCGCGGTTCGGGGGTGCGCCCCCAGCGCCTCCCAGAGGCGTTCGTGACGCCCCTCGGCGATCAGATGCAGGTCGAGGTCGCCGAGGGTGGGACGGTGCCGATAGGGATCGCCCACGACGGCTTCCGCGTGATCGGCGTAGCGCGTCGCGACCCGGTAGGGGAGAGGGGGACCGACGTGCCGCCCCTCCCAGATGCCGTGCGCGGCGTGGGAGAGCTCGAGTCTGGTGCCATCATCGAAGACGGCGGCGACCTCCGACGCGAGCGGGCGTCGGACGCGGATGACGGTCACCGTCCGGTCGGCGGCGTCCTGGTGGGCATGTGCGCCGAGCACGGAATGCGGATCATGGTGGGTGGCCGAGGAGACCGCCTCCCATTCGGTGGATGCGGCGACGTCTTCCGCGTAGCTCATGATCGCTCCCTCACCTTCAGGATGTGGACCGGCTCGGCGAAGGCGTCGAGTCGTACGTAGTTGTGGTCGCTCCAGGTCCAGATCGCGCCGGTGAGGAGGTCCTCGACCTCGAACGGGTGGCCGAGGGGAACACCCCACCGGGTCGTGTCGAGGTGGACGGTGGTCTCCCGCACCGAATGCGGGTCGACGTTGGCGACCACGATGATCGTGTCCGCGTGCCCGCTCCCGGTGAACGGCGCCGCGAGGTGCTTGCTGTAGACGAGGACGGCGTCGTCGTCGCTCCAGTGGGTCGAGAAGTTGCGGAGCTGACGCAGCGCCGGGTGGGCGGCGCGGATCTCGTTGAGCCTGCGCAGCAACGGCGCGAGTGACTCCCCGCGAGCCTCGGCCCCGTTCCAGTCGCGGAACTTGTACTCGTACTTCTCGTTGTCGATGTTCTCCTCGGAACCCGGACGGGCGACGTTCTCGAAGAGCTCGTAGCCGGCGTACACGCCGTAGATCGGTCCTGCCGTGGCCGCGATGCAGGCACGGACCCGGTAGGCGGCCCGACCGCCGAACTGCAGATACTCGGTCAGGATGTCGTGGGTGTTCACGAAGAGGTTCGGGCGCATGTAGTCGGCGGTCTCGTGCGAGACCGAGGTGAGGAACTCCTCGAGCTCCGCTTTCGTGTTCCGCCAGGTGAAGTAGCTGTAGCTCTGCTGGAACCCCACAGCGGCGAGGGCGCGCATCACCGCAGGACGGGTGAACGCCTCCGCGAGGAAGATCACGTCCGGATCGACCGCGTTGACCTCCGCGATCAGCCACTCCCAGAACTGCAGAGGCTTGGTGTGCGGGTTGTCGACCCGGAAGATCTTCACCCCCTGCGCGACCCAGTGCTGAACCACCCGGAGCATCTCCGCCGAGATCCCCGCAGGGTCGTTGTCGAAGTTGAGCGGGTAGATGTCCTGGTACTTCTTCGGCGGGTTCTCCGCGTACGCGATGCTGCCGTCGGGCAGCGTGGTGAACCACTCCGGGTGCTGCCTGACCCAGGGGTGGTCGGGGGAGGCCTGCAGTGCGAGATCGAGCGCGATCTCGAGGCCCTCTTTCCGCGCAGCGCGGACGAAGGCCCGGAAGTCCGCGAGAGTGCCGAGGTCGGGGTGGATCGCGTCGTGGCCGCCCTCGTCCGCACCGATGGCATACGGCGATCCCGGGTCGCCCTGCTCCGCCGTGAGGGTGTTGTTGCGTCCCTTCCGGTTCGTGATGCCGATCGGGTGGATCGGTACAAGGTAGACCACATCGAAGCCCATCGCCGCGACTTCCGGGAGGCGCTTCGTCGCTGTGCGGAACGTCCCGCTCCGCACCGTCCCGTCCTTCAACCGCTTGGCGCCTTCGGAGCGCGGGAAGAACTCGTACCAGGCCCCGACTCCTGCGGCGAGCCGATCGACGACGAGATTCTGCTCGGTGGTGGCGGAGCGGATCGCCGTGACAGGCCGGGCGCGGAAGATCTCCGTCAGCTGGGGGTCCGCGGCGAGGGCCGCGGTCACCGCGCCGTCGCCGCTCCGCAGTGACTCGGCGTCTGTGAGCAGCCGTCGTCGCTGCGCGGCCGGGCGGTCCTTCTCCGCGGCGGCGCGCTCGAGCAGTTCGGCACCCAGGGCCGCCATCACGGGGACGTCGACGCCCGCGGCGACCTTCAACGCCGCCGCGTGGGCCCAGGTCGCGAAGTCATCGGCGAACGCCTCGAAGCGGTAGCGCCAGGTGCCCTGCTCATCGAGCGCAACGTCTGCCGACCACGTGTCGGTGCCGTCGTGACGAGGGGAGAGTCTGTGGAGCGTCTCTTCCCCGGAGGGCGACGTGAGGCGGAGATGCACACCGATGATGTCGTGGCCTTCGCGGAAGGAAACCACGTGGAAGGGGACGACTTCGCCGACGAAGGCCTTGGCGGGAAAACCACCGGGGACCGCGGGCGAGGGGTCGAGCAGCGGGAGCCGGGTCGTACGCAACGCACCGGGGAGGTCTACGTGCCCGGGCGCGCGCGCCGGGATCTGAGCGGGGCTCCGGAGAGCCGAGGACCGAGTACCAGCACGTGCAGCCACATCCCGAATCTACCGCGCGGACGTGATCGCGGGTAGCGCGCCGTGGGGTGCGTCGGAGCCGGGTGTCATTCGACCCGGAACAACCTCATCGACGTGCCCGATACGGGCAGGACGTCTCCGGGGGCGAAGACCTCCTCGTCGTCGGAGGGACGCTCCTGCGCACTCGACCACAACGAGACGAAGCGCGTCGCATCCTCGATCTCCTCCGGGAGACGCACGTCGATCGGTGACTCGGTTCCGTGCACGATGAGCAGGATGCGGTTGTACGCCTCGGCGTCAGGAGTGGATGCCGCGACGTACTGCAGGGTGCGGTTGCCGGGATCCGCCCATTGGCTCTGCTCCATCGTCTCGCCGTTCTGGTCGTACCAGTCCATGACGGAGGCGTTCGGGATGTGTTCCCCCAGTCGGGCATAGCGACTGGGACGGAGCGCGGGGTTCTCCCGCCGCAGCCGGGTCAGGTGGGAGACATGCGCGCGCAGATCCTCCTGCCACGGTTCGAACTCCCACCCGAGCCACGTGAGGGCGGAGTCCTGCGCGTAGGCGTTGTTGTTGCCGCGCTGTGTGCGCCCGACCTCGTCGCCGGCCGTGAGCATCGGCACGCCCGCGGACAGCAGGAGGGTGCCGAGGAGGTTGCGCATGGCCTTGCGCCGCGCGGCCAGGATCGTCGGGTCGTCCGTCGGGCCTTCGATCCCGTGGTTGAACGCGCGGTTCATGTCGGCGCCGTCGCGGTTGTGCTCCCCGTTGGCCTCGTTGTGCTTCACGTCATAGGAGACGAGGTCGTGCAGGGTGAAACCATCGTGCGCGGTGATGAAGTTCACGCTGGCGAGGGGACCGCGCTCCTCGCTGAACGTGTTCGAGGAGCCGGCGAGCCGCGTCGCGAACCCACCGATCCCCACCGGTGCTGAGGCGCGACGCGCGTAGTCGATGTCGCTCAGCCAGAAGTTGCGCACGCGGTCGCGGTAGCGGTCATTCCATTCCTGCCAGCCGGTCGGGAAGTTGCCCGTCTGCCAGCCGCCGAGTCCGACGTCCCACGGCTCGGCGATGAGCTTGGTGTCCGCCAGGATCGGGTCGTTCGCGATGGCAGCGAGGAGCGGATGATCGGGCGTGTAGGTGTGCGTGCTGTCCCGCGCGATCGCGGTCGCGAGGTCGAAACGGAAGCCGTCGATCTGCATCTCCTGCGCCCAGTAGCGGAGCGAATCGAGAACGAGCCTCGCACCGGCGTCGGTGGCCGTGTTCAGAGTATTTCCGCACCCTGTGGTGTCGATGTAGACCCCGGACTCGTCCTGTCGGTAGTAGGAGGCGTTGTCGATGCCGCGCAGGCTCGAGCGGGGGCCGCCGATGCCTTCTTCCGACGTGTGGTTGTAAACGACGTCGAGGATCACCTCGAGACCGGCTTCATGCAGCAGCCTGACCATGCCCTTGAACTCGGCGAGCACGGCCTCGGGGCCCTCCTTGCGGGCCTCCTCGGTGGCGTAGGCCGTGTGCGGGGTGAAGAAGTTCAGGGTGTTGTAGCCCCAGTAATTGGTGAGGCCACGCTCGAGCAGGCGGGGCTCCGGCACGAAGGCATGCACCGGCAGCAGCTCGATCGACGTGATCCCGAGCGAGTGGAAGTACTCGATCATCGCGGGGTGCGCGAGACCGGCGTAGGTGCCGTGCAGAGCAGGAGGAACGTCGGGGTGACGCTTGGTGAGCCCTTTGAGGTGGCCCTCGTAGATGACCGTGCGATCCAGGGGCACGCGGGGCTTCTGCGAGTCGCCCCAGTCGAAGCCGTCGACGATCACGACCGAGCGCCACTCCTCGTATCCGTCGCCCTGAGCGAGGCCGCGGGCGTAGGGGTCGAGGAGGAGGGTCTCCGGGTTGAAGGTGTTCCCGGGCCCGTGCGGCCCTCCGACTCGGATGGCGTATCGCACGCCGGGCTGCAACAGCTCCGTCGTGATCTCCCAGACACCGCCGGGGCGGCGCTCGAGCTCCAGCTCATCCGTCGCCCAGTCGAGGTCGGTGGCGTCGAACACCACGAGCTCGACGGAGGAGGCGTTCTGCGACCAAACGCGCAGCGTGCCGACGCCGTCATGGAGACGGACACCGAGGTGGTCGAGAGTGGAGCCGCCGGGCACGGCGAGGGCAGGGGACACGGGCATGAGTACACACTAGAGGCGATGTGTCGCCGTCTCATCTCCGGGCGTACCGGGTTCCACGCCCACACGCCCCGACCGAGGCCGATTCGCGAGAGAATCGAGGGATGCGGCACTATCTCGATCATGCGGCGACCACGCCTCTGCGCCCGGAGGCGCGCGCCGCGTGGCTCGATGCCTCCGAGACTGTGGGCAACGCGTCGTCGACACATGGGGCAGGACAGGACGCTCGGCGTCTGCTCGAGGAGTCGCGCGAGCGTGTCGCCGCGGTGTTGGGCGCCGATCCCATCGAGATCGTGTTCACTTCGGGTGGTACCGAATCGATCAATCTGGCACTGCAGGGGATGTGGCGATCCCGCGCGACCGGGACAGCGGCGGTCGTGATGCCGGAGGCGGAGCACCACGCCACGATGGACACCGTCTCCGCTCTCCTCGACGACGGCGCCGAGTTGCGTCGGGTGCCGGTCAACGCCCACGCGCGCATAGACCCCGAGGAATTCGCCGCACGCCTTCCCGGTGCCGCCCTCGCGACGGCCCTCGTCGCGAACAACGAAGCGGGCACGATCAACCCGGCCGCGATGCTCGCCCACCATGCGGCGATCGCGCGCGTGCCGCTCCACCTCGACGCCGTGGCCGCGCTCGGCCATGTTCCGGTGTCTTTCCGCTCGATGCGTGGCGATGCCGCCGACGGTGTCGGACTCGTGGCGATGAGCCTGGCCGGCCACAAGATCGGCGCGCCCGTGGGAGTCGGAGTCCTCGTCGCTGCCCGCACCGCACGGATCACGGCGCTGTTGCGCGGTGGTGCCCAGCAACGCGGGCTCCGGGCCGGGACGCAAGACGTCCCCGGAGCTGCGGCGTTCGCCACCGCGGTCGAACTCGCCGAGACCGAGCGCGAACAGGAGGCCGCACGATTGGCCGGTCTCCGCGAACGCCTCATCACGGGAATCCGCTCCGCCGTGCCCTCCGCCGTGCTCCTCGGTGACCCGATCGAGCGTCTGCCCGGCAACGCGCACGTGCTCTTCCCCGGTGCCGTGGGGGAGAGCCTGCTGTTCCTTCTCGACGTGGCCGGGGTCGCCGCATCCACAGGATCCGCGTGTCAGGCAGGGGTCGCCGAGCCCTCACACGTCGTGATGGCGATGGGGCGGAGCGAGCGGGAGGCGCGCAGTGTGCTGCGGTTCTCCCTGGGGCGCACGTCGACGGCCACGGATGTCGATGCGGTACTCGCCGTCATCGCCGATGCCTACGCCCGCGCATCCGGCGCCGGCACAGGCACACGCTCGTAGACTGTTCTCATGCGGATACTTGCGGCGATGAGCGGTGGAGTCGATTCCGCCGTTGCAGCCGCCAGGGCTGTGGAGGCGGGACACGACGTCGTCGGTGTGCATCTGGCTCTCTCCCGCGCCGGGGGCACGCTGCGAACCGGTAGCCGTGGATGCTGCACGATCGAAGACGCTCTCGATGCACGCCGGGCTGCCGACGTGCTCGGCATCCCCTTCTACGTCTGGGACTTCTCGGAGCGCTTCCGCGACGACGTGATCGAGGACTTCATCGCGGAGTATCAGGCGGGCCGCACGCCCAACCCCTGCATGCGTTGCAACGAGAAGATCAAGTTCGCCGCGCTTCTGGAACGAGCCATCGAGCTAGGGTTCGACGCCGTGTGCACGGGCCACTACGCCACACTCATCGACGGCGAGCAGGGGCTGGAACTGCACCGTGCCTCGGACAACGCCAAGGATCAGTCGTATGTGCTGGGCGTCTTGACCGCCGAGCAACTCGCTCACACATACTTTCCGCTCGGCACGACGCCGTCGAAGGCGATCGTGCGCGCGGAGGCGGAGTCGCGTGGGCTGAGCGTCGCGCAGAAGCCCGACAGCCATGACATCTGCTTCATCCCCGACGGCGACACCCGCGGCTGGCTGGCGGAGAAGGTCGGCACCGCCACGGGCGAGATCGTCGATCGCAGTGGTGAGGTCGTCGGATCGCACGAGGGCGCCCACGCATTCACAGTAGGACAGCGTCGCGGACTCAAGCTCGGCATCCCCGCCCCGGACGGCAAGCCTCGGTTCGTCCTCGAGGTCCGGCCGGTGTCGAACACGGTCGTCGTCGGCCCGAAGGAAGCGTTGGCGATCGCGGAGATCGCGGGGGAGCGCTTCAGCTGGGCGGGCGCCGCACCCACCGAATCCGCGTTCGAATGCCACGTCCAGATCCGCGCTCACGCGGAACCGGTCCCGGCGCGGGCCACGATTTCGGACACCGGCGTCCGCGTCGTCCCGGAGGTCCCGCTCGACGGGGTGGCGCCGGGGCAGACGGCGGTGCTCTATGTCGGCACCCGCGTTCTCGGACAGTTCACGATCGACACCACGGTCTCGGCCGTTCCGGTCGGCGCGTAGACGTTTCCGGTGTCGGTGCCCACTCATAGACTGTCGAGGTGCCGGAGAACATCTCGCTGGAAGACGCCCGAACCGAAGCCGAGGAGCTGACCACCCGCATCCTCGATGCGAAAGAGGCCTACTACGGCCGAGACACCTCGCTCGTCGACGATTTCACCTATGACGGGTGGATGCACCGGCTCGAAGAACTCGAGAGGCTTCATCCCGAGCTTCAGGGGCAGGACTCGCCCACGCAGATGGTCGGCGCCGCCGAGGCCACAGGGCTCGCGACCATCGAGCACGCCGAGCGCATGCTCAGCCTCGACAACGTGTTCTCCGTCGACGAGCTGAGGGACTGGGCGGCGAAGACCGAAGCCGCGGCCGGCCGTCGCGTCGCATGGCTCACCGAACTGAAGATCGATGGCCTCGCGATCAACCTCCGGTACGAGAACGGAGTCCTGACCTCCGCGGCGACGCGTGGTGATGGACGAGTGGGGGAGGTCGTCACCGAGAATGCCCTGCGCCTTCCGGAGATCCCGTATCGTCTGAGCGGCGAGGGACACCCCGAGATCGTCGAGGTGCGCGGTGAGGTGTTCATCCCGGTCGCGGCCTTCGAATGTCTCAATGCCGCGCAGGCGAGCTACCGCGATCGCGCCTACGCCGATGCTCTCGCGAAGTGGGAAGCGCGGGGCGGGGTCAAGAAGCCCTTCGACGAAGAGAAGGCGCGCACCGCCGCCGCGCGACGCTTCCCGTCCTTCGCGAATCCACGGAACGCGGCCAGTGGAGGGCTCCGTCAGCAGATCGACAAGAAGAACGGGCTCGAGCTCGAAGCGGGGCTTCTGCGCATCGAGTCCCTGTCGCTCTACGTGCACGGTGTCGGCGCGTGGACGAATCCTCCCGTCGCAGCGCAGAGCGAGGTGTACGAGTTGCTCGCGGGATGGGGACTGCCGACGAGCCCGCACACGAAGGTCTGCGGCACGATCGACGACGTCGTCGCGTTCGTCGAGTACTTCGGCGAGCATCGGCATGACATCGAGCATGAGCTCGACGGCATCGTGGTCAAGGTCGACGAGCTCGAGCTGCACGCTGAACTCGGAGCCACGAGTCGTGCGCCGAGGTGGGCGATCGCCTACAAGTACCCGCCGGAAGAGGTGCAGACCACGCTGCTCGACATCGTGGTCTCGGTCGGTCGTACAGGTCGTGCGACTCCCTTCGCCGTCATGGCGCCGGCGCACGTCGCCGGTTCCGTGGTGCGTCAGGCCACGCTGCACAACAAGGACGTGGTCAAAGCCAAGGGCGTGCTGATCGGCGACACCGTCGTGCTCCGCAAAGCCGGTGATGTCATCCCCGAGGTTCTCGGACCCGTGGTCGAGAGACGAGACGGCACGGAGCGCGAGTTCGTGATGCCCGTCGAATGCCCCGAGTGCGGCACACCTCTTCGGGCGATGAAGGAGGGCGACATCGACCTGAGGTGCCCGAACGCCCGTTCCTGCCCCGCACAGGTCCGCGGTCGCGTCGAGCACATCGGCTCGCGCGGGGCACTCGATGTCGAAGCTCTCGGTGAGGTCACCGCAGCCGCGTTGACGCAGCCGACCTCACCGGTGATCCCGCCTCTCGAGACGGAGGCGGGCCTGTTCGCCCTCACCCTCGAACAACTCGTGCCGATCGAACTCTTCGTGCGCGATGCCGAGACCGGGCTTCCGAAGGAGGATGACGACGGGGTCGTCAAGACGCGTGCTCCCTTCCGCAGGAATCCGACCCCGGCCGAGAGGAAGTCCGGTCTCGAGGGGCCGCAGCCCTCCTCGCAGGCGTTGACACTCCTCGCTGAGCTCGAGAAGGCGAAGACGAAGGACTTGTGGCGTCTGCTCGTGTCGCTGAACATCCGTCACGTCGGCCCGGTCGCGGCGCGCGCACTCGCCCAGTGGTTCGGTTCTCTCGACGCGATCCGCGCTGCGACGCGGGACGAACTCGCCGCCGTGGAGGGGGTCGGGGGGATCATCGCGGATTCGGTCCTCGACTGGTTCGAGATTGACTGGCACCAGGAGATCGTGCAGCAGTGGGCGGACGCTGGTGTGCAGTGGTCTACGCCCGGTCACCCAGGTCCGGGTGGTGCGGTTCCCGCCGGCGGCGTGCTGGAAGGCCTGACCATCGTCGCCACCGGCTCGCTCGACGGATACACCCGGGAGGGCGCTCAGGAGGCCATCATCAAGGCGGGGGGCAAGGCGGCCTCCAGCGTCTCGAAGAAGACGGACTTCGTCGCGGCCGGGCCGGGTGCCGGGTCGAAGCTGGCGAAGGCCGAAGAGCTCGGACTCCGGATTCTCGACGCAGCCCAGTTCCACGTGCTGGTGACGAAAGGACCGGGGGCGCTTCCCCCGGCAAGCGAGGGTTCGTGAAGCGATACGGTCCGCTGATCGTCGTCCCGGATGCGCTGGCCGTCGGCGACCCCGGCCGCCATCACCTTCGGCTGACGCCGGAGGCGGTGATGATCCGGGCGGGTGTCGAGAGCCGAAGCATCCTGCCGTGGGCGAGCGTCGAACGAGTCGCGCTCGACGTGCCGACCACCAGGTTTCGTCTGCCGGGTCTGGTCGGCACGCTGGTGCTCGGTGTTGTGACCGCGGCGATGCTGAGCGACCCCGGAGTCGAACCCGAAGACGGTACCGCGACCCTCACGGTCGACGGTGAGAACACCACCGTGCCGTTGAGTCGTCATCATGTCGGCGGATACTGGGCTCCGAGCGTCGCGGGGGCGCACCGCCTGATCGCACATCTCATCGCGCACCCCGAACAGCGTGCACTGCTCGAGCATCCGGAACGGTTGATCGACGTGGCGGCGCAGCTCGCGCGCGGAACGGGTTAACCCGCACCGCGCGCGACGACGCGTCAGCCCTTGTGGCGGGGCTTGCGGTACGGCTTCTCGTCGCGGTTGTCGCGTGCCGGACGCTCGCCGTGGTCGCGTCGTTCGAACTTGCCACCGTCGCGCGGAGCAGTGCGCCGGGCGCCGCCGGGGCCACGATCGGGCTTGATCTCGATCAGGCGACCGGAGATACGCGTGTCGCGGAGCTTCTCCAGGACGGCGGGGTCGAGATTGGAAGGCAGCTCGACGATCGAGAAATCGGGGCGGATGTTGATGGCTCCGAAATCATCTCGACCCAGCCCGCCTTCGTTCGCGAGGGCGCCGACGATCTGGCGGGGCTCGACACGGTGGCGGCGTCCGACCTCGATGCGGTACGCCGCATAATCGCCGCGGCTACGGCGTTCGGTGCGCGGCTCACGCGAGTCGCGGGCGCTGCGCTCCCGAGGCGGACGGTTGTCCGCCTCGACCGCCTTCGACAGAGGGTCGTTCGCGGGGTCGAGGAGCAGTGGCTTGTCGCCCTGAGCGACGACGGCCAGGGCAGCGGCCACGTCTCCCTCCGGAACGTCGTGGTGGCGGACATAGTGGGCGACGATGTCGCGGAACGCCTCGATCCGTCCGGTCTCCGAGAGTGCGGTGGTGATCGCGTCGTCGAAGCGGTTCAGACGCGTGGTGTTCACGTCCTCCGTGCTCGGCAGCTGCATCTGGGTCGGCTGCTGACGGGTCGCCTTCTCGATGTGCTTGAGCAGGTAGCGCTCACGCGGTGTGATGAAGCTGATGGCGTCGCCCGAGCGTCCCGCCCGACCCGTGCGACCGATGCGGTGCACGTACGACTCGGTGTCGGTGGGGATGTCGAAGTTCACGACGTGGCTGATGCGCTCGACGTCGAGCCCGCGCGCAGCCACGTCGGTGGCGACGAGGATGTCGAGCTTGCCGTCCTTGAGCTGGTTCACGCTGCGCTCACGCTGCACCTGGGGAACATCGCCGTTGATCGCTGCCGCCGAGTAGCCGCGGGCGCGGAGTTTCTCGGCGAGCGTCTCGGTCTCGTTCTTGGTGCGGACGAAGACGATCATCCCGTCGAAGTTCTCGACTTCGAGGATCCGGGTGAGAGCGTCGACCTTCTGCGCGTAAGACACCACGAGGTAACGCTGGGTGATGTTGGTGCCGGTGGCGGTCTTGGACTTGATGCTGATCTCTTCCGGCTCACGCAGATACTTCTGCGCGAGGCGGCGGATCTGCGGAGGCATCGTCGCCGAGAACAGGGCGACCTGCTTCTCTTCGGGAGTCTGCGCGAGGATCTGCTCCACGTCTTCGGCGAAGCCCATCTTCAGCATCTCGTCGGCTTCGTCGAGCACGAGGTACTGGAGCTGGGACAGGTCGAGAGTGCCCTTCGCGAGGTGGTCCATGATGCGGCCGGGCGTGCCGACGATGACGTGGACGCCGCGACGCAGCGCCGACAGCTGAACGCCGTAGCCCTGTCCGCCGTAGACGGGGAGGACGTGGACGCCCTTCATCTTGGAGGCATAGGACTCGAAGGCCTCGCAGACCTGGAGCGCGAGTTCGCGGGTGGGCGCGAGCACGAGTGCTTGCGGGGTCTTCTGCGAGACGTCGAGGCGCTCGAGGACGGGAAGCGCGAAGGCCGCGGTCTTTCCGGTTCCGGTCTGCGCCATCCCGACGACATCGCGTCCGGCCAGGAGCGTGGGAATGGTGGCCGCCTGGATGGGCGACGGGGTCTCATAGCCGAGATCCTTGATGGCTTTGAGGACGGGCCCGGTGATGCCGAGCTCCTCGAATCCGGGGGTCGCGGGGGAGTCCTCGGGGGCGTCGGTCAGCACTGCATCTTCAGGGGTCACTTCCCAAGGGTAGCGCGCCGCGATGCCCGGCGCCTGTGAGGGCGGCCTCAGACGCCGGTGGTCAGTGAGATCAGCCGCTCCTTCACCTGGCGTCGGAGAACCTTTCCGATCAGGGACTTGGGCAGTTCGTCGACCACGAAGACGCGACGGGGCACCTTGTACGGAGTCAAGATGCTGCGCGCGAAGTCACGGATCTCTTCGACATCGATATCGGTTCCGGGGTCCACGACGATCGCAGCGACGACCTCTTCGCCCGAATGCTCGCTCGGCAGACCGACGACCGCTGCATCGGCGACCTTCGGGTGCTGGCGCAGGACGTTCTCGACCTCGGTGGGAGCGACGTTGAAGCCACCCGTGATGATGAGTTCCTTGATCCGATCGACGATCCGTACGAAGCCGGCGTCGTCGATCGTGACGATGTCGCCCGTGCGGTACCAGCCGTCGACGAAGACGGCTTCGGTCTCCTCGGGCTTGCCGTAGTAGCCCGAGAAGACCTGCGGCCCGCGCACGACGAGTTCGCCGGCCGCCCCGGCTTCGACGTCGTGGCGAGGGTTCTCCGGGTCGACGACGCGACACTCCGTACCTGGAAGGGGGAGCCCGACGGTGCCGGGCACACGGTTGTCGGCGACCGGGTTCGCCATGAGGACGGGCGAGCACTCGCTGAGCCCGTAGCCCTCGACGAGGTAGCCGTTGGTCGCCTCTTCGAAGGGGACCACCAGCTCATGCGGCAGTGCCATCGCGCCGGAGATCGCGACCTCTATGCCGTCGAGCGACACGTCCCTCGCCTTTGCCGCAGCGAGAAGACGGTCGGCGATCGGCGGCACGAGCGGCAGGAAGGTCGCGGGGTGCTTCTTGACGACGTCGAGGACGAGGTCGGGATCGAACTTCGGGAAGAGAACGAGTCGTGCACCCATCGACATCGCGAACGTGAGACACAGGGTGAGGCCGTAGGCGTGGAACATCGGTAGCACGGCGTAGACGACGCAGCCGTTCCCGCGTTCGATCGACGGGACCCAGGCTTGCGCCTGGCTCGCGTTCGCGAGCAGGTTGCGATGGCTGAGGGCTGCGCCCTTCGGCGTCCCGGTGGTTCCGGACGTGTACTGGATGATCGCGAGGTCGTCGGTTCCCGGTCTCGGATGCGATTCCGGGATCGGAGCCGCCGCGAGCAACGTCTCCCAGGCGACCGCCCCGCGGACCTTCTCGGTCAACGCTGCACGGGATTCGCGCGCCTTCGCCACGGGAAGTCGCAGAGCGACGCGGGTGAGGAATGGCATGGCCCTCGTCACATCGACGGCGATGAGGTTCGTCACGGCAAGATCCGCGGGGAACTCCTGCACGGTGGAGACGACCTTGTTCCACACGATCGCATGCGTCGCGCCGTGGTCCTCGAACTGCTTGCGCAACTCTCGCGGCGTGTAGAGGGGGTTATGTTCGACGACCACCGCGCCGAGACGGAGGACGGCGTAGAACGCGATGATGTGCTGCGGGCAGTTGGGCAGCA
>WPCJ01309245.1_pt1 | contig 39685 bp, 42 predicted proteins | sample 5399831 | NCBI WGS metagenome assembly WPCJ01 (sample SAMN12869470, study PRJNA574797) | sludge metagenome | isolation source: wastewater treatment of pH10 | place: China:Beijing | collected 2019-05-20 | reverse complement strand
CATTACGCAGCGAGACGTGCTTCCGCATAGTTGTCGTTGGCAACTATAAGTTTAGCCCGATAACGGTGGTACAATGCCGGGCGAAAGTACGATCTTTACACCTTCGTCGATCCTGTTTCGCCCCCAGCAAAAGCCGCCCGTAACGGCGGTTTTTGGTGGAGGCGCCGGGTACCGCCCCCGGGTCCGAACGGTTTATTTCATCGCCCGTTTATCGCCATAGTCGGACGAGCCGACGGTGCGAATATAGGCAGTCCCGCCGGCAAATGGAAGAGTGCGCAGGCAGGCAATTATCGGTGTCGGCACGGATTTCTTTGGCTTGACTTGGCCGCGCGATATCTTGCAGGCTCGCAATCGGTACGGGAATCCTGCCCGGCGACAGGTTGCAGCGGCGGATCACCGTGAAAGTGGGGATTTCTAACTCCGAGAGGGGATGTCGATGAGCGACTATCTGGCTGATGTGAAGAAATACGATGCCGGCGCGGATGCCGCGGTGGTGGACAAGATCGTGAAGCATCTGGGCATAGCCCTGCGCAATCGCGATTCCTCGCTTGTCGCCACCAGCGACCAGAAGGAACTGGACCGCGTGCGCGACAGCTGGTGCATCAAGAAGCTCGGCGCCGAGCAGCAGGCTGCCGAGGCTGCCATCGCCAAGGTCGCCAAGGCCATGGCCGGCGACAACACCAAGGAACGGGTGACGTTCTACTATCTGGTCGCCAAGGAACTCGGCGAGTTGGGCTCGCTCTAAGAGATCGTCAGGCGCCTGCCGCTGGCGGGGTTTCTGAAGATCCGGCATTTCTGAAGACAGGGCAGGCGGGTCGCATCGCCCGCCGGCTGTCATCCTCTGCAGTCCGGCCATGTCTCGTGACCGGCCGGCGCATGTCGTCTCGGCTGTGGAGCGACTGCACCGACGGCTGTGCGGGAATGACCGCCGGGTCTATAGTGCGGACCGTGAAAACTCGTCGGAACGGAGCCGATGCGGCAATATCTCGATCTTCTGCGGCATGTCCTTGAAACCGGTGTCGATCGCGGCGACCGCACCGGTACCGGCACGCGCTCTGTGTTCGGCTATCAGATGCGGTTCGATCTGGCGGACGGCTTCCCCGTCACCACGACCAAGAAGCTGCATCTGAAGTCGATCATCCATGAACTGCTGTGGTTCCTGGCCGGCGACACCAACATCAAATATCTCAACGACAACGGCGTCACGATCTGGGACGAATGGGCCGACGGGAACGGCGATCTCGGCCCCGTCTACGGCCGCCAGTGGCGGTCTTGGCCGGCGCTGGGGTCCGATGGCGGCGAGATCGACCAGATCGCCAACCTGCTGATCGAGCTGCGCCGCAACCCGCAATCGCGGCGCCTCATCGTTTCCGCCTGGAACCCGGCGCAGGTGGACACCATGGCGCTGCCGCCCTGCCATTGCCTGTTCCAGTTCTATGTCGCGGAAGGGCGGCTTTCCTGCCAGCTCTACCAGCGCTCGGCCGATATTTTCCTTGGCGTGCCGTTCAACATCGCCTCCTATGCGCTGCTGACGATGATGATCGCGCAGGTGACCGGGCTGAAGCCCGGCGAGTTCATCCACACGCTGGGTGACGCCCATCTCTACGCCAACCATTTCGAGCAGGCGCGCGAGCAACTCGCGCGCACGCCGAAACCGCTGCCCACCATGTGGATCAATCCGGCGGTGGACGACCTGTTCGCCTTCCGATTCGAGGATTTCAGGCTGGAAAACTACGTTGCCGATCCCAGCATCAGGGCGCCGATCGCGGTTTGACGCCTGTCAGTCCACGGCCACCATCACGTCGGATGCCTTGATGACGGCATAGGCGTCGCCGCCTTCCTTCAGTCCCAGCTCGTCCACGGCCTCGTTGGTGATCGAGGCGGTGACGACGGCGCCGCCGATGTCGATTCGCACATGGGCGGTAGTGGCGCCCTTCGACACTTCCACGATCCGGCCCTTGATCTGGTTGCGGGCGCTGATTTTCATGGTCTGATCCTTTCCAGATCCGGTTTTCAATGTAGTGACTGAAGCACGCTTGCGGCGCAAGCAAAAGGCTTCCCTTGTTATATCCATCCGTATATATCGACTATGAAGCCGCACGCCGCGGCGTTCGATCAAAAGTCATCTGACAGGGAGAAGCGCGATGGCCAGGGCCACGAGGACGGGTTTGAAGGCAATGATGGCGGCGGGAGCGCTTTCGGCGCTGCTGATGGCCCCCGTATCGACGGCGCAGGCCGACGACAGCCAAGTCGTCGTTTTTGCCGCCGCCAGTCTGAAGAATGCGCTCGACGCCATCAACACCGCCTGCGAGGCCGATGTCGGCGAGGCCGCCAAGATTTCCTATGCCTCGTCCTCGGCGCTGGCCAAGCAGATCGAGGAAGGCGCGCCGGCCGACGTGTTCATCTCGGCCGATCTCGACTGGATGAAGTATCTTTCCGACAAGAACCTCATCAACGCCGCAACTGAAGAGCAACTGCTCGGCAACCGCATCGTGCTCGTCGCCCCCAAGGATTCGACCGCCGAAGCCAAGCTCGAGAAGGGTTTCGACCTCGCCGGCCTGATCGGCGAGGGCAGGCTCGCCATGGGCGACGTGCAGGCGGTTCCGGCCGGCAAATACGGCAAGGCGGCGCTTGAGGCGCTCGACATGTGGGGCTCGGTCGAAGGCAAGCTGGCGCAGGCGGAGAACGTGCGTGCGGCGCTGAAGCTGGTGGCCACCGGCGAGGCCGCGGCCGGCATCGTCTATGCCACGGATGCGGTGGCCGAGCCGGAGGTCAAGGTCATCGGCACCTTCCCGGAAGAGACGCATGCGCCGATCATCTATCCGGTGGCGCAGACGGCCGAGTCCAAGGATGTCGACACGCCGGCCTTCCTGAAGTGCCTGCACACGGAGAAGGCCCGCAAGCTGTTCGAGGAGCAGGGCTTCACCGTCCTGGCGCCGGTCTCCAACTAAGCCTGCCCGCCGTCCATGAACTGGTTGCTTGATCTCACGCCTGACGAGTGGACGGCCGTCAGGCTGTCGATACGGGTGGCGACGGTGGCGATGCTCGCCTCCATCCCGCCCGGAATCCTGATCGCCTATGTGCTGGCGCGCGGCCGCTTCTGGGGCAAGACGCTGCTCAACGGCATCGTTCACCTGCCGCTGGTGCTGCCGCCGGTGGTGACGGGCTATCTGCTGCTGCTCGCCTTTGGCCGGCGCGGCCCGGCGGGCGCCTTTCTGGCCGAGCATTTCGGCATCGTCTTCTCGTTCCGCTGGACGGGCGCGGCGCTGGCCTGCGGGGTGATGGGCTTTCCGCTGATGGTGCGCGCGATCCGGCTTTCCATCGAATCGGTCGACCGCAAGCTGGAGGCGGCGGCCGGGACGCTGGGCGCCAGCCCGCTATGGGTGTTTTCCACGGTGACGCTGCCGCTCATCCTGCCCGGCATCATTGCCGGCGCCATCCTGTCCTTCGCCAAGGCGATGGGCGAGTTCGGCGCCACCATCACCTTCGTTTCCAACATACCGGGCGAGACCCAGACGCTGCCTTCGGCCATCTACACCTTCACGCAGGTGCCGGGCGGCGACGAGGGCGCGCTTCGGCTCACTCTCATCAGCATCGTCATTTCCATGCTGGCGCTGGTCGCCTCCGAAGTGCTGGCGCGCCGGCTGGGCAAGCGGATGGACGTGGAATGACGCTCTCCGTCGCTATCCGCCACCTCCAGGGCGACTTCCGGATCGAGGCGCAATTTGCCGTATCCGGCCGTCTGACGGCGCTGTTCGGACCCTCCGGTTCGGGCAAAAGCTCGCTCATCAACCTGATCGCCGGGCTGATCCGGCCGGACGAGGGGCGCATCGAAGTCGACGGCAAGGTGCTGGTCGATACCAAAGCCCGAATATTCGTGCCGCGTCACAAGCGCCGTATCGGCATGGTCTTTCAGGATGCGCGGCTGTTCCCGCATATGAGCGTGCGCTCCAACCTGCTCTATGGCCGCTGGTTCACGCCCGCTGCCGAGCGCTATCTGGAAATGGGTGCGATCGTCGACCTGCTCGGTATCGGCGCGCTGCTGGAGCGCAAGCCGGCAACGCTGTCGGGCGGTGAGAAACAGCGCGTGGCGATCGGGCGTGCGCTGCTGTCCAGCCCCCGGCTGTTGCTGATGGACGAGCCGCTGGCCTCGCTGGACGAGGCGCGCAAGGCCGAGATCCTGCCCTATATCGAGCGCCTGCGCGACCAGATGAAAATCCCCATCGTCTATGTCAGCCATTCCGTTGCCGAGGTGGCACGGCTGGCGAGCGACGTGGTGGTGCTGGCGCAGGGCAAGGTGACTGCCTCCGGCCCGGTGGCCGACATATTGCAGCGGCTCGACCTGCTGCCTGCGGGCGAGCGCGGCGAGGGCGGCGCACTGGTCGAGACGGTGGTGGCGCGCCATGACGACGCCTTTTCCATGTCGGTGCTGCACTCGGCCGCCGGCGAGATCCGGGTGCCGCGCATCGGCATTCCCGTCGGCCAGCCGGTGCGGCTGCGCATCCGCGCGCGCGACGTGATGATCGCCACGGAGCGGCCAACCGGCCTCAGCGCGCTCAACATCCTGCCGGGAAAGGTCGCGGCCATCGCCCATGGCACGGGCGCGGAGAGCGAGGTGCGCATCGACTGCAACGGCGTGCCCATCGTGTCGCGCATCACCGAACAGTCGCGCCAGGCTCTGGATCTGAAGCCCGGCCTGCCGGTGTTCGCGGTGGTCAAGACTGTCACCTTCGACGAGGCCAATACGGGTGCGGGAATACAGGAGGCGGATATGTGAAGCGCCGCACCATCGTTATTCTATTTTAGAATAGCGGTACGGCCTCAAAGGCGCTATGGGTGAAGGAGACCGGATTGCGGGAAGAGAAGATGCCGTCGCTGACCTTACGGATAAATCTCGATCCTGACGGGCGCATCGGGCCCGGTAAGATCGAGCTTCTGGAGCACATCGCCTCCTTTGGTTCCATATCGGCTGCCGCTCGCACCATGCAGATGTCCTACAAGCATGCCTGGGATCTGGTGGAGGACATGAACCGCGTCTTCGGCAAGCCGCTGGTAAGTGCCCAGACCGGCGGCAAACGCGGAGGCGGAGCCCAACTCACCCCGGTCGGACTTGCCGTGGTCAGCCGTTACCGGGCCATCGAGCGCGCCGCCGCCTCGGCCGCCGAGACGCATATGATGGCGCTGCAGGCCGAGATCGACGCCGGATAGAATCACGTGTGAGGGCACGCCCTGACGTGGAACCGGCGATAGGGTTATTCTTCCGCTTCGCCCGGCTTGCGCAGCAGGTAGGTGTCCATGATCCAGCCCTTGGCGGCGCGGGCCTCGGCGCGTGTCGCGACGATCCGATCCTCGACGTCGCCGAGGCGGCCGGCAATGACGATCTCGTCCGGCGTGCCCAGATAGGCGCCCCAATGGATGATGGCGTCCTTGTCCTTCACGGTGCGGAAGGCGCAGTTGCCGTCCAGCATGACCACGACGGTGCCGGCATTGTCCGGCATGCCTTCGGCGGCCAGCCGGCGGCCGGTGGTGATGAGCACCGGGTCGCCGATGCGGTTGAGCGCGATGCGATGGCTGGCGCACAGCGACTGGATGGCCGTGATGCCGGGAATGACCTCGACCGCGAAATCGACATTGCCGCGTTGGCGCACTCTTTCGAGGATGCGCAGGGCGCTGTCGTAGAGCATCGGGTCGCCCCAGATGAGAAGCGCGCCGCAACCGTTGTCGCCGAGTTCGTCGAGGATCAGCGCCTCATAGATACCGGCGATGTCCTCGTGCCAGTCGTCCACCGTGCTGCGATAGGAGGACGTCGGCTCGGCCCGCTTCGGCACGCCGAACCCGACGCGGCGCGTGGCCGCATTGGTGACGAAACGGTCGCAGATTTCATGCCGCAGCGCCGCAAGATCGCTCTTTTCGGAGCCTTTGTCGGGAATGAACAGGACATCCGCCCGGTTCAGCGCCGCGATGGCCTGAACGGTCAGATGTTCGGGATTGCCGGCGCCGATGCCGATGACGAGAAGCGTGCGCATGGCGCAATTTCCTGCCCGATCCGCCTCGTCCTGTCCAGCGGAGCGCAGGGCGGAATCGAGGGGGCCTTCGACCGGTTCGGGGGCTTTCGACCTGGGAAACCTGGCTGAAACTCTCTGGAGCCTTTCCGCTTTTCCCTGAATCGCGAAAACGCTCTAACCTTTTGTTTTGACGCAATTCCGGACGCAAAACCGCTTCGCACTTTTGCTGGAATTGCTCTAGTGTCGCGTCGTCGCCCGACGAGGAGGGAATCACCCATGCTGCGCCTGTGCCTGTCTTCGCTTGCGATGCTGGCTGCCCTGCCGGCTTTCGCCAACGATTCCATGGCCGAACTGGGCACCGGCGGGCTCATCCTGTCGCGCAGCGACCTGATCGAGATGAAGAGCGAGGACCTGTTCATTTCGCGGAAGCAGGTGCGGGTCGACTATGTGTTCGCCAACCGCTCGGACGAGGATATTTCCACCATCGTCGCTTTCCCGATGCCGGATATCTCCGGCGGGCCGGACATGATGGTGGCCGTGCCGGACAATGCCTCCGACAATTTCCTCGACTTCCGTGTGACCAGCGACGGCACCGAGATCACGCCCCAACTGGAGCAGAAGGCGTTTGCCGTGGGGCTCGACGTCACCGGCGAACTGCAGGCCGCAGGCATTCCGCTCAATCCCTATGCCGAGGATGCCTATGCGAAACTGGCCGGGCTGCCCGACGATGTGGCGCGGGACTGGCAGGAGCGCGGCATCCTCATGCTCAACGAATATGACGACGGGTCCGGCTGGAAGACCGAGCGCACGCCGTTGTGGAGCCTGCGCTCGACCTATTGGTGGAAAGCGACGTTTGCCGCCGGCAAGGATGTGCGCGTCTCGCACAGCTATGTGCCGAGCGTCGGTGCGACGGCGGGCATCGGCTTCTTCTATGACGGCAAGTTCCAGGGCGATTATCAGGACTACAAGCACCGCTATTGCATGGATCCTGCCTTTGAAAATGCAGTGCGCAAGGCGGCGAGCCGAAACGCCAACGGCGTTCCGGCCCTCTCCGAGTACCGCATGTCCTATGTCCTGACCACCGGCTCGAACTGGGCGCTGGGCACCATCGGCGATTTCAGGCTGACCATCGACAAGGGCGATGCGGCGGCGCTGGTTTCCTTCTGCGGCACGGGCGTGAAGAAGACCGGCCCGACCACTTTCGAGATGCGGGCGAAGAATTTCTATCCCGAGCGCGACATCGACATATTGATCCTCGCTCCGGCCGGCGGCGAGGCGGAGTAAGGAAAAGGCATGAAAACTGCGATCTATGTGGCGATCGCCGAGAACGGCGTCATCGGGCGCGATGGCGGCCTGCCGTGGCGGCTTTCGACCGACCTGAAGCGCTTCAAGGCGGATACCATGGGCAAGCCGGTGATCATGGGGCGCAAGACCTATGAAAGCATCGGCCGGCTGCTTCCGGGCCGGCTCAACATCATCGTGACGCGGGACACCGGCTACAGGGTCGAGGGCGCCGAAATCGCGCATTCTCTCGATGAGGCGATCCACGTCGCCGAGCGCCATGTTGGGCAGGACGGGGAAGCCTGCATCATCGGCGGCGCGGATATCTATGCACAGGCCCTGCCGCTGGCCGACCGGCTGCACATTACCCATGTGCTGGGCGAGGTGGACGGCGATGCCCGCTTCCCCGCCATCGACCCCGAACTATGGCAGCCGGTATTGCAGCAGGAGGTGCCTGCCGGCGAAAAGGACAGCCACGCCACCCGTTATGTCGTTTATGAAAGGCGGGGTTGAGAGGCGCAACTTCGCCCGATGACATAAAGTTGCGTAATGCCGCAGGGGCAAAGGGCTTTTTAGGCGTTCTACGCGTTGAAAGCCGGCTTTGGCCTCCCTATAGAAGGTCAAGGCTTGTGCGCCATGGATGGCGTGTGAGGGACTGCGGACGAAAGGACATTTATGCCCTGGAACGACAAGAGTGGCGGCGGCCCGTGGGGTGGCGGCGGAGGCAACGGCGGCGGCCCGTGGGGCCAGGGACCGAGAGGGCCGAGCGGCCCGCAAGGCACGCCACCCGATCTGGAGGATATCATCCGGCTGGGGCAGGACAAGCTGCGCCGCGCCCTGCCGGGCGGAAACGGCGGCAACCGCGCCATGTTCGCGGTCTTTGCGCTGCTTTTGCTGGGCATGTGGGTGTTCAAGGCCGTCTACACCGTGCAGCCGGATGAAGTGGCCGTCGAACTGCGCTTCGGCAAGCCCAAGGAGGAACTCTCCGAGCCTGGCCTGCACTTCCACTGGTGGCCGATCGAAACGGTCGAGACCGCGAAGATTTCCGAACAGCTCGTCAACATCGGCGGCTCGGCACGCGCCAACGACACGTCCGGCCTGATGCTCTCGGGCGACCAGAACATCGTCAACGTTCAGTTCTCCGTCGCCTATCAGGTTTCCGATCCGCGCGCCTATCTGTTCGCAGTCTCCGATCCCGACGGCATGCTGACCCAGGTTGCCGAAAGCGCCATGCGCGAGGCCGTCGGCCGCCGTCCGGCGCAGGATATCTTCCGCGACGACCGTCAGGGCATCGCCGAATCCGTGCGACAGATCCTGCAAACCACGCTCGACGGCTATGATGCCGGCCTCAACGTCAATGCCATCTCAATCGAGGATGCCGCGCCGCCGCGCGAAGTGGCCGACGCGTTCGACGAGGTGCAGCGCGCCGAGCAGGACGAGGACAGGTTCGTCGAGCAGGCCAACCAGTATTCGAACCAGAAGCTCGGCCAGGCCCGCGGTCAGGCCGCACAGCTTCGCGAAGAAGCTGCCGCCTACAAGAACCGCGTCGTGCAGGAGGCGCAGGGTGAGGCGCAGCGCTTCATATCGGTCCACGAGGAATACGCCAAGGCGCCGGACGTGACGCGCAAGCGTCTCTATCTCGAGACCATGGAGAAGGTCCTGAAGGATTCCAACAAGGTGGTCGTGGAGCAGGGCGGCGGCCCGGGCGTCGTGCCGTATCTGCCGCTGCCTGAACTGCAAAAAAGGTCGCCAGCGACCGGGGCGACCACGACGACCGGAGGAACGCAATAATGGCGAACCGTCTTCCAGCCATTGCCGTTGCCGGCATCGTCATCCTGTTCCTGATCTACTCGTCGATCTTCGTGGTCAACGCGCGCCAGCAGGCGATCGTGCTGCGCTTCGGCGAGATCGTCGAGGTCAAGAGCGAACCGGGCATCTACTTCAAGATGCCGTTTTCCTTCTTCTCCGCCGACAATGTGCAGATGATCGAGAACCGCGTGCTGCGTTTCGACCTCGACAACATCCGCGTGCAGGTTTCGGGCGGCAAGTTCTATGAGGTCGATGCCTTCATCGCCTACCGCATTTCGGACCCGCGCGTCTTCCGTTCGGCGGTTTCGGGCAGCATCGAACTGGCCGAGCAGCGGCTTCGGACCCGTCTCGATGCGGCACTGCGTCGTGTCTACGGTCTGCGCGGCTTCGAGGCGGCGCTTTCGGAAGAGCGTGCCGACATGATGCGCGAGGTGCGCGACCAGCTTCGTCCCGATGCGACGTCGCTGGGTCTGGAAATCGTGGACGTGCGCATCCGCCGTACCGATCTGACGCAGGAAGTGTCGCAGCAGACCTTTGAGCGCATGAAGGCCGAACGCCTGGCCGAAGCCGAAAGGCTGAGGGCCCGCGGTAACGAGGCGGCCCAGCGCATTCGCGCCCGTGCCGATCGTGAGGTGGTGGAAATCGTCGCCGAGGCGCAGAGGGAATCCGAGATCCTGCGCGGTGAGGGCGATGCCGAACGAAGCGCCATTTACGCCAACGCCTACCTGCGTGATCCCCAGTTCTTCGACTTCTACCGGTCGATGAGCGCCTATGGGATCGCCCTCAACGGCGATGGCACCACAATGGTCCTCTCGCCGGAATCGGAGTTCTTCCGCTTCTTCCGCGATCCGGCGCGGGGCGACGCGGCTGTGGCCGCTCCGTCTGTTCAGGCGCCTGCGCCGGCCGCCAACGGCCAGTAATCCGTGCAGGATTTCCTGGCGGCCCTGGGCCTGGTCCTCGTCATCGAGGGCCTGGTCTATGGGGGCTTTCCCCGGCTGGCACGGCGGTTGGCGGTGGAGGTTCAATCCATGCCAGAGGGTGCCCTGCGCATGGCGGGCCTGCTGGCCATAGCCTTCGGCGTCGGCATCGTATGGCTGGTGCGCGGCTGAATTCGAGAGGGGCGGAGCGGTATCGTTCCGCCCCTTTCCATTACGCAGGATTTACCTGACGATGGCACTTTGCGTCGCAAACGTGCCGTATTTCATGCCATCATGACACACGCAACTTCGAGATGCCCGGAGCCCGTTCCATGACACCCCAGTTTCTCCTGCGCGCAACGCGGACCACCTTGTTAGCGGCCAGCGCGCTGGCCGTGGCCGCAACGGGCACCCTATCGCCGGCGATGACGCAGAGCCTGCCGGCTCCCGCCACTCCGGCCCCCGGTACCCCGGCCCCCGTTACTCCGGCCCCCGTTACTCCGGCTCCGGGCAATCCGGCTCCCGTCGGCCCGGAGGCAGGCCCTGCCTCGGTGGCGGACCTTGCCGAAGGGCTGCTCGGCGCGGTCGTCAACATTTCCACCTCGCAGACGGTGAAGGGCACCGAAGGCCCCGGCGCGGTGCCGATGCCGCAGCTTCCCGAAGGCTCGCCCTTCCAGGACTTCTTCGACGAGTTCTTCAAGGATCGCGGCGGGCAGCGCGGTGGCGGTTCGCAGAAGGTGCAGTCGCTGGGCTCCGGCTTCGTCATCGATGCCAAGGAAGGTTTTGTCGTCACCAACAACCACGTCATCGCCGATGCCGATGACATCGAGGTCAATTTCTCCGACGGGCTGACGCTGAAGGCCGAACTGGTCGGCACCGACACCAAGACCGATATCGCGATCCTGAAGGTCGATCCGGCCGGCCACAAGCTGACCGAGGTGAAGTTCGGCGATTCCGACAAGATGCGTATCGGCGACTGGGTGATGGCCATCGGCAATCCGTTCGGGCTCGGCGGCACGGTCACGGTCGGCATCATCTCGGCTCGCAACCGCGACATCAATGCCGGCCCCTATGACGACTTCATCCAGACGGACGCCGCCATCAACCGCGGCAATTCGGGCGGCCCGCTGTTCAACATGCATGGCGAGGTCATCGGCATCAACACGGCCATCATCTCGCCGACCGGCGGTTCGATCGGCATCGGCTTCTCCATCCCCACGCAACTGGCGAAAGGGGTCGTCGACCAGTTGCGCGAGTTCGGCGAGACGCGGCGCGGCTGGCTCGGCGTGCGCATCCAGCCGGTGACCGAGGACATTGCCGAAAGCCTCGGCATGAAGGACGCCAAGGGCGCGCTCATCGCCGGCATCATCAAGGGCGGGCCGGTGGATAACGGCTCGATCCAGGCGGGAGACGTCGTCACCAAGTTCGACGGCAAGGAGATCGACGAGATGCGGGACCTGCCGCGCATCGTCGCCGAAAGCCCGGTCGGCAAGGCAGTGGACGTGGTCGTGGTGCGCAAGGGCAAGGAGATGACCGTCAAGGTCACGCTCGGCCGTCTCGAGGATGGCGAGCAGATGGCCGAGGGCCAGGATGACGAAAGCGCCGAGCAGGGCGAGGAGGTGGTGACCGCCTCCGTGCTCGGCATGACCATCGGCGAACTCAACGACGCCACCCGTGAGAAGTTCGGCGTCGCCGCCGGCGTCAACGGCGTGGTCGTCACCGAGGTCGAGCCGGATTCGGCGGCGGCCGAGCGGGGTGTTCAGGCGGGCGAAGTCATCACCGAGATCGCGCAGGAATCGGTGTCGAGCCCCAAGGACGTGATGGACCGCATCGCGGCGCTGAAGGAACAGGGCCGCAAGAATGCGCTGCTGATGCTGGCTTCCAAGAGCGGCGAACTGCGCTTCGTGACGATCCGCATGGATTGAGAAATGAAAAAGGCGGTCAGGAGGCCGCCTTTTTCTTCGCCCACTCTTCGCGCGTGAGCCGGTAGAAGCTGTGGCGCTTCAGGTGGGGGTGGCTGTCCGGAACGCCGGGGTGGTCGAAGTCGCGAGCCGGATCGGCGACCATGCCGATGCGCTCCATGACCGCCGTCGAGCGCCGGTTGGCGGTCACCGCGAAGGACACGATTTCGTCGAGCCCAAGCATCTCGAAGCCGTAGTCGAGCCAGGCCCGTGCGGCTTCCGAGACATAGCCCTTGCCCCAGAACTCGGGCGCGAGGCGCCAGCCGATCTCGACGGTGCCTTCGGGCATGAAGGGGGTGTCCTCGGTGCGGCTCAGGCCGACGAAACCGATGCATTCGCCGGTCGCGGCGATTTCCGCTGCCGTCCAGCCGAAGCCTTGCCGGGCGATCGTCTCCCGAAACTCATCCATCTTGGCGTCGGCAGCCGCCCGGTCGCGCCGAAACGGAAAAAACTCCATCACCTGTTCGTCGCAGTTGATGCGGTGGAACAGGTCGCGGTCGCGCTCCTCCCAGTTGCGCAGGATAAGGCGTTCGGTGCGGAGCGGCGTCACAGGCTGAACTCCTCCTGCCGGTAGCCTTGCAGATAGAGCAGGGCGGTAAGGTCGCCGTGGTCGATGCGAACCCTCGCCTCGGCCGCGACCGAAGGCTTGGCGTGCAGGGCGACTCCGGTGCCGGAAAGGCGGATCATGTCGAGGTCATTGGCGCCGTCGCCGACGGCGATGGCATCGGCGGGCGTCAGCTTCAGGCGGGCGGAAATGTCATGCAGCGCCTCGGCCTTGGCGGCGCGGCCGAGGATCGGCTCGGCCACCTCGCCGGTCAGGCGCCCGTCGTGCTCGATGAGGCGGTTGGCGCGGTTTTCGTCGAAGCCAAGCATGGTGGCGATACGCGAGGTGAACACGTCGAAACCGCCCGATACCAGCGCCGTCCAGGCGCCTTTGGCGCGCATGGTGGCGACCAGGGCGGGGCCGCCGGAGGCAAGGGTGAGGCGGTTTTCGACGATCCGGTCCACGACGCCGATATCGAGATCGCGCAGCAACGCCACGCGCTCGCGCAGGGCCGGTTCGAAGGCGATCTCGCCGTTCATGGAACGCGCGGTGATTTCGGCGACATGCTCCTTCAAGCCGACCTCGTCAGCCAGTTCGTCGATGCATTCCTGGTCGATCATGGTGGAATCCATGTCGGCGATCAGGATTTTCTTGCGCCGGTGGCCGGCTTCCTGCACGGCAATGTCCACCGGTGCGCCGCCGATGGTTTCGCGCAGCAGGGCGGTCGCGGCCTGCGGCTCCAGCGCACCGGAAAGCGCGATGTCGCACGCCACCTCGTCGGCCAGCCAGTCCACGGCACTTGCGCCGACGGCCTTCGACGCCTTATGCGCTAGGTCTGCCGACAGGGAGCGGCTGGCTGGATTGGAAATGAGCGTGGCGATGAGCGGCATCGGGGCTTCCGGTGAAGGAGGAAAGGAAGGGCGCGTCAGGGACGCGATCCTGATAGCCGGGCCGACTGCCAGCGGCAAGTCGAAGCTCGCCCTCAAACTGGCCGAAAGGTTGGGCGGTGCCATCGTCAACACCGATTCCATGCAGGTCTATGGCGTGCTCGATGTGCTGACGGCGCGGCCGGAGGCTGACGATTTGCGCCGGGCGCCGCATCATCTCTATGGCCATGTGCCGCCTTCGGTCGCCTATTCGACCGGGGCCTGGCTGCGCGATGTCACGCGGCTGGTGGATGAGGGCATGCCTGGAGGGCTGCGGCCGATCTTCGTGGGCGGCACCGGCCTCTATTTCCGGGTGCTGACCGAAGGCATGTCCGAAATGCCGGACATTCCGGCACATATCCGCGACCGCTGGCGCAGCGCCTTGCTGGAGGAGGGCGCCGAGGCCCTGCATCGAAGGCTGGCGCAGCAGGATGCGGCGGCGGCCGCCCGGCTGAAGCCGGCCGATGGCCAGCGCATCGTGCGCGCGCTGGAGGTTTGGGACGCTTCCGGCCGCTCGATCCTCGATTGGCAGGGCCAGCGAGGACAACCTCTGGTGGAACGGGCGAGCGCGCAATGCCTGGTGATCGAACCGGATCGGGACGAGCTTGGCGCGCGCATCGGCCTGCGTTTCGATGCCATGCTGGAACGTGGCGCCTTGGACGAGGTGCGTGAGCTTGCCCGGCTGGATCTCGATCCGGCCTTGCCTGCGATGAAGGCGATCGGCGTGCGGGAATTGCAGACCGCGCTGGCTGGCGAGATGTCCTTTGCGGAAGCGATCGAGCGGGCCAAGACCGCCACCCGCCAATATGCCAAGCGTCAGTCGACATGGTTCCGCAACCAGCTCGGGCCGGAATGGAAGCGGGTCGGGCCTGGATATGGCGGGTTCGGAGATGCAGCCGGCCCGGCAATTTCATAATCATCGGTATGCAATTGTTTGGATGAAAATCCGCCGACATTCGCGTTCTGGTTGCCGAAATCAGCTTTTTATTAAGCGGGACCATGAGACAAGCGGGTGGGCATGTTTCAAGCGGGCAATGATGCGCTTCCACAAGGCGGAATCGGCATTCTTCGTCTTCATAACGGTGATCTTCGGCGCCGGTATGCTGATGCTGTTCGCCCATGGCGTCATGGAGAACATCATGGAGGTGACGCGCCCCGAGCGTGTCGCCAAGGTCTCCTATCTGAAGGATTTGCTTTTCTTCACCAGCGTGCTTCTGACCACGGCGCTGTTTTTCGGCATGTTCTTCATCTATCCGCTGATCCGCCGGCAGGTGCGGGAGGAAAACAAGCTGCGCCAGATGACGGCCTCGCTCAGTGCCCGCTCCGAGACGCTGGAGGTGGCGGCGCTGACGGACGGGCTGACCGGCACGCAGAACCGCCGCTATTTCGACGACGCGCTGCGGGAATACATTCTGGAGTTCCGGCGGATCGACAAGCCGGTGGGCCTGATGATCCTCGATCTCGACCACTTCAAGCAGGTGAACGACAATCACGGCCACGATGTCGGGGACGACGTGCTGCGGTCGGTCGGCCGGTGCCTTCTGGACCTGACCCGTTATCACGATGTGGTGGCCCGCCTCGGAGGCGAGGAATTCGCCATCGTCGCGCCGAACATGAACCTCGAAGGGCTGGAGAAGCTCGCCGAACGCATTCGTGAGGCCATTGCCGTCCTGTCGATCCCGATCGCCCGTGGCAGGCTCAAGGTGACGACCAGCGTCGGGCTGGCCATATGGGACGGCAAGGAAACGGCGGAAGAGCTCTATCGCCGGGCCGACCGGCAACTCTACGAAGCCAAGCGACAGGGCCGCAACCGGGTCTGCGCGTAGACTTGGGGGCAGGGTGGTGAGGGACCCATTGCTTTCCCGACGTGTCATCCCGGCCGAGCGGAGCGAGACCCGGGATCCATGCCGGAACTTTGAAACATCACGGAATGGATCCCGGACAGCCGTCGCCTTGCTCCGGCTTCGGGGATGACGGAAGCATAAGGCTGTAAGATATCAGCCGGTCTCTCAGCCGTTATGCGGCCGCATGCCGAAGGTGGTCGGCTTCAGGCCGTAGCGCTGCTCCGCCTCTTCCGTGACGGGGCGGCGCAACAATGAGGACGGCCTGCGATAGTCGGGATCGCCCGGCTGGCTGGCCGTGTCGGCGGGATCGGCGAACACCAGCGAGGTTTCGGGTGAGAGCGTTTGCTGGGCGGAGCCGTTGCGCAGCCGGTTGACGATGGCCGCCAGGTCGACCTCGCGGCCGGAAGCGCCGGCGGTCGGATCGCCGCCCTTGTTCTGGCCGGGCAGCAGGCTTTTGTCCAGCTTCTCGAACTTCAGCCGCATGGTGGTGGCCACGCCTTCGCCGAAGGCGATGGCCTCGCGCTGGCCCATGGACGAGAGGAAGGACAGGGTGGAAGCCGACGAGTCGGAAATGGCGGAGCGGATGATCGCCTTGTCCTGCTCGTTGGCAAGCCGCATGGCGAAGACCGTCGAGCACTGCGACAGGATCGTGGGGTCGAGTTCGCCGGGGCGCTGGGTGACGATGCCGAGGAAGCAGCCATATTTGCGGCCTTCCTTGGCGATGCGGGCCAGCGCCTCGCGCGTCGGGGCAAAGCCGAGCCGCGAATCCGCGGGCATGTAACGGTGCGCTTCCTCGCACATGACAAGGAGCTTCAACCGCCCCTCGCTCCACAGTGCGAGGTCGAAGGCGAGGCGGGCCAGCACCGAACACACGGCATTGACGACCTCCGAGGGCAGGCCGGCCATCTCGAAACAGGTGACCGGGCGCCCACCATGCGGCACGCGGAAGATGTTGCCTATGGTCTGGTGGATCGTGTCCTCGATGAGGTGCGAGTTGAACATGAAGCGGTAGCGCGGATCGGCCGCCGCCTGCTCGATGCGCACCCTCAGCGACCTCAGCACGGGGCGCTCGGCCTTGCCGTCCAGCAGGCCGATGCGCTCGTCGATCTGCTTGAGCAGGTCCGCGATGCGGTAAGGCACAGGCGTGTCGGCGGTCAGCGTGTCGGCGCCGCGCCGCGTATAGCTGCCGGCGCTGCCGCTGCGGTACATCTGCTTGGCGAGCGGGATGAGGTCGCGCAGCAGGTCGATTTCCTCGGGAATGGTTTCACGGCCGCGGAACAGGACCTCGGCGAATTCCTCCAGCCGGAACATCCAGAACGGCAGGTCAAGCGTCGAACTGTCGATGCGCACGGCGTGCTGAGGCAGGGAGGCGGCGAACTCGTTGTGCGGGTCGAGGATCAGGATGCGCAGGTCGGGACAGGCGGCGATGGCCTTGCGCATCAGCAGCGACACGGCCGTGGACTTGCCGACGCCGGTGGTGCCGACAACCGCGAAGTGCCGCGACAGCGTGTCCTCGATGGCGATGTTGGCGGCAATCTGCTCGTCCTGCGACAGATGGCCGATGGTGATGCCGCGCCGTCCGGCGAGATCGTAGACGGCCTCCAGGTCGCGCGCGCGGATGCGATGGGCGTGGGCGCCGACATGGGGATAGCGGGTAATGCCGCGGTCGAACACCGGCTTGCCGCCCGGCGCGGCGCTGTCCTGCACCTCGCCGACCAGTTCCACCTCCACCTCGATCGGGTTGAGTTCGCCCGGCCGCCACGCGTGATCGGGCTTGCCGACGCCGTAGACCAGCCCGACCGTGCGGGTCGAGCCGAGATTGATGGAGATCATCCGCCCCACGGTCCAGCGCTCCGCCGCATCGCCTGCCTCGTCGTCGGCGGCAAAAGCGCTGAGCACGGCGCGCGATCCATCGCACCGGACCACATGCCCCAAAATGCGATGCTCGGCCTGCTGTGTGTCGCGTCGTTCCTGCGACGTGGTTTCTCCGGGCGGATTTCCGCGCTCGACAAACATGCTAGAGACCCCCGTGCCCTGCCTGGCTTGTCATAGCAGGCTCCGGTTAAAGGGGGGTGAGGGGGCATGGTTGCGGCAGTCTTAACAATCCACTTTGCCGCAAAGGTATTTTCCGTCGCGATTGGGCGTTGACACGGCGCGAAAATCGCTTCTATTGTCGCGCCCCATGGAAAAGGCACTCATTCTCGTAGTAGGACGGCGCGTGGGCAAGGTGGTGTAACCACCGGGCGAAATCCTCCCATGCGCTACACACAGGCTCCCTCGGGGGCCTTTTTTATTATCCGAAATGGCACTAAACGACGGCAGATTGCCCCTGCGGAAGCAGAAACAGGACGGGACCAGATCGATGACCAACGGACAGAACGAGCGGCGCGAAATGACCGGCGCCGAGATCGTGGTGCAGGCGCTGAAGGACAACGGCGTCGAGCACATCTTCGGCTATCCGGGCGGCGCGGTGCTTCCGATCTATGACGAGCTTTTCCAGCAGGACGACATCGAGCACATTCTGGTGCGCCACGAGCAGGGTGCAGGACATGCCGCCGAAGGCTATGCCCGCTCCACCGGCAAGGCCGGTGTCATGCTGGTCACCTCCGGCCCCGGCGCCACCAATGCGGTGACGCCGTTGCAGGACGCGCTGATGGATTCCATCCCGCTCGTCTGCATCACCGGGCAGGTGCCGACCAGCCTGATCGGCTCCGACGCCTTCCAGGAGTGCGACACCGTCGGCATCACCCGGCCCTGCACCAAGCACAACTGGCTGGTGAAGGACGTCAACGAGCTGGCCGCCATCATCCATGAAGCCTTCCATGTCGCCACCACCGGCCGGCCGGGTCCGGTCGTCGTCGACATCCCGAAGGACGTCCAGTTCGCCAGGGGAACCTATGTTTCCCCGCAGACGGCGCCGCGCACCCGCTACACGCCGCGGCTGCAGGGCGATCTCAACCAGATCAAGGCGGCCGTCGAGCTGATGGCCAAGGCCAGGAAGCCGATCCTCTACACCGGCGGCGGGGTGGTGAATTCCGGGCCGGAAGCCAGCCATCTGCTGCGCGAGCTGGTCGACCTCACCGGATTCCCGATCACCTCGACGCTGATGGGGCTGGGCTGCTATCCGGCTTCCGGCAAGAACTGGCTCGGCATGCTGGGCATGCACGGCACCTACGAAGCCAATATGGCCATGCACGATTGCGACGTCATGGTGTGCATCGGCGCGCGCTTCGACGACCGCATCACCGGGCGGCTCGATGCCTTCTCGCCCAACTCCAAGAGAATACACATCGACGTCGATCCGTCCTCGATCAACAAGAACGTGCATGTCGACATCGGCATTCTCGGCGACGTCGCCACGGTGCTGGAGGACATGGTGCGCCTGTGGCGGGCGACCGGGAAGACCGACAAGAAGGCGCTGCATCCGTGGTGGGAGCAGATCGCCAAATGGCGCGCGCGCGACTCCCTGGCCTACAAGCCCAACGCTGACGTCATCATGCCGCAATATGCGATCTCGCGGCTCTACGAGCTGACCAAAGATCGTGACACCTACATCACCACCGAGGTCGGCCAGCACCAGATGTGGGCGGCGCAGCATTTCCACTTCGACAAGCCCAACCACTGGATGACGAGCGGCGGCCTCGGCACCATGGGCTACGGCCTGCCGGCCGCGCTCGGCGTGCAGATCGCGCATCGTGACGCGCTGGTCATCGACATTGCCGGCGACGCCTCGATCCAGATGTGCATTCAGGAGATGTCGTGCGCGGTACAGTATGAAGCGCCGATCAAGATCTTCATCCTGAACAACCAGTACATGGGCATGGTGCGCCAGTGGCAGCAGCTTCTGCACGGCAACCGGCTGTCGCACTCCTACACCGAGGCGATGCCGGACTTCGTCAAGCTGGCCGAGGCCTATGGCGCCCATGGCATACGCTGCGACAAGCCGGACGAGCTTGACGACGCGATCCGCGAGATGATCTCGGTGAACAAGCCGGTGATCTTCGATTGCCGTGTCGCAACGCTCGCCAATTGCTTCCCGATGATCCCCTCCGGCAAGGCGCATAACGAGATGCTGCTCCCCGACGAGGCCACGGACGAGGCCGTCGCCAACGCCATCGACGCCAAGGGCAGGGAACTGGTGTAAAGGCGGGCGCGTGGGTGAAAACTGCGCGAAAACAATGAATTGTTGCAGATTTTGAAGATCGGGATTCAACCATGAACGCACAGCTTCAGCCCACCGGCTCCGCCTATTTCATCGCCAGGGAGACGGAGAAGCCGGAAACGCACACGCTGTCGGTGCTGGTGGCGAACGAGCCGGGCGTGCTGGCGCGGGTGATCGGCCTGTTTTCCTGGCGCGGCTACAATATCGAGAGCCTGACCGTCTCGGAGACGGAGCACGAAACGCACCTGTCGCGCATCACCATCGTGACGCGCGGCACGCCGCATGTGCTCCAGCAGATCAAGCACCAGCTTGAGCGCATCGTGCCGGTGCACCGGGTGGTGGACCTGACCGTGCGCGCACTGGAGCTGGGGCAGGAGCGGCCGCTGGAGCGGGAACTGGCGCTGATCAAGGTGGCCGGCACGGGCACCGACCGGGTGGAGGCGCTGCGTCTGGCCGATGCCTTCCGCGCCCATGTGGTCGATGCCAATACCGAGCACTTCATCTTCCAGATCACCGGCAAGAGCACGAAGATCGACCAGTTCATCGCCATCATGCGCCCGCTTGGGCTGGTCGAGATCTGCCGCACCGGCGTGGCGGCCATGAATCGCGGCCAGCAGGGAATGTAGTCCCGTTGCCGCCGGCGTGAGGCATACGAAAAGCAATACCGCTTTACGTGGACGCGGTGTTCGGCCCGGCCGATGTGCGCCGGCGGGAAACGTTCGAACTGGCCCAAACGCCGGCCTGTGGCTGGAGCGCATCTCCAGCCGCTTTTTCTGATATGGGTCAGTATCACTGACGTAATGAGCAGCCCATGACCTCGGACGTCCTTCTTGCCCTGGTAGCCTACGCCTTCGTGACCTCGATCACGCCCGGCCCGAACAATTTCATGCTGTTGTCGTCCGGCGTGAACTTCGGCTTCGTGCGCAGCATCCCGCATATGCTGGGCATCGGCATCGGCTTCGTCGTGCTGCTGCTGGCCGTCGGTTTTGGACTGGGGGCGGTGCTGACAACGTTTCCGGTCCTGCACACGGTGCTCAAGATCGTCGGCGGCGCCTACTTGCTTTACCTGGCATGGAAGATCGCCATGTCGCGCTCGGTCGAGAGCGGAGGAGACGGCACCGCGCAGCCGATGACATTCCTGCAAGCTGCCGCCTTCCAGTGGGTCAATCCCAAGGCGTGGGTGATGGCCGTCACCGCCATGGCGGTGTTTTCGAGCCCGGCGAACCCGTTCCTGTCGGTCGTCCTGATCGCGGCGGTATTCGGCGTCATCAACCTGCCCTGTGTTTCGAGCTGGGCCGGATTCGGCATGGCGCTGCGCGGTTTCCTGTCCGATCCTGTGCGGCTGAAGTGGTTCAACATCGCCATGGGTGTGCTGCTCGCCGCCACGCTGTGGCCGATGGTGCGGTAGGGGCAGGGACAGTTCAGGCGTATCGAGCTTGCCCGGCAGGGCCGAATCGGGTCTGACCGTCTCATGCAATTCTCACCGCAGCAGGACGAGGCCCTTCAGGCCGTCGCCAAGTGGCTGAAGGCCGGCCGGCCGCAACTGTTTCGCCTGTTCGGCTATGCCGGCACCGGCAAGACGACGCTGGCGCGCTATTTCGCCGAGCATGTCGACGGGCAGGTTCAGTTCGCCGCCTTCACCGGCAAGGCCGCGCAGGTGCTGCGCTCCAAGGGCGCGACCAACGCCCGCACCATCCATTCGCTGATCTACCGTCCGCGCGGCGAGGAGGCGGTCGAGGACGAGACGACCGGCAAGACCTCCATGTCGCCGACCTTCTCGCTCAATCGCCAGAGCCCCATCGCCAGGGCGGCGCTTGTGGTGATCGACGAATGCTCGATGGTGGATGAGCAACTCGGCCGCGACCTGATGAGCTTCGGCACGCCGATCCTTGTGCTCGGCGATCCGGGCCAGTTGCCGCCCATTTCCGGTGGCGGGTTCTTCACCGAGCAGGAACCGGATTTCCTGCTCACCGAAATCCACCGGCAGGCGCGCGACAATCCCATCATCCGCATGGCGCTCGATGTGCGCGAGGGGCGGGATCTGGTGCGCGGCGACTATGGCACCGCGCGGGTGATCGGCAAGGAGGAGGTGACGCAGGATCTGGTTCTCGACGCCGATCAGGTGCTGGTCGGCACCAACCGTACGCGCCGCCGCTACAACCGCCGGCTGCGCGAGCTGAAGGGCTTCACAGCGGACTATCCGCAGGCCGGCGACAAGCTGGTGTGCCTGCGCAACGACCCGGCCAAGGGCCTGCTCAACGGTTCCTTGTGGAAGGTGATGACCGCCTCGCGCGAGACGGTGAAGCCGGGCATCAATTTGCTCGTCTCGCCCGAGGAAGACGACCCGGATCGCGGCGTGGCCAAGATCAAGCTGCTCAAGGCGGCTTTCGAGGATACGGAAGCCGAGATTCCGTGGCAGCAGAAGCGGCGTTTCGACGATTTCGACTATGGCTATGCGCTCACCGTTCACAAGGCGCAGGGCTCGCAGTGGAACGATGTGGTGCTGTTCGACGAAAGCTGGGCCTTCAAGGACACGCGCGAGCGCTGGCTCTATACGGCGATCACGCGCGCTGCCGAAAGGCTGACCATCGTCAGGTGAGTGGTTTCAGGCGGTGTCGCGCGGTTGCGCGCCGAGCCAATGCCAGGCCTCCGCTTCCTCGCCGGCAGGAAAGTGCCTTATCTCCGCGCCCTCGGGCAATTCCGAACCCAGCAGACCGGTCCAGTCCGGCCCACCGACGCTGGCGCAGCGTTTCACATGCCGCAGCGCCGTTTCTCGACCCTGTTCGAATGTCTGGGGTGAAATCTCCGCCCATTGGGCGCCCTCGAAGTCGGTCAGCCGGACCAGCACGTCGATATGCGGATGCAGCGCATAGGCGGCCTCGAGCAGGCCATAGAGGTTCTCGGCGTCGGCCGGGGTGACCTCGCCCACGATGTCGACGGCGAACAGGTCGTCCCTGTTCGTCTCGAGGCGGCGGATGGCCGGGACTTCTTCGAGGAAATTCATGTGCGCTCCTTCCGGAAAATCCATTTCCAGACTGGAACACACAAATCTCCTGTCTGTTCCCGACAAAGCGGCTATAGATGCCATCCCAAACGCATCGGGAGGTGAGGAAATGCCGGTCAAGCTGTCGGTCAATCTCAATGCCGTGGCCATGCTGCGCAACCGTCGCGACCTGCCCTGGCCGAGCGTGACCGGGTTGGGCCGCCTCGCGCTGGCGGCCGGCGCGCACGGGCTGACCGTGCATCCGCGCCCCGACCAGCGGCATACCCGCAATTCCGACCTGCCGGAGCTGCGCGCGCTGATCGATGACGAGTTTCCGCAGGCCGAGTTCAATATCGAGGGCTATCCGACCGAAGATTTCCTGCAGCTCGTCGAGAAGAACCAGCCTGAGCAGGTGACCTTGGTGCCCGACGATCCGGCACAGGCTACCTCCGACCATGGGTGGAACTTCGTGGAGCAGTCCGCGTTCCTCATTCCGATCGTGAAACGATTGAAGCAAGGGGGAGCAAGGGTATCCCTGTTTTCGAATCCAGAAACGGAAGGCCTGTCGGCCGCGCGCGATACCGGCGCCGACCGGGTCGAGTTCTACACGGGCCCTTATGCGAGTTGCTACGCCGATCCCGAACGCATGGCACGCGAACTGGAAAAGCTTGGTCAGGCAGCGGATGCGGCGCTGGAACTGGGCCTGGAGGTGAATGCCGGCCACGACCTGGTGGTGGCCAATCTGCCGGCGCTGGTGCAGCGGATTCCGCGGCTGGCGGAGGTCTCCATCGGTCACGGATTGACGGCCGATGCGCTGGAATTCGGCATGGCAACAACGGTCAAACGCTTCCTGAAAGCCTGCGGCTGGCCGTGACGCGCCGCGTGCAGTCGCGGTGCAAAGGGGAGAGAAGCACTTGATATTGCGCCGCGGCAAGAGTAGAGCACCGCGCGCTTAACGGAGTTCTTTCCATGGCCGTTGCCGATAGCGGTAGCGAGGTCGAGTCCGCCATCCAGGCCGGTCACCCCGAACACAAGCCCCACAGCACGCCCTACATGATGCTCGCCGCGCTGGGCGTGGTCTATGGCGATATCGGCACCAGTCCGATCTATGCTTTCCGTGTGGCGCTGGGCGCGGCTTCGGCCGCGGAAACCGCATCGCGCAACGACATCCTCGGCGTGCTTTCGCTTATCATCTGGGTGCTCACCATCGTCGTGGCGGTGAAGTACATGATGTTCGTGCTGCGCGCCGACAACAAGGGCGAGGGCGGCACGCTGTCGCTGATGGCGCTGGGCCGCTCCGCCTTCCCGACGCGCCCCGCGGTCATCCTCGGCATCGGCATGGTGGGTTCCGCGCTGTTCTATGGCGACGCGGTCATCACGCCCGCCATCTCCGTGCTTTCGGCGACGGAGGGGCTCACCATCATCGGCGATGGTTTCGGTCCCTATATCGTGCCGCTCACCGTCGTCATCCTGTTGATCCTGTTTTCGGTGCAGCGCTTCGGCAGCGGCGGCGTGGCCATCATCTTCGGACCGATCACGCTGATCTGGTTCCTCGCCATCGGTTTTGCCGGGCTTCGCCACATCATCCATGATCCCGAGATCCTGCTCGCGATCAATCCGCTCTACATGCTGCGCTTCCTCGGCCATGAGCCGGTGGTGTCGCTGGCGATCATCGGCGGCGTGTTCCTGGCCGTCACCGGCGCGGAGTCGGTCTATGCGGACCTTGGCCATTTCGGCCGCAAGCCGATCGTGCTTGCCTGGTTCTGGGTGGTGTTCCCTTGCCTGCTGCTGAACTACCTGGGGCAGGGAGCTTTCGTGCTGGCCCATGAAGGCCATGTCGGCCACCCATTCTTCCAGATGAACGACGGATGGCTGCTTTACGTGATGGTGGCCTTGGCGACGGCGGCGACCGTCATCGCCAGCCAGGCCGTCATTACCGGCGCATTCTCGCTGACGCGCCAGGCGGTGCAGCTCAACATGCTGCCGCGCATGGAAATCCGCCACACCTCGGAGCGCCAGTCGGGCCAGATCTACATGCCGCGGGTGAATTTCCTGATGGCCGTCGTGGTTCTTCTTCTGGTTCTGGGCTTCCGTGAATCGGAAGGCCTTGCGTCCGCCTACGGCATCGCGGTCACCGGCGTCATGCTGGTCACCACCACGCTGTTCTCCATCGTCATGATCCGCATCTGGAAATGGCCGCTTTGGGCCTCGCTCAGCCTAACGGCGCTGTTCGGCCTGATCGAATTCGGGTTCCTCGTCACCAATGCCATGAAGGTGAGGGACGGCGGCTGGGCTTCGCTGGTGGTAGCGTTCATGGTCGTCGTCGTCATGGTGACATGGGTGCGGGGATCGCGCCTTTTGTTCGAGAAGACACGCAAGAACGAGGTGCCGCTGGAATTCCTGGCCGGCAATCTGGCCAAGAAGCAGCCGCAACTGGTGCCCGGCACCGCCATCTTCCTGACCAGCGATCCGCTCAGCGCGCCCACCGCCCTCATGCACAGCCTCAAGCACTACAAGGTGCTGCACGAGCAGAACATCATCCTGTCGGTGGTGACCGCGCCGCAGCCGAAGGTGCCCGACAGCGAACGGGTGAAGCTGGAAGCGATCAACGACCTGTTCATGCGCATCACACTGACCTTCGGCTACATGGAGCAGCCGAACATTCCGCGCGCGCTGGCTTCCTGCCGCAAGCAGGGCTGGAAGTTCGACATTATGACCACGTCGTTCTTCCTGTCGCGGCGTTCGCTCAAGGCCGCTGCCGGTTCCGGCATGCCGATGTGGCAGGACAGGCTGTTCATCGGGCTGGCGCGCTCGGCGGCGGACGCGACGGAATATTTCCAGATTCCCACCGGCCGCGTGGTGGAAATCGGCACGCAGGTGGCGATCTAGGCCCGGGTAGCGGCCGTCAGTCGGTTACCGTCATCTTGAAGAAATCGCCCTGGATCTCGAATTCCTCGACACCGGTGGCCGTCGCCGTGAAGACGATGGCGCGGGCCGGGGTGAGACCCTGGCAGAACTTGCTGAAGCGGCGGGCCAGCCCGCCATCGGAGAAGGTGCCTGTACGCAGAACGGGCAGGTCCGATTCCACCAGCTCCCAGTCGCGGGGCAGTTTTCCGCAATCGCTGCGCTCGGCATAGATCGGCCGCGATTCGCCGAGCTTCATCGCCACCACCGGCCTGAACGGGATGATCGGCGCATCGTCGGCCGGACCGGCCCATGGCCGCCAGCCGGACGCGGTGACGAGCGAACCGGCCGTGGCGCCGATTGCCAGGAGGACAATGCCACCCAATGCGGCCTGCAGCGCCGAGAAGCGCTTGCGGCCGAACCGTTCGGAGCCGAGAAGCGCAGGCTGACGGAACGGGGCCGGCATGGGATGAACGATGGCCGGCAGCAATCCGCCACGCGGGGCAGGGTAAGGCGCGACCGGCGCCGGCAGGCCTGACCGGACCTTGTGGTCGATGTCGCCGGCTTCCCTGTAGAGCCTGTTCCAGAGGTCCTGGGTTGCGGGATCGTCGGCCACGTTGAGCAGCTTCGCCAGCACTCGCAGATTGCCGGGGCGTGGCAGATGGCGGCCGGAACGCCAGTTGTTGAGGTTGCGCATCGCCGTTTCGAACTGGCGCTGCCCCTTGCTGGCGGTCAGCGCGCAATAGGCGCTGGCAAGCGTGGCATCGTCATAATAGCCGGCGCGGTTGCACAACTCGTCGAACAGCAGGTGCCAATACGGAAATGCGGTGCCGTCGAGTTCCCCCATTCTTCCCCTCGCTCCTCATCTGCTCAGGCTGGCCGGATCGGTGACGAAGATCTTGACGAAATCGTCGAGCAGGCGAACCTCCTCGACGCCGGCCGTCTTGGCAGTGAAACGGACGGCCCGCACCGGCACCACGCCATTGCAGAAATTGCTCATCTTGCGGGCAAGGCCGCCGTCTGAAAAAGCGCCGAGGCTGCTGACCGGCACGCGCGGCATGGTGTAGGTCCAGTCCGGAACATTGCCGCCGTCGCAATCGCCACGGTCGCCATGGATGAGGCGGCTTTCGCCGACCAGCATCCGGACCCGCGCGTCGTAGCCGATGACCGGCAAGTCCCGGTAGGGATCGACCGACAGCCAGCGGAAGCCGGTGACGGCCACCACGGCCGTGGCTACCACCGCCCCGGTCCACAGCAGCCGGCGGCGGGTCGCGGGTGCCCTGTCCGGTTTTGCGTCGGCCACGTTCTCCTGCTGGTCCGGCAGGGTGCGGCCACGGGCGGCGGCATAGAGAAGGTTCCATTGCCGCAGGAGCCCGGGATCGTCAGCCACCCGCAGCAGTTCGGCAAGGATCATGAAATTGCGGCGCAGCGGCAGATGCCGTCCGAGCCGCCAGTTGCGCAGGTTCTTCTCCGCCGCGTTGAAATCCTCCTGCGCGGCCTTGCCGGCGCGGCGGCAAAGCTGGCTCGCCAGCCTGGCGTTGTCGACATAACCACGGCTGTTGCACAACTCGTCGAGCAACATATGCCACTGGTTGTAAGTGCTCCATTCCTGGCGCTGCATGCCTTGTGCACCCCGCGCTGCCCATAAGGCGATTTAAGAAGCGATTCATGGAGATAGCAACCGAGATTGCTCTCGTTTTTCCGTATTTTCCGGCGATTGGCGGACTTTTCGTTTTGCTCGCGCAGATTGATTTGGCACGCCTGAAGGGCCACCGCCGATGTTTGCCTGGCTCCGGTGGACCAACTTCCAGGCGTAAAAGAGGGGCTTACCGAGATGCGAAACGCGATTGTTGTTGGAGCCATGCTGATCCTGTCGGGGTGCGTGACGCCGACCAATGCCGACAAGACCGTCGAGATGCGGGTGGGGGAAACCAGGCACCTGACCGCCTATCGCGGCAATTCCTGCGGCGCCGGAGCGCCCAGCTATGCGGAAATCGTGGGCCGCCTGCCGAAGTCCTCGATCGTCAGATATTCCGATGGGGGGCTTTCGAGCCGCGTCAGCCGGGATTGCGGCAAGCGCGTGCCGACGCGGGCGGTGAACGGCACCGCCATCGCGCCCGGGTCCGAAGGCCATCGCTATCAGTCCGGGACCGTCGCGATCGTCGTGAAATAGGCTTAGGCGCGCGGCGAAGGTGAAAAGGGGGAAGTGCGGGGGACGACCGGGCGGCGCGGCAATGCGCCGCCCGGTTTCGTTTCCGGTGCGGTTGTGGCGACGCAGGGCTTCGTTGTATCCCGCTTGCAACACGCATCCGAAGGACATGATCCGGCAACCGGCGGTGCGGAAGTGGCATCGCCGGGCAGGGCAGGTTCAACGTGCGGGCAGGATTGTCTATCGCCATTGCGGGGGCGGGGCCGGCGGGCCTTGCGGCCGCGCTCTACCTGCACCGGGCCGGACACAAGGTCACCCTGTTCGAGCGGTTCGAGAAGCCGGCCCCCGTCGGTTCCGGGCTGATCCTGCAGCCGACCGGACTCACGATCCTGCACGACCTCGGATTGTTCGGAGAAATCGCCGCGCTGGGCAGCCGGATCGACCGGCTGCATGGCACGGACGCGCGCTCGGGCCGCACCGTGCTCGACGTGCGCTACCGGGCCTTGCCCGGCGGTCGCTTCGGGGTGGCGGTGCACCGCGCCGCGCTTTTCGGCGTGCTTTATCGCGCCGTGCTGCGCGAAGGCATCCCGATCGAGACGGGCATCGAGATCGAAACACTCGATGTCGGCGAGGTTGCGGCGCTGGAGGACGACGGCGGGCGCCGGATCGGGTCGTTCGACCTGGTTGTGGATGCCAGCGGCACGCGCTCTAAATTGCGGCGTCATGCGGATGTGCCGGTCGAGCCGAAGCCGCTGGCCTATGGCGCCTTCTGGGCGTCGCTGGACTGGTGTGACGAGGGCTTCGACGCGCGTGCCCTGCTGCAACGCTACGACAGGGCGCGGGTGATGATCGGCGTGCTGCCGATCGGCCGGGCTGAGCCGGGCGGCGACAGGATGGCCGCCTTTTTCTGGAGCCTCAAGCCGGACGATGCCGAGCGGGTGCGCGCTGCCGGCCTCGAGGCGTGGAAGGCGCGGGTGATCGACCATTGGCCGGAATGCACGGCCTATGTCGACCAGATCGCCAGTTTCGACCAGCTTTCGTTGGCGCGCTACGGCCACCACACCCTGCCCATTCCGGCGGGGCGGCGGCTGGCCGTGATCGGCGACGCCGCCCATTCGACCAGCCCGCAACTGGGGCAGGGGGCCAATATGGCATTGCTCGATGCGGCGGCACTTGCCCATGCCCTGTGGGAGAAACCCTCCATCGAGGAAGCACTGGCCGCCTATGCGTGGGCGCGGCGCTGGCACATACGCAGCTTCCAGATGCTGTCGCGGCTGTTCACACCGTTCTACCAGTCGGATTCGCGGCTGCTGCCGTTCATGCGCGACAGCGTGGTGGCGACGGCTGCGAGGATACCGCCGGCGCCGCGCATCCTCGCCGCGCTGGTGGCCGGCACGATTGTCGATCCGTTGCGCGGGATCGGGCTTGCCGAAGCGGACTGGAACCGGGTTGCGGAGGCACCGGCTGGACCTGTGACCGCCGTGGCGGACTGAACCGGTTGCAGGCTTATGAGCGGCTGTGGCGTTTCAAGCCCGGAAAGATCGATCCGCACGCCATCACCCTCTTGCCTTCCCGCCGGCGATGGGGCATAGCAGGAACCGTAACGTACGGTACTGGTCTGCATGCTGGCTGTGCGGGCCGGGAGAAGGGCATCGGCGGGATCCCCTGGGCACCGGCACCGAATGTGGAAAGAGGCGTGAAGCAAGTGGACGGGCAGGAAGAAGGGCAGAAGCTGACGGAGCGCCAGAAGGACGTTCTGGACACGGCTCTGCGCCTGCTGGTCGAGGACGGCGACAATCTCACCATGGCCGCCGTGGCGCGCCGGGCGAGATGCTCCAAGGAAAGCCTCTACAAATGGTTCGGCGACCGCGACGGGCTGCTGACGGCCACGGTGCGCTGGCAGGCTTCGAAGGTGCGGGTGGTGCCGGTGGACCAGGGCCGCCTGGATCTCATCTCGCTCACGGAAAGCCTGGAGGGCTATGCCCGCGACTGGCTCAAGGTGATCTCCAGCGACACCTCCATCGCGCTCAACCGGGTGGCGATCAGCCATGCCGGATCGGGGCGCGACAGCCTGGGCGAGATCGTGTTGCAGAACGGCCGCTTCGCGCTGGCGGCGCGGCTGAAGCCAATTCTCGATGCCGGCAAGCGGGCCGGCCTTCTTGTGTTCGAGGATGCCGAGACGGCGTTCAGGACGTTTTTCGGGCTGGTCGCGCGCGATGTGCAGATCCGGCTCCTGCTCGGCGACTGGCCGGGCATGACGGAAGCCGCGATCGAGGAAGACGCGGCGCGCGCCACCAAACAGTTTCTTGCCCTGCACGGGGCCGGGAAGGGTCAATAGGCCAAGCAACCCATCAACAGGCGAATCCATAAACGGGAAGGATTTCTACAATGCGTGTCTATTACGATCGCGACGCCGATCTGAACCTCATCAAGGGCAAGAAGGTTGCCATCGTCGGCTACGGCTCGCAGGGCCGCGCCCATGCGCTCAACCTCAAGGATTCCGGCGTCAAGGAAATCGCCATCGGCCTGAAGGCCGGCTCGGCGACCGCCAAGAAGGTCGAGGCTGACGGGCTCAAGGTGATGACGGTTGCCGATGTGGCCAAGTGGGCAGACCTGATCATGATGGCCGCGCCGGACGAGTTGCAGGCCGACATCTACAACGGCGAGATCGCCGCCAACATCCGCGATGGCGCTGCGATCGCCTTCGCCCACGGCCTCAACGTGCATTTCGGCCTCATCGAGCCGAAGTCGACGGTCGATGTGCTGATGGTCGCCCCGAAGGGGCCCGGCCACACCGTGCGCGGTGAATACCAGAAGGGCGGCGGCGTGCCGTGCCTGGTCGCGGTGCATCAGGATGCCTCCGGCAATGCACTCGACCTTGGCCTGTCCTACGCCTGCGGCGTCGGCGGCGGCCGTTCGGGCGTCATCGAGACCACGTTCAAGGAAGAGTGCGAGACCGACCTGTTCGGCGAGCAGGCGGTTCTATGCGGCGGTCTGGTCGAACTGATCCGCGCCGGTTTCGAGACGCTGGTGGAAGGCGGCTACGCCCCCGAGATGGCCTATTTCGAGTGCCTGCACGAAGTGAAGCTGATCGTCGACCTGATCTACGAGGGCGGCATCGCCAACATGAACTACTCGATCTCCAATACCGCCGAGTGGGGCGAGTACGTGTCAGGGCCGCGCGTCATCACCGCCGAGACCAAGGCAGAAATGAAGCGCATCCTCAACGACATCCAGACCGGCCGCTTCACCTCGGAGTGGATGCAGGAGTACCGTTCGGGCGCTGCGCGCTTCAAGGGCATCCGTCGCATGAACGACGCCCACCAGATCGAGGAGGTCGGCGCCAAGCTGCGCGGCATGATGCCGTGGATCTCCAAGAACAAGCTGGTCGACAAGGCCAAGAACTAAGTCGTTCTGCTCCATAAAAAGCGAAGGCCGGCGATAACCATCGCCGGCCTTTTTCATGGGCGGACAGGGAAGGCTCAGCCGTAGGGCGACCTGCACTGGCGGCGCGGCCCGTAATAGGGCTGGAAGGTATTGTCCCAAGCCCGGTAGGAGCGGTAGCGGTTATAGCACCAGCGCACATGGGCATTGCCGGCCGGGCGATAGTAGCGGCGCGGCTCGACGTAACGGTAAGCCGGTACGCCAAGGCCGAGGCCCAGGTAGAAGCCCGAGCCGCGATAATGAGGCCGGTGATAGTAGGGTCGGTAGTGATGCCGGCGCCAGCGTCGGTTTTCACGATAATGGTGACGGCTCCAGTGACGCGGTGGTGCTCTGCGCCAGCGGTGGTCCCGCACCTGGATCAGGTCGTTGGCCACGCTGGCGGCAGGCACGGCAGGCGCGTTGACAGGCGCGGGGCCGGCAACGGCCGGAACCGACAGCATGCCGGCCAGGCACAGGGCGGCAAGGCCAGCCTTCAGGGGAGAGGAAAGAAGCGTTTTCATGTGCCACTCCAAATGATCGAGCAGCCCCCGCGCCGGATCGATCGGGTGATGGGCCGCAGGATGACGTTTGGTCAATGAACGCAGGATGAACGGCGACGGTTCCGCACCGGGCCTATTTCAGCCCTTGTGTTCCCCGCCGCTTGCGGGCAATTGTCGCTGCCATGTCGCTGCGCCTTGCCACCTTCAATGTCGAGAACCTGATGAACAGGTTCGATTTCTCCGGTTTCCGCAATCAGCTCAATCAGGATCGGACGCTGGCCTTGTTCGACATCAGGAGCGAGGCGGAATATCGCGCGCTGGAGCAGGCCCGCGCCATCGCCCATTCCGACGATACGCGCCAGCTTACGGCCCTGGCGATCGCGGCCGCGCGGGCCGACATCATATGCATGCAGGAAGTCGACAATGTCGAGGCGCTGAAGGCGTTCGAATACGGCTATCTGTTCAAGATGGTGGGGCAGGGCTACCGGCAGAAATACACCACGGCGGGCAACGATTCGCGCGGCATCGACGTGGCGCTGATGATGCGTGACGAGACCGCGCACGGCCAGCCGATCGAGTTCGTGCGCATGACCAGCCACGCGCATCTGACCTTCGGCGAACTCGGCCTCCATACGCCCGAACTGGCGGCCCTTGGCCAGGAGCCGCATGAGCGCATCTTCCGGCGCGATTGCCTGGAGATCGACCTCAAGATCGGCGGCAAGCCGTTCACCCTCTATCTCGTTCATTTCAAATCGATGGGCAGCCCGCGCAACGGGCTCGACGGCCGTCAGGCCACCATGCCGATCCGCTTTGCCGAGGTCCGCGCGGTGCGCCACATCATCGAGCAGCGCTTCGGCCGAGAGCACGCGCCGAACAGGCGCTGGGCGATCTGCGGCGACATGAACGACTACCGCCAAAGGATCGTGATCGACGGCGAGGGGCCGTCCGACTACCGCTTTGAAGTGCGCGACGAGCCCGTGTCCTGCCTCGACGTTCTGCTTCAGGACGGGTTCTGCGAGAATGTCGTCGAGCGGCGGCCGGAGATGGACCGCTGGACGCTCTACCACACCCGCGGCCCGCTGGAGCGGCACCTGTGCCAGCTCGACTACATCCTGGTGTCGCGGTCCTTGGCCGAGGACAATGCCGGCGCGATACCCGACATCATCCGCAACGGCCAGCCATGGCGCACGCCCTTTCCGCCAGGGCAGGAGGTCGACCGCTTTCCACGCGCCGGCTGGGACCGGCCCAAGGCCTCCGACCATTGCCCGGTCGCGGTGACGCTGGACATCGTGTGAGGCTTTGGCCGTGAGCTTCAACCTGCCGCCGAACGTGATCCTGCCGGTCGACGAGATCGACGTGCGGCTCGATCCGGCTCCGCATCCTTTCGAGCGCGACAATGCCGAGGCCATCGCCGCCGGCTGGGCGGAGCAGAGCGCTGGCAATCCGGCCCTTTTTGACGGCACGATGGTGCTGCTTTCGACGCTGACCTACGACAAGGGGCGGCTTTCCGGCATCTGCCATGCGGTGCGCTACTCCACTTTCCTGCACTGGCGGCGCCATAGCGATACGCATGGCGCCCACCATGCTTTCGCCCATGCCATGCCGGTGTCGGGCGACGGGGCGCTGGTGGCGATCCGCATGGCGCCGCATACGCTCAACGCCCATAGGGTCTACTTCGCGGCCGGATCGTTCGAGCCGGAGGATTTTGTCGGCGGCCAGGTCGACATGCACCGCAACATGGCGCGCGAGGTGGCGGAGGAAACCGGCCTTGACCTCGATGCGGCGCAGGCCGAGCGCCGCCACCATCTGATCTCGACCCCGGGCGGAGTGGTGATCTTTCGCCGCTACCGGTTCGCACAAACGGCGCAGGCGCTCGCCGCTCATATCCGGGGGCACATCGCGGCCGATCCAGATCCCGAGATCAGCGAGCCGATCGTCATTGCCGATGCGGCGGCGCGGCCTGCCGGGCTGATGCCCTATATGCCGGCCCTGATCGACTGGCATTTTTCGAACATGTAGGAGCGAGCGGATTCCGCCTCATTCGTGCCGGAGCGCGTCGATCGGATCGAGCCGCGCGCCGCGAAGCGCGGGGAAAAAGCCGAACACCATGCCGATCAGCGCCGAGAAGCCGACGGCGAGCAGGATCACGGCTGGGCTCGGTGCAAAGGGGATGACAAGGGCGAATGCCGCCGCTCCCGCCAGCGACAGGCCGAGCAGGATGCCAATGATGCCGCCGAGCAGCGACAGCACCGTCGCCTCGACGAGGAACTGGATCAGGATGTGCTTTTCCTGCGCGCCGATGGCGAGCCTTATGCCGATCTCGCGCGTGCGCTCGGTGACCGACACCAGCATGATGTTCATGATGCCGATGCCGCCGACCAGCAAGCTGACGCCGGCGACGGCGCCCAGCATGCCGGTCATGGTGGCCGTGGCGCTGGCCATGGTGTCGGCGATCTGGGTCATGTCGCGGATGCCGAAATCGTCCTCGCCGTCGGGCGGGATGCGGCGCACGTCGCGCAGGATGTTCTCCATGCGCGCTTGCAGTTCGGTAGTGGGCACCGCTTCATCGGCCGACACATAGATGTTGTCGACGTTGCGGTTGCCGGCGATGCGGCGCTGGTAGGTCAGGAGCGGCATCAGCACCACATTGTCCTGATCCTGCCCGAAGCCGGTGTAGCCCTTGGGTTCCAGAAGGCCGATCACCTTGCAGGTGCTGCGGTTGACGCGGATCAGCTCCCCGTCCGGGTCGCCGGCGCCGAAGAACTGCTGGCGCACCGTCTCGCCGATCAGGCACACGCCGGCGCCGCCGCGCGTTTCCTGCTCGGTGAAGGGGCGGCCCGAGGCCAGCGTCCAGTTGCGCGCCTCGAGGAAGGCACTGTCGGTGCCGGTCACCGAGGCGGTCAGGCTTTCGGTGCCGTAGATGACGCGCACCTGCTTCTGCGAGGCGGCCGAGATGGCGCGCGCGCCGGTGAGCCGCGTGGACAGCGCCTGGAACTCCTTGTCGCCGAGCCTGCGGCGCTGGCTCCAGTCCGCCCCGCCGGGCCCGCCCGGGCCGGCGGGGCGGCCGGGATGAACGACCAGCAGGTTCGAGCCGAGCTGGGCAATGTCCGACTTGACCTTCTCGGTGGTGCCGGAGCCGATGGTGAGCATGGCGATGACCGCCGCCACGCCGATGACGCTGCCGAGCAGGGTGAGGAAGGAGCGCAGCGCGTTGCGGCGCACCGAACGCAGGGCGAGGCGGACGGTCTCCCAGATCATGACGCCATCCTCCGCGCCGCGTTGCGCAGGTCGGATTCCACCTTGCCGTCAAGGAAGTGAATGGTGCGCTGGGCATAGGCGGCGATGTCGGCCTCATGCGTGACCATGACGATGGTCAGCCCGTGCTCCTCGTTGAGGCGCGTCACCAGTTCCATGATCTCATGGCTGCGCGCGGTATCCAGGTTACCTGTCGGCTCGTCGGCCACCAGCAGGGTGGGGCGGGTGACGATGGCGCGGGCGATGGCGACGCGCTGCTGCTGCCCGCCGGACAGTTCGGCCGGCGTGTGATGTTCGCGGCCCTGCAAGCCGACTTCGGCCAGCGCCTGCATGGCGAGCGCGCGCCGCTCGCCGGCTGCAACGCCGCGATAGATCAGCGGCAGTTCGACATTCTCGGCCGCCGTGGTGCGCGCCAGCAGATTGTAGCCCTGGAAGACGAAGCCGATATAGAGGTTGCGCAAAAGGGCGCGCCGGTTGCGGTCCAGCCGGCCGGCATCGACGCCCATGAAGGAATAGGTTCCGGCAGTGGGCGTGTCGAGGCAGCCGATGATGTTCATCGAGGTGGACTTGCCCGACCCCGAAGGCCCCATGATCGAGACGAATTCGCCCCGGTCGATGGCGAGGTCCACGCCGGCCAGGGCATGGACGCGCGCCTCGCCTTCGCCATAGGTCTTCCAGACCTTGTCGAAGCGGATGAGCGGTGAGGAGGACATGGCCTATCCCCGCTGCTGCTGGGCGGTGATGACCAGATCGCCGTCCGACAGTCCCGACAGGATTTCGGTCAGTTCGCCATTGGTGGAGCCCATGCGCACCCGAACCGGCTGCGGCTCGCCGCCCTTCAGCACATAGAGCATGCGGGTGCCGTCGGCCTCGCCCTGACGGCTCTGCTGGCTGCGGCGTTCGCGCGGCCCCATGCGGCCGGTGAACATGGAAAGCACGCTCCAGCCTCTTTCACGCTGCTCTGCCATGGGCCGGTAGCGGAAGGCGGCGGTGGGCACGGTGAGCGCATCCGTCGCGTGCTTGGTGACGACGGTCACCGTTGCGGTCATGCCGGGGCGCAGCAGGAGTTCGTCGTTCTCGACCTCCAGCCGCGCATCGTAGGTCACGACGCCGTCGGTGGTGACCGAGGCATAGGAGATGTCGCGGATGGTCGCGTCGAAGCGGCGGTCGGGGAAGGCATCCACGGTGAAGCGCGCCTGCTGGCCGTCCTTGACGGTGCCGATGTCTGCCTCGTCGATGGCCGCCTTCAGCTCCATCTTCTTCAGGTCGGCGGCAAGCACGAACAGGACCGGGGCCTGGAGCGAGGAGGCGACGGTCTGGCCGGGGTCCACCGAACGGGTGAGCACGACGCCGTCGATGGGTGCGTAGATGGTGCTCTTGGCAAGGTCGGTCTGCTGGGCCTTCAGGTCGGCCTCGGCAATCGCCAGATTAGCCTCGGCGCTGTCGAGCGCGCTGCGGGCGCGGTCGCGCGTGGCGGTGGCGGCTTCCAGCGCCTGCGCGGTCGCCATGCCGCGCTTGGTCAGCGCGTCGGTGCGCACCAGCGCCTGCTCGTTTTCCTTGAGCGTCACCGCCGCGTCGTCCACCTTGGCCTCGGCGGCCTTGGCGGAAGCCTTGGCCCGCTCGATCTGCACCTCAAGCTTCGAGGTGTCGAGGGTCGCCAGCACGTCGCCCTGTTTCACTTCCTGGTTCTCGACCGCGGAAACCGAGCGCACGATGCCGGAAAGCTCGCTGGAAATGTCCACCTGGGTCAGCGGCTGCAAGGTGCCGGTGGCCGAGACTTCGATGACGAGGTCGGACCGGGTGGCGGGTTGCGTGACATATTCGATGCGGGCCGTGCCCGCGGAAAAATAAGAATAGCCGGCAAAAGCCGCCGCGGCCGCTGCCAGCGCCAGCACCGCATAGACAAGCGGCCGCCGGCTGCGTTTCGTCACGCCCTTGCCGTCGAGCCCGAGGCTGGCCTCGATGGCGGTCTCCGATTCCGCTTTCGGCGGATTGACAAACTGGTCCACGCCGGACCCCTATATTAGCCGTGACGTCCCTTACAAAAACACACATCAGGTGTTGGGGACTGAAATTCAAATTAATTTTCGCTCATGTTCCGTCGGTGCGGCGGGTGGAAACTGACAATGCAGGGTCGAAAATACCTCATCTACGATGTGTTTGCCGATACGGCGCTGAGCGGCAACCCGCTGGCCATCGTGCTCGATGGCGAGGGGCTGGAAGCGCAGGCGATGCAACGGATCGCGCGCGAATTCAACCTTTCCGAAACGGTGTTCGTGCTGCCGGCAGAGCAGCCGCAGCACCGGGCGCGGCTGCGGATATTCACGCCAGACTACGAAATGCCGTTCGCCGGCCACCCGACGGTGGGGGCGGCGGTGGCGCTGGCCGAGCAGGCAGGCAACGGCGCCAGCATCCTGATGCTGGAGGAGAATATCGGGCCGGTGCGCTGCGCGGTGCCGTCAGGCGGCGGCTTTGCCGAGTTCGATCTGGCGAAGCTGCCGGAACGGCTGCAATTCTCGCTCGAATCGGAGGCCGTGGGCGCCGCCCTCGGGCTCGGGCCGCATGAGGTGGGTTTCGAAAATCATCGTGTTTCGTTCTGGTCGGCCGGCGTCGGCTATGTGCTGGTGCCGCTGGCGGACCTGCAGGCGGCGGCGAAGATCGAGTTCGACAACGCCGCCTGGCTGGATATCGCGCCGACCGACGAAAGCGGCCAGCCCGCCAGCCTCTATGCCTATTCGCGCGAGACGAAATACAGGGACAGCGCTTTCCACGCGCGCATGTTCGTGCCCGGCACGCCCTGCTGGGAGGACCCCGCCACCGGTTCGGCCGCGGCCGCCTTCGCCGGGGCGATCATGCATTTCGACAAGCCGGGCGAGGGCATGTCGCGGCTGTGGATCGAGCAGGGGCTGGAGATGGGGCGCCCGTCGCGAATCCGTCTCGAACTCGATGTCGAAAACGGCAGTCTCGCGGCCGCCCGCATCGGCGGCCATGCGGTGAAGGTTGCGGAAGGACATATTTTCGTCTGACGGGTCCCTGCGCCGGTGCGAGGAAGTAAAATCCCTTGTAGCCTATTGTTTTTGCACATTTCCATAGGCCAAATCCGATTTGAACCGGCCATGGAAGTAGGCTGGCGGCCTGTCCGTCCCCATCTTCCTTGAATGTTTTCTCAGCGAAATATCAGGACAGGGGTAGACAGGCTCCATGGCGACGGTTATATGCGCGCCAACGTTGGTTTTACCAACGCCCGTGGGTGATTAGCTCAGTCGGTAGAGCAGCTGACTCTTAATCAGCGGGTCGTAGGTTCGATCCCTACATCACCCACCATTTCAATCACTTAGAGCCAGAAGTTCCTGCTGCGGTTGGCCACGGCCGTCACGTCGCGCTCGTCAGCACCGGCGCGCTCTTTCCGCGATCAGCGTGTTTCCTTGCCCTTGCAGGCGCTCGATCTTTGTCGTCTGCCTGCCCTTGATCGCGTCCACGCCTCTTTCCACGCCCGGCACCCAGAATGGCGGCTTCCAGTTGGCCACCTTTCCGCGCCGGACAGCCGTTGCGGTTATGTCCTTGGAATTGGCGCCGATGGCGTCGTCCAGTTCGGGGCAGGACGCAGCCTGGTATTGTGCCGGGTCCACGGAACCTCGCGCACACCCGCTGACAAGGGCAATGGCAAGCAGCAAGGCAGGCAGGATCGGGCAGGGCGATTTCATGTATCTGGCCTCTCAACACTCATGAAAGCCCACAAAGGCGCGAAGGTTCCCTCTTGCGGCCTGTCGGGCAGCCCGCGTGCAAACAGCCTGAAGTCGAATTGTGGCGGCGAGACGGCCCTGAACCAGCCGGTGGCGACGCTCGGCTGCATCTGCCGGCCGGGCGTGGGGCACGGCGGCTTTTGGCGCAAGGCTTAAAACAGTTTCAACCCCCGCCATGGTTGTGCGGCCCCTGCGACAGCCTGTCTTATGGAAAGGCTTGATCGTGGCCCCCATGGGTCCCATGATGACCGACATTCGCAGGCAGGTGAACATGGCCCAGAACGCAATCGCAGCAATCGTCGGTGCCGAAACCGCGGCGATCCAGGCCCTTCTGTTGAACGCGGTGGCGGGTTGGCGTGCCGCAGGCCTCAAGGTTTGCGGTCTCATCGAAGAGGCGGACGGTCCCGCCGAAAGCCGTTGCAGCGCCGGCACGCTGCGCAACCTCGTCACCGGCGACCGTTTCCCCATGTATCTCGACGAGCCGCCGGCCCACACATCCTGTCACCTCGACGAGATGGGCGTGACCAATGCCGGCGAGAGCGCCCTCGACCAGATCGCCGGCAGCGATGTCGTGGTGCTGAGCAAGTTCGGCAAGGTGGAAGCGGTGGGCGGCGGCCTGTTCTGCGCCTTCGAGGCGGCGGGTGCGCTCGGCAAGCCGGTGATCACCTCGGTCGCGCCCAAGCATCACTATGCCTGGCAGCGTTTCGCCCCGGAAGCCTCGATCATCAAGCCGCAGCAGGGCGAGATCGACAATTGGTGGCAAGCGAGCAGCGCGGCGGCCGTGGCCTTGCGCGGTGCCGCCTCCAACGGGCGGTAAGGCAGACCGTCCCTTTCACATCCGCTTCTGCCGCTCAGCCTCCCGAGACACCGGCTTCGGCAAAGCTTGCCATGCGGGCATGGCACTCCAGCGCCGATCGCACGATGTTCACGGCAAGGCAGGCGCCTGAGCCTTCGCCGAGCCGCATGCCGAGGTCGAGCAAGGGCTTCAGCTCCAGTGCCTCAAGCAGGCGGCGATGGCCGGCCTCGGCCGAGACATGGGCGGAAAACGCATGCGCGAGGCCCTGCGCATGGAGCCTGGCCAGCGGCGCTACAGCGGCGGTGCATACGAAACCATCGAGCAGCACCGGCACGCCGCGATGACGCGCGGCCAGCGTGGCGCCGAAGATGGCGGCGAGTTCGCGTCCGCCGAGGCTGGCCGCCACTTGCAGCGGGTCCGCCAATGCTGTCGAATGGCGCTTCAGTCCGGCCTCGATGACTGCCACCTTGCGGTGGAGCCCGG
>WPCJ01272120.1_pt1 | contig 39770 bp, 46 predicted proteins | sample 5399831 | NCBI WGS metagenome assembly WPCJ01 (sample SAMN12869470, study PRJNA574797) | sludge metagenome | isolation source: wastewater treatment of pH10 | place: China:Beijing | collected 2019-05-20 | reverse complement strand
CGACCTCTCCCCGGCGGGGAGAGGTGAAGAAAGAAGCAATCAAAGGAACCACCCCGTGGACCAGCTCCTGCAACACCTCGTCAATATGCTCGTGCTCGGCGGCACCTATGCCCTGCTCGGCATCGGTCTGACGCTGATCTTCGGCATCATGAATGTGGTGAACTTCACCCACGGCATCCTCTACACGTTTGGCGCCTATATGATGTTCATCATCGTGCATCAGCTCGGCCTGAACTTCTTTCTCGCGCTGCCGGTTGCGATCGTCGCCGGTTGGCTGCTCGGCGCCGCCATCGAGATCACATTGCTGCGCCCCCTGCGCGGCGCCGATATCGACACGACAATGCTGGTCATGATCGGCGCCTGGATCGCCATGCAGTCCGGCGCGCTGTGGATCTGGGGCGGCGTTGCGAAATCCATCGACAATCCTTTCCCTGATGCGCCGCTGGTGATCGGCCCCGTTTCGGTTTCGTGGCTGCGCCTGTTCGTATTGTTAGCCGCTGCGCTGCTGATCGCGATCGCATATTCGCTGATCAACCTGACCAAGCTCGGCAAGGCGATGCGTGCGACCTTCCAGGATTCCGACACCGCCGCGCTGATGGGGGTCAATGTCGGCTGGATCTACACCTCGACCTTCGCCATCGGATCGAGCCTTGCCGCCGCCGCCGGCGCCTTGCTCGGCCCGGTCTATGTGGTGTTCCCGCAGATGGGCGACCTCGCCGCGGTGAAGGCCTTCGCCATCGTGATCCTCGGCGGCCTCGGCAACATCACCGGCGCCGTGATCGGCGGTTTCATCCTGGCGCTCGCCGAAGAGCTTGGCGCCGGCTACGTGTCGTCGGGCTATCGCGACGCCATGGGCTTCCTCATCATCATCGCCGTGCTGGTCTTCAAACCCACCGGCCTGTTTGCCCGTGCGGAGCGCGTCGGATGACCAGGATCGTTTCTCTTCTTACCCTCGCCGTCTTCGCCTCGGTACCGCTGTGGCTGAAGGACCCGTATCTGCTCAACGCACTGATCACGACCGGCATCTTCATCATCGGCGCCATGAGCATGAACCTGCTGCTCGGTTTCACCGGGCAATTGAGCCTCGGCCATATCGCCTTCTTCGGTATCGGCGCCTATGTCAGCGCGCTCACGGCGCTCGGCTTCGATGTCGAATTGATCGGCGGTTTCCGTATCGTGCGTGAGCCTTGGCCGCCGATTGCCGGCTTCGCGCTGGCGATCGTGATCTCCGGCCTGTGCGGCTATCTGGTCGGGCGGCTGTCGTTCCGCGTGCGTGGCGCCTACTTCGTCATCGTCACCATCTCATTCGCCGAGGTGGTGCGACTGGTGGCGCTGAACTGGGTCGAACTCACCCAGGGCCCGCTGGCGCTGACCAACATTCCATCCATCACCATTGGCCTGCCCGGCCTCGGCTATCTCGTGCTGAAGACCAAGCTGCAGAACTACTATCTCGTACTTGCGGTGGCCGCGGTCTCCTATTTCCTGATTTCCCGCCTCGTGCATTCGCACTACGGCCGCGCCATGCGCGGGCTGATGGAGAACGAGACGCTGGCGGTGTCGGTCGGCATCGACGTCACCAAGGCGCTGACGCTGACGGCGGTGATCTCCGCGGCCATTGCAGGCGCAGCAGGCAGCCTTTATGCGCACTATATCCGCATCATCGATCCGGAAGTGTTCGCCTTCATCTCGACGGTCACAATGGTGATCATGGTGGTGTCAGGCGGCAAAGGTTCGCTCGCGGGCCCTGTTGTCGGCGGCGTGATCTTCGGCCTGTTGCCGGTGTTCCTGCGTCCGATCATGGCGCCGGAGGCACAGTGGATCACTTACGGCCTCGTGCTGATCGCCATCCTGTTCGTGCTGCCGCGCGGCATCGTGCCATCGCTGGCGCCGAAACTCGGCTTCGGTCGGCAGCCATCCAAGCCCAAACCGATCGTGACTGAGCGTACCGCCGAGGAGCATGCGTGATGACCGAGCCCGTCCTCAGCATCGAACATGTCGGCGTGCAATTCGGCGGCCTCGTTGCCATCTCCGACATGAATTTCCATGTTGGCAAAGGCGAGATCGTCAGCCTGATCGGCCCCAATGGCGCCGGCAAGACCACGGCCTTCAACGTCATGACCGGTTTCCTCACCCCCACCAAGGGCGCGGTGAAATATTGCGGGCGCGACTTGCGCGGGATGAAGCCGCACGAGATCGCCGATCTCGGTCTCGCCCGTACATTCCAACGCACCAGCGTGTTTCCCAACGACACCGTGTTCGACAATGTCCTGATCGGCCTGCATCGTCAGGGCAAGCTCGGTCTCTTCGAGGCGATCCTGCGCTTGCCACGCGCCCGTGCGTCGGAAAAGGCCATGCGCGAGCGTGCCGCCGAGCTGGTCCGCTGGGTCGGCCTTGAGAACCGCGCCCATGATCTTGCCGGCTCGCTCTCCTATGGCGAACAGCGCTTGGTTGGCGTCGCGCTAGCGCTCGCCGCCCAGCCGAACATGCTGCTGCTCGACGAACCGGTGTCCGGCATGAATGCCTCCGAGACGCACACGTTCGTACAGCTCATCCGCACCATCCGCGACAGCGGCGTCACCATTCTCCTCGTCGAGCACGACATGCCCATGGTGATGAGCGTGTCCGACCGCATCGTGGTGCTCAACTACGGCCGCATCATCGCGGAAGGCCCGCCCGAAGACATCCGCAGCAACCCGGCGGTCATCGAGGCCTATCTCGGCCAAAGCGCCAAGGACACCGTGAGGGAGATCGCAGCCCATGCTTGAGATCCGCGACATGGTCTGCACCTATGGGCAGATCTCCGCCCTCAAGGGTATTTCGCTCTCGGTAAAGGCCGGACAGCTCGTCGCCCTGATCGGCGCAAACGGCGCTGGCAAGAGCACAACCCTGCGCGCAATCTCCGGCCTCGTGCCGGCGCGCTCGGGCCGGATGATGTTCGAGGGCGAAGACATCACCGGCATGGGCGCTCAGCGCGTGCTGACCAAGGGCATCGCGCATTGCCCGGAAGGCCGCCGTGTCTTCCCGCATATGACGGTGGCGGAGAATCTCGACATGGGCGCCTATCTGCGCAAGGACGCCGGCGAAGTCGCCGCCGACCGCGAACGCATCTACACCGAATTTCCCCGTCTCGCGGAGCGTCGCAGGCAGGCGGCCGGCACGCTCTCCGGCGGCGAACAGCAGATGCTGGCGATCGGCCGCGCGCTGATGTCGCGCCCGCGCCTCGTGATGTTCGACGAGCCCTCGCTCGGCCTCGCGCCGAACATCGTCGAACGCACCTTCGCCATCATACGTTCGATCCGCGACAGCGGCACCACCGTGCTGCTGGTCGAACAGAACGCCTTCGCCGCGCTGGAGATGTGCGACTACGCTTATCTGCTGGAATCGGGCCGTGTCGTTCTCGCCGGTGGCGGCGCAGAGCTGATTGCCAATGAACATGTGCGCCGCGCCTATCTCGGCGGATGATCGGGACCGCTGGGTCGCCGTCTGTACGCGGGACAGGCTTGCCGCTCAGCAGATCGTCTGCGCTACTGTTGCGGGCGTTGGTGTCCTCATCATTCGAGACGGTGAAAACTTCCTCGCCTGCGAACGTGCCTGCCCGCACGAACAGGCCGATCTCAGCCGCGGCCATATTGCCGATGGACGGCTACACTGCCCGCATCATCGCGCCTCGTTCAGTCTGACCACCGGCGAGGTGTCGGCGGGATGGCCAAGCCGCCCGCTGCGCCGGTTTCGGGTTCGACTCGATGACGTTCAGGTGTGGATCGACATACAGGCCAGTGAACAGGGCTAACGGTCGGTGTTCTGCGTCCGCGAAATCGAGGGCGACGCACCCAGCTCATAAGCGAACTGCGGCAAACACTAGCCCTAAGCGACTGATATCACTGCAATTAGTCGATGAAAATTGCGTAGCTGGGATTTGGCGGAAGGGGTGTCCGCCCTACCGTTGTCCCTACAGATACCTTAGCGAGCCCGTTTCATGCTGTAAAGCATTGTATTAACGGCGATTTTACGATAGCTCTGTACCATACCGATACCATCCGAACTCATGCTGATTGGTGGGGTACGGTGGGGTCAGTGGAGGGGTACGGGCTTCGTGAGAACTATCAATCGACTCCCAGCAAACGCGGTGAAGGCGATCAGCAAGCCCGGCCGGCACGCGGATGGCGGCGACCTCTATTTGGTAGTCGCAGACGCAGGTACGAAGCGCTGGGCTTTCCTATATCGATGGCACGGTAAGCGCATCGAAATGGGTCTTGGGTCGGCTCGTGATGTGCCCCTCGCGAAGGCTAGGGAAGCCGCAGCCGCTGCCCGCGCGAATCTGGCTGCCGGTCTGAGCCCGAAGGACGTGCGTACCGTGGCGCCGGTCGCCGTACCGACATTCGGCGAAATGGCAGAGCAAGTCATCGATGCCATGCGGTCAACCTGGAAAAACAGCAAGCATGAGGCCCAGTGGGATATGACCCTACTCGGTCGCGTCCGCGACGGCGCCGGCTGGAAACCGGCAGAGAACGATTACTGTCGAATGCTGCGCCCTCGACTGGTCAGCGCGATTACAGCCGACGACGTGCGGTCGGTGCTCGAGCCAATCTGGAATACCAAACGCGAAACGGCCTCCCGCCTCCGCGGTCGCATCGAGCGCGTCATGGCGGCAGCCAAGGTCAAGAAGCACTATGCCGGCGAGAACCCGGCAGCATGGCGGGACAATCTGAAAGAGCTGCTACCAACGCAGCGCGTCACGCCGAAGGGGCACCACGCCGCGATGTCCTATGCGGCCCTGCCTGCGTTCATGGTGCGGTTGCGCGAGCGAAAGGCACTGGCCGCCCTCGCCCTGCGCTTTACGATCCTAACCGCCGCTCGTACCGACGAAACCCTTGGCGCCCGCTGGTCCGAGTTCGAGCTGAACAAAGTGCCGGTTGTCACCCGCGACTCGAAAGGTCGCGAGTCGAAGGTCATGGGTCCGTGCTGGACAGTCCCGGCGGAACGCATGAAGGCGAAGCGAATTCACCAGGTGCCGCTGTCTCCGGCCGTGGTGGCGCTATTGCGTCCTTTGCATGAGGCCGCCAAACACCATCACACGGGCAAATTCGTGTTCCCCGGCTTTAAGCGGGGAAAGCCCCTCTCAAATACGGCGATGGAGAATGTCCTGAAGCGAATGGCCGTCGTCGATGCGACGGTGCATGGCATGCGATCCAGTTTCCGCGACTGGGTAGCGGAGGAAACTCATTTTTCCAACAATGCGGCTGAGATGGCGTTAGCGCACAAAATTTCCGACGAGGTGGAGGCCGCCTATCGCCGCGGCACCATGTTCGAAAAGCGCCGTGAGCTGATGACGGCATGGGCAAAATACTGCGGAGACTAAATTCCTTGTTTACTCTCCGCATCATTGCGCATATTGTACGTCGCAGTCCTTTCCATGTCCATCGGTGATCCTCAGATGTCCGATAAGCAAGCCTACACCATTCCTGAGTTCTGCTCGGCACATTCGATTTGCCGCAATAGCTACTACAAACTCCGAGAGATCGGTAAGGCGCCGCGCGTGATGCGCCTTGGATCGAAGGTGCTCATTTCCAAGGAGGAAGCAACGGCGTGGCGCGAACGGATGACCGAAGCCCATCCGGCTTGATCCCGCATTTTTCGGGATTGTTGACTCTCCGCAATATTGCTGATACTCTGTGTCTAGATTGAGCTAAACCACCCCACACCCCGGCGAGAATCGCAACGGCACCGCGGAGACGCGTGGGCCGAAGGAGAAGTCACGACCTAATTCAGCCGACCGCGGAAGTAACGGCGGCCTGATCGACGAGCGGCATTTGACTTTCTCAGGGTTGGCCGCTCGTCACCTTTCATTGCAACCAGAAGCGAGAAAGATACATGGCCGACCTCGACATCGAACTGAACGGCAAGACCGCCACGTTGAAATGGAAACTGCCCGTCGCGCTGAAGATCGGCGAAGCCTTCGGCGGCATGATCCCTGCGCACCGCGCCGTGAACGAGTTCGATCTGGCGGGCTATACGAAGATCGTGGCAATCGCCACCGAGCGCGTGCTGCCCGACACTTTCGATGAACTCCAAGCCGAAGTGTTCGCGACCGGCATGGAATCGCTGCACGATCCGCTGCTGAAGTTTCTGAATCGGCTTGTGTCTGGTGGCAAGGATCCGGCGCCGATCGACGAAGCGGCTTAAGGAGTAACCGATTTGGCGGATATCGCGACTCTCGGGCTTGCCATTGACTCTCGACAGGTTGTCCAAGGGGCAGGCGCGCTCGACAAGTTCTCGGTGTCCGCCGGCTCGGCGCAGAAGGCAGTTACCGCGCTCGAAAAGGTCACGACCGACGCGGGCAAATCGACCAGCGCGCTCAGCAACGCCGCCAAGCCCGCGAATGACGCGCTGGCGAACGTCACGAAGAACGCCGGCCTCTCGCGCAATGGCTTGCTGAATCTCTCACGCCAGCTTCAGGACGTGGCCGTCTCGGTCCAGGGCGGGATGCCGATCTTCACCGTTTTGGCGCAGCAAGGTTCCCAGATCTACGACGTGTTCGCTTCCGAGAAGACCGCCACGGTCGGCGGTGCGCTGAAGCAGATCACGTCCGGCATTCTCGGCGCGATTACGCCGCTGCGCGCATTTGGTGTGGTTGGTCTCGCCACCGGCGCCATTGGTGCCGCGTTCTATACCAACTGGCACAAGGTAACGCTCGCACTCGACGACACCGCGCGCTCCGTCGGCGCGATGACCGGCGAGCTATCGAAACTGCAGGCCGCAGCATCGTTCAAGGGTATCGCGAGCGACGACTTCACCAAGGGGATGCAGAGCTTTGGCCGCAGCGTCTATGACGCCAAGGCTGGCATGGGCGGTCTTGCCGAAGTCTTTCAGGTCAACAGTCGGCGCGCCGGTGACTTCAACTCGTCGCTGAACACGGCGGCGGACCTGATCAAGAATGCCCGCGACGATCAACAGCGTCTCGTGTTGTTGCAGCAGATGGGCCTACCGGCTACCATGCAGTGGGTGCGGTTGCTTTCCGGCGGGGCCGATGGCCTGAAGAAAGCGAAGGACGCCGCGGCCGAGTTTGCCGCGAATGATAACCTGGTCGCGAGCGCTCGCCGTTTCGATGAGGCGTGGAATCGCACCTGGACGAACTTTGGCCTGAACGCGCGATCCGCCTTCCAGAAGGCGATGGAATTCGGCGGAGGCTTTCTCGATCGCATGGAGCGCCTTGCGGCGCATGCCGGCAACGCCAGCATCTGGACGAGCCTGCTTCCCAAAGACCACGCCGAGACGGCTGCGAAATGGGGCGTTACACCGCTCACCTCGTTCGAGCAGCGGTTCAATGCGAGCGCTGCGAACCCGGCGTCGAGCAATACGACGCTGGCAGATGCGCTCCGCGCTCGCGCTGATAGTATCCGCAACGGCAACACTGTTGATCCTGCCGTTGCGCAGCGCGAAAACCAGATGCAGCAGCAGCGTCTTGGCTTGCTTAACCCGGTTGCGACGGTCGACGAACAGATTAAGGCCAACAAGTTGGCGATCACCGCGGCGCGTATGCAGCCCGGCAACAAGATCACCGATGCAGACGTAAAACGCATTCTAGACAATGCCAGAGCGAACGCGCTCGGCACCGCGCAGATTCGCGCACAGACCGATGCCTACAATGTGGAAAACGCCACGCTCGGCATGACCACGGGTAGCGCCCTCGCCTATGCGTCCGTGCAGCAGCGCATCAATGAAGAACGCCGCAAGGGCAATAACCTCACCACTGATCAGATTGCTGCTCTGCGCACCGAAGCAAACGCGCTTGGTGACGCTGCGCAGCGTGCCGAGAACATGCGTTTCGCATACGACGGCCTGCACAATTCCAGCCAGACATTCTTATCTAACCTGCGCAGTGGCGCTTCGGTGTGGGATAGTTTCAGGGCGGCAGGGTCTTCCGCACTGGATGCCATCTCGTCGAAGCTAATGAAAATGTCGACCGACCAGTTGTGGATTTCCGCGTTCGGCGGATCCGGCGGCGGATTGTTCGGCGGCTTGGGAAGCTTATTCGGCGGTGGCAATTCGTCCGACGGTGCACTTCCCCTCCCCGGTAACCCGTCTTTCATCGGGCCGACCTTCGCCAACGGCGGCTACACCGGGTCGGGCGGAAAATACGAGCCCGCCGGCATCGTTCATAAAGGCGAGTACGTCATCGACGCCGCAAGCACGCGCCGGATTGGCGTTTCGAACCTGAACCGCCTGCGAGGTTACGCAGACGGCGGTCTGGTGGACGACGTGTCACCGCTCATGGCTGCGCGTATTGCCTCGCCAGTTGCCGGATCCACGGCTGCGGCGGCCACGCCGCAGGATCTGAATGTGAAGGTTGAAATTTCGGTCGCGAATGACGGAAAGCTGCAGGCGTACGTCAAGGGCGTCAGCCAGCAGACGACCGCCGGCTACGTGCGGAGCAAGGATTTCGTCAATGACGTGGGCGCGGCGAGCCGCAAAGCAATTGGACAGCGCAAGTAATGCCGCTCGACTGCACCATTTACGGCATCAATCATGGCAAGCCATTCGTGATTAAGGCCGACGAGTCCTACAAGTTTCGAAACGACTCGGACCGAACATTATACGCCACGATGAAGACCGCGGACGGCGGCCGGGTTGCCGTCGAGATCGGCCCCACCCGCACGCTGGAAATCGCCGCGGGATCTGGCGTCATCGAAGTCGAATTGATCACGCTGCGAAGCGGCTATTAACGAAGGAAATAGCTAATGAATATCAAGCTTTACGAAGACAGCCTCGAAGGCATCCAACCGGAATTGCGCGATCTCTATGTGCAGAAAGGCGGAAAGTATCAATTACAGGTGGCGGACCTGGACCAGCATGTTGAGGCTATCTTGAAGCCGTTACGGGAGGAACTCGACGCGACGCGTGTGTCGGAGTGGAATGGCGTGGTGCGCAGCGGACTGAATCAGGCGTTAAAGCGTGCCAATGTCGTCGAGAACGGAGCGGATATTCTGATTGATCGGCTTGGCAAGAGGGTCTCGATGAGCACCATGGATGGCGAGCGTGTCATGGTAGTTTTGGGGGCCGATGGCGAGACGCCTCAGCCCGCTGGTACAGGTCTGGATGAACTCGTCGCGGAGGCTAAGAAGCAGTTTCCTTCGATGTTCGGCTCGGGACGGGACAGCCCTCTGAATGTCGAAGGAACCACTGTCCGCTCGAAGGCAGACTTCAAATCGGAAAAGGATCGCGCGGCCTTTGTAACACAGCACGGAGTTGCCGCTTACGAGGCGCTCCCGAAGTCGATCAAGCCGACCGTGGTCAAAAACAAGGCCGACTTTGCGTCAGAAAAAGATCGCGCCCGCTGGGTCGATCGGCATGGACTGGCTGCATACAACAAGCTGCCGGGTTGAATACCAACATGCTGCTGCGCACCTGAGCATGCCGCAGCTGAAATGGCAGAACTGCTATTTTTCCGTGCTCGGCATGATCGGCACCATCCGTGTCGGCCATACTGGCGGTTCCGCCGCAATGGACGGCTCTAGCACGTCGCCATCGCCAGGCGCTGGGAGTCGCAGCGGCATGGTCGGCACGATATCGGCAATCACGGGCAAGTGGTCCGAAATCGCTTTCGCCTCTGGATCGGTAAAACTTTCGATGATGCGGATGTCGCGTCCATAGATGCGATCGAGCCGCATCAGCGGCCAGCGCGATGGGAACGTGCGATGCCGCGTGCGTGCCGGAAACTGTCGCGCCAGTGACTTGCGCACCGAATTGACCCAGAACCAGTCGTTGAAGTCACCGGCGATGACAGAAGGATGGGTCGGCTCTTGCGCCAGAGTCAGCAGCTTTTGCGTCTGCCGCCGCCGCTCGCCGACGCTGAGCCCGAGATGGGTGGCGATAACGCGATAGATGCCGCTTTTGGTGGCGATGTCAGCGACCACCGCGCGGCGCGGCTCGTGCTCGCCGAAGGAAATGTCATGGATCTCCGGCTGCGCGGCCCATGGCCAGCGGCTGATCAGCATCTGGCCATAATCGCCATCGGTGGTGACAATAGACTTGATGCCGACGCTGTGGCCGCCGAACGCTTCTTCGAGCACGAGGAACGGATTTAGGCCGCCGCCGCGCGAGTCGATCTCCTGCAACGCCACCACGTCCGGCGACCATTTCTGGATAAGACCGATGACGCCGGGCAGATCAAATTTTGGGTTAAGCGCGAAAGTGCCGTGCACGTTCCACGTCATGATGCGGACGGGCGGCGCGATCACCTGTGGCGGCTCCACCACGTCACCACAAACTGCGCGCCTATCGAGAACGCGACCCAGACCACGATGCCGAGCAACAGCAGCGCCACGTCGCCCCAAGATGGCTGACGAAGGAGATCGGCGATCTGGGCACCGAACACCGACATGGCGATCAGTCCCGGTGCCATACCAATCACGGTGCCCATGATGAAATCGCGAAACCGTACGCCGCTCGCCCCCGCCGCCATGTTCACCAGCGAGAACGGCGCCAGCGGCAGCATGCGGATCAGCACTATGGCAATGACACCGTTGCCGACGATCCGGCTCTGGACCCGCCGCAGCCGCGGCCCCAGCATCAGCTGCACCGGCTCGATGCCAACCATGCGGCCCACGAGATAGAGCAGCGATGCGCTGGCAAGTGTCCCGACCAGAGCCGAACCGAGCCCAATCCACGGGCCGAGCGCGGCGGCGGTGACGGCGATCATCACGGTCACGGGAAACAGCACCACACCGCCAATGACAAATCCGGCCACGATCGCGAGCGGCGCCCAGGGTGTGCCTTCGATCGAGCGCAGCATCCCGAGCAGCGTGTCGGCATCGGTGAATTCATAAAGCGGCGTGAACCGCCAAAGCACCGCCACCAGTCCGATGCTGCCGACTAGCGCGAGCAGCTTGATCGAAGTCGGCACCGCCGCCCGCGCGGCGCGCTCAAGCCCGAGGGGACGCAACGGATCGGCGACCGGCGTGACGAAATCCACAATCTCCTTCGAATCGGGAATGCCATCTTCCACGGGATGCAGGCTGTGCCCATCCCGACGCAGCGTGGTTGCCGTATCTATCAACGAACCGCTTTGCCTAAGTTCATCCGCAACCATTTGCGCTGACACTCCGCAAAAGTGGCCGAGATGCCGGTTGCGGATTGCCGCGATCTTTGCGCGCTCATGCTCATCGCTTGCTTCGATCACAAGATCGCATTCCGAATCTGCGCCCATAGATCGGTTGTTAAGATTGGCCGAGCCGACGCGCAGGATGCGATCGTCGACGATCATCACCTTGGCATGAACCATCACAGCTTCGACATTCGCGCCATCAGCGACCCGCGGATGCAGCAACCGCACGCGGTCCGAGACACCGGCATCGTCGAACACTTTCATGAATTCGAGGCGGCCATTGCGCATGGTCCGCGCCTCAATCCATGACGCATGCGTTTTCGGCGCGACAAGCAGCACTTCGAGATCAGGCTTCTGCTTCAGCTGTTCCACCAGCTTTCGCGCAATATGCTCGGCACTGAGAAACTGGTTCTCGATATAGATCATCCGTTCCGCAGCCGCGATGGAGGCCATGAAGAGCCTGTCGACTTCATCGATCGCAGGCCGCCCCTTCGCATAGGGTTCAGTGCGGGCGATGCCGATTTTGACATGCTCGAAATCTGCGGCAAATCCTTCCGGCCAGATGTGGCGCTGCTCGCCCAACTCAGGCGCTCCGCCACAATTCGCACAGGCCCAGCGCTGGCGAACCAGTTGCGCAAGGCAGCGTGCAGCCTCGCCATCCACCATCATCTGCACGTCATGGAATGGCGGATACGGCTCGCCCGCGGTATCGACACGCCTCGGATCATTCGCGCGATGCGCGTCGCTGTCCCAGCGTCGGATGGTGAGATCGAGACCGCCGGAAAAGGCGATGCCGTCATCGACAACGACAATCTTCTGATGCTGCGCCGATCCAGTCGGCAGGCAGTCGTCATAGCAAAAGATAAGTCGGTCGTTGTCAGGTTGACTGAATTTAGCGGATGGAAACCATTCACGCTCGCCGGCATAGAGCACAGGCGAATTCCAGATCAGCAGATGTATGCGCAGTTCAAGCTTCTCGGCAAGCAGAGCATGAAGGAACGGGCCGAATTCGCGGGGATAGCCGTCATCGGCCATGCCATCCGAGCCGGCCAGAGGTGTGCGGCTGTGCACGTCCCAGCCCACAATGAAGATCGAGCGCTGGGCCTCGACCAGGCAGCGACGCAGCGCGAGGAAGTAGTTCGCGGCATCGTTGAGCAAGGTGGCGCGGCGGCACGCAACATAGCGCCAGACCGTCTCACCTTCCGCGATGATGCTGTTCGCAGCCGGACGCGCTTTTTCGAGGATGGCGTGGGACTGCACAATGAACGACCATGCGTCATGGGATACCCCATGAGAACACCGGTCAATGCGAGAGGTTCCAAACGGAACCTCGAAGTCGGACTGGACGGGGTGTGCGCTGCGCTAACCCGGTATCGAAACCACGCGGGACACTACACCGATGAAATCGGCGATAGCAGGCGCGCGCCAAAGCTAGCGACAAAGTCATATTCCGGCGATTAGCCCCCATGACGGATATGGCTTTTTGCTGTGCTACAGTAGCCCCGGAGGCATGATGGACATCTACCTCTGCACCCTATCGATTCATACTGCGCCACGACTCCAGTATTTCAGCGGTGCAGGTCAACTCTACCTGGACGTCGAAACGTTTGCGATAGAGATTCAGGAGGGCATCGTGAGACTCGTCGGCCGAACTGCACAGGGCATCACTGGCAACGATAACCCTGAATCCTTGATCGACCGCGCCAAGAATAGTCGCGACCACGCAAACGTCGGTTTCGGCGCCGGTGATGATCAACGTGGTAACGCGTTTCGAAAGCAGGAATTTCAAGATTTCGGGAGCGGAAAACGCCGAGTAGGCTGGTTTATCTATGATCGTGGCGGGCGGGGCATACCTTTGGAGCGCGGGCATCAGCTCCAGCATGGACGCATCGATCTCATTCAAGGTGACATTCGACCATTTCTCGAAATAGGGCCGCCACATGCCGCGCGCGTGTGCGGGCGTCGGTGGTGGCATGAACCGGGTGAACACGGTGCGTGCCGGAGCGTGCTCCACTAGTGACACGATCAGGGGCAGGACGCGCTCGAGCCAAGGTGTGGCCCAAGGACCTCCCGGGGCGAAGAGCCTCTGCATATCGAGGCAAAGATGTACCGACGAATCGGGATTGATGGGCCTGGCGAGGTCACCCATGGACGGCCCTCCGTCCAGGATGGAGATGCTTCACCCTTTTGTATATCCACCACATCGTCAGAGAGCCAATCGACCAGACGGCAAGAGCGAGCGGCAGACTAAGCCAGCTTAGACGCGGGGCGGCAAAAAACACAGTGGCTGCAAAACCGATCAGCGCGACGCTGCCGACCGCTGCGCCGGCCGCATCGAGTGCAGCTGCATCTTCGCCACGCTTCCGGCCCTCCATCCCCCTCTCCTTCTTGTGGCGCCGTTCGTGGCTCTCCACCATCGTCGCACTTGCGCAAAGCATCGCAGGAAGCGCGAGAAACAGGCCGCCGACCTCCGGTCCCCAGATCCTAGCGATCATCCCGGTGATGACTGTTGCCGCACCGCCCAACACGAACCTGACAACATACTCGTACCAACGACCATCTTTGAGAGAGCTGAGGGCGAATTTGACCATCATGTCAGCATGACCTTGTACAGACCGAACGCAACCATCAACCAAGCGCCAAACGCGAATAAGCTCGCGCCAAGTGCGGACGTCCGAAGACGCTTGAGGGCATGGCACGTGACGATGCCAAAGACACCAAGGGCAGCAGCGCCGATGATCATCGACCGCGCGTCGATGGCTGTGTAGTCCGGGCCGTGACTTGAGAGTCCGAGTGCCAGCGAGACCAGCGCGACCGACGGTGCGGCGCCGAAGAGACCAGCGAAGGATTTCGGGCGCAGTATATCTCCGAGCAGCGCGAAACCCGAGACCGCCAGTCCTCCTACCAGGAAGCGGATCACACATTCGCTCATTCTCTCTTCCTCCTGCCGTAACCCGTCAACCGCCGGAGCGCGCGCTCGATGATGAAGCCGCTGGCGAAGCCCACGATGACGTCGCTTGTCCAGTGCGCCAGCGTGAAGATTCGGGTTAGCGAGATTCCAATCGTCGCGGTCCAGGTTGCCGCCTTCAACGGCCGTGGAAAATCGCCGGCTGCTGACGCAAGCGCTCCCATGTGCATGGCATGACCGGAGGGGAAAGCGTCGTTCGCGCGTCCTTGTATGGGGACACCGTGCAGATGGCCGATGACGGTCAGGCGGTCCGGCCTACGTTGATTGAAGGCGTGCTTGGCGAGATGAGGCACCACGCCAGTGACGACGGCCGTGGCAAGAAGCTGGTTAGCCGCAGTGCGGAGCGGGTCCGACGAACCGCGGCTGATCAGCCAGAGTCCAAACGCCACCCCGATCAAAAGATGTTCGTCGCCTGCCCAAGTCAGGCCTTGGGCAATGCCTTCATCGACGGGGTCGGTATGATCGGCGATCGCCTTGGCAATATCTCGGTCGAAAAGCGCGGGCCGTACGCGAATTGGAAACATTTCGAACCACCGCAACGTTCTCGGGGCAGATCAAACGGCGAAATGATCGCGCTGTTCCTCAGGGTCGACGGAGCGGAGGCGGAGACACTTTGATGGCAAGCGCGGCTTGCTTCAACGAAAAAACGCTGAATACTCTGCGCGTTGGTGGAATAGCCGTGCGGACCTCTCCAAGCACAGGCCCGATACTTAGGGCGCGGATGGCTGGAACACTTCAAAGATGAACGTGTTGAACGGTCCCATTCCACCACTGAGGACTCAGGACAATGACCGACAAAAATCTCAACGACCTCTTTCTCGACACCCTGAAAGACATCTACTACGCCGAGAAGCAGATCTACAAAGCTCTGCCCAAGATGGCAAAGGCCGCGAATTCGGAAGATCTCCGCGCTGCTTTTGAGAAGCATCAATCCGAGACCGAGGGCCAGATCGAACGCCTCGAGCAAATCTTCGAAAGCCTCGGCAAGGCGGCGCGCGGCAAAAAGTGCGATGCGATCGAAGGAATCCTGGACGAAGGCAAGGAGATCATGGACGAGTATAAAGGCGCGCCCGCGCTTGATGCGGGCCTCCTGGCAGCTGCGCAGGCTGTCGAGCACTACGAAATTTCGCGGTACGGCACTTTGAAGACCTGGGCGACCACCCTTGGCCATACAGACGTAGTCAAGTTGCTCGACGAAACGCTATCGGAAGAGAAGAAGACGGACAGCGATCTTTCAAAGCTCGCTGGGTCCGTTGTAAACGCAGAAGCAGCGTAGCGTTCTTGCTGAGGAGGCTGCCCGCGATCGACTGAATTGGTGGATCGTGGGCTGGCTACGTGCTCCCGAATAATGATCGCGGACTGTGCAGCACTACGCGACCGCTCCGATTTGCCTTGGGAACTAGCCTACCTCAAGGGCGTTTATGCGACACACCGCCGCATGCAGCGCGCTGTTCGGAGTTGCCATGTCCGGAAGTTTGGATGATACCGGCGCTTTCACCAAAGCCTTCAACAAGGTCGCAAACTGGACGTCCAACGCGGCGGGACGAGCAAGCACCTTTATCCTCGCAGGCGGAGTCGTCGTGGTGTGGGCAGTGTCCGGCCCCCTCTTTCAGTTTTCCGATACATGGCAGTTGGTGATCAACACAGGCACCACCATCGTCACCTTTTTGATGGTGTTCTTGATTCAGAACTCCCAGAACCGCGATAGCGCGGCCATACAAGTCAAACTGGACGAGCTGATCCGCAGCAGTGCAGCGCGAAATTCTTTCGTCGGCATTGAGCATCTCACCGACGAAGAGCTCGAAGATATCCGAGGAAAATGTGAGCGACGCGCCGCAGCGGAAAAAGCCGGCGATGAAAGCGTAGAAAAAGCCGGCGCGCGGGCGCTGCGAGCCGCCGACCGAGCGACCGCCTAGTTAGCCAATCTGCTGAGACGGGGCTTCCTACTACAGCTGACGCGCAACATGACGTCTGTCTACGGAAAAACGGCTCGCGAAGGGCTTTTGCGCGCACCGACGAACCGTACCCCCCCGCGAATGAACGAAGTTTGCGCGGTCGACTAGCCGCTGGCACTATAGTCGGTCGAAAAACTGCCACACTTGTGGAACCTGTCGCGCTTCGTCGCATTTCATGAAGGTCGTACGACAGCAAAGACGCTTCGTGCGTCTTCCGAAATGTCGTCGATTGCGCCCTCGTATCAACGAGCGTGGTTCGTCATGCCTTACATGCGTACTCCGCCCTGCCCCGTATGCCAATCACCTACCTATTGGGTGAGGTCAAGTTTGGCTAAACCCGGCTTTGTTACACACGCATACGAGTGTCAAAAGTGCTCGTTCATCCACGTCATCGTTGAGTCAGATCCCATCAATATGACGGAGGGGTGGCTGCGCGGTGAACTGAAACCGCCGGCGGCGTAACCATGCCGCGACGCCCTCTGGTCAAGAAGTGGACCGAACAGGACTTTGCGCGCCTTGTTGCCTTGGCCGAGGCCGGGTCAACACTTATGCATGCTGCCGCAGCGTTGGGGCGACCTGCTTCATCTGTTCAGAAGAAGGCCAAGGAGCTCGGCAAAAAGTTTCCCGGCCCTCGCGAAGTTCGGGCGGACCTTCGTGCTGCTAATGCAAAGAATGCAGATAGCACTCGACGCTTTTGAGCGATGAGAAAGCCGCCCCATAGGGCGGCTTTTGCGTCTTGCTCAGCGCGTTATGAGCGATTATCGGCCTCCTCCCGCCCCGCCGGCACCGCCAGTTCCGGACGAGCCAGCGGCCCCGACCCCGCCACCGACCGCCGCAGGTGAGCCGGCACCTGCGGACCCACCGCCGATTGCACCGGCGTTAGCGGCGCCTCCAGGTCCGTTGCTCGATGGCGTCCCGGTCGCAGTGCCACTGGTCGAGGTCGAACTATTACCCTGAGCGGCAGAGTTCGTCGGCGAGGTTGGCGTCGTCGGAGACATGCTTTGCTGGGCGAACGCCCCGCTGGATATGACCAACACGCCGGCGATCAAAATTGCTCTCTTCATGTCCGCCCTTTCCTACTTTTCGCCGCCCCCAGCCGAGCTGGCCGAGCCCTTGGCATTGCTGGACGGGCTATTTTTCCCGCTCATCGAGTTGGCGTTGTTCGTGCCGCCGGCTTTGTTGCTGCTCATCATCTTGGAAGCGGATTTACGAGGCTTGGCGTCGGCAACGCTGACTGTCAGACCTGCTGCGATCGTGGCCACGGCAAGAACGGAGAGAAACTTCTTCATATTGGCCTCCCTTTGTTTGTCGCCGTTGAACAATGTGTCGCCGGCAAAGTTCCGGCGGCCTCAGAGAACGGCCTCGATAAGTCCCAGCGATTTGGCTTCCTGAGCCTCCAGATACCAATTGCTTGGAGCTCGCGAGATCACCTCGTCGAGCGAAGCCTGCGATCCGCGTACGAGATTTTCGAATCCCTCGTTCTGAATGGCGATCGAGCACTCGATCTCGTTTAGAGTAGCCCTCACGCTGGCTAAGCACATTGTCAGAGGGCCATCGATGTTGAGCGTCTTGGACAGCTTGCGCTCGTGGATCATGAGGCGGCTGCCGCGCGTCACATACCGGTTCTCACGAGCGAAAAAGCTCATGAATGTCACGCCCGCTGAGTAAATCGCCGCCTTGCCGAGAAATACAAACCGGCGGCCCGGCGCTATCTCCGAATGGAAGCGAATATCTTCGCCCATCATGCGCGCCACTTCCGGATCGCCGCCAAGCGTTGAGATCTCGACCACGACCAAGTCCCGGTCCTTGGCAGCATCGAGCTGACTCCGAAACGCGTTGTACATCTCATGATCGACCACGCCTGAGAGTAAGATTGCCGGTGAGCCGAAGTCCGCCGGCTGGAGGGGTGAAATCGACATGTTCAATATCGCTACTCTAGGGGCTGATCGTCTTCAGTCGGCGGGTCGGACTTTGGCGTACAGATGTCTCCGTCGTCATTGAGCTTCGCAGCCTTCTCCGCGTCAGGCTGCGGCTCTGGCTTCAGATCATCGATGATCAGAGAGTGCGTCCTTCGAAGGATCACCTTTCAACCTCCCATTGTTATCTGAGAGGCCAAACGCTCCAGGTCTGCGGCCGTTCCGGCTATGCAAACTCAAGCGGCGGATCTCCGAACCCGCCGAGGATTTGCGGCTCGTCGAAATCGCCGATGTCGTCGCCGCCGCTGTGGCCGCAGAACGCCCAGGCCCGACCATTATATTGATTATGCGGCGCAGCATGGTCATGTCGCACACATGAAGCAATAAAATCTGACTTGTTCCAACCGTCTTGCAAAATATAGGGCTGGACTTTCTCGATGATGGGCCGTCGTATGTGAGCATCACCGCACGGCTCGTGGCTTCTATCGGTGATGAGAACGCCAATTGCGCTCCCGTCCTTCCTCCCCTGAAAAGGAGCAGCGCATGCTAAAGCGTCGCCTTCTCTCAGATCGAGATGTTCGTGAAATCACCGCCCTCCGTATCAGGCAGATCCGGGCGGACGCTGAGCGCATGCCGCCGCCGGGCGTTGAGAAGGAACGCCTACTGAAACAAGCGCGCGAATTGGAGGTGACCGCGGTCATCGACAATTGGGCCAGCTCAAGCGGCCTGCAGCGCCCGATTTAAAGGAATGCCCATGGCAAAGCATGTCACCAGCCGAAGCTGGACGGACGCCGACATCGCTCGTCTTCGACAATTGTCAAACGAAGGTGCGTCAGTAAACCGAGCCGCAGCCGCTTTAAATCGTAAAACGACGGCCGTTCAGAAAGTTGCTCGAAAACACGGTGTTCAGCTCGTCGGAACGCGTAAGGCCAGAGCGACAATGCGGGAGATCGGCGCGTATGGCTGACAAGCAAAAGCCGCCTATTGCCTTGAATTTTGAGACTGGAGAAGAGGCAATAGCATACGCGCGATCGATCGCTGCCCAACTATCATTCGATCCCGCCTATTCTGGCGAGGCACATTTGTTTGTTCGAAACGAACATGATGAGACGGTCGCGATCATTCCGATATCGCGACCGCCAGGCTGACGCTCGTTTGAGAGCAAGCACCGGCGTCCATGCAACTTCAAGGTCTCAGAGTCGAAGACGCGTTGAAGCTGTCGCTCGAGGCGGAGCGCAAGATGGCTGACAGGACTGATGCTGCCATTCAAAATGCCCCGGCGCCGCAACAGGATCGACGCCGGGACGAGTCTTGCTCGGCTCACAAGCTACCGAGTCAGAGGAGCCTTCTCATGAAGGCTTATCGACGACGCGACATCTTGCGCCTCGTTCCCGCTTAACCGCGTTTGTTTGTATGGAACGTGTCACCCAAACGCCGATTGCACGTGGGTTAGAAACGAAGGCAAAGGCAACCATTATGAAGAAGCTTTTGATTGCGAGCGCAACGCTTGCGTTCCTCGTACAACCGGCACTGGCTCAAACTACAACGACAGCTCCTCGCTCTGCGGCACCTACGTCCGCGGATCGCACCCCTGGTACGGTCGGGTCCGAGCGAGGCAATAATGCCAATTCGGTCAATGGATCGAACTCGGCGGCAGGCACCTATAGCGGCGCCAATGCGGCGAGCAGCACCGATGCTGGTCGCACATCCGGCGGCGGCGGAGCGGGCGGAGGTGCTGGTGGGGGAGCCGGAGGAGGTGCAGGCGGAGGCAATTAAAGTATAGGGCCTCGGTGCGTCGCGCCGGGGCTCTACTTTTTTGCGGAGGCGACCATGAAATTTCGAAAGCCCAACGACGAGGGTAACGAGCCCTCTCCGCTCATCCTAATAGCAGTGGCGATCGTTCCGTTGCTTGCAGTCGCGGGCTGGCTCCTGGGTATCCTCAGATAGCCTACAGGCTGCGTCCGCCGGCTTATGAGGCTCCCACGCGCCATGGATAGTTGGATTTCGTTCCAGGCAGGACCGCGCTTTAATATTTTGGGACGATGCAAACTATTCCGCGATCGCCCCGTTGCGCAGACAGGGGCAACCAAAGGAGAGTATTATGGCAGACAATGAACGTGGTGGTTCCGGCAACTTCGCAAACGACCCACAACGTGCTTCTGAGGCCGGCAAGAAGGGTGGAGAGCACAGCCACGGTGGCCAGCAGTCGCAGAGCGGCGGCAAGCAGGGCCAACAAGGCGGCAACAACTTTGCGCAGAATCCAGAGCGAGCGAGCGAAGCGGGTCGCAAAGGCGGCCAGCGCTAAATACGAATGGAGAGCCCGGCAACGCCGGGCTTTTTACGTTGAGTCCGCAATGACGAACGATGGCGCCGTCCTCCGACTAGCTACCCCCCGGCGGCGCAGTGACTTCCCGCCGGGTTTCGTAGGCGAAGCTATGCAAGTCGAAGGTCCAAGGCCACTCATCTTAAGGTATAAGCGCCCCTGCCGCGCTCTTGAGGAAGAACAGCTCGGGCCCCGCCACGTAAAGGGCGGGCCCTCTACTGGGCCCGCGCCGCTGCGTGGCCAGCGCCGTCAAAAAATGTTGCCCCCCCCTCTTGACGACCGGGGCACGCGATCTAAATCGACATTCGCCTTTAAACGAAAGGAGTTAGGAGGCTACACATGTCAAACTCTGCCATGTCGATTGAACAGATCCATGCACATTCCTTGCTCGCCACCACCTTCGATCACCCGCGCCAGGTGATCGCAAGCCCCTTCCTCGACGACACCCAGAAGCGGTGCGTTTTAGCCGCTTGGGCATCAGACGCTTTTGCGGTTGAGGGCAAGCCGTGGCTACGTCAGATTCCCGGCTCAAGCCGTGAGATCAGGGTCGGTGACATCCTGTCGGCGCTCCGGATGCTAGACGGAGATGACCATCCCCCGGCCACATCTCAGCGTATGCCTCGTCCGTCGCCGGCGAAACGCACGCTTGCAATCGGTCAGACAGCTTTTGAGATGAAACGCCTGCGCACCGATATCCACGTATAACGCGCGCTTGGATGGAGCTTGTCTAAGACATGCTTCATCCTCTTCAAAAGCAGAAGCTTGGGGTTCGGGTCCCGCCCGGAAGGCCGACCAAGGCTGGAGAGCGGGACCATCCCCTCGCTGGCATGCGCAAACCAGCGCAGGGATCAAAAGCGCTGATAGCGGCTGGGTTCCTTGCGACTCGCTCCGGCGTTTTAGTACGGGACAGCAAGGCCCACGGGGAGAGGAAATGGCTGAAAGCGAGATTGACGTACTTGCAGATGTCTGTGCAATCAACGAAGCCACGCTAGCAAAACTGATTGGCTTGGTGATCGCCGAGATCATCAACCTCGATCCCAATGCCAAGGATCGCCTCAAGGCCAAGATGCTTGAGGTCGCAGTCCATCCCAATGAGGACCGCCGCGAGCTTACGTCACAGATCGTCAAGCAGGTGGCGCGCTCAGCGGGCATGCGCATGCCTGGCCTGTAGCAAGCGGGCTACCGGCGGCTTGGCTAGAAGAATTTGCCGAGCAGCCGCTCCAGCCATTCGAGCATATCGCGGTCATGGTGATGATGGTGGTGATGATGATGATGACGCCCCCACCCTGGGCCTTCGTCTCGATCGCCATCACGGCCCCCGGATTTGGCCACCGCTTCGGAATTAAGAGAGGTGGACAGTAGGATGGTGAGTGCCGGCGGTGTGACGGCTGCGAATTTCCCGCATGCAGCTAGGAATTTGCGCCGATCTTCGTCAAGCGGCTCAGTGCCCTCGAACCGGGGCTCGCTGCTGTCGGCCATGACAAGCTCCCATTTAACTAATTTTTTATTTAAACTAAATTTAATAACAATCGCGAAAATTAATCAACAGCGACTTGCACGTTTTTCTTGATAGGCGACGCGATGTGTGTCGGCATAGGGGTCAGGTCCCGCCCTGGGGTTTTATGCATGTAAGAGCGGGACCATTCCCCACGCTGAGGAGATAAACAGCGCCAGATTCAAAATTCCATCTTTGGAACCGTTCCTGAAGAACTCTGCTGATAGGCAAGGACGGTCGAGGTTCGGGCCCGCCCGGAAGGCGGACCAAGGCTGGAGAGCGGGACCTTCCCCTCGCTGGCATGTGCAAATCAGCGCAAGGACCAAAAGCCCTATAGCGGTTCGGTTCCGCTCTCGCGGGGCGGCGTGCCCTCTGCGCTGAAGGCGAGCGCTCGCGCGCTCTCCGACCCTTCTTAGCGGTAATTTTTTGCGGGTTAGCGGAACTTTGCCAACATGCGGTGGTTATGCGGCTCGAAATCCACGGATTGAAAAATGAGCTGGCTTCTGGTCCTTCCTAATGAAACTTTGGCTTCCGCATTAGCCGAAAGAGCCGACGAACATGATGCAATTCTCGCAGTGATGAATGATCGGCACGAGCGAGCCCAACTGAGCTTCAGACCACGCCCCCGATGTCCACGTCACGAGAATATCGAGGAGAGCTCGAGACAGGTAGCAGCACAGTGATCTGCAAGCGCTGCGAAGGACAAATGCTGCCCTACCGACGAGGACCGCACCCTTGGAAGAGTGACAGCGAGGTCGAGCGGCTTGAGTGCGAGGATTGCCGCGCACAACATGCCCGCACGGTGCCGAGAGCAAAATAGCGCGTGTCGCGGCGAGACGCCGGGATGCTGATCCAGAAGCTGCCGAAGCCCAAAGCCGATGAACCGGCCTGGCGGGCCGCCACCGAGGCTCTCATGCTGGCAGCCGAAGAGCGCGGTCCCTTGATGCGTGCCGAGATCGGGCCGAGAAAGGCGTTACACCCTACCGAGCGGGTCGTCGACCCGAGCGAAAAGACCCGCACTGGGGGCGCCGCAAACCGGCGCGCGACCGTTGAACCAGGACTTTGGCCCTTTCAGCTGGTGGCGCGTGCTCGTTGCCATCATAGCAACGGCAGTCGTGGATTTGGCCACCGTCCTGTCAGTGTCGATACTCGCAGGAATTATTCGATGACTCCTTGCCGCTTGGCAGAGCGCATGCGGAACCTGTCCCTCGTCGAGCTGGCGCCAAAATTCAACCGTCGCCGAATAGCCGCCTGCAGGCTAGCGCCGCATAAGCTCGCTGGCCTTTTCGCGCGCTTTGTCTCGAGGCGGCGTAAACGCTTCACGCCGATGCGGCGCCTACCGACGGCGGACTACGACTCGCGTTCAACTCTAAAACGGAGTGCCCCCGAAGTTCGTACTCGCTGAGCGCGCCGCAAGGGGCACAGTGAAAAGATCGAATTTCTGCCCCTGACGAGCCCTTTCGCATTCCGACGAAAACACGACGAGCACCGCACTTGGGGCAGATAACAAGGCTGTTCGTTGGCATGTCATCACCTCCGAATCTGGCGTCAGCATTATCTCTCAACCTGAAGTACACTTGCATCACCCAAATGCGTGAAGTCCGCTTGGCCTCGTCCAAGAAGCAGCGCCATCCCCAGCGAACTATTTCCGGTGTGAGTCTAACTGCACAACGCGCCTCGACGGAGGCCCGACCTGGTCGATGAAGTCAGCAGAATACCGACCAAGCCACACTTCAGCATCACGGGAAGTATCAAACACTCCGACTAGCTGCTCGACATGGCCTTTGGGCCACGCAGCAACGATCACGAACCCTTTGTCAGGATGTGGACGCACAGTGAAAGTTGGAATGCATGGCATGACTGACACCTCCTAGCGCGGTGTCATACCACCGAACGCCGACTTGTGTCGTCCGATGACCAGAGTATCGAGCCCTTTTGGAACCAATCGGCCCACCCCTGCTTTGAATCCGCCGTTAGTTGCGGAGTTGCGTATGCGTTGGTCCCCCTCCCTCGTGCCGGGCTGCGTCCATGACACCGTATATCTGATTGTCGATTGCGGAGCCTCGGGCTGCGTCTGGCGCGAAGCCGACATCAACGGCACCGATCTCGAAACGGTGATCAAGGACCTTTCAGCGGGTGGGTATACCGACCCGCTGTGCGTCGTCGCCTTCAACACATCGGAAAACTGGTCCCGGGACGTTACGGCCGTTATCGCCCGCGAAATTCAAGAACGATGCGACCTGGCGTACGAAAACGTTCCCGTCTGGCTTGAGGACTTTGTCCATCGGCACGTGAGCCCAGAGGTGCAGGTGCCATTGGAACTGCCGCGATCAGCGCAGCCCTACCTCCCCGTTCACGTTAATTAGGTACGAGAGCTTTTCCGAGATCCTTTTCATGCATAGGGGCCTCGGAAGGTTTGACCTGACCGCTTCGAGTCCTTTGCGAGCTGCGCGTTCATTCCAATAAAAGTGACGACGATCATAAGGGCCCAATGACTCCGGCGAATTTGCCAGCGGCTCGAGGCGGGGCATCGGGTGAGGATTTGGCATGGGCCTATTTTCCACTGCTAAATTTAAGCTGCGTCACTCAAGCACCGTTTGATCCGGCTATTTCTTCTCGCGACGCACGCCTTTGTACTTCTTCGCGACGATTTTTTTGTTCGCAGTCTTTTTCTTCGCCGCAGCTGCCTTTTTCCGCACCGCCGATTTCTTGGTTGTCTTTTTGACCTTCTTGATCGCCATGAACTCCCCGGAATTCGTGTCGCGCTTCGTCCAGGTCGTTTTGCCCCCCATGGTAGTCTTAGTCTGAGTCCGCTTCCTGACAGCACCCTTGCGGGCATCGTCGCCCGTCGGCTTGTTCGTCGCCATCATCGTCCTCCTTGGCACCGCGATACCGTGCAAAACACGCACGCCTCAAACACGTTCCAAAACGCTGCGATGGCTTCGATACGCAAGCGAGAACTCACTCTTGCGGGCGGTTTCCCTTCGATGGCGTTCTCGCCCGCGCAAGGTCCTCTGCCTTCCGGACCATTGCATCGCGCTCGCCTCCGGGAGGCATCAACTCCGCGCGCGTCATCAGCTCGCGGGCCTTCTTTCGATTCGTCTCGCTCATCATCAGGTCCTCTGTGCCTCGAACTACGGCGAGAGCGGTTCTGATCCTACGAATCAGTTGAACATTATTTCCCATTCGACGTTGGTGCCCGAACGAAACTCGAGGAAGCCATGCCAAGGAATGCGAACAAGCTTTGGACCGATCAGGACGAGACACGACTGCGCGAAATGGCGGCCTCGGGCGCGTCGCTTGTTCGCGCGACCGCGGCACTCAGGCGTTCGTCTTCGAGCGTAAAGCGGAAAGCTCTGGATCTCGGCTTGGCATTCCGAGGCGTGAAGCAAGTCCGAGCCGACCTGCGGGCCGCGGGTGTCCTCGACGGTGCGTGAACTGCCGCGGAGATCATCTGGGCACGCGGACAGGTAAAAACGCTCGACTACGAGCTCTGGCCTTCGCTTTCGATGCCAAACACGGTCGCAAAAGCCCGCGCCAGATTTTCAACCGTGTACGGCTTCTGCACTATCTTCCGCGAACGGTGGTCCGAAGGCATTTGCGCCTGCTCGCCGTAACCGCTGGCAAAGAAGAACGGCACACCCAGTTGCGCCAAGCGATCCGCGACCGGGAAGCTGTTCGCGTCGCCAAGGTTGATGTCGAGCACCGCGACCGACGGCTTTTCCCTGTCGATGGCATCCAACGCCCCCTGCACCGTCGCGTAGGTCTGGACTTCTTTCGCGCCCAATCGTGCCGAGATATCCTCGACATCGAGCGCGATGATGAGGCTGTCTTCGACCAGGAGAACCGTCTTGTCGATCAGGATACCGGGCGGCGGAAGTTTCTGGTGAAGGCCTCGATTGTCGCGGAGACGGCTCAAGAGATTGAAGCTCGGTCCGGCATTGGCCTTGGCGTCCACCACATGCCGTGCGGGAATGACGAACTGAAAGCGCGCGCCTTCCGGCTCGTAGCGCGCCTGTGCCGTGCCGCCAAGGTCATAAGGTACCGACCGCTCGATGATGGTCGTCCCGAAGCCCTTGCGCGTCGGTGGCTTCACGACGGGGCCTTTGACATCTTCCCAGTTGAACACGAGGTCGCGGCTATTGTTGCGATGCCATTCGATCTGAACCTCGCCGCTCGGTTGGGAGAGGCTTCCATACTTGATGGAGTTGGTGACCAGCTCGTGCAGAACGAGGGCCATTGTCGAATAGGCCGCCGGGTTGAGCAGCAGCGCCGGCCCATGGGCCTTGATTGAGGACGGCCGACTGGCAAATGCCGCCGCCTCGGCCGCAATGAGGGCTTCGAGGGGGGCCGGTCCCCAATGGTCGTCGGTGATCTGATTGTGGGCGCGCGCCAGCGCGTGGATGCGACCGTCCACGACCCGGACGAACTCTTTCACGCCGGGCTCGTCCGGCTGGGATTGTCGGATCAGGCCGCGGATGACACCGAGAATGTTGCGGACGCGATGGTTGAGTTCGGCGATGAGCACTTCCTGGCGAGCATTGGCCTGATGCCGCTCGGCAGCCGCTTCGTCCGCAAGTCGGAGCACGACCTCAATCAGTGTTGCGCGCAACGTCTCCGCCACTCGTATCTGCGAGCTTGTGAACGGTTCGGATCGGCCCTGGACGAGCTCCTTCCATTCTTCGAAGCTCTCGCGAGGCGTCAGGCGCGGCCCGTTCGGGCCGTATTCGACGGGCTTGTGCGGATCTCCCGCCCAACGCACCGATTTGACGATCTCCGGGCGGAAAAGCACGACATAGTCGCGTGGCGATCGCGAGATCGGAATGGCCAGCAGTCCCGCAGCTTGCGAGGCGTACTCCCCTGCTCCTTCGACGATCGAGGCAATGTGGTCCGTTGCGAAAATCTTTCCGGCGGCCATGCCGTTCAGGGCGCGAATGATGCGGCGGAAAGCATCCGTCGGCGGCGTCGTTCCGGAAAAGGCATAATTGCCGTTGAGCCAGACGCCGACGCCGTCCGCCGGAATCGCATGAGTCAGGATGTCCGCGAGCCAATCGGGATCCTTCAGTAGTGTTTCGTCGGAGGCAACCGCGCTCAATAGTTGATCCGAGATATCGCGCGCCCGTGCCTCGTATTGCATCGCCGCCTGACGTTCACGGCTTTCCAATCGAAGCGAGAACATCTGGGTGAAGAGCTGCGCGACCGAGCGTTTCTGCAGAGGCGGACACATGGCCGCGTAGTGGTGGCAGGCAATGAGACCCCAAAGTTCTCCTTCCACGACGATCGAGATCGACAGCGATGCGCCGACCCCCATGTTCTTGAGATATTCGATGTGGATCGGCGAAACGGACCGAAGGACCGACATTGACAGGTCAAGGGGACGACCGTCTTCATCCCTTTCCGGGAGAACCGGCACGGGCCGTGCGTTTACATCGGAGATGACGCGCAAAAGATTGCGCTTGTAGAGCTCTCTAGCCTGCACGGGAATATCGCTGGCAGGATAACGCAAGCCTTTGAAGGTACCGATTCCGGTTCGCGTGGCTTCGCCAACGACCTCGCCCGACCCTCCGCGATCGAACTTGTAGATCATCACACGGTCGTAACCGAGATAAGCCCTGACCTGGCGCGCGGCCTCCCGATAGAACGCGGAAATGTCCGGCGCACTGTCCAGTCGGGAAACCATCGAGGTCACCATCGACGTCGTGTCCCCGGCAGGACCATCGGAAGGCTGTGCCTCAATGATGATCTGCCCGAACGACATGTGCAGCGAGATGTCGAACTCGGGAGCGCCCTTTGCAATCGGACAATGAAATAAGCGCTCAACCGCGTTCGGCCCTCGCAACGTCGTCATCCGGTTGCGCAGATCGTGAATCAACGAAGCGGGAAAGATTTCCGCCAAAGGAATGCCGATGAGATCGGTGTGCTTGTGGCCGATAAAGTCCGCGACGTTGGCGGAGGCTCTGGCAATGATCCAATCGTTCGACGCGGCAAGAAGAAAGCCGATCGGTTGGATGGCGCCAAGTAGGTGAATGGGTTCACGGTCGCAATTGGTGAGATCGACCTGGGAAACGATTGTGCTCAACATTCAATCCACAAGAAAGGGATGCGAATATACTGGTCCGAAGAAACGAGCAAATAACCTGAGGGTTCCCCCACGTGGAACACTGTGATTAAGTCCAAGGAGTTACGACTGATCCGTCTCTTGCGGCACGCTCAGTGGCCGATGGAACCAAATGGGGATGCATGAGTTAAGACGCAGTTTTCTACAAGAGGTCCTGTCAGGGATCCTGCGATCCTTGCCGACATCCGACTGAAATACATCGCAGGGATGTGTACCCTGCCCTTAGCGAATGGAATGAGCCCGTCAATGTCGGCGAATTCTCGTAACGCCGTATTGGCTGCTCTTGGGGACCGAATTCGTCAGATCGCGGACCCCGACGAACTGGCATATGCGGCCGCCGAAATCCTGGGGCGCGCGCTCGATGTCAGTCGTGCAGGCTACGGGACAATCGATCCCGCCGCGGAAACTATCACGATCAGTCGCGACTGGAATGCACCGGGGGTGAAGACTCTCGCGGGGGTCCTGCATTTCCGCGACTACGGCAGCTATATCGACGACCTCAAACGCGGAACAACCGTCGTCATTGCCGATGCGGAGCGCGATCCTCGTGTGGGTGACCAGGCAAAGGCGCTGGCGGCGATCTCCGCGCGAGCGTTTGTCAACATGCCCGTTATCGAGACGGGCGGCGTCGTCGCCCTCCTCTACCTCAACCATGCCGAACCTCGCGGCTGGTCCGATGCCGAACTGGACCTGATCCGGGAAGTGGCCGAACGCACGAGAACCGCGGTAGAGCGGCGGCGCGCAGAGCTTTCCGTCCGGGAAAACGAAATCCGCCTTGTCTTCCTCGACCGCCTCGGGCGCGCGACGGCGAACTGCGGGACCGCCGAAGAGGTTATGTCCGTCACGACATCGATGCTTGGACAGCATCTTGGCGTGTCCAATTGCGCCTACGCCGATATGGACGATGACGAGGATGGGTTCACCATTCGCGGCGACTGGGCATCACCTGGCGCGATGCACATTCTCGGCCGCTACAGGCTGGCCGATTTCGGCAAAAAGGCGGTCGCCGAGCTGGGCCAAGGCCGACCCTTGATCGTCAACGACAACCTTGTCGAGCTCGATCCCGAAGAGGCCCAGGCGTTTCAGCGCATCGGCATTGGCGCGACGATTTGCATGCCCTTCCGCAAGGAAGGTCGGCTTGCAGCCCTTATGGCGATCCACCATCGAAGCGCCCATAATTGGACCGACGTTGAGCTCGCGCTCCTCGCGGAGGTGACTGAACGATCCTGGGCACATATCGAGCGGGTGCGATCCGAAGGGGCGGCACGCGAAGCCGCCGAGCGCCTCACGCTGGCGAATAACGCGGCCGGGATCGGGACCTGGGATTACGACCCCGTATTCCGGATCCTTCGCTGGGACGAGCGATGCAAGGCCTTGTTCGGGCTGCCTGCCAATGCCGACGTGTCCTACGACGGCACTTTCCTTCCGGGAATCCATCCCGGCGACCGCGAGCGCGTCCATCGCGCGGTGACGGCCGCGTTGGATCCCGACAACCCGGTTTCGTACCGAACGGAGTATCGGACGATCGGGCTTGCGGACGGCGTCGAGCGTTGGCTCGCGGCGACAGGCGATGCGATTTTCGCCAATCACAATGCCGTCCGCTTCGTCGGCACGGTCATCGACATCACCGAACTCAAGAAATCAGAGCGCCATCTTAGAATCTTGAACGACACTGGTGCGGCCGTATCGAGGGAGCGCGACCTCGACATCATCGTGCAGACCGTCACGGATGCTGGCGTCGAACTGAGCGGCGCGGAATTCGGAGCGTTCTTCTACAATGTCCTGAACGCCGAGGGCGAAAGCTACATGCTTTACGCCCTCTCCGGCGTTCCGCGCTCGGCATTCGAAAACTTCCCGATGCCGCGCAACACGGCAGTCTTCTCGCCGACCTTCACGGGCACGGGCGTGGTCCGCTCGGACGACATCACTGCCGACGCGCGCTACGGCCACAACGAACCGCGTAAGGGTATGCCGGAAGGCCACCTTCCCGTTCGTTCATACCTCGCGGTGCCCGTCATCTCTCGGAGCGGTGACGTCCTTGGCGGGCTTTTCTTCGGCCACAAAGAAATCGGTCGCTTCCAGGTCGAACACGAAACCGCCCTGCTAGGGATCGCGGGGCATGCCGCCACGGCCATCGACAATGCAAGGCTCCTGTCCGAAGTCGAAAGAGAACTGGCCGAACGTAAGCGGGCAGAGGCCGCTCTGCAGGCGCTCAACGCAGAGCTTGAAGAACGCGTGGCGGCGGAAATTGAAGGGCGATCCAAGACTGAAGAGCAATTGCGGCAGGCCCAAAAGATGGAGGCCGTCGGCCAACTGACCGGTGGCATAGCTCACGACTTTAACAACATGCTCGCCGTCGTCATCGGCGGTCTGAACCTCGCGCGTCGCAAGCTGTCGAAGGGCGACATCGACATCGACCGCTTCATCGACGGGGCCCTCGATGGCGCAAACCGCGCCGCGACCCTGACGCAGCGCCTGTTAGCCTTTTCTCGCCAGCAACCATTGGCGCCCGAAGTTCTGGCCGTGAATCGCATGATCGCCGGGATGAGCGAGTTGCTCGATCGGTCGCTTGGCGAAACGGTAAAAGTAGAAACGGTTCTTGCTGCCGGTCTGTGGAACGTGAAGGTCGATCCTGCCCAGCTCGAGAGCGCGGTCTTGAACCTTGCCGTCAACGCGCGGGACGCGATGCCATCTGGTGGGAAGCTCACCATCGAGACGATGAATGCATCGGTGGATGCAAACTATGCTCGCCAGTATTCCATCCAGCCCGGACAGTTCGTTCTCATTGCCGTAACCGACACCGGCAGTGGCATGGACCGAGAGGTCGTCAGCAAAGCATTCGACCCATTTTACAGCACGAAAGAGGTCGGAAAAGGCACTGGCTTGGGTCTCAGCCAGGTCTACGGCTTCGTTCGACAGTCCGGTGGGCACGTCAAGATCTACTCGGAATTGGGCATTGGAACGACCGTCAAAATCTATCTGCCGCGCTTCCATGGAGAGGTCGCGGTGGACTCCGACGTCACTCCTCCTACATTGAATTCAGGCAGTGAGCGCGAGCTAGTCCTGGTTGTCGAGGATGAGGAACGCGTGCGGTCCGTATCGGTCGAGACACTCCGTGATCTCGGCTACTCGGTCATTTCAGCCGAGGACGGCCCCGCCGCCATACGGCTGATCGAGAACGGCGCCCGGCCCTCGCTTCTCTTCACCGATGTCGTGATGCCGGGAATGACGGGCGGCGAGCTTGCCAAGGTGGTCAGGCGGCTTCTTCCGAACATCAAAGTCCTGTTCACGACCGGCTATACCCGGAATGCGATCGTCCACAACGGCGTCCTCGATGCAGGAACTCATCTGATCTCGAAACCCTACGCAATCCAAGACCTCGCAGACAAGGTCCGCGCGATTCTGGACGAGCAGTGGGGTGAGCCTCCGAGCGGTTGATTGTCTCGGCGCCCACGGCTTCGGGGCAAGGAACGGCGAACGCTCTGCTGCATTTAAGATTGGAGTGAGGATGCGGTTGGAGAGCATGCGTTGGCGGATCGCTCAAATTTCAGCACACCATCAATCAAGTTGATGCTTGCCCTGCTCGCGCTGGCAGCCGCGATTGCCTACCTCGGACCGAACGAGCAAAAGGATACAGACGATTCGAGAATGGAGCTTGGTCACGGTCGCACCGTTAGTTCGCCTGCAGAAACTCCCGCACCACGTTGGAAAGACATCCTCCGGCGTACCTACGAGCAAATTAATGACGACCGGCTTCTGGCCGTTGCGGCCGGTGTGGTATTCTACGGACTACTTGCTCTATTTCCGGCCATCACAGCGCTAGTTTCGTCATACGCACTGTTCGCTGATCCAGCCACGATCAACGATCATCTCGCGGCGCTCTCCGGATTACTTCCCACCGGTGCATATTCAATTGTGGAGGAGCAGGTTCAGCGAGTATTGGCAAAGGGCAACGTCAAACTTGGATTTGCATTCGCCGCCAGCATTGGCCTTGCCGCTTGGAGCGCCAACGGCGGGGTGAAGGCGATTATCGATGCTTTGAACGTGGTGTACGACGAAAAGGAGCGGCGTGGCTTCATCAAGCTAAACGCCGTGTCTCTGGCGTTCACAGTGGGCGGAATTCTTGCTGTGCTATGCGCCATTGGGTTGGTTGTCGCCTTGCCTTTCGCACTGTCTGCGGTCGGCCTCGGCGAGATGTCCGAGACCATTCTGAACTATGGCCGTTGGCCGGTGTTGGCGTTCATGATCTTGCTTGGCCTCGCGACCCTATATCGATTTGGACCCAATCGGCGTTCTCCGAAGTGGAAATGGATTTCCGTAGGCAGCGTCTCCGCAACGCTCGCGTGGCTCGCAGGTTCGGTGACTCTATCCTATTATCTCGCACACTACGCCGGCTATGATGCGACCTACGGATCGCTCGGCGCCGCAATCGGACTGATGATGTGGATGTGGATGTCGACGATCGTGATCCTATTCGGCGCCGAGTTGAATTCGGAGATCGAGCATCAGATCCTCACCGACGGAAAGGATGTGCGCTCAATCGCTGAGAAGCCTACCAAGCGCCCGGACAACCGTTTACTAAAATCTAATCATTCTCTGTGACGATGTTCGCTGACATACGCTGCAATCGCTTTGACTGGCGAGTGCGGCGTTTTTGTATTTGTAATTCGATTGCAGGTCATGACGACTTCACCGCTGCCGCCGCCTCCTTCGCATCCGCCACGTGCGCCGCTGGATCCACCGTTGCTACACCAAAAGCCCCTGCCCCCACCGCAGGCGCTTCCCCAGACGGATCGAGACGCGTCCGGCCGCTTTGTGCCGGGAAACAAGGTCACACGACGCGGCCATCGTCATCGCGTCACTACGGCAATGGAAAATCTGATGGCCGGCCAATGGGAAGCGATCACTCAGACTGTGATCCAGGCGGCGCTACGCGGCGATATGGCGGCGGCTAAGTTGGTTGTGGAGCGCATTTCGCCACCACGGCGCGGGTCTGTGGTGACGCTGGATGACTTCCCGGCGATAGCCAGTGTCTCGGACATTCCTGCCGCCAGCGCCGCTTTGGTCTCCGCGGTGGCGAATGGGCAAATCTCAGCAGAGGAAGCCGCACCGATTTCTAAGATGCTGGCCGAATACGTGACTGCAGCGGAAGCTACGACCCAGGCCGCGCGCCTCGATGAAATCGAACGTCGACTGGCCGGTGGCGAGCGGACAATCGATCATGGCGAGTCATAGGGCACTTAGGGCGCGGCTGGACGCACTGGAGCGAAAGATTCCGCCCGAAGAACCGAGCTTCGCGATCATGCGATCGCTCGTGTCGCCGAACCCAAGCCCGGGCGGCCCACCGGTCTTCGAAGGCATCGCGGAACGTACGACAACGCAGATCCCCACAGCCGGCTATCCAGGAGTGGACGAAATCTGGGAGCCGCCGCTGATGGTGCAGGCGAACGAGCTGCCGCACCTGACAAATGCCGACGCGACGCGTTATTTCGAACTAATCGGCCAGACCCGCAATACGAAGCCGATGGACATCGCGGCTCGAGCTGTGCGAGGTTTTGTGCTGTGGCGCAATGCGCCCGGCGGCCCGGCAGTCGCGCGGTACGGACGGGATGGAATTGAGGTCGTTCAGCCACTGTGGCCAAAATACCAAACGGAAAGTCAACAACTCGCTGCAACGTCATCACCTCTTTCGTCCGCATCGGAGCGGTCGTAGTTGGAATGGATGGTAGACTGGACAGACAAAACTTGGCGCTCGCTTCAAGAACTCGCCGAGATAGCATTTCCGCCGGAGGCAGGCGTCACGGCGGGATCGTTGCAACGACGTGCGCGCAGGGGACTTCTTGTCGTTTATCGCCCTGGTAAGTTCTACATCTCAAATCTTGCCAATGTCTGGGACATGATTCAGGCCTGTCAGGTGAAGCCGACACCGAAGCCAAAGTTGGCGACCGTTGATTGGCGTGTACCACAGCAGCCTCCGCCGGATCCTTTCGGCAGGACCGAAGCCGAGGTATCTCGCGATAGATTGGAGGCTCGACTCGCAAGATGGAAAGCTGATCATGAGGAAGATAAGCGAAAGCGCGCGGAGGAACGTGCGGCCAAAATGGCTGAACGTAAACTCAGGACCAAAGAGCGTCGTCGCGCAAAGGCTCGCGAGGTCTATCGCGAGAAGAAAGCAAAACAAGCGGAGCAGAATGACCGTTGACCCCGCCTGATGCCCAATACGTCACGTAAGAAGTTCGGTGCTTGTCCAATGGTCGGCAGACTACGCCGCCAATGCGACCTCGTAGCCGTAACCGATCTTCACCATGTCGCGGCGCACATTCACCGGTGCGTCCAGGTAGTCGCGGATGGCACCATAAGTCCAGCCGAGATCCTGCAACGCAAATTGAAGTGCATCTTCGCAGCCATCCGCGTCGAACTCGTCGAACGCAGCGCGCTCGGCCATGGCATGATCAACGGTGTCGTCCAACGCTTCCGCGCTGAAAAAGATGCAGCCCGGCAGCGCCGGCGAGGTGATCTGGAACTTCGGGAGGGAGCGAGACTTGCGGGCCATGGTTTTGTCCGGTGTAGCGGTTGATTTGCCTATGCCGACGAATATAGGTGGCATTCATGTTATGTCAACAAAAATCGCAATCATATCTATTATTGTTGACATTACGTACTGGCTTCGATAGTTCGGAACTACAGTAAGTAACGGAGTAATCGACGATGCGCGTGACGGGAGATCAGATTCGGGCAGCCCGCGCCTATTTGAACTGGACAATTGCAGATCTCGCCAAGGCGGCTTCAGTCGGCGACTCGACGCTGCGGGCGATCGAAGCGGGCAAGGAGGTTGACGGCGGCTTGGATGCGACCAGGAGCTATCGAACCAAGGCACGAGAGGAAACGCTGGCCCGCATCGTCAAAACTCTTGAAGACGCAGGGGTCACCTTCTTGCGAGACGACGGTCGCGGCGCTGGCCTACGCGCCAAAACGTAATCCCCGATTTTGCGGCATTATTGACTCTCCGTAATTTTGCGGTTAATGTGCAAGCATGATGCAGTATTCGACCGGCGCATTTACGGACTGTCTGGCCACCCTGGGGACGCATGCCATTGCACCCAAGGCGTTCGAGCGCGTGACTAGGTGCATGCGCGCGGCTGGTGCGCTACCAGAGACGAAACGCGGGCGCGGCGCTACGCAATACGACAGCGCGAGCGCAATCAGCGCTACGTTGGGCTGCCTTCTAGGACCGTCCGACACAAAGGCGGCCGCGACCGTAACGGCAATCCGCAGTTTGGAGTTGACCGGCACGTATGTGAATCCGCTGTCGAACGAACCCGGCACCACGTTCGAGGATACGGCGCGCTCCGCCTTCGACCATTTGCGGCCGATTGTCGCCGACTCGACCAAGTTACTTACGGCCGGCTCGGCGCTGGACGCGATCGTCGAAGCGATGCGACTAGGACTTGTGCCGGATCCGCGTCGCGTTGTTATCGAGTTTTATGACCGCGACCGCATGGTCAATATCTATCTCGATGGTCACCCGACCGAACAATCCGTGTGCTTGACTTACGGCACACCGCGCCCGTTCGACGCGCTGCAGAACATCTTCCGGATTAATGGACGCGCTCTGCAAAGGATCGCGGACGCGCTCGGCCCAATGACGATTCCACCACCATACTGATAAAGAAAAACCCGCACGTTGCCGCGCGGGTCGAAATCTTTGGTAGTCGCTCGCAACCTCCGCCTATAGCATTTCGGCCAATTTGTCAACGTTTTTTTGCGGGTCTCAACGCACGAGGCCCCCTGTGCTTGGACACGACGAATTAGATATCGAAGAACGGATTGCCGCGCCGGTGACCCTCGACGCTTTCGAGGACTTCATCGATTGGCATCAAATCCGCGATTACGAACTTTCTCCCGGTTCGCTCCCCCTCCTGCTTGGCTGGGACATGCGGCGGCAATTCGGTGAGGCCGGCTTTCCGGTCTGGCGGGACTTGATGCACTTGATCGAGCCGCCGCTGCTCGCGGAAAGCCTGCTCGGCCCCGGCGACCCGCGCACTCCTTGCACCACGGCGGAATACGAAGCGGCGCTTGTCGATGACTGGGCAGCGTTTGATCGTCCGCATCACTGGACCGATTGTCTCATCGTGGACCAAATGGCAGCCGCCCAAAGGGAGGGGTGGGAGCCTTGCGCCGGCGAGGAAGTAAATGCGGCAATCGAAGCTGTCCTGGATGACCTCGCACGCCGCAGCGGCGCGAAGCGTGCAGTCATTCAGGCTGAAAGCGACGCACGGGAAGCAGCGGAGACGGCGGAAATTCGTGCCGAGCAGAATGCGGAATTCGCAGTGTATGAAGCATGGCTGGCCGCTGGCGAGCCTGCGACAGCTCCCCTCGCCGATGAACACCGCGCCCGCAAACAGCGCATCGGGCAGGCCCGTATCGAAGCGGATCACCGTGCCATCGACGAATGGCTGGACGAACAATACGCTGCAAACGAGATCGGTGACGACGTGCCGTCAGATGATCCGCGCTTTGCCGCTTACGTGAAGCGCAGCGACGAGATCGCCGCCGAGCACAAGGCGAAGATTGCTGAATGGGAAGCGCGCCACGGCGGCCTACCCGCCATTAGGCAGCTTTTCATGGCAGATCGTCGCATCCCGCCGGGCACAAGCGTCTATGCGATGGAAAAGCTCAGCCTGCTTTTCACTCTGCCGGACAGCGTTGTGAAGATGTTTGCGGACAACCCGATTCAGGGCGCGCCCATAAGTCTCAGCGCGATCCCGAACGAGTGCCACGAGGCGATGCGCTGGCTCACCCAGCCGCTGCAATGGGTGGACATGCAGGGCAACCTGGTCAACTCGCAGGGGATGCGCGTGCTGGATCCGGATATCGGGCGCTACGTCGATTTTGATCCGTACACCCACTGCCGTAGCCAGCCGATCGACCTGAGAGGAATGCCCATGCCGACTCCCCCGCAGCTCTCGATCGTCCCCGCCGAACCGGCGCCAGACTATCTCACGTCGTCGCGAGACTTCATGGCGACATTTGAGCCGCCGGAATATCTGATCGATGGAATGCTGCAGGTTCGCTATTTCTACTCACTGACCGCCGGCACCGGTGTTGGCAAGACGGCCATTGCGATGCGCCTGGCCGGGCATGTCGTTCTCGGCAAGCCGATCGGCGATCGTGAAGTGCAGCAAGGCGACGTGCTGTATTTGGCCGGCGAAAACCCTGCGGACGTACAATATCGCTGGCTGGCGCTTAGTCGTGACATGGGAATCGATCCTGAGACTGAGCACGTTACCTGGATGGTCGGCGCGAAAGACCTGGCCGTCGCCGGCCAGACGATGGTGGCCGAAGCGGCTCGAAAGGGTAAGGCGTTCAAGCTGATCGTCGTCGATACCGCAGCCGCCTACAACTTCGGTGACAACGAGAATGACAACTCCCAGGCGGGCGCCTATGCGCGCCAGTTGCGCTCGCTGGTCAACATGCCGGGCGGTCCGTGCGTGCTCGTGCTCTGCCATCCGACCAAGCGCGCCGCAGACGACGACCTGATGCCGCGCGGTGGCGGCGCCTTCATCGCTGAAGTCGACGGAAACATGGCCGTGATGAAAAAAGAGGGACTTCTGGCCGTCGTGCCGTTCGGCAAGTTCCGCGGCGATATGTCATGGTCGCAGCATTACGAGCTGGAGAAGATCGAGGATCATCCGAAGCTGAAAGATGCACGCGGTCGCCAGATGGCCAGTATAATCGCCCGGCCGATCGCATCGACGAGTGCGGAGATCAAGGCGCGCAACGGCCATAATGACGGCATCACGTTGCTGCACGCCGTATTCGACCACCCGGCATCAAACGCCACCGAACTCGCTCGGCACCTCAACTGGACCTACGGCAAGGCCGCAGAGCCGCACAAGAACAAGGTCAACCGTCTCATGGAAAGCCTGGTGGCTCAGAAGCTCGTGCGCGAAACCATGGGGCGTTGGAAAATCACTTCCAAGGGGCAAGAGGCGCTGAATGATGCGGACACTGCAGCCGCTCGCGCCCCGCGTCCGATGTTCCCAATTCCGGGAGTCAACACGTAATTTCTCTATACGTTTCGTGTACGGGAACCGAGTGGTTTTTCGCGCATGAACGTACAAGAAACGTACAGTACGGGAAACGCCGTACGGCTGTACGGGAACCGGGTAATTTATTATATTTTCCAAAGGTTTATGGTTTTCATTCTTGTACGCCGCACCCTGCTCCAATAGGGGTGCCTTTGGCCCCCTTGGAGGGTCACGTACGTACGGCAGGAGTCTATGAAATGGGCCTCTGTACGTTTTAGTCCCTCGGCAAATGGAACCCGCATCTGCGGCGGGAGTGCGGCCTTTGGAATTACGTGTTGACTAGTGCCGCCCGAACATTCGGTCCAGCGGATTGACACGCACATCGTCAGGCAAATCACTGAAGGCTGCGTCTAACTTGGCTCGATCCCAGACGACTCGACTATCAATGCGCTTCGGCTTCGGCATCCGACCATCAGCAATCATCTCGTCGAACTTGGTGACGCCGACCCCGATGTAGCGGGCCGCGTCGTCACGAGACATGCCGCGCGGCGGGTAAGGATAAGGGTCGCGTGTCACTTTGCTTTCTTCACTGGCGGCGGTGACAATGCGTAGCGCCAATTAACGCCGTCACGTTTGATCTCGGCCATCAGCCGGCGGTGAAGTCCCTCTTGGACGTCGATGCCGCGGCTGCCAAGCTCCTGGATCGCCCTAGTCAACTCGCGCGCTTCCTCAATCGTGATGGGCTCATCACTGCCAGGCTGCAACTCGCCGAGCTTCAGCAGCGGGCGCGATCCGCCGACCGCATAAGCGGCGTGGAGAGAGATGATGCCAGTCTGGTTCACGATCGCGCGCAAGCCCGTTACCATGTCGTCCGATATCTGAACGCGCGGCGGCGGCAGCTTTCCCGCCTGCAGGTCGGCCAGCAGTGACAGCATGTGCTTCTTCGTAAACTGCGAAGGCTCGTTTGGGATATCCAGCTTCTTTCGCGGGCGCATAGTGACCTCCGTGATGCACGCACGAAGTACCATGCCGCTGCGTCGTTGACTATCCGCAGGCATGCGTATTTTTCACAGTCGCTATCGTTTAGTCGTGGCTCGCTGCCGCTGCTGATCTGCAATCGCGTCACACATGGCGAGATGTTGTGCCCGCGTCTTGAGGATGTAGCCCATCTCGCCCATGCAGCTCGCCGCCGTAGCGACGCGTATCTGCCCCGATGTGATGCCTTGGTTGATGCCGGCCACCATGGCGCCGCCGATCCCGCGTCCACCTGGCATGTTGGCCGTCCCGGCGACTGCCGCAGCCTCTGCGCGCGACGTGCATATCTGGCGAGCTTGGTCCGCCTCCGCCTGGACCACGGCGTTGCCTGTGGCTCGCTGGCAATCCATGCGGCCCCACACAGGCGCATCCTCTGCCGTCGTGTTTGCTTGAGCAACACAGCCGCCAAGAAGCGCCGCCGCTGCTAGTCCGAGCGCCCGAAAACCTCTCATCCTCGCCTCCCCTATGATCACAGTTGGTGGGGTCGGAGGCAGGGTCAGACACGAAGATTGCCACGTAAAGTTCAACCAAATCAGTTCGTTAGCTGAGTTTTAGTGGCGGAAGGGGTGGGATTCGAACCCACGGTACCCTTGCAGGCACGGCGGTTTTCAAGACCGCTGCCTTAAACCACTCGGCCACCCTTCCGTTCGCACAGCGCTTAGCAAAGGGGGGCTCCAAGGGGAAGCGAAATGCGGTCCGCCTTGTGCTCTTCGGCGGACCATACGGCACTGGCTTATTCGAACTCGGCAGCAGACCGAGGCCGAGCTCAAACGACGCCAGAACCTCGCCTGACCAACGCCACAAACCGCGCTCAGCGTGAAGGCG
>WPCJ01298262.1_pt1 | contig 39870 bp, 32 predicted proteins | sample 5399831 | NCBI WGS metagenome assembly WPCJ01 (sample SAMN12869470, study PRJNA574797) | sludge metagenome | isolation source: wastewater treatment of pH10 | place: China:Beijing | collected 2019-05-20 | reverse complement strand
GCTGACCATGTTGAGCGGGTGGTTGAACGGGGTGATCGCCGAGATCACGCCGAGCAGCGGCTGGCGCGTCGTGAAGATCTTGCGCGCCTTGCCGTTCGGGGAGATGTCGCAGGAGAACATCTCGCCATCGTCCTTGATGGTGAGCTGCGCCGCGAAGGACCAGACGTCATAGGCGCGGCTCGCCTCGTAGAGCGAGTCCTTCCAGCACAGGCCGGCTTCCGCCGTGATCAGCTTCGCGAACAGCTCCTTGCGGTCGCGCAGCAGCTCGGCCGTCTTCTGCAGGATCTGCTGGCGCTCGTAGCGCGAGAGCGTCGGCTTGAACGCCTTGGCCTTGGCAAAGGCCTCGCGGACATGTTCGGGCCGGGCGGCAGGGATCAGGCCGACGACGCTGTCATCGTAGGGGTTCCTGACCTCGATCATGTCGTCGGTCGAGACCAGCTTGCCGGCGATGCGCATCGCCTCGCGCCGCACCGGCGGCTTCACCGTCGCGTTCATCTCAGTTCACCAGGTTCAGGGCGACGTCGAAGACGTCGAAATTGCGGAGCGTGCGGCCCATCGGCACCGTGATCGGCCGGTTGGCGATCATCGGCACGCGCTGCTCGGTGATGCCGCCATGCGAGCGCAAGGGCTCGGTCAGGCCCGAGAGATCGTGCTTGTCCGGCGAGGTGCCGATGACCTTCTGGCGGGTCGAGACGACCACAACATCGCCGATGCGGTCAGCCGGCAGTTCGAAGCGCTCGCAGGCCTCGGCGGAGGTCACCGCCAGCGCGATGCCGTCGAGGCCGGAGATGCGGGCCGCGACCTCCTCCTGGCTCACGCCATCGGGCAGATAGACCGTGGCGAAGGAGCCGAGCGCGCCGTGATGGACCACGTAGGGGTCGGTGATCGGCAGGATCACGCGCATCGTGCCCTTGCCGTACCATTCGTCCATCAGGCTCTGGAGATAGACGACATCCGGCTCGCCATTGGCGAGGTGCTTGTCGTTCATGCCGTGGTCGGCGGTGATGACCAGCGTGCAGCCGAGCGCGTCGAGCTTGCCGACATAACCGTCGAACATGGCGTAGAACGAGTCGGCCATCTCCGAGCCCGGCCCGGCCTTGTGCTGCACATAGTCGGTGGTCGAGAGATACATCAGGTGAGGCTTGAAGGTCTCCAGCAATTTCACGCCGGCAGCGAACACAAACTCGGAGAGATCGGCCGAGTAGACCGACGGCACGGGCATGCCGACGAAATCGAGCACGTTCTCGATGCCGTTCTCCGCCTTGTTGGCCTTGTCGGCCTTCTCCGAGGAGAAGGCGATGGCGCTGCCGGAGGCGAAGTCGAGGCCCTTGCCGAGCAAGGTGCGCAGCTTGTCCTTGGCGGTGACCATCGCGACCTTGAAGCCGGCCTTCTGGAACTCGGCCAGGATGGTCGGCGCCCGGAGGAAGCGGGCGTCGTTCATCATCACCTCTTCCCTGGCCTCGCGGTCATAGAAGAAGTTGCCGGCGATGCCGTGCCAGACCGGCGGGCGGCCGGTGATGATCGAGAGGTTGTTCGGGTTGGTGAAGCTCGGGATCACCGAATAGGCATGGGTGCTGGCGCCGGTCTTCATGATCCGGTCAAGGTTCGGCGTCAGGCCCTTGGCGCTGGCGGCCTCGATATAGGCCGGCTCGGAGCCGTCCATGCAGATCACCACCGTCGGGCGCTGCGGTCGCGCATATTCGCGGCCGTTCGCAACGACATCCGAGCCGATCTTCGTGTGCATTGTCATCTCAGGGCTCCTTACGCGGCCGACTTCAGGCCGACGCCCATCTCATCAAGCACATCCGACACCGTGGCGACGAAGGCGCGCATGTCCTGCGCGCCCAGCGCGCCGATGCAGCCGATGCGGAAGCTGTCCGCGACCGTCAGCTTGCCGGGATAGATGACGTAGCCGGCATCCTTCAGTGCGTCGTAGAAGCGCTGGAAGACGAAGTTCTTGTCCTCCGGCATGTGGAAGGTGACGATGATCGGCGCCTGCCGGGCGGCCGGCAGCAGCGTGCGGAAGCCGAGCCCTTCCATGCCCTCGATCAGGATACGGGCGTTCTCGGCATAGCGCTCGCCGCGCCCCGCGACGCCGCCCTCGGCCCAGAACTCCTGCAAGGCTGCGTGGAAGGCGACGATGACATGGATCGGCGGGGTGAAGCGGTACTGGCCGGTGCGCTCGAAACCAGCATTCTGGTCGTGCAGATCGAGAACCAGCGTCGTGGCATTGCCCTTGGTCTCCGCCAGCGCGCTCTTGCGGGCGATGACGAAGCCGAGGCCCGGAACGCCCTGGATGCACTTGTTCGAGGAGGCGGCGACCGCGTCGAAATAGACCTCGCGGCTGTCGAGCGGCAAGGCGCCGAAAGCGCTCATCGAGTCGATCAGCAGGCGGCGGCCATGGCGCTTGGCGAGCGCGGCGATCGCCTCGACCGGGTTGCGGATACCGCTGGTCGTCTCGCAATGGACCGTGAAGATGTGGGTGATGGCGGTGTCGGCCACCAGCATGCGGTCGATCTCGGCGAGGTCAGGCGGGGTGTCCTCGGCAGTCTCGTGCACCGCGACGGCGCGGCCGGCGATCTCAAGGATACGTCGAGCGCGCTGGCCATAGGCGCCATTGATCAGGACCAGAATCTTGCCGTCGCGCGGCACGAAGGTGGTCAGCATCGCCTCGACGGCGAAGGTGCCGGAGCCCTGCATCGGCACGGTGACGAAATCCTCGCCGCCATGAATGATCTTCGGCAGCTCTTCCAACACGGCCTTGTTGATGCCGACGAAGGTCGCGTCGCGTGAACCCCAGTCATGCACCATCGCTTCCTTGATGGCCTTGCTGGTGGTCAGCGGGCCGGGAGTCAGGAGAAGCGGATCACCGGTTTCGGAGGAGGCAGGGCGGCGGGCCTGGGCCATGAACGGTCTCGCGATGTGTTGCGGCGGATGGCCGGACGCTAGGACCGTGATTGACATAGGTCCAATACATCGTTTCCATATCTCCTATAGATAGGATCTATGGAAATATGGCCATCAGCTATTCCGGCCTCGCCGCCTTTCATGCGGTCGCCGAGGCGCAGAGCTTCACCGGCGCGGCCAAGACGCGCCATGTCAGCCAGCCGACCCTGTCAGCCCAGGTGCGCGGGCTGGAGCAAGCCTATGGCGTCAGGCTGTTCGACCGTGCCGGCCGGCAAGTGAAGCTCACCCCACTCGGGCAGAGCCTGTTCGTGGTCACAGCGAGGCTGTTCTCGGCCGAGGACGAAGCAGAATCTCTGCTTGCCGGCAGCCGCACGCTGCAGCGTGGCCATCTGCGCATCGCCGCCGACAGCGCCACCCATGTCATGCCGGCCCTGGCGCGCATGCGCGAGCGTTATCCCGGCCTGACCTTCTCGCTGAGCATCGGAAACTCCTCGGAGGTCGTCGACCAGATCATGGATTTCGCCGCCGATGTCGCTATCACGGCGCGGGCCAATTCCGACCCGCGCATCCACAGTATCCGGCTGCGCTCTGACGATCTCGTCGCCTTCGTCTCCGACCAGCACGATCTGGCACGGCACGACCAGATTCCGATCGAGGCCTTCGCCGGCCAGGATATCGTACTGCGCGAGCGCGGCTCGATCACGCGGGAGGTCTTCGAGAGCCGGCTGTCGCTTGCCGGGATCAAGCCGGCGAACCTGCTGGAGGTGCAGTCGCGCGAAGCGGTTCGCGAGGCCGTGGCCTTCGGCTTCGGAATCGGCGTGGTCTTCGCCGCCGAGTTCAGGCCTGAGGACGGCCTGAAGCGCATCATCATCACCGGCGCTGATTTCGACGTCGGCGAATACATCGTCTGCCGGGCCGAGCGCCAGCGCCTGCCGCTGGTGCGCAGCTTCTTCGAGACAGTTCAGGACGTCATCGACGCGCGCTGACCGAAAGCGGCTGCGGACGCCCTGCCCGTTCCAGCGCAGCTGGCCCAACGCCGCTCGGGCGAGCGAGCGGCCCCGGCGCAAATCGCGACCCCGGCCAAGGCTCCGGAAATTTGAAGGACAGGTCGGCGGGCCCGAGCGACACCTCTGGCGCCCGAAAACGCGGCTGATCTCTTAGCCTCGCATGGATATCCGCACACTGCCGAGGATCTCCGAGGTATTCGCCTCCCTCTCCCGGCCGCGACGCCGGTGCCTGAGGCTCCAGCCTTCGACCCGCTGAACGGCGGCTGCCCGCATTGCAAATGGCTTGATATCAACCTCGGCCACACGCGCGATGAGAAGTGCTATCCGCATCTAGTGATCGAGGACATGCAGGTCGATCGCGATCCCGATCGTCGCATCGCCAGGGACAAGGCCCCCGATATCGAAAACTACCTGAGGGTCATGGCATGGCTGAAGCCGAACCAATGACCCCCTCACCACGCCCCTGCCGAAATGGCGGGCGGGGAGGAGATCGCCAAACTGATTTCAGGCGCGCCGCTTCCTTCGACCAAGTTGCTGCCTAAAGCCCGCGCCCTCTTCGCTCCGATCCTGGCGGAGAGGGAGCGGGAATTACAAGTATTGATTCCACATGCTTCTGAAAGTCGGCGGCAGGCTGGACAGCCAAAAGTGTCAAATCAGCCATTCCGCCAGGGCAACAACCCAAACACCCGCAGCGATCAGCGCGGCAATGAGTACGGCCAGAGAACCGCAATCCTTGGCCAGTTGGATATTCTTGTTGAACTCGGGGGTCACCGCATCGCATACGGCCTCGATGCCGGTGTTAAGCACTTCCACCATGATCAGCGCCAACAACGCACCGATCAGCAAGGCGAAACTGCTCCAACTTCTTGCGACGACCCAGCCTATCGGGAGCGATAAGATGAGCACAAAAAGCTCCTGCTGAAAGGCTTTTTCGCTTGCGGCCAGCCTGCGGAATGCCCGCACAGAATTGAAAAACGCGTTGATCAGGCGCTGCATGCCCGAAACCCTCCTGAACATAGGTATCGGATAATGCATGGTATGCTTTGTTCAAAGTGCTAGAGGCGGTTAGGAAGATGGGAAAAACGAAAGGCGGCTCAGATGAGCCGTAACCATACTGCCGGGGAGTGATGGCCAAGCCGTCACGCGAGCTTTCGGGCGACGGCGAAGATAATGCCCGTCTTATTTTGGCACGCCATTTATCACATAAAGAACCCGAACGAATTCGTCGGGTACGGTGCTCCCGAAGCTGCGAGTATAAATTTTCTGTATGGCATGACTGCGATAGAGATCTGCAAGAGTGGCATCCACGAGCGCGCGGAACGCCCCATCGCCTCTCTGTATCGCGAGCGCGTAAGTTTCAAATGTATAGTAATTATTCTCCAATTGAATCGATTTAGATTCCTTACTATCGCGGATATAATAGCTCAAAATCCCCCTATCGCCAAAATAGACGTCTATTTTATTTTTTGTCAGATCCCTAATTCCATCAGCATGCGAAACTGATGGAACAATATTAGCCTTGATATCCATTTGCCATAAGATTGATTTCAAGGCCTGCTCGGCAGTCGTCCCCTGAAGGACCCCGATATTTTTCCCATTGAATTCAGAGATGCTGGTGGGCCCATTTTTACGATAAACGGCTCCGACCCCATCGATCATCGTGGGATAAGAAAAATCCACCATCTCACGCCGGGATGAAGTAACAGACGTCGGGTCGCAGAGAATGTCGATCTTTCCGTCTTTGACCGCATCCAGACGGTCATTCGCCGAAACCTCAATGTACTCGATTTTCAGCCGCGGACTTTCGATCCTCGTGCTTACCGCCCTGCCCATCTCGCGGCACAAATCAACCATGTAGCCGGAGTATTCTCCGCTCGCGCCGCGATAAGAATACGGTGGGGCATCGGCCCGCACTCCCAGACGCAGCGTTCCTGTCTCTCGGGCTCGCAAAAGAGTGTCTGCCCCCAGAGCGGCAGTCGAGACCATCGCCCCCAGGAGCCCAAACCAACCCGCCCGCATCATCGTTCGCTTCCCTAGCCGCCATATTGCTTTGGATGCTCAATTGGCAGATGCATCGCGTCGAGACCAGCCAACATCGATCATACGCCCCCTGCCGCAACAGCGATTGCAATCGCTGCTGACTTGGAACGGGAGAGCCGTCGACTGCCCGAAATGGACCCAGACCCATCCTTCGTCGCCCGCCGGTGGCTGCTGATCCCGTTGGGGCTCGGCGCCGTGATCCGGGGGACGATATTCCCCGGGCCGTCGACGCCGCGGCCAACGCTGAATTCACAGAGCCATCGACGAGGCAGAGATCGGCGCCGGGCAGGTCTCGGTCTCAGGTCACGCCGAGCAGCCTTTTCTCGAGACGCTCGATGAACTCGCCTTGCGCCGCCAGGATGCGCAACCGTGCTTCGGGAAGCGAGAACCAGGCCGCACGGTCGATTTCGGGGAACCGGTGAATCCGACCGCTGCCGCGCGGCCATTCCATCTCAACCTCGCTGCCGCAACGAAGCCGCTCCGTGTCCAGGTCGCCCTCGACGGCAAAGGCTTCGACGATCTTCCCGGATCTTTGTCGAATGCATCCGAGCGGAGCGAGAGCCCCCTCGAGCACGGTTCCCAGCTCTTCGGCGAACTCCCGCCGCGCCGCATCTTCGGCGGTCTCCGCCGGACATGGCTCGCCCTTCGGGATGGACCAGGCGCCGAAATCCTTGTGCCGCCAGAACGGGCCACCCGGGTGGACGAGGAGAACCTGGGTTCCTTCCTCCGCAACGCGATACATGAGAATCCCGGCACTCGACGCAGTCATCGAAAAAAACCCCGTCGCCTCCGGATTTTGCGTTGCGTCAAAGACCGGATGACGCCCTCGGAGGAAACTCTCCATTGCCGCCATTCAGGCAGCCGAGACAATTCAGGAGGTTCACATGCCTACGACGAAGCCTGTCTCCAATTCGCTCGCTCCGGACCAGATCGGCCCCAGCGCCATGGTCGACGAAGGCATGCAGATCGTCAAAGCGCAGCTCGCTTCGGCAACCGTGCTGCCGCAGAAAATCTGGGAGACGCAGTTCGCGATCGCCTCGGAAATCTTGGCCTTCCTGGGCCACCGCATGCAAGCCCAGGCCGAGTTCTGCGCCAGGCTCGGCAGCTGCAAGGAAATCGGCGAGGCGGTGGACGCCCAGCAGGATTTCGCCAAAGGCGTCGGCGGCGCCTATGCCGACGAGGCCGAGAAGCTGTCGACACTCGCCCGGAAGAACATGGATGCCTGGACCGGGGTCGGCGCCCAGTATGTGTCGGGCTGGACTGGCGACCACAAGGCCGCTGCCTGACGGGTCTATCCGGAAACCTGTCTGAGTCGGGATTGGCGTTCGGCTCAGACGGCTATCCGGCTGACCTCACCACGGCCAAGGCATCCTCGGCGATGACTGCTTCCTCGTCGGTCGGGATCACGAAAGCCGCCACGCGGGCTTCGGCCTTGCTGACCCGCGCTTCGTTGGCGGCGTTGGCGGCCTCGTCGAGTTCGAGACCCAACCATTTCAGCCGTCTTGTCACGGCCGCGCGGATCGGCGGTTGATGCTCGCCGATGCCCGCCGTGAAGACGATCGCATCGAGCCCGCCCAGCGTTGCCGCGAGCCGGGCGACCTCCCCTGCGATGCGGAAGCAGAACAGGTCGAGCGCCTCGCGCGCCTCGGGCCTGTCGCTGTCGATCAGGTCACGGCTGTCGGCGCTGATGCCGGAAACGCCGAGCAGGCCGCTACGTCGGTAGAGCAGATCCTCCAGCCGGCCGGCATCATACCCCCCCTCGGCGAGCAGATGCAGCAGGACGCCAGGGTCCAGCGCCCCGCAGCGCGTCGCCATCGGGATGCCGTCGAGCGCCGAGAAGCCCATCGAGGTATCGCGGCTGACGCCGCCTTCCAGCCCGCAGAGGCTGGCACCGCTGCCGAGATGCGCGACCACGACGCGGCCCTTGGCGAGCACGGGGTCGCGGCGCGCCAGCTCGCCCGCGATGAAGCGATAGGATAGGCCGTGAAAGCCGTAGCGCTTGATGCCCTGATCGTGCATCGCGCGGGGAATGGCGAAGCGGCGCACGATATCGGCATGAGTGCGGTGAAAAGCCGTATCGAAGGACGCCGTCTGCGGCAGATCGGGACGCAAGTTGCGGATCGCCCGGATCAATCCGAGCCCTTGCGGTTGATGGAGCGGCGCCAGCGGCACCAGCGCATCGAGCGCTTCCAGCACGGCATCGTCGACCCGGACGGGGCCGTCGAAGCGGTCGCCGCCATGGACGATGCGATGGCCCATCGCCACGACGGTGCCGAGGTCGAAATGCCAGGAGAGTCGCCGGAAGGCTTCGTCCAGTACGATATCGAGCGTATCGCCGGGCTTCGCCTCAAGAGCGATATCGAAGGTATCGGGACCCTCGACCAACCGAAATCGCAAGGGCGGTTCGCGGAAATCGATCACGCCCTTGCCGATCCGCTTCAGTCTGGCCTCGCCAAACGCGAACAGCCCGATCTTCACCGTCGAAGAACCGGCGTTGAAAGTGACAAGAAGCCGCTCGCTCATGCCGGTACCGTCAGTGGCCGGCGATGGGCGGCGACGAGCTTCGCCAGTGCTGCCGAGGCGATGCGCGTCTTCAGGGAATCGGCCCGGCTCGTCAGGATGATCGGCACCCGGGCGCCGAGCACGAGCCCAGCGGCATCCGCATTGGCGAAATAGATCAGTTGCTTGGCCAGCATGTTCCCCGCTTCCAGATCGGGCACGAGCAGGATATCGGCCTGTCCGGCGACCGGGGAAACGATGCCCTTGGTCCGTGCGGCTTCCGGGCTGATCGCGTTATCGAAAGCGAGCGGGCCGTCGACCTTCGCCCCCGTGATCTGGCCGCGCGCCGCCATCACAGTGAGCGCAGCGGCATCGAGCGTCGAAGGCATCCGGTCGCTGACGGTCTCCACCGCTGCGAGGACCGCCACCAGCGGCTCCTCCAGCCCGAGGACATGCAACATGTCGATCGCGTTCTGGCAGATGTCGCGCTTGTGCATCAGCGTCGGCTGGATGTTGACCGCCGCATCCGTCACGATCAGCGGCTTGGAATAGGCCGGCAGGCTCATGGCATAGACATGGCTGATGCGACGCTCCGTCTTCAGGCCCGAGCCCGGGGCGACGACGGCACCCAGCAATTCGTCGGTATGAAGGCTGCCCTTGACGAGGGTCGCGACCCGGTCCGCTACCGCGAGCTCGACGGCGCGCGCCGCGGCGGCATGGCTGTGCGGGGCATGTTCGATCGCGATCCCGTCGAGCGAGACGCCGGCCTTCTCCGCGGCAGCCTGTATCCTGGCCTCCGGGCCGACGAGGATCGGCTCGAGCAGCCCTTCGTCGCGAACCTCGATCGCCGCGAGGATGGCTTCCGGCGAGCAGGGATGGACGATCGCGGCGCTCATGGGCGGCAGGGCGCAGGCCTGCGCCACGATGCTGTCGTAGCGATCAGAGTGTTTCAGCGTAACCTCGGGCAGGCGCAGGCGCGGCCAAGTCACGCGCCGCCCAGGCGCAAGTACCGTCGCCACGCCGGAGAGTACCGTCTCGTCGCGTTGATTGGAGCAGACCGTATCCAGCACGACGGTTCGCTTCGCGGCGTCCTTGCTTTTGACCGTGACAGTCGCCGTTACGGTATCGCCGGGCGTCACAGGTTTCAGAAAGCGGAGATCCTGCCCGAGATAGATCGTGCCCGGCCCTGGCAGTTTCGTACCGAGCACCGCCGAAACCAGCGCCGCCGTCCACATCCCATGTGCGACGACATGCCCGAACAGATCGCTCGCCGCGAAGGCTGCATCCAGGTGAGCGGGGTTGGCATCCCCCGAGACGGCAGCGAACAGCTCGATGTCGTCAGGCCGGACGATGCGGACCACCGACGCGCTCTCCCCGATCGCGATCTCGTCGAAGGTCCGGTTGGTGAGAAGCTCCTGGTCCAAGGCTCACCTTTGCATCACATAGGTTCCCGGCGCATCGCAAAGCGGCTCGCGGTCACTTCCTGCACCACCAAACGCGGGAGGCACGACCTGCTCGGGCGACGATAGGCCATCGAGCCATTCCGTCCAGGCCTCCCACCACGAACCTTCGCGCATCCGGGCCGCGGCGAGCCATTCGTCGGGGCCCAGACAGATGTCGCCATGCTTCTTCGGCATGATCCGATAATGACGCCCCGGATGGCCCGGCTCGCTGACGATCCCCGCGTTATGACCTCCATTGGTCAGCACGAACGTCAAATCGGCATCGATCAGCAGATGCAGCTTGTGGACGGAGCGCCAAGGGGCGACGTGGTCGCGCTCGGTCGCGACCGCGAACGTCGGCGTTCGGATATTCTGGAGCGCGGCAGGCCGTCCCTCCACCATGAATCGGCCGCTCGCCAGATCGTTGTCGAGATAGAGGCCGCGCAGGTATTCCGCCTGCATGCGATAGGGCATGCGCGTGGAATCCGCGTTCCAGGCCATCAGATCGAACATCGGGGAGCGTTCTCCCATCAGATATTCGTGCACCAGCCGCGACCAGACCAGATCATTCGAGCGCAGGAGCTGAAAGGCTGCGGCCATCTGGTCAGCCGATAGATAGCCCCGGTTCCACATCATGCTGTCGAGAAAGCGCAGCTCGCTCGAATCGATGAACAGCGCGAGCTCACCCGGCTCGCTGAAATCGGTCTGGGCCGCCAGGAACGTCAGGGAAGCCAGCCGCTCGTCGCCGTCGCGCACCATCGCCGCCGCCGCGATGGCCAGAAGCGTCCCGCCCAGACAGTATCCGGCAGCGTGCACCTTGCGACGAGGCATGATCGCGGCGATGGCATCCAGCGCGGCCATCACGCCACTGCGGCGATAGTCGTCGAGGGCGAGTTCGCGGTCGTCGGCATCGGGATTGCGCCAGGAGATGCAAAAGACCGTGTACCCTGCGCCCACGAGGTAGCGCACCAGCGAATTCTCCGGCGACAGGTCGAGGATATAATATTTCATGATCCAGGCGGGCACGATCAGGATCGGCTCGGCATGGACGGTCGGCGTCGACGGCGCGTATTGAATCAGCTCGATCAGGTGGTTGCGGAAGACGACCTTGCCGGGCGTCACCGCCACGTCCCGACCGACGACGAAGCGTTCGGAACCGACGGGAGGCCGTCCGGCAAGCTGCCTTTGCAGATCCTCAGTCCAGTTCCTCCAACCCTCGATGAAATTGGAACCGCCCGTCTTGCGAGCGCGCTCGATCACCTCCGGATTGGTCAACGGATTGTTCGAGGGAGAGAAGACATCCAGGATCTGGCGAGCAATGAAGGAGACGACCTCCTCATGATGGCGCTCGACACCCGGCACCTCGTGCGTGACGTTGTGCCACCATTGCTGATTGAGCAGGAAGGCTTGCGCCATGAAGCTGAAGGGCTGCGTACGCCATTCCGGAGCCGAGAAACGGTAATCGCCAGGCAGCGGCTCGATGCAGGGGGCAGCATCCGGCTCCGAAAGGCCGGATATGGCATGTCCTCCGAGACGGGTAGCCTTGCGCACGGCCTTGCTGGCGAGTTCGAGCTGCTTGCCGGGCGCACCGGCCAGATGAATGGCCCAGTCGAGATAGGCCAGCATCAGGGATGCTGGCGACAGGCCGCCCGTGAATTTCGCCGTCACGCTTTCGCGGGCACGGTCGATCGCCGAGAACGCCTCCTCCCCGGAGGTGACCTCCCTGCAAGATTGCTGCCGCTGAAACTTCCGAACCAAACCGGCTCGTGGCGAGGAATGCATGGCTTCTTCCTTCGAATTCGTCGCCAGCATGCACTCCAAAAGCCATGCGTTCCTTGAGCTTGGTCAAAGCCGCCATGTCATTGTCCCGGTAGGTTCTTCAGCGCGCAGAGCGGGAGAAGCCCATGAAGGCGATGGTTCTGAACGCCGCGGGCAGCCCTCTCGTCGCAGAGATGCGTCCCGATCCCGTCCCTGCCCCGGGAGAATTGCGGATCAGGGTCGAGGCTTGTGCGATCTGCCGCACCGATCTGCATGTCGTCGATGGCGAACTTCCCGATCTGCAATGCCCACGTGTCCCCGGCCATGAAGTGGTCGGCCGGATCGATCTGGTCGGGGCGGGTGTCGCCCCCGAGCTGATCGGTCGACGCGTCGGCCTCGGATGGCTGGGGCATGCATGTGGGCACTGCCCCTATTGCCGTGCCCTGCGGGAGAATCTCTGCGATTCCCCGGAATTCACCGGATACACGCGTGATGGCGGCTTCGCCAACCATGTCATTGCTCACGCGACCTATGTCTTTCCTCTCGACGAATTCTCCGATCCCGTCGCTGCCGCTCCCTTGATGTGCGCGGGGTTGATCGGATGGCGCAGCCTGCGCAGCGCCGGCGCCGCGCGGCGGATCGGCCTCTACGGATTCGGCGTGGCGGCGCACATCCTTGCCCAGATCTGCCATTGGCAGGGACGCGAGGTCTATGCCTTCACCCGCCCGGACGACGAGGCGGCACAGGCCCATGCCCGGTCGCTCGGTGCGTGCTGGGCAGGAAGCTCCGCGGAAAAGCCGCCGGTGGCGCTCGACGCGGCGCTGATCTTCGCGCCTGTCGGAACACTGATCCCGCTGGCCCTGAGCGCCGTCGTGAAGGGCGGACGCGTCGTCTGTGGCGGCATCCATATGAGCGACATTCCAAGCTTCGGCTACGATCTGCTCTGGCACGAGCGGGAGCTGGTCTCTGTCGCCAATCTCACGCGAGCCGACGGCCATGAATTCCTGGCCGTCGCGCGGCAGGCCGGGATTGCCACGAGAACCGCAGTCTACCCGCTGGAACAGGCGAACGAGGCCTTGTCGGACCTGCGCGCCGGCCGGCTGCAAGGCGCGGCGGTCCTGGTGCCATGAAGTTCTCGAAGCTCGTCGCCGCGATATCCGAGCCCCCTCGCCCGCATGCGCAGGGCCTGTTTCTACCATCCTCGTTTCTACGCTTCGTGCTGTTATCCGGCGGTTGGCATCAGGCGGCAGTCTGCGCTCTGTCCGTCGCCGTTTTCCTGCTCAACACCGCGCCGATCGAGACACAACGGCGCATCATCGACACCGCGGTCCATGTCGGTAGCATCAGTGCCATCCTGACCTTGGTCACACTGCAAATCGGGCTCGTTCTGGCCTACGGCCTGGCGAAGCTGGCGATGAATGTCTACCGCGCCTGGCTCGGTGAAGGAGCGACCCGGGACCTGCGGCTCGTCGTGACGCAGCGCCTCGAACATGGGGACAAGGAAGGTTCCAGCCTGGCCAACGGAACCGGGCTTGCCATGATCCTCGCGGAAGCGGATGACATCGGCGCCTTCGTCGGCTCGAGCCTCAGCCTTCCCATCGTCGAGATCGGCTTTCTGGCGAGCATCTTTGTCTATCTCGCCTTTCTCGACCTGAGGATGATGGGCGCCAGCCTCCTGATCCTCACGCCGCAATTCGTGTTCGTGCCCCTGATGCAGCGAGCGATCAACCGCCGCGTCGCGCAGCGAACGCGTCTCCTGCGACGTTTCGGCGACGAAATGCTGTCGCCCTCGAAAGCGGAATCGAGCGCCCCCAGGCTAGACGAGATCTTTGCGGTCGACATTGGCGTCTTCGGGATCAAATTTTCCCTGAATTTCCTGATGAATCTGACTTATTCCCTGGGCAGCCTGCTGGTGCTCGGCATCGGCTGCGTGCTGGCGGTGCAGGGGCAGACCGAGATCGCCACTGTCGTCACCTTCCTGTCGGCCACGACGAAGATCGTCGATCCCTGGAACGACGTCGTCGACTGGGCACGCGGCTTCGCGATAACGATCGTCAAATACGATCTCGTCATCCGGGCGCTCGAGACGGCGCCTGACGGCACTCCCTTCGCAACCGCTGCGACCCGCTGAAGTCACGACGCTCAAAAGGGCCGGAAACGGCGTACGTCCGAATGACGATCGCGAACCGTTCCTCGATCCCCCGCAGGGTGCATCGCCAACGGTTTCAGCATCTCGGCGAACCCGAGATAGAAGGCGGCGATGATCAGGATGGCGAGCAGGACCGGAGCCGGCAGCGCGACGAAGCCGAAGGGATGGCCGAGCGGCGTCAGGGCCAGGATCAGCGCCAGGGCGAGAGCCCCGAACGAGGTGATGACGAGGAAACGATGCGGCCGGCTGCGCCAGCAGGGAGCCGCCGTACGGATGACGAAGATCACCAGGATCTGCGTCAGGATCGACTCGACGAACCAGGCCGTCCTGAACATCTCGATGCCTGTACCAAACAGGCCGAGCAGCACGGCGAAAGTCGCCGCATCGAATACGGACGAAAGCGGTCCCATCACGAGCGTGAAGCGCAGCACTGCATGCATGTCCCAGCGCTGCGGCTTCGCAAGGTCGGCAGGGTCCGCCTCGTCGAAAGGGATACCGACCTCGGAGAGGTCGTAGAGCATGTTGTTGATCAGGATCTGCAATGGGTTGAGCGGCAGGAACGGCAGCACCATCGATGCCAGCGCCATCGAGAGCATGTTGCCGAAATTCGAGCTCGTGCCCATGCGGACATATTTCATGATGTTGGCATAGGTGCGCCGGCCCTCTGCGATACCCTGCGCGAGAACGCCGAGATCGGGCGCGAGCAGGACGATCGCCGCGGCCTCGCGGGCGACCTCGGTCCCGCCCTCGACGGAGAGGCCGACATCCGCGGCATGGATCGCCGGTGCGTCGTTGATGCCGTCGCCGATGAAGCCCACCGTGTGGCCCGCCCTGCGCAGGGCCAGGACGAGGCGCGCCTTCTGCTCCGGCGCGACCCGGGCGAACAGGTCTACCTCACGAACCCGAGCGGACAGGGCGGCCTCTCCCAATGCTGCGATCTCCTCGCCCGTCATCAGGCCCCGCGCCGGAAGCGCCAGGGTTTCGGCGAGGTGGCGGACGACCGGAGCGGCGTCTCCCGAAATCACCTTGACGCGGACGCCGGCCGCCGCGAGCCGGCGGGCAGCGTCACCCGCCGAGGCCTTGGGCGGGTCGATGAAGGCGGCACAGCCCGCGAAAACGAGACCGGCTTCGTCGTCGAGAGACAGATCATCGCTTCCCGGGGGCATCGCGCGACGGGCAATGCCGAGCAGCCGCAAGCCCTGCGCCCCTTTCTCTTCGAAGAGGGCCATGAGCTTGCCTCGTCGGGCATCGTCGAGCTTTTCAGCTCCCCCATCCTCGCGTTCGAACCTGTCACACCGGTCGAGCAGGCCTTCGGGAGCACCTTTGACGATCATCACCCGCTCATCGCCCCTCGCTACGAGGACGGAGGAGCGCCGCCGCTGGAAATCGAACGGCAGATCGGCCAGGGCACGCCACGCGCTGTCGTCGTCTTCCGAATTGGCCAGCAAGGCAGTGTCGAGGTTGTTGCGCAGCCCGCTGCAAAAGCGACTGTTGAGGCAAGCGAGCTCGGTGACGCGCGCATTATCGATGCCGTCGCAGTCGAAGCTTCCGACATGGGCGATCCGCGCTTCTGTCAGCGTCCCGGTCTTGTCGGTGCAGAGAACGTCCATCGCCCCGAGATCATGGATCGCGGACAGCCGCTTCACCACGACCTGGCGTTGCGCCATCCGCATCGCGCCCCGTGCGAGCGTCACAGTCATCACCACCGGCAGCAACTCCGGTGTCAGCCCGACGGCCAGCGCGACGGCGAACAGGAAGCTCTCGATCGACAGCCCGTGGCGCACGAGCTGCGTCAGCAGCACGAACAGGACGAGAAAGCCGGTGAGGCGCAGGATCAGCATGCCGAGCCCGTGAACCCCGCGCTCGAAGGCGGTGGGCGGCTCACTCGCCTGCATGGAACGGGCGATCGAGCCCAGCCGTGTCTGCGCACCCGTCGCTGCGACGAGCATCCGGACCTCTCCGGCAACGAGGCTGGTTCCCCCGAAAAGGGCGCTGGCGGTTCCGTCGGCGGCGGAATCCTCCGGAGCTGTCAGCTTCTCGACGGGAAAGGGTTCCCCCGTGAGAGCCGCTTCGTCTGCCATTGCGTCGTGGCTCTCAAGGATCAGGCCGTCCGCCGGGATGAGATCACCGGCATGAAGCGCGACGACGTCACCAGGAACCGCCTCCCGTACCGGAACTTCAACGAGCCGTCCGCAGCGAAGGACCGTGACCTGCACCGCCACCGCGCGGCGGAGTGCCTCGACGGCATTCTCGGCCTGGGTCTCCTGGAAGACGTCGAGGGCGATCGAGGTCAGCACGATGAGAACGATGATGATCAGGCTTTGCCAATCGCCCGTCGCTCCCGAGATCAGCGCGGCAATCAGCAAGATCGCGATCAGGGGCTCGACGAGCCTTTTGGCGATCTTGAAGAACAGCCCGCGCCGCAGGCTCGTCACGGCGAGATTGGGGCCGAAGCGTTTCAGCCGCTCGGCCGCCTCGACATCGCTCAAGCCGTCCGGCGTTGCCCCGAGACGTTGCAGCAATCCATTCCGCCCATTCCGCCAGAACTCCCCGTCGCCGGTCGTCGCTGCTTTCGCGGATTCCGTCGCCATACCGGTTTCCCTCGATGCACTCGCCGACCCTGATGATGGTCCGGGCGCGGTGACGCGCTGGTTCCTCGCTGCAGGCGTTCAGGGCGTGATCGCGACCTTGAGGACACCATCGCGCTGATGCGAAAACAACTCGTAGGCATCCTTGATCCGTTCCAGCGGGAAACGATGCGTAACCAGTGGGCCCAGATCGACCCGGCTGGAGGCGACGACGTCGATCAGGCGCCGCATGCGTTCCTTCCCGCCGGGGCAGAGCGTGGTGACGATGCGGTGGTCGCCAAGCCCTGCGGCGAAGGCGCCGAGCGGGATCGTCAGGTCGCTCGAATAGACACCGAGCGACGACAGCGTTCCGCCGGGACGCAGCACCCGCAATGCGGCGGAGAAGGTCTCCTGGCGGCCCAGGGCCTCGATCGCCACGTCGACACCTCTGCCATCGGTGAGCCGCATGATTTCATCGACCGGGTCGCCCTTGGAAAAGTCGACGATCTCGTCGGCGCCGAGCCGGCGAGCCATCGCCTGTCGCTCCGGGACGCTCTCCACGGCGATGATGCGCGTCGCGCCCATCAGCCGGGCGCCGGCCGTGGCGCATAGCCCGATCGGACCTTGCGCAAAGATGGCGACGCAGTCGCCGATCCTGACCCCACCGCTTTCGGCGCCGGAGAACCCGGTCGACATGATGTCCGGACACATCAGGACCTGCTCGTCCGTCAGCCCTGAAGGCACATGCGCGAGATTGGCCATGGCGTCCGGCACCAGCAGATACTCGGCCTGGGCGCCATCGATCGTGTTGCCGAAGCGCCAGCCGCCCATGGCCTTGAAGCCGTGGCGCGTGTCGGCGCCATCCTGCGAGGCGCAGCCGCAGAGGCAGGCGGCGCTATGCCCGGAAGGCGTTATAGCGCCGGCGATCACGCGCTGACCTTCCCGGAAGCCCCTCACCTCGGAACCGAGCTTCTCGATCACGCCGACCGGTTCATGGCCGATGGTGAGGCCGCGCGCGACAGGATACTCACCCTTGAGGATATGGACGTCGGTGCCACAGATCGTCGTGGTGGTGATACGCAGCAACGCATCGAGCGGTCCGACATCCGGGACCGGCTTTTCCTCGATCTCGATGCGGCCGGGCTCCACGAATACGGCCGCGCACATCATCCTGGGCCGGGCCTTTCGCGTGTTTCCCTGCGAAGGCCTCACTTCAGATTGAAGAACTGGCGACATGATCGCTCTCCGATATCGACGAGATGAAATCAGCCTGCCGCAAACCGGTGCTGTTGGATTTGACACAGCGCAAAACCGCGAAAAAACACGCGTGCGTTTGATGAAAATCAATGTGACCGACGTGCTTCCGTCGTTCGATAGCGCACCGGGAACTGCCATCGACGCGGAGGTTGGCATGAACGACATTACTCTCTCTTCGAGCACCGTAGCGAAGGCGCATGCCGTTCGCGGCACGGCCTATCGCGACATCGCCACCCATCTCGATGGTTCTCCCGAAGACGAAACCCGCCTTGCTCACGCCGAAGCCCTCGCCGCGAGCTTCGGAGCTCGGATCACCGGCATCTTCACGAACCTTCTGCCCGATCCCGCTCTCTTCGCCGGAGACTTCGGTATCACCGCGATCGGCCAATTGGTTGACGCAGCGACGGAGGAAGGAGACGTCAGCGAGAAGCGGCTTCGGCAGCGCCTGGCGCGGCTGGACCCCACGCATGAGCTGCGCCGGCTGGACGGTTTCCCCGGTCTTCTCGAACAGGCCGTCACCAGCGAAGCGCGTTGGAACGACCTCTTCATCGCGACCTGCCCGCGCGATGATGGCAACAGCCGCTGGCGCTCCATGATCGAGAGCGTCATGTTCGACGGAGGTAGAGGACTGTTCCTTCTGCCGCCAAACGCCGCGTTACGTTCTCCCATCAAGACCGTGCTGATCGGATGGACCGATACGCGGCAGAGCGCCCGAGCCGTGGCCGAGGCCCTGCCTCTGATCGCTCGCGCGACAGAGGTCCATATCGTCACGGTCAGGGAAGAGGCCCATGGGAGGATGGGAGGCGCCGAAGTCCTCGCCGATATCAGTGCCCATCTCGCCCGGCACGGCGTCGAGACGACGGCAACCGTCCTTAACACGGAGATATCCGCGACCGACGCTCTCCTTGCCGAAGCGCGCAGAATTTCGGCGGACCTGATGGTCGTCGGGGCCTACGGCCATTCGCGCTTCAGGGAATGGGTGCTGGGCGGCGTGACCGCGGACCTGCTCGACAGCTCTCCCGTGCCGCTCTTCCTTGCGCACTAGCGGGGTGGGCGCAGTCCGGCCTGCCGGCGTCTCCCGCCGGCGGCCTCGGCCCCTTGCCCCATGATGCAGCCGGTCGGAGCCGGAGAGTTACCCCATGGCTTCAACCGAACAAGAGCCTGCTCCGCAAAGCGATGAGGTCGCCGTCCGCGTCCGGGACCTCGAAGTGGTCTTCGGCAACAAGGCGGTGCTGGACCATCTCGACCTCGACATCATGCGCGGTGAGGTTCTCGGCGTGATCGGCGCATCCGGCTCCGGCAAGTCCGTCCTGGCGCGAACAATTCTTGGCCTTCTGCCCAAGCGGAGCGGCGTCATCGAGATATTCGGCAGGAATCTCGACGACCTGCGGGAAACAGAGCGCCGAGCCCTCGAACAGCGCTGCGGCGTGATGTTCCAGCAGGGCGCCCTGTTCTCGTCCTTGACGATCGCCGAGAATATCCAGCTTCCGATGCGCGAGATTCTGCATCTATCGCCGAGGCTTCTGACTGAACTGGCGATGCTCAAGCTCGATATGGTCGGGCTACCGCTCGATGCTGCGGAAAAGTATCCGGCGGAGCTCTCTGGCGGCATGACCAAGCGCGCAGCGCTGGCCCGGGCACTCGCCCTCGATCCAGAAATTCTGTTTCTCGACGAGCCGACCTCGGGGCTCGACCCGATCGCGGCCGATGCCTTCGATCAGCTTCTGCTGACCCTCAAGGCGAGCCTGAACCTCACGGTGATGATGATCACCCATGATCTGAGCAGCCTTCATACAACCTGCGACAGAATCGCGGCTATCGCAAAAGGCAAGATCATCGCCCTCGGCACGCTGGAGGATCTGCTGATGCACGAGAATCCCTGGCTGAAGCAGTATTTCTCCGGCGAGCGGGGCCGGACCATCTTTGCGGATCAAATCACTGCCTGACGCGCTGTCGATCCCGAATTCAGGTCCCGTGTCCTATCTGAGGCTGTTCCGCGCTCACTGGCGCGGCCGAGGCGGCTTGGCTGATCGGCATTTTCCGCCGGCGGGCTTCCGCATGGCTGACATGGCCTCCTTTTGAACCGCAACGATCAGTTCAAGATCCGGATTTGCCGCGCCACGGCATGGACGGCTTCACGCGAAGATCACCTTCCGGAAGCGGGCGAGCGCGAAAGCGAAATAGGCGGCGCCGATCGCGACGATCTTGGCGATCTCGGGCCAGATCACGTCGAGACCGGCGCCGCGATAGAGCACGCCTTGCGAAAAGGTGACGAAATGCGGCGTCGGCGAGAAGACCCGCATGATCCATTGCAGCCAGATCGGCATGCTCTCCATCGGCGTCGTCGCGCCGGAGAGCAGTTGCGTGACCACGAAAACCGGGATGGCGAGCAGGCCGAACTGGCCCATCGTCGTCGCCAGCGTGCCGAGCAGGATGCCGAGCGCCGCCACCGCGAAGGCATAGATCGCCGTTCCCAGCACGAAGAGCAGGAGTGAGCCCGCGATCGGCACGCCGAGCGCACCTTCGACCACGAAGACGAGCGAAGCCACCGCCGCGACAAGGATGACCAGCGCGTTCGCCGTCATCTTGGCGAGCATGATCTCCACCGGCGTGATCGGCATCACCAGGAGATGCTCGACCGTGCCCTGCTCGCGCTCGCGGATCAGCGCCGCGCCGGTCAGGATGATGGTCAGCAGGGTGACGTTGTTCAGCACCTGCATCACCGAGGAGAACCAGCCGGAATCGAGATTGGGATTGAAGCGCGCCCGCACCACCAGGTTGATCGGCAGCGGAGTCGTCGTCTCGCGCCCGGCCTGCCGGTTGGCGATCTCCTGTGCGATGATCTGCTGGATATAGACGGTGCCGTTGCCGGCCTGGGTCATCGCGGTGGCGTCGATGTTGAGCTGCACCGCCGTCTGCCGCCCGGCGAGCAGGTCCGCCTGGAACCGGGGCGGGATTTCCAGCACGAAGACGAGGCGGCCGGAATTCATCTCGGCGTCGATCTCGCCCGCCGCGATGCGCTTCGAAACCTTGAACAGCGGTGGGCCGAAGGCGCCGAGCAGGCTGCGGGAGAACTCGGACTGGTCCTCGTCGACGATGCCGATCGTGAGGTCGCGCGCCTCCAGCTTCACCCCGGTCGCGACCGTGTAGACGGCGATGCTGAAGGTGTAGACCACCAGCACCAGCATGATCGGGTCGGCCCTGAGGCTGCGCAGCTCCTTCACGACGAGGCGCAGGATATTCTGGAGATGGATCAGGAGTGCCGCCATCTCAGGCTTCCTGCTTGCGCAAGGCGAGTTGCGCGACGACGAGGAAGAGCAGGAAGAAGCCGCCGAGCGCCAGCAGGTTGGGCCAGAGTTCGGCCGCGCCCAGCCCCTTGGTGAAGACGCCGACGCTGACCGGCTGATACCAGGCCGGCGGCAGGCTCATCCCGAGGAGGCGGCCACCGCCCGAAAGCGAGGCGACCGGCACCATCAGGCCGGAGAAATTCACCGCCGGGATGATCGACAGGATCGCGGTGGCGAAGACGGCGGCCACCTGCGTGCGCGTGAAGCTGGAGATGAGCTGGCCGAAACCGGTCGTCGCCGAGACATAGAGCAGGGTCGCGAGCGCCAGCACCCAGGCCGAGCCCTTGATCGGAACCTGGAAGATGAACAGCGCGATCAGGACCAGCATCGCGAAGCTGCCCATCGCGATCGCGATATAGGGCAGTTGCTTGCCGAACAGGAATTCGAAGCGACTGATCGGCGTCGAGCGGAAATTGGCGATCGATCCGGTTTCCTTCTCGCGGACCACGCCGATCGCCGACATGATCGCCGGGATCAGGATCAGCATCAGCATGATCACGCTGGGCACCATCGCATTGGCGCTCTTGAAGGCCTGATTGTAGCGGAAGCGCGCCTCGATCGTGAAGGGCGCCGGCGCATGGCTCGATGCGGCATGGCCGGCGGCGAAGCCCTGAGCGTATTGCGTCGCCAGCCCCGTGACGTAGCCGCGCGTCGTCTCGGCCCGGAACGGCATCGCCCCGTCGAGCCAGACCGACAATTCCGGCACGCGCCCGCTCATCAGATCGCGACCGAAGGAAGACGGGATCTCGATCGCGAGCTGGAGCTCACCGCTTCGCAGGCGCTGATCAAGCTCCGCCGCGGACCGGATCGGCGCCTGCTCCGAAAAATAGCGCGAGCTGGAGAAAGCCTCGACCAATTGCCGGCTCTCCATCGAATTGTCCTGATCGAACGCCGCGAACTTCAGGTTCTCGACGTCGAAGGAGATGCCGAAGCCAAAGGCCAGCATTAACAGCACCGGCCCGAGAAAGGCGAAGCTCAGCCGGATCGGGTCGCGCAGCAGCTCCATCGTCTCCCGCCGGGCACAGGCCCAGAGTCGGCGCGGATCGAAGAGGTGCGCCGCCGGCGCCGACCGGAGAACGGCGGCGGGGACGGCTGCCGGTTCCGCAGCTGCATCCTCGATGCCGGCGGCCTCCTTGAGATAGGCGACGAAGGCCTCCTCCAGCGTGCCGGCGCCGCGCTTCTCCACCAGTTCCTGCGGCGTTCCGACTGCCAGGACCTTGCCGGCATGCATGAAGGAGATGCGGTCGCAGCGCTCCGCCTCGTTCATGAAATGGGTCGAGAGGAAGATGGTGACGCCGTCATCGCGCGAAAGGTCGATCAGCGTGCGCCAGAAGGCGTCGCGCGCGATCGGGTCGACGCCCGAGGTCGGCTCGTCCAGGATCAGCATCGCCGGGCGGTGCAGGACGGCGACGGCGAGTTGCAGCCGCTGGCGGATACCGAGCGGCAGACTGTCGGGCCGCTCGTCGACGACCTCCACGAGGTCGAAGCGGGTCAGGAGCTCGGCGATGCGACCGGGGATATCGGCCGGCGGCAGATGGTAGAGTTCGGCATGGAGCACGAGATTCTGGCGGACCGTCAGCTCGCTGTAGAGCGAGAAGGCCTGCGACATGTAACCGACATGGCGTCGCGTCTCCATGTCGTCGGCCGCGAGCGGCTGGCCGAAGAGTTTTGCCGTGCCCTCGCTCGCCGGCAGCAGGCCGGTCAGCATCTTCATCGTCGTCGACTTGCCGCAGCCATTCGAGCCGAGGAAGCCGAAGATCTCGCCCCGCCCGATGCGGAAGCTGACATGGTCAACCGCTACGAAATCGCCGAAGCGCCGCGTCAGGCCTTCGGCCTCGATCGCGGGCGTGGCGTCGTCGCTCGCCGTCCGCTGCCGCAGCACGACGTCCTTGTGCTGCGCGCGCTTGGCCTCCGGCAGCAATGCGACGAAGGCATCTTCCAGCGTGGATTGGTTCGCCTTCTCGCGTAATTCTCCGGGCGTGCCCGTCGCGATCGCCCTGCCATCGTCCATCGCGACCAGCCAATCGAAGCGCTCGGCCTCCTCCATATAGGCGGTGGCGACGATGACGCTCATGCCCGGGCGACGGGCGCGGATCGTGTCGATCAAGTCCCAGAACTGCCCGCGGGAGAGCGGGTCGACGCCGGTGGTGGGTTCGTCGAGAATCAGCAGGTCCGGATCGTGGATCAGTGCGCAGCAGAGCGAGAGCTTCTGCTTCATGCCGCCGGAGAGCTTGGCGGCCGGCCGCCCCTCAAACGGATCCAGCCCCGTCGCCTTGAGGAGTTCGTCGATGCGGCTGCGGCGCTCGACGGCATCCTGCCCGAACAGTCTCGCGTGGAAATCGATGTTCTCGAAGACCGAAAGCGTCGGGTAGAGATTCCGTCCCAGCCCCTGCGGCATATAGGCGATGCGTCCGCGCCGGCTCTCGCGCTCGGTCTTGTCGCCCAGGTCGCCGCCGAGCGCATGGACGCTGCCTTGCTGGATCACCCGCACCCCGGCGATGAGGGCAAGCAAGGTCGACTTGCCGACGCCGTCCGGCCCGATCACGCCGATCATCCGGCCGGATGGGATGTCGAGCGTCAGCGCTTCGAGGGCCGTCACCTTGCCGTAGCGATGCGTGACGCCGGCAAGGCTCGCGGCGGGGCCGGCCTCGGTCATGGCAGCTTCACGGCGAGCGAGTCGGGCCATTTCGCGGAGGGAGAGGTGCGCACGAAGCCGAGCCCGCGCACGCCGGTCTTCACCTGCCGGTGGTACCTGGCGAGCAGATCGCGATCGACCTGAAGCTTGGCGCGGAAGACCAGCTTCTCGCGCTCCTCGGCCGTTTCGACCGCCTTGGGCGTGAACTGCGCGTCGGCAGCGACGAAGCTGACCGTCGCGGGGATGACATATTGCGGCACGGGATCAAGAATGATGCGCGCCTCGTCGCCCAGCGCAAGCTGCCCAGCCTGCGCGGCCGGCAGATAGATCGTCATGTAGACGTCCGAAAGGTCGAGGATGGTGATGACGCGCGTACCGGCCGCGACGACCTCACCGGTGCGGGCGAGCTGGTACTGCACACGACCGCTGCGCGGCGCCAGCAGCACCAGATCGACCAGGATCGCCCTGATCTGCTCGGCATCGGCCTCGGAGGCATGGATCGCGAACCGAGCCTGGTCGCGCTGCGCCTCGGCCGCGCGCAATGCGGCATCGGCGGCGGCGGCCTTGGCCGAGCGCTGGTCATCGACCTGCTTGCTGAGATAGCCCTTCGCAACCAGCTCCTTGCCGCGCTCGGCATCGGTACGGGCGAGTATCTGGTCGCTCTTGCGCTGGGCGATCAGCGCTTCCGCCTCGGCAAGTGCCTGGCGCGCTCGCAGCACCTGCGCCTGCGCGGATCGCAACTGCGCCTCGTATTCCGGAGAGGCGATGCGCGCGACCACTTGTCCGGCCGTGACCTCGTCGCCCTCCTTGACCGCGACCTCCGCCAGACGGCCGGCATATTTGGATGAGACGTCGATCTGCGTCGCTTCTATACGACCGTTTGTCTTGACGATGCCCTCGGGCATCGTGTCGCCGCGCAGACGCTCGATCAGAGCCTTGATGCGGGATTGCGCCTGAACTCCTGGCGCCGACAGTGCGAGCGCGGCGAAGAGAGCTGCAGTTGCAGCAACGACAGGACGCATTCCAAATCTCCGACGAATGAGGCGATACAAGGTCCAGGGCATCTGCTCAGCATGCGACAGGCGGCCGGCCAGGCCAAGTAACCCCATCGGCGGATGCGGTCGATCTGCTCCAAGCACCAAGGGGCCTTCGACATCTCATTTGGATTGCGATCGGGTATATCGCCGACTTCATCGGGACGCGCGATTTCGTCCTTGATCTTGTCGAGGGCTATAAAATTCGAGATTCCTGCCGCCGCACCTCTCACAACCGAGTTTGCTGGAGGCTCTTTCTCAGTACGACGAGACGGACATCATCGGGGCACTCGTCAATCTCGAATCCTTGCTCGCGCTCGATCTCGATTGCTTCGTGATTTTGCCGATCTTCGAGAGATTCAACGGATTTCAGGCCCTTGCCCTCGGCGAACTCGCAAATATGCCTGAGCAGTTCCCACCCTACGCCTCTGTGCTTGTACTCGCGCCGGATCGAGATCGCGACTTCCCCTTTCTCCAAAGCGGCATCGCAAGCGAGCATGCCGGCGGCGATGATCGTCTTGCCGTCATCGGTAAAGGCGATGAAATTTTTGGTCTGCCCATCCTGGATCTTTGTCATGTTCGCCAATCGATCATGCCCGACTTCCCTCACAGTGGTCAGAAACCGAAAGCGCAGGTCCTCAGGCGTAACGTGCGTGAAGAAATCGGCTAGGCCCGCTTCGTCGTCGGGCCGAGCGGGCCTTACCAGAAACCTGAAACCTGCTCGCGTGCTGAGGTAACGGCTCACATCGTCGGTCGTCATGAGATTCACCTCCAATCACGGCGCAATCGAGAAAACCGTTCCCACCGACCCGGCTACATCAGGGTTCTCGGCGGACCCCGAACAGATCGACGCCTTGATGATGTTCGATCATCGCTGCGCGGATCGGCTCGTTCGTACTCGCTGAGCGGCGGAAGCGCTTTGCTGAAGATCAAAGCGCGCAACGACGGCGCAAACTATCTTCCGAAGCCTTTTCCTGGAGCAGACCAATGACCTCTCGGGACATCGATACCGTGACGCAGACGGCTCTGAATTCCGAAGAGATCACGTTGATGCAGGCCTGGTGGCGGGCCGCCAATTACCTCTCCGTGGCGCAGATCTACCTGCTGGACAATGCACTGTTGCGCGAACCTCTTCGGATCGAACATGTGAAGCCGCGGTTGCTCGGTCACTGGGGCACGGCGCCGGGCCTGAATTTCATTTATCTGCACCTCAATCGCATCATCAGAGCTCGGAATCTCGACATCCTTTTCATCGCCGGGCCAGGTCATGGCGCTCCGGGCGTGGTGGCGAGCACCTATCTCGAAGGCACCTATAGCGAGCTCTATCCGGACATCTCGCAGGACCAGGAAGGCTTGCGGCGCTTCGTACGACAGTTCTCCTTCCCAGGCGGCATTCCCAGCCACGCTGCGCCCGATACGCCCGGCTCCATCCACGAAGGCGGCGAGCTTGGCTATAGCCTCGCGCACGCCTTCGGCGCCGTGCTCGATAATCCCGGCCTGATTGCTGCTTGCGTCATCGGTGACGGCGAGGCCGAGACCGGTCCACTGGCCGCATCCTGGCACTCCAACAAATTTCTCAATCCCGTGGAGGACGGCGCGGTCCTGCCGATCCTGCACCTGAACGGCTACAAGATCGCCAACCCGACCGTGCTGGGCCGCATCCCTCATGCCGAGCTGGAGGCGCTGCTGCGCGGATACGGCTACGATCCGCTCTTCGTCGAAGGCGAGGAGCCAGAGGCGATGCACCAGGCGATGGTAACAGCGCTCGATATGGCATTCTCCGGCATCGCTTCGATTCAGAGCGAAGCCCGCGCAGGATCAACACGCGGTCGTCCGCGCTGGCCGATGATCGTGCTGCGCAGTCCCAAGGGCTGGACCGGTCCCAAGACCGTCGACGGCCTGAAGACCGAGGGCTTCTGGCGCTCACATCAGGTGCCGTTCAGCGACATGTCGAAGCCCGGCCATCTGCGACTGCTCGAAGACTGGCTGCGCAGCTACCGTCCTGAGGAGTTGTTCGACGCGTCCGGGCGGCTGCATGCCGAGATCGCCGCACTCGCACCATCGGGCGAGAAGCGGATGAGCGCCAACCCGCACGCGAATGGCGGCGCGCTGCGCCGCCCTCTCAGGATGCCGGACTACATGCGCCACGCTGTCCCGGTGAACCGTCCAGGCGACGCCAAGGCCGAAGCAACCCGGATTCTGGGTGCGTTCCTGCGCGATGTCATGAAGGCAAACGAGGCCAGCCGGAACTTCAGGGTCTTCGGCCCGGACGAGACGGCCTCGAACCGCCTGCAGGCCCTCTTCGAGGTGACGGGCCGAGCCTGGCAGGAAGAGGTCCTCCCTGAAGATGAGAACCTCACGCGCGACGGTCGTGTCACCGAGATCCTGAGCGAGCATCTCTGCCAGGGCTGGCTCGAAGGCTATCTCCTGACCGGCCGCCACGGCCTGTTTTCCTGTTACGAGGCCTTCATCCATATCGTCGATTCGATGTTCAACCAGCATGCGAAATGGCTGAAGACCGCTAAGGAAGTACCCTGGCGTCGGCCGATCGCCTCGCTGAACTACCTCCTGACCTCCCATGTCTGGCAGCAGGACCATAACGGCTTCAGCCATCAGGACCCCGGCTTCGTCGATCATGTCGTGAACAAGAAGGCCGAGATCGTGCGGGTCTATCTGCCGCCGGATGCCAATACGCTGCTTCACGTCACCGATCACTGCCTGCGGAGTTGGGACCGGATCAATGTCATCGTCGCCGGCAAGGCACCCTCCCTGCAATGGCTCGACATGGATGCCGCGATCAAGCACTGCTCGCAAGGCATCGGCATCTGGGAATGGGCCAGCAACGACCTTGGCAGCGAGCCAGACGTCGTGATGGCCTGCGCCGGCGACGTGCCGACGCTGGAAACACTGGCTGCGGTCAAACTGCTGCGCGAAAATCTTCCCGATCTCAAGGTCCGCGTCGTCAACGTCGTCGACCTGATGACGCTGCAACCGAAGGCGCTGCACCCACATGGCCTTGCCGATCCAGAATTCGACGCCCTGTTCACAACCGACAAGCCGGTGATCTTCGCCTATCACGGCTATCCCTGGCTCATCCATCGGCTCGCCTACAGGCGCACCAACCATGCCAACATGCATGTACGCGGCTATGAGGAGGAAGGTTCGACGACGACGACCTTCGACATGGTCGTGCGCAATCGGCTCGACCGCTTCCACCTGGTCGGCGATGTCATCGACCGGGTCCCGAAACTCGGTGAGCGAGCCGCCTACGCCAAGCAGGCGATCCGCGACAAGCTGATCGAGCACAAGCGCCATATCCGCGAGCACGGTATCGACATGCCGGAGGTGCGCGACTGGCGCTGGTCCACGGCATGAGTTCGCTGCTGCCCCGTGCAGGCGGTCGATGCACGCTACGCGAGGGCTGGACTACAGTTTAGATTGATTCTAAAGAACTGCATAAATTGGCCCTGGATATCGCCATGCCCGCTCTCTTCTCGATGTTTCGACCTGCCCGGAGGCGGTTCGACGACCTCAGTACGCAGGAAGTTCTCTCACTCGCGATCCTGGCGGAAGAAGAGGATGGACGCATCTACTCGGCCTATGCAGCCAACCTGAGCCATGACTACCCCGCATCAGCCGCGATGTTCGATGCCATGGCTGCGGAAGAGAATGAGCATCGCAGCGCCTTGCTCGATCTCTATGTTCGCCGGTTCGGTCCAACCATCATCCCAATTCGCCGGGAGCATGTCGAAGGGTTCTATGCACGAAAACCCCTGTGGCTGGTGAAATCGCTGCCCCTGGAACGTGCCCGGGCGGATGCCGCCGACATGGAGCGTCAGGCGGAAACCTTTTACCGGCTGGCAGCTTCGCGCAGCACGGATGCGGAAACGCGGAAATTGCTCGGAGATCTCGCAGCCGCAGAAGCGCAGCACGAGCGCAAGGCTTTGTCTCTCGAAGGTGAACTGACAACCGGCGACGAAGGAAAGGCCGAGCAGGAGCAGGCCAAGCGCCAGTTCGTGCTGACCTGGGTTCAGCCCGGCCTCGCGGGGTTGATGGACGGTTCGGTTTCGACCCTGGCACCGATCTTTGCAACGGCCTTCGCCACGCAGAACCCGTGGACGACCTTCCTGATCGGCCTGTCTGCTTCGATCGGCGCGGGCATCTCGATGGGGTTCACCGAAGCGGCTCATGACGATGGCAAGCTGTCGGGACGCGGCCCGCCCTGGAAACGCGGGCTGGCCTCCGGTGTCATGACGACGATCGGTGGTTTGGGACACGCACTCCCCTACCTCATCCCGCATTTCTGGACCGCGACGGCCATCGCGCTCTGCGTGGTTTTCGTCGAGCTGTGGGTCATTGTCTGGATCCAAAACCGTTTCATGGAGACTCCCATCGGTCGGGCGATGTTCCAGATCATCCTGGGAGGACTTCTCGTCCTGGCTACAGGCATTCTCATCGGCGGCTCGTGACCGAGCGAGGTCCTTATGCAGCACAATCCCGAACAAGCTCGATATGACAGACCCAGCATCGTCTTCCATTGGCTGACCGCCGCGCTCGTCCTGCTGCTGTGGCTGATGGCTCAAAGCGAGGCTCTGCTGCCGCGCGAGTGGCGCCATGGCATGTGGTCGTTCCACATCACGGCCGGAACGGTCCTGGTCCTGGTCTATTGCGCCCGCCTGCTCTGGCTGATGTCATCCGCGACACGCCCTGTATCGATCAATGCCGGGGTGCTTCGACTGGCGGAACGGATCACGCACGGGCTCCTATATGCTCTCCTCGCCACAACGCTCGTTCTCGGTATCGTCAATGTGGCGGCCAGAGGCTGGGACCTGTTCGGCATCGTGCAGATTCCGGGCTTTGCCCCCGAGGATCGATCTCTGCGCCGCTCCATCAATGGCTGGCATGAGCTTGCCGCCAACGGGCTACTCATTCTCGCCGCGGCTCACGCCGTCGCGGCACTTTATCATCAATTCGTACGGAGAGACGGCCTGCTGAGGCGCATGTGGTTTGCGCCGCAGGAAAACTCCTGAGCAGAGGGCAAGCGATTGCCAAGGTGGAGCACGGAATGGGCCGATTGGGCGGAAGCGCACCTGCCGTTCGAATCCCAGGGCCAGACTCAACCCGTTCGTGCGGAGGAGTGCCCCGTGAAGACGTATCCAACCCCGCGTACGGATTTGATCAAAGCCGCTGGATTGTGGCCCACTTCAATCTTCTTACGCAAACGAGAGATTTGAGCGTCGATCGCCCGATCAAAAGCCTCGTAATTTCGGCCCTTCGTCAAATTCATCAACGTATCGCGCGAGAAAACGCGGCCTGGATGCTTGGCCATCACCAAAAGAATATTGAATTCTCCCGTCGTCAGCGCGACATCCGTTCCTTCCGGATTGAGCAACCGGCGCTCCTGAGGGTCGAGCGTCCATCCATTGAACCGAATGACTTCTGCGCCTTCACCACCAACCAGTTGAACCGGCACTGGGTGCTGCCGACGTAATACAGTGCGCACCCTCGCCAGCACCTCCCGCAAATGGAACGGTTTGGCGATATAATCATCGGCCCCCACCTCAAGTCCGACGATGCGGTCGACGACATCGCCCCGCCCGGTCAGCATGATGATTGGAACGTCCGAGCCCGTACGAATTTCACGGGCCAGCATCAATCCGTCCTCGCCGCCACCGAGGATTAGGTCGAGCAGGACGATGTCGATAGCATTGCGCTGCAACGCGTCCCGCATTCCCCGCCCGTCGGCCACCGCGCTGACATGGTAGCCCTCCTCCTCGAAATAGCGGATTAGCATCTGGCGTATGCGCTGATCGTCGTCCACGACCAGAAGATGAGCGCTTCGGGATGTCGGGTCGGCCATGGCAGAGAGCACCAATCGGGCCACGGATCGGATGTTACAATCGGTAACAATTTTCGACAGACGCTAACACGCAGACCTTCGCAGCGCCATGCACCGCCGCTTTCCTCTCCGCGTCAAACCGGTGCGGAGGATAGCGCCATGCTCACTGTCAACGCGGCGTCGAGCTTCCCTGCCCCGCTGCCCGTTATCGCGAACGATCGAGCAAGACCCGGGTTGCTGGGGCTCTTCAGTCAGCAGCCTCTGGAGACGTTCGGGCGTGGCCAAACCGTTTGCCGGGACGGCGATCCGGCAACGCATGTCTTCAAGATCGTGGCCGGGATCGTCCGCATTGCCAAAATCCTCAGCGATGGCAGCCGCGTTATCACCGGGTTCTTCTATCCCGACGAAATCTTCGGTCTTTCTCCAGACGAACGTTATCTCGGTGACGCCGAGGCCGTCGGTGACGTCAAGCTCCGCCGATTACATCGGAACCGCTTTCAGCAGGCGGTCGACAGCTCGGAACAATTGCGTCCGCAATTCGTCAACTGGCTGTACCGCGAAATGGCAAGCGCACAGGCGAGAACCGTATTGCTCGCGCGCAAGAATGCCGAAGAGCGCATTTGCGATCTCCTCCTCGCGCTTGCGCGGCGCGCCGGCGACGATAGCGGCCCGGCCACCGAGATCGAAATCCCGATGAGTCGCGTCGACATGGCAGATTATCTGGGTCTGACGATCGAAACGGTGTCGAGAACGATGACGAACCTGATCAAGCGGGGCGTCATTCAGTCCATCGCGCGCTACCGCTTCACGATACGCAAGCCGGCGCTCTTGAGAAGACTTGCCGGCGGCGGTGACGAATACGATGATCCGTGCGGCACTCCTCCTGGCCGACAGGCCATGCGAGCGCATTGACAGGTGGCTATGACGGCAGCGCGCGGGCCAAGGGCGATCAGCCAGCGAAGCCTGGACGAGATCGTTCAGGTTCTCGACGATGCCAACATCATCGTTTTCGAGCTCGACGGCAAAATTCTTCGCTGGAGCGGGGGCTGCGAGGATCTCTACGGTTGGACTGCACGCGAGGCGCTCGAGCAGAACGTCCGCCAACTTCTCAAGACGGATTTTCCGGAGCCACTCGACGACATCATCCGGGCCGTGCGTCAGGCTGGGACCTGGAAAGGCGAGCTGACGCAGCACCACAGAGAAGGACGGTCGATATTCGTCATGAGCCGCTGGGTCGTCGTGAGCCGGCAAGCGCCGGAAGACATGGTCGTCCTGGCTACGAATATCGATATCAGCGACCTGAAGAACGCGCAGGCTGCTCTCGCCTCCCGGCAATCACACCTGCTCTCGATTCTCGAAACGGTGCCGGAAGCAATGGTCGTGATCGACGAAGCCGGTATCATGATGTCGTTCAGCAAGGCTGCGGAGAAGCTGTTCGGCTATACCGCCGACGAGGTCTGCGGCCGAAACGTCAAGATCCTCATGCCCAACCCCGACCGAGATCGGCACGACGGGTATATCGGCCGCTACCTCGCGACCGGCGAGCGGCGGATCATCGGCTTCGGGCGCGTGGTCACCGGCCGGCGAAAAGACGGAACGACCTTTCCCATGGAACTCGCAGTTGGCGAGGCCGCCGCAAACGGCAAGCGCATCTTCACCGGCTTCATCCGCGACCTGACCAGTCGTCACCGGATGGAGGAGGAATTGCGGCAGTCCCAGAAAATGGAGGCCATCGGGCAGCTTACGGGAGGGATCGCGCATGATTTCAACAACCTGCTGACGGTGATCAGTGGAAATCTCGAAATGATCGAACGGCGTCTCGAAGACGGCCGGCTCCGCGAATTGTTGCGCGAGGCCCAAGACGCGGCCGATGACGGAGCCAAGCTCACGGGCCAGCTTCTAGCTTTCGGCCGGCGGCAAGCCCTCAATGCGAAGGTCACGGACATAGGACAGCTCGTGTCGACCTTCGCCGAGCTGCTGCGGAGGACACTTGGCGAAACGATCGAATTGCAGACCGTCGCCACCGGCCATTCCCTGTCGGCGCTCGTCGACACCACCCAGTTGCAGAATGCTTTGCTGAATCTTGCGCTGAACGCCCGGGACGCCATGCCGCGCGGCGGACATCTCAAGGTCGAAATCGCGCGCATTCACCTCGACCGCGATTATGTCCAGATGTACCCGCAGGTTCGACTGGGCGACTATATCCTTATCAGCGTCTCCGATACCGGTGTCGGGATGACGGAAGAGGTCCAGCAACGGGCGTTCGACCCCTTCTTCACCACGAAAGGTGTCGGCGCGGGAACCGGGCTCGGCCTCAGCATGGTCTACGGTTTCGCACGTCAATCGGGCGGCCATGTGCAACTCTACAGCGAACCCGACGAAGGAACGACCGTTCGGCTGTTTCTCCCGGCCCCCACTCCGGAGCCCGGCGAAGAAACGGACAACGTCGACCCTGTTCCTTCAAGCAAGCCGCACGCTGACGAATGCATCCTCGTGGTCGAAGACGATGCCCGCGTGCGGAGGGTCGTCATCGCGCGCCTCGAAGCGGAAGGGTATCGCGTCATCCAGGCTGCCGATGGCAGGGAGGCGTTATCGATCATCGCCGCGCACCCGGAAATCCGGCTGCTCTTTACCGATATTATCATGCCGGGCGGCATGTTCGGCGACGAGCTTGCCAGAGAGGCCCGCAGTCTTCGCCCGAACCTGAAGGTTCTCTTCACCTCCGGCTATGCAGAGCCAAGCCTCGCCGGGCGCGGGCTGGCGGAGGGAAGCTGGTTGAAGAAACCGTACACTGCGCAGGAGCTGGCCACACGCTTGCGCAGCCTCCTCGATTGAGGTTTTGCGCCGACCCGACCCCAGCTATGCCGTCACTGAGGGCGCCCATCGCCGCGCGCAAGGAGGGCTCGGCCAGACTGCCGCCGCTCCCGCCTGAGAGCCGATGGCTGCAAGAGCGCATCCGGCGACGATATCGATGTTCTCCTGCGCCGAGATGCGCGTCCACTCCTTTGCGGCTCCATGCCGCGAAATCTGGTCGATAACGACGCTAGGGGTAGCGTCGGAGGGATCGCCACGACGCTCTGTCACCCGTTGCACGAGCGTATCTTTCGGTGCCTGGAGCCAAAGGCCGTAGAACGGCATGCCTGCGCGCCGCGCCACCTCCCCGATCCTCTCCCGATCTATCCGCCGATCGAAGACGGCATCCGCGACAACAGCATGGCCTTGCGCCAGCATCAGTTCCGCAAGCTGCATCATGGCCGCATAGGTTCGTGCGGCGGCGTCCGCGCCATAGGCCTCCATCGGCAGGCGGGTCTCTGCCGAAACACCCCACAGTTTCTTCCGAATGCGATCGCTGGCAGCGATGCGGGCGCCTGGGGGAGGTCCCAGCGTTGGCGCGAGCTTCGCCGCAACCGTCGATTTTCCCGAACCCGAATAGCCACCGATCGCGACCAGGACGGGAAGCTGCGTCGTCAGAAGGCGGCGGCAGAGCTCCAGATAGCTTCGCGCCGCGGCCAAGCGGGAAGTCTCGGACCTGCCGCTATCGACCGCGATGACATGCGCTCGCACAGCAGCCCTCACCGCCATGAAGAACGGCATCAGCTGGATGCCCGTCTCATCGTCAGTGGTATCAAGATAGCGATTGAAGAGGATGTTCGCGAGCGTTTCGAGCTTGCGATGCCAGAGATCCATCAGAACGAAGGCGAGATCATAGAGGACATCCACGGTCGCCAGGTCCTCGTCGAACTCGAGACAATCGAAGAGCAACGGCTTGCCGTCGAACAGGCAGATGTTGCGCAAGTGCAGGTCACCATGTCCGCGCCGAACCTTTCCCTCGCGCGCCCTCCGGTTCAGCAAGTCCGTATGGTGCGCCAGCGCCTCCCGGCAGCCCGTGATGACGGCGTCGACTTCGCTGCGAGGGAGAATATCCGCATTCGCAAATGCTCTCTCATTGACGGTCAGCACGCGTTTCATCCGCGCAGCCCCCGCTTCATCCGTCGAGACCGGAGCTACCTGGTGGAGACGCGCGATCGCGCCGGCCAACTCGGCCATGTCAGAAGCGGAGAGACGCTCTCTCTCCGCCATTCGATCGAAGAGGAAATTATCGTTGAAGCGTTCCATTTCCAGCACGGCATCGACCAGCTCGCCCTGGCCATTCAACGTCAGGGCACCGTTCAGCTCCCGGGTGATCCGGTGAACCCCGCGATACAATTTCGGAGCCGCCCGGCGGTTGAGCATCAGTTCTTGCTCGCACAATGCCAGCCGCCGTTCGGGCGTCGATAGATCAACATAGGGCAGCGTGACGGATCGTTTCAGTTTGAGCGCGCGCGAACCAATCAGCAGAACGATCGAGATGTGGGTGGAGACCATTTCCATCCACTCAGCCCCGCCCCCGAAAGCGCCTGCCGACCCCAGAAAGCAGATCGTTTCGTTCTGGCTGGTCATCGGCATGACGAGGCTCCGATCGATCGCTCCACTATTCTCCGATCCCACGAGGCGACCTTGATTCTCATCAAATTCGACAGCGGGGTGTCCTTGCCAGGCCGATAATCAGCTTAGGTTGGAGGAGCTCACATCGCCTCTTGCCAACAGCTCTTCATTCTTGACGCGGATCAAGGACAGCCGACGAGAGCAACTGTCAGAAAGCCGATCTCAGCCAAAGAGTTCTGCCATGTCCGAAGCGGGCGTATTCGACTGGGTTGCCAAGATCAGGCGTTCCTGGCGGGCTTGGCGCAGCCGCCCGCCCCTGGAGATCGCAAACGAGCTGGATCAGAAGCCCGCCTTTGCGTTCCTGCTGCATCTGCGGGCCTTCATCAGTCTCGTCCGCGAAATCATGTCCCGCTGAGATACTCCCGACCTTCGCCAACCCGTTGCCCCGCGAAAGGCCTCACTCGGATGCGAGAGCTTTCCGCAACCGTCTGACGATCTGTTTCCGTGCGCGTTCGTCCGCTGCCAGCGACATCTGCTCGTCGATATCGAGGATCAGGCTGGACAATTCATTATGCCAATCGAGCCGCCCTGCGCTTTCTGCCGCGCTGCGGACCGGCCCGCCGATCTGGCGAGGCGCTCCACCCGGAAGCGCGAAGACGCTGTCTAGCGCAGGCTCGATGACATGCAGCCCGGAGTCCAGGTTCTTCAACCTGTCCGCAAAACCTCGCAGAGCCAGCTCCTCGCCATGCGTCAGAAAAACCGAACCGGAGATCGGCCGCCGCTTCGCGATCCAGGCAGCGAGCTGAGGCCCGTCAGCATGGCCGGAGTAGAGGTCGAGCGAGCGAATGCGGGCCTTCACCTGGACGTCCTCGCCCATCAACCGCACATGGCGGGCGCCGTCGAGGAGGATTCGACCGAGCGTCCCCTGCGCCTGGAAGCCGACGAACAGGATCGTCGCGGCGCCACGCCACAGCCATTCCTTCAAATGATGCCGAATGCGCCCGGCATCGCACATGCCGCTCGCCGCTATCACGATGTGAAAGCCGCGGATGCGGTCGATGGCCTTGCTCTGCTCGACGGATTCCGTGAACCGGACCCGTGGATCCCGCAACGCCTCCAGCAAGGCTTGGCCATTGGCCATCTCGCCAGCGTGTTTCTCGAAGATCGCGCTGGCTTTGGTCGCAAGGGGTGAATCGACGAAGATCGGCGCCGCCGGGATGCGGCCCATCGTCATCAGGTGGACAAGATCCACGAGGAGTTCCTGGGTCCGTTCGACGGCAAAGGAGGGAATGAGGAGCGGCCCCGAAAGCCGGGCCGCGGCCGTTACCTCTGCTTGCAGCAACAGCAGGCGTTGGTCGAGCGTAACGTCTTCCCGATCGACGTCGCCATAAGTCGTCTCGCAGATGACGTAGTCGACCCCTTCTGGGCCGGTCGGATCGGCGTGGAACGGTTTGAGGCTCGAGCCGAGATCACCCGAGAAAAGTATCCGAAGGGGAACACGGCCGGGTCTGTCGATCTCGACCTCGATGGAGGCCGAACCGAGCAGATGGCCAGCGTCCCAGTATCGCGCCCGAATCCCTTTGGCGATTTCCATCAGCCTGCCGAGCGGAACGGCACGAAACTGCGTCAGCGTCGTGATGGCCTGCTCGGCCCCGTAGATCGCTTCTACCGCCGCCCGGCCTCGACGCGCGTTTCTTCGGTTGAGCTGCTCAACCTCCATTTCCTGGATATGACCGGAATCGGGCAACATCACCGAGCAGAGATCGATCGTCGCCGCAGTCGCGAATATCGGCCCCTGGAAGCCGTCCTTAGCCAGCTTGGGCAACAATCCGCTGTGATCGATATGAGCATGCGTCAGGAGCACTGCGTCGATTGATGCGGGGTCGAAAGGAAACTCCCGGTAGTTCAGTTCCTTTTCAGACTTCGACCCTTGGAACATTCCGCAATCGACCAGGATGCGAGCCTCGTCCGTCTGAAGCGCGAAGCAGGAGCCGGTGACAGCATGGGCCGCCCCGTGAAAGCAGAGGCTGATCCCCGTTTGCTGTTGAATATTCGCCTCTGGCATTGTCGATCTCCGAAAAGAGCCGCAGGCCCGAAGCCCAACGAAGGCTTTTGGAACATGGTCCGCCGAACCACGCCTTGAGACCGATCAAACCCGCTCCTGATCCGTCCCTTTCAGCGGGATCAACGCGGAGGCGAGATCAGTCACGAGAAGAAGCGTCTCGCGCAATCCTTCGACGATATCGCCCACGGCAACCTTGCGCTCCGCTGCCGGAATTCAGTCTACAGGGAGTAAGGCGATGATTGTGCATTCGCCCCAGGCGTTTGAGCACGGGCTTTGATGGCCCAGAACGGCATCGAGCACCGGCTCATCAGGATCAATCGTCCCAGGTCCCGCGAACGAGCCGCACGATCAAGGCCGCCACCGGAGAACGCCGCCACTAAAACGGCCACCACCAGCCCGAACGCCATCTCTCAGACTTCGTCAGCGCCTGCAATTTCGGCCGGCGTTTGAAGACCCTCGAGGGTCTCACACCTCAATGGCGGGATAAAGCACATGGCGCCGACGAGCTCGGGCAGCGAACGAAAGCGGCGCATAATTCCGAACGGGGCGGTAATTCGTGAAAGATGTAACGGGCGAGCTTCTGCGCGAAAGCATTGCCTCCTATGGGCTTCGCCGGCCAGCGTCAGGCTCGACCTTTCGGCGGCCGGCATTATCAGAGACGATATACGCCAGCACCTGATCTGGTCTCCGCGAACACGGTCGAAGCCCTTCGAAGGAACGCCAGAGGCGATCAGCGCGACCTGGGGTCGGAGGCATCGCGCAGCGCATCGCCAAGGAGGTTGAGGGCGAGCACGGTGAGCAGGATGGCGAAGCTGGGGAAGACGGCGAGCCACCAGGCGTCGAGGATGTTCTCGAAGCCTTCGCGGATCATGCCGCCCCAGGTGGCGGTCGGCGGCGGGACACCGAGGCCGATGAAGGAGAGCGAGGCTTCCGTGCGGATCGCCGAGGCCATCCAGAGCGAGCTCATCACCACGACGTCGGAGAGCATGTTCGGCAGGATGTGGCGGAACATGATGCGCAGCGGCCCGCAGCCATAGGCGCGGCTGGCTTCGACGAAGTCACGCTGCTTGAGGGTGATCGTCGGCGCGCGAGCGACGCGGGCGAAGGGCGCCACCTCGGTGATCGCGATGGCGATGATCAGGTTCTCCAGGCTCGCGCCCAGCATGGCCGCGATCATCAGGCCGAGCAGCAGCGTCGGGAAGGAGAGCATGACGTCGAGAACGCCCATCACGATCTGATCGAAGACGCCGCCGATATAGCCGGAGATCACACCGATCGTCGTGCCGACGGCCATCGCGATCAGGATCGCGACGAAGCCGACGAAGAGCGAGATGCGCGCGCCGTAGATCAGGCGCGAGAGCACGTCGCGGCCATAGGAATCGGTGCCCAGCAGGAATTCCGCGGAAGGCGGCTCGAGCCGCGCCACGATGTTCTGCTCGAGCGGGTCGTGGGGCGCCAGCCAGGGCGCCGAGACCGCGACGATCACGATCGCCGCCAGCAGCAGCAGGCCGACCCAGGACAGGCGGTTGCGCGTGAAGGAGAGCCAGAGCCCGCCCGGCCGCACCGGTTCGGTCGCGGTGATGTCGGTCATTCGTATTTCACCCTGGGATCGACGAGGCCATAGGCGAGGTCGGTGAGCGTGTTCACGATGATCACGCAGAAGGCGAAGATGATCATCAGCCCCTGCAGCAGGGTGTAGTCGCGCGCATTGAGCGCGCCGACGATCAGCTTGCCCAGCCCCGGCCGGTTGAAGATGATCTCGGTGAGCACCGAATTGCCGATCAGCGTGCCGAAATACAGGCCGACGATGGTGATGATCGGGATCAGGCTGTTACGCAGCGCATGCTGCAGCACGAGCTGCGACGAGCCGACGCCCTTGGCGCGCGCGGTGCGGATGTAATCTTCGGTGAGGATGCCAAGCATCGCCGAGCGGGTGACGCGCATCACATAGGCCATCATGATGATGCCGAGATTCAACGCCGGCAGCGCGAGCTGGCGCATGCGGTCGGCGAAGTCGGTGCCGCTCGCCGCCCCTCCCAGGACCGGGAACCAGCCGAGCTGGATCGCGAAGACGATCAGCATCAGGATGCCCGAAACGAAGGCCGGAAAGGACAGTCCGACCAGCGAGACGATGCGCGAGACATAGTCGATCCAGCCGTTGCGGGTCAGTGCCGCCGCGATGCCCAGCGGCAGGCCGAAGATCAGCCCGATGACGATTGCCGCCAGAGTGAGCTCGATCGTCGAGGGCAGCACCGTCAGCATCTCGTGGATGACGCTGCGCCCCGTGCTCATCGACATGCCGAGATTGCCGGTGAAGACGTCGCCGAGGAAGGTGAGATACTGGACATAGAGGGGTCGGTCGAGACCCAGCTTCGTCCGCAGCGCCGCCAGGGCCTCGGTGCTCGCCTGGTCGCCCAGTATCACCGAAGCCGCGTCGCCGGGGACGAGCCTGACCAGCACGAAGATCGCGGTCAGCATCACCAGCAATGTCGGCATCGCCAGGATGAGCCGTCTTATCGTGTAAGCCATCATGCCGCGTGTCTGCCTTGCATCAGACGTGCCGGCGCGAAGGCTGCGATCGAGCGCGTGGTCTTCTGATCCACCACGAGGTCGCGCATGATCTCGCCCAGCACGGGCACCAGTTGGAAGCCGTGGCCGGAATAGCCGAAGCTGTGAAACAGGCCGGGTGTTTGGGGCGAGGCGCCGATCACGGGAATATGGTCCCGCGTCTGCGCCTCGATGCCCGTCCAGCAGCGCGCGATGCGCACGCCCTGGACGATCGGGAACAGGTCGCTGGAGGCGCGGGCACCCTTCGCCAGCTCCACGAAGTTCACGGTGCTCCGCTGGCGGTCGATATCGGCGGCGCCCTGCAGCCCGCCTCCGATCACCAGCGTCCCCT
>WPCJ01210679.1_pt1 | contig 39886 bp, 39 predicted proteins | sample 5399831 | NCBI WGS metagenome assembly WPCJ01 (sample SAMN12869470, study PRJNA574797) | sludge metagenome | isolation source: wastewater treatment of pH10 | place: China:Beijing | collected 2019-05-20 | reverse complement strand
CAGCGCCGGCCAGCTTCAGTTCCTGCTCTGCGTCGCCGGCTTTGCCTGCTGCGTCGCCATGGCCATGCCGCAGGTCCATATCGTCGCCTATTGCGGCGATCTCGGCTATGGCGTGGCGCGCGGCGCCGAGATGCTCTCGCTGATGATGCTGCTCGGCATCATCAGCCGCATCGGCTCGGGCTTCGTCTCGGACCGGATCGGCGGCGCGGCGACGCTGGCGCTGGGCTCGCTGATGCAGGGCGTGGCGCTGTTCCTCTATCTCTGGTTCGACGGTTTGCAGTCGCTCTATGTCGTGAGCGGCATCTTCGGCCTGTTCCAGGGCGGCATCGTGCCGATGTATGCCGTCGTGATCCGCGAATACCTGCCAGCCAAGCAGGCAGGCATCCGGATCGGGCTGGTGATGTCGGTGACCGTGCTCGGCATGGCCTTCGGCGGCTATCTTTCCGGCGTGATCTTCGATTATTTCAGCTCGTACCGGATGGCCTTCCTCAACGGACTTGCCTGGAACCTCGTCAATCTGAGCATCGTCTGCTGGCTGATGATGCGGGCGCGGCGGTCGATGCCACCGGTTCAGGTCGCGGGCTGAGCAGGCCGATAGGTGCCGAAGCACCAGACATGGCCCTCCGGGTCCCGGCAGATGAAGTCGCGGCTGCCATAAGGCTGGTCGGTCGGTTCCATGCAGATCTCGGCGCCGGCCTTGCGGGCGCGCTCGCAACGCGCGTCGATCTCGTCGGTGGCGATATAGGGCGAGGCGGTGGTGCCGCCGAGTTCGGCGGGGCGTGAGACCAGCTTGCCGAATTCGTTGCCCTCGGAGGAGCCGAGCATGATGAAGCTCGCGCCCATCCGCAGTTCGCCATGGAGCAGCGTCCTGCCGTCCTCGGAGTAAAAGGCGGCGTGCTTTTCGAAGCCGAAGGCCTCGATCAGCCAGTCATACATCCGCGGCGCATCGGCGTAGCGCAGCGAGATGATGATCATGGGCTCGGGTTTGGGCGTGTCGGCGCTGGACATGGTGTCGATCCCTGTTCGCGAGGCTTCCGGATATTGTCGGCGACGTGGCAGGCAATGCAAAGCGCTGCTTGCGCGGCTGCCGTAGCGCCAGCATCATCGGCCAAGCGGATTCTCCGCCTCCCTGAAGGACGCCCATGACTTCTGCCGCCGACGGACCCGAGGACGCCCCGCGCGGGATGCTGACCGTGCGCACGATCGCCATGCCGGGCGACACCAACGCCAATGGCGACATCTTCGGCGGCTGGGTCATGTCGCGGATGGACCAGGCCGGCGGGATCGCGGGCGTCGACCGGGCGCAGGGACGCGTGGTCACGATCGCGGTCGACGCGATGACCTTCTTCCGGCCGGTCAAGGTCGGCGATGTCCTCTCCGTCTATACCGAGATCGAAACCATCGGGCGGACCTCGATGAAGATCCATGTCGAGGCCTGGGCCAAGCGCTTCCGTACCACGCTGCACGAGAAGGTCACCGACGCCACCTTCACCTTCGTCGCGATCGACGAGGAGGGGCGCCCGCGGCCGGTGCCGAAGCTCGAAGGTTAACCGAACTTAACCTCCTCTAACGCCTCATGAATCCCTCGGCTGTCGGAGTGATTCAAAAGAATCCACTTTTAAGCGTTCTTTAAGCGCATTCGGAGGATGCTGCGCCCCAGATCGGGGATACACCCCGGCCGGGGGACTTCCATGGCCTTTTTACGCCGCATGCGGATCCAGCCGCCTGGCTTGCACGCCGGGGGTGGGAGGGGATTCCCGCGACTGCCGGATGATCCGGGCTGCCTCAGGGTGAATCTGAGCGGGTCGCTCTTCCTGTTTCCCGAACTCCCCTCCAGCGTTGCGTGAATCCGGAGTACGACGTCATGAAGAAAGCCAAGCCCGCGCGTAAGGGCAAGCCGTTGCGGATCGGTATCGCGCCTCGCATCTATGCCGCCCTCGGCGTGATGACGGCCTTGACCATCGTCTCGTCCTCGGTCGCGTGGTTCTCCTATAACAGTGTCGATCAGACGGTGGACGACCTGGTCGGGCAGAAGATGCCCGTGGTCGAGCTCGCGCTCGAACTCTCGCAGGCGGCGACGCAGTCGACCGCGCTTGCGGCCCGCTTCAGCGAGATCTCGACCCTTCAGCAGCGCGCGGCCCTGACCGGTGAGCTCGATGGCGTCGAAGCGCGCCAACTGGAATTGCTCCGGCGGATCGCCGAGCAGGGCAAGGTCGACAAGTCCAAGCCGCAATCGGCGATCGACGACCTGGCCCGCCAGATCAACGACATCAACGATCTGACGGGAGAGCGGCTGCGCAACGCCGCCGACACCTCCGCGGCGCTGGCCGCCCTGTCCAAGGCCCGCGAGGGTTTCAGCGCCATGGCCGATTTCGAAACGGCCGATGCCCAGTTCAACGTCAAGATGAACATCACCAGCGCGGCGCAGCTCACGGGTGCCGAGTTCGACGCCGCGTTGTCCAAGTTGCTGGATAAGGATCTCTCGTCGCTCCAGACTGCCCAGTCGCTCCAGCTCCAGATCAGCGAGACGGTCGGCCTGCTGCGCGAGATTTCCCAGGTCGACAGCGCCGAGAAGCTTGAATTCGCCAAGTCGCGCCTCAAGGCACAGCTCGGCCAGGTCCGCGGCCTGGTGATGGCGGCGGACATGCTCCAGGCCAACCCGGCGCGCGGCCAGGCGGTCAATGCCGTCACCGATCTCGGCGAGGGCGCCGGTGGTCTGGTCGCCATCCGCGAGCGCGATCTCGCGACGCAGGCCGCTATCGCGGCCGGACTGAAGAATCTCGACCAGGCGGCGGAGAAGGTTCGCCGCGAGGTCGGCGAGCTGGTGGCTTCGGCGCGCAGCGGCGCGATCGCCGGCCGTGACTCGACCAAGACCATGATCGAACGCAGCGAGCTGACGCTGGCGGCGATCGGCATCGCCTCGCTGCTGGTCGCGCTGGCGCTCTCCTTCTTCTTCGTTCGCCCGATGATCGTCGGCCGCCTCAACCGGCTCTGGGCCGCGACCAAGGCGATCGCCGACGGTGCGCTGGAGACCGTCGTCGACACCAAGGGGAATGACGAGATCTCCGATATCTCGAAGAGCGTCCTGCTCTTCCGCGACAACGCGGTGGCGCTGCGTGCCGCCGAACTCGCCAAGGTCGAGGACGAGGCGCGGGCGCAGGAGCAGCGCCGCGAGATGATGCGCGAGCTGGGCGAGGCCTTCGGCGTCGTCGTCGCGGCTGCCGCTGCCGGCGACTTCACCCAGCGCGTCGCGGCGCAGTTCGCCGATCCCGAGCTCAATGCGCTCGCCGGCTCGGTCAACACGCTGCTGGAGACGGTCCAGACCGGCCTGTTGGAAACCTGTGACGTGCTGGCGGAGCTGTCCGCCGGCCATCTCTCGACCCGGATCGAGGGGATGTATCAGGGCGCCTTCGCCGAGCTCAAGGACGGCACCAACGCGCTGGCCGACGAGTTCGAGAGCACGCTTGCCCGCCTCGCCGAGACGGTTTCGGCCGTCCGCAGCGCGACCAGCGAGATCCTCGACGGCGTGACCGATCTCGCCGAGCGCACCAGCGAGGAGAGCAACGCGGTCTCGATGGCGACCAACCAGCTCGGCGCCTTCGCCGGCACGGTGAAGAAGACCGCGAGCGAGGCCGCGCAGGCGACCGGAATGGCGCAAGGCGCGGAAGAACGCGCACAGCAGGGCGAGAAGGTCGTGGCCTCGGCGCTCGAAGCGATGCAGCGCATTCGCCAGTCCTCGAGCAAGATTTCCGAGGTCATCGCGATGATCGACGAGATCGCCTTCCAGACCAACCTGCTGGCGCTGAATGCTGCGGTCGAAGCGGCGCGTGCCGGCGATGCCGGCAAGGGCTTCGCGGTGGTCGCGACCGAGGTTCGCAGCCTGGCCAAGCGCTCGGCGGACGCCTCGAACGACGTGAAGAAGCTGGTCGAGGCGGCGCATGGCGACGTCAAGGTCGGTGTCGGCCTGGTCGAGGAGACCTCGGCGATGTTCGGTGCGATCGTCTCCTCCGTGAACGAGCTGACGGGCCTGATGAACGGCATCTCGCAGACCGCCCGCAGCCAGGCGAGCGACGTCTCGGCGATCAACACCGAGATCGACGGCATCGGCACGATGGCACACCAGAATGCCGCGCTGGTCGAGGAGACCAACGCCGCGCTCGCGCTCACCGACGAGCAGACCCGGGCGCTGACCGAGCATATCGGCCGCTTCACCTTCCGCCAGGGCCATGCCGCGGAAGAGCATGGCGAGCGCAGGCACGCAGCCGCGGCCTGAGGGGAAAGACGGGGCCGCCGCGCCCCCTCGAATCGAAAGGGCCTCCCGGCTTGCCGGGAGGCCCTTTCGATTCCCGCTTCATGTGCCTTGCTTGCCGGGCAGCGGCGATGCTAGGCGAGGAGCGGGCCGGTAGCTCAATGGTTAGAGCTCGCTGCTCATAACAGCGCCGGTGCCGGTTCGAGTCCGGCCCGGCCCACCAAACCCTTCAAGAGGGTTGAAATCATTGATTTTGCTACCATATTGACTGTGAACCGGGGCACAGAACCGGGGCACATTCTCAATATGGCGAGGCGCATGAGCTACGTTTCCAAGCGAGCCGATTCGGACGTTTATCAATTTGTGTTTCGAACGCCGGCCAAGGTGCTGGCAAAGCTGAAGGGCAAGGCCCTTCTCATCAGTCTTCCATTCATCTGGGACGAAGCTCCGCATACCGTCCGGCCAAAAGTCGGAGAGAAAATCAAGTTCTCCCTCAAGACGACGAGGAAGGATGTCGCTCAAGCCAGAGAACTTGAGGCTTTGCGGCAGATCGAAGACTATTTCGCCGCCGCCAACTCCAACGAAATCCAGCTCTCGCACCGCGATTTGGTTGGCTTGTCGCGGACCATCTACGAGGCATATCTTGAGATCCATCAGGAAGAGCCCGGCCTGCCCCGCCGTCTGGCAGAGCACAAGGCCTTGTCCCGAGCTGTCAGCGAGGGTCGGCTGACATCCCTGCATCCGCTCGGGATGGGGGAGATCAACGGTACGGGAGCAACAGAGCTGTTCGGGGGCGATCTCACCGCAGGAGTAAACGCACTCCCGCCGGGCGAAGCGGATCGCGGCGCGCTCGAAAGCCGCTTTGGCGAACTGGCCGATTACCTGCTCGCTCGTCACCGGATCGCCGTGGATGACGAAACGCGGGGGCTGTTGCTGCTCCAATGTGCTGCCGCCTCGATCAAAGCGGGTCATCGCCTCAAGGACAACGCCAGTGGTGACTACGGCCCTGATCGATATGTCGAGAGCTTCGGGGAGCCCTTCGTTGCGCCTGCCGCTCGCAAGGCCTCAGGAAGTCCGCAGACGGCTTCCAAGGGCTCTGTGCGGGGCATCCTTGCTGACTGGTGGGAGCAGGCGAGGGCGGAAGGTGTGAGAGAGAGCACGCACGTCAACTACAAAGGCACCGTTGAGAGCTTCGTGAAGTACCTTGGTCATGATGATGCGTCCAAGATCGCTCCGGAGCACATAGTCGGCTTCAAGGATCATCGGCTAAAGCAAATCAATCCGAGGAACGGAAAGACCATCTCGGCTCGCACAGTTCGGGACACGGACCTTGCGGCCCTCAAGTCCATCTTCAATTGGGCTGTCGATAATCGGCGCATGACCAGCAACCCAGTCGCCAACGTCCGGGTGAAGGTCCGGAAAAAGAAGCTGGGCAGGGAAAAGGGGTTCACCGATGGAGAGGCCAAGGCGCTCTTGGAAGCCGCTGACGCCTTGATGCCGGGCAAGGAGAGGCCGAAGACCTTTGCTGCCAAAAAGTGGATACCGTTCCTGTGCGCCTAGCTCAGTCCCAACGTTGACGGAGAAAGCTTTCTTGAGTGACGCGGCCAGAGCATCAACGTCCCGCTTGAGCTGACGAATGACGGGACTGGCTTCGTTGGTGGCTGTTAGTCTGGCTTTGACTTCGATCTGATCTGACATTTGAAGGCTTCTTTTGGAAATCCGCGCCCATTTCGGGTTTGAAATGGGGTGGGGACTTTGGATTTCGGGGGTGGTCGAGGTGGTGAGGCGAAATGGCCCCTTTTCCCGCTCGCATGTGTAGGGGGCTGGGTCCCAAACACGGCGGGGTACAGCTCAATAAAAAAACGACGCTCGCTTGAATTCAAACGGCATGCCATGCAAATTTTGGCCGCACTGATTTGATTTCATGTAGAAATCTGACGTTTAATTCACATTTCCTGATTGCATCAATACAAATTGCTTGTTGAAAATGGTGATGTATTTGTCATTCGTGCGATCATGCACGAGGAAAAACTGACGATGCCTATGATTGGCTTGCTCAATTCGCTTGAGACCAGCGTTCGCTTGCTGAGTGCCTTCAAAGATGACCAGCCGACCGGCAGCGACCCGCATCTCGTTGCGGACGACGCGGCCGAGGCAATCTATGCTGCGATGGATGTGCTGGCCTTGCGCCTGCCGTCAGTGGCCAAGCCAGCACCTGATCTCAACGCAGGGTGACGCAGCTCCCGCCGCTGACATAGCTACCAGATGGACAGGCCTTCCCTTCAATCTTGGGGAAGGCCTTTTTCGTGGTCGATTTGAATGCCTCGCAACAGTCGCCAGAGGCGAAATAGCCGGCCGGACATGTGCCAGTCTTGGCGATCCTGTCCTTGCCGTTCTTGGGCAGGCAGTAGCTCGCAGCGCCAGCCGGGACCACGGTGACGATGACCAGAGCGAAAACGATGGCGATGCGGATCATGAGTCCATCTTCCCGACAGGGGGCCGGCCTGTCATCCGGTCACTTTGGTATGCCCTGAGAAGACTACGAAGCCGGATGGGCGAAAATAGATATTGACCTATCCTTAGAAGACCGATTAATAATGACCTATCCAAAGAGGACTCACGAGGCTCCCCATGTTCGTTCGCGCCTATCTCAGAGCTTCCACCGCAGAGCAGGACGCCACGCGGGCGCGGCAGCAGGTTGAGGCGTTCGCCAGCGAGCGCAGGCTGACCGTCGCCGCCACCTATATCGAGAACGAGAGCGGCGCTTCGCTGAAGCGGCCGGAGCTGTTCCGGCTGCTGGCCGACAGTAGGCCGGGAGACGTGCTGCTCATCGAGCAGGTGGATCGTCTTTCCCGGCTCAACGCCGAGGACTGGACCAAACTCAAAGCCGAGATGGCAGTCCGGCACATCCGCGTCGTCGCGCTGGACCTTCCGACCAGTTGGGCCATGGCGGACCCGAAAGCGGATGAATTCACGGTGCGGATGTTCGATGCCATCAACGCGATGATGCTGGACATGCTCGCTGCCATCGCCCGCAAGGATTATGAGGACCGCCGCCGCAGGCAGGCGCAGGGACAGGCCACGGCTAAGGCTGAGGGCCGCTACAAGGGCCGCCCGGTGAATGTCGAGCGCAACGAGAATATCGCCTCGCTGCTGAAGGCCGGAATGCCATGGGCGAAGGTCCAGAGCATCACTGGATGTAGCCGTGGGCAGGTTGCGAAGATCGCGAAAGAGGTCGCGGCCCGTTGAGGCGCGATCACCTGAGGGAGCAGCATGTGACGGGACGGCTCGTAGACCGGCGCCGGATGATCGCGGCAGCCGAAGATTTTGCGCTGACCAGCCAGAGCGGAGGTGACTGGTACGATGGCGGCGATGAGGCCTCCCACATCCATGAGGCTGGTCATGCCGTTACGGCCTTCCTCCTGCGCTTGCCATTCGATCATGTGTCGATCGCGGCTAACGACGCTGCACGGTCCAATGGGCGCGTCATGCTTCATGCCCCTCCGCATCATTGGCTGCACGGATCAGGCGCGGCAGATATTGACCGGGGAGTGAACGGCTGCATTCAGCTAATGGCCGGCATGGCTGCACAGTTGCGATGGCAAGGCGATCAGGCAGACCTCAAATCCGCAGGCGCAGGAGATCGTCAACAGCTTGGCATTGTCAGCACGTTGACGGCTCTCATGATGGACCCGTTGGGAGGCCGGAAGGCCGCCGCATCGCCGGCGGCACTGGCGATCCAAATATGGGCATGGCGAGAGGCCTGCCTGATGATCGCAAACCCACGCGTTTGGCGAGCGGTCCAAGCCCTTGGGATACATCTGCTTGAACATGAATCCGCGACCGAGAGCGAGGTTGCAGAGATAGTGATAGCGGAGAGGGTGCGATACCGTCCGAAGCGCTTCCGGGCAGCCGTTGCGGTAGAACAGTGACAAGTGATTGCCTTGCGGCATAGGACGCGCCTCCTGGCCTTGACGCCATGGGCGGCTGCCCCTGAGGTTCGTCGCTAGAGAATCGCGGGGCGAAGCATGGACCTCTCTCAACTACTGACGGCAATAAAGACTGGCCGAGCATGGCTCCACATCGCAGCCGGAGCCCTTCTAGTGTTGATGGCCTTTGCCGCATTCATCAGCCCTTCCGGAGCGTGGCCGCTGTCGGTCGCGGCAATCGTCTGCATGTTCTTGGCGAATACGGACAAATTTAGCGAGATATCCGCTTCAACCAGTGGAGTTTCCGCAACCATTCGAGAAGCAAAAGATAAAATTCAGGACTTGAACAAGCTCATTGAAATCATGTCTGAAGCTCAATTATTTTCACTTCAGGCGCACGGAAGAATTTTCGATCCAGAAATGTTGAACAGAGATCATTTCTTCAATCGTATTATTGGAATTATGAAAGATGCCGGAATCGATGATGAGCGAATTCTGAAAATCAGGAAAGATAATTGGGACTATTTTGTTAAGGCGGATTACATTAATTCGATTTTGGGAGGTTCAACGATTCCTCATCCATTAGGACCTGAGTATGATCACGTTAGGGCAGAATGGAAGAAATTGCGAAATTTCTATGATCAACCTAGCCCAGCTCAGGTAAGAGAATTCCTTGTAAAGGTCGGTGAAGACGACCCGAAGAAATTAGCTTTGATGGATGCGTTGGAAAAATACTGTGAAACCCTTGAGCACCCTGACAGGGAGCTTTGGAAGAAACGGAATAAGGTGAAGCACATCATGATCAAAAATGCTGCTCTGGCCTCGCCTCCGCAGGCGTGATCTGGCCTCACTTCTTATGAGAAGTTAGCATTCACGGATGCGCGAGAGAATCCTGTCAGAAATCAAAGAGGGGGAGCCTTTGGGTCGAGTGTCCACGCTTCTAGATCAATGGGTGAGCCTTCCGAGAGCCGTGAACGCAACTGTCATGAAGCTTCTGCTCTCATCGGCACTGATCATCACCGCCACCAGCGCTCTTGCAGGGCCGCTAGATCGCGATCCCTCCGAACTTGGAGTGGTACTCAATGCACATTTCTCCGCAAGGGACATGGCCACCCGAGTGGCAGTTCCGAGATGCAAGGAAGGTGCCCACCTGAAAAGTTGCTCCTACAAGATTGGATCGATTGAGGTGGTGTCTCAGGGGAAGCCATCATCGAACAAAACGTCAAAGATCACGGCGTCGCTTTTCGGGAGCGACCATGACACGGTCGCCTTGTTCATGATCGCAGCGGTTTCTCTGGTCCAAATTCATAGCCCGGTGCTGGGTTCGGCAGAGGCCTCATCAATGATCGCGTCTCTTACGAGGGCGGCCGTTGACGAAGGCAAGGGAAGCAAGATCGTAGACGGCGTCTACTACTCTGCGATGCGATCCGGGTCGCAGATCGATTTCTTCGTCATGCCAGAGTGAGGCTTGCGCCGTGGCCCAAAACCGGGGCACAAAATGCCACCGGTCGGTCAATCGAGCGTAGACAAATCAATTACTTAGGTGTTTCTGGTCGAAGTCCGGCCCGGCCCACCATTCCTGGAATGTTTGATCACGCACCCGAGATAATCGGGGTGGTTCATCGAGTCGCTTTCTTCGACGCCTGATTCTCCTCCCTGCCAAAGGACGGATTTCAGGGGGGACCAATTCTGCGGAGGAAGCGCTTCATCGACCAGGTCTGCGACGCCGACGACGATGATGCTCCGCGGCCTGCGACCTCAGCCCTCGGCAGTTCGAGGATCAACATGCCCGGCTCACGATCAAAACCGTAGCCCGATCCCTGTCTACTCCCAGGGGCGCACTCCATCTGCCCATCCGATCCGGGCAGCCCCACGGCTCGACGCCGCCATGAGAGGCAGATCCACCGCTGCGCCGTCCGCAGCCATCCCGATGCTGCTGCCTCGCAGGGGCGGGCGCGCGCCGCAGCAGTTTAGAACGTCGCACGGCCCCCCCGGAGACCTACTCCTTCGGGGGATATCTTGCGGGCGGCAGGCCACCGTGCTCCAGCCGCCGATGGTAGTCCTCGGAGGTTGCAACGTAGTCGTCGAGAAACGACTGCAGCCGAACCCGCTTGTTCCCCAGTTCGAGCTGCTGCTGTTCGTCGTTGGTTTCCAGCCCGACCAACTGGGCGTCGAGCAGGGCGATCTGGTTCTCGATCGCTGCAATTACGGCTTCGGTCGTCTTGCGATCAAAAGCGGGGGCGGAGGCACCTCCCGGAAACGCGTCCTTGGGGCTTGGCATGAGCTTGGATTCCCATGTTTCTAACATATGACGTCCGATCGCTGCGTAACAGGGGCCCTGGGGAGCGGTCTTGCTCGCCGGACGAAACGCAGGGGCCACGCCCCGACCTGCACGCCAACTCATCCGCGGATAACGCTATCCGAGAGACGTTTCAAATCAACGGGCGACGTTCTCAAGATCAGAGCTACTGCAGCGAGATGGCTGCAACTGGGCAAGGCGAGGGGAGTACGCGGACAGGGAGACTGGTAGCAGATCAGAGCGACAGACGCATGGCAAAGTCATCCGCCTGCCAGTTTCCCACATAATAGCGCGGCAGCGTCAGCGGGTGCTCGCTCGCTCTCACCTTGCGCTTCTCGGTCGTCACGGCCGCGGAAATCCCAGCGGAAGCCGCCGCGTGAACGGCCCTGGGATCATGATGGCCATAGGGATAGGCGAAGCTCGTCGGAGCTTCCCCGGTCAGGGCAGCGCAGGCGCGGCAGCTCTCCGCGATCTCCGCGTGCTGCGCCGCAGCGGGGAGCGCGGTCAGCGATGCATGGCTGACCGTATGGGCGCCAATGTCGAACATGCCCTTTCTATGCCACTGCAGAATCTCCTCCGGCGTCATCAGGCGGTCGCTCGAAATATCTTCCCGGCCGCCGCGAATCTGACGCGCCAGATCCTCCACGACCGCGTCGCGCGCAGCGGAGATCAGGGGGCGCACCGCCTCCGAGATCCAGCCGTGGGCTCTTGCTCTCGAGCGGGCGCTGCCCTGTTCGATCGCGATTCGATGGCGACGCCGGGGCAGAGCCACCTCGATCTCGGCCGGCAGCGTCTCGCTGGCGAGAAGAAGACGGGCGAGGACGTCCCACCACATATTCGTGATGGTTCCGATCGTCCCGGTGGCCAGGAAAATCGTTGCCGGGCAATCAAGCCTGGCCAGCACGGGCAGGCCGTTGTGGAGTACATCCGCATAACCGTCGTCGAAAGTAATGACAGCCGTCCCGTCGACCGGCAGGCCACGGGCGCGGCGCTCGGCAAGCCAGCCGAGAGGCACGATGGTTCGCCGCGCTTTCAACGCCTCGATCTGCTGCGCGAGGTTATCGGCGGTAACGGCCAATTGCGCGGGATCGCAGGGCGGCGCCCCGACCCGGTGGTACATCAGGATGATCGGCCCATCCCGCGGCGCCAGCAGGCGCTTCAGCAGGTTCGAGGCGCGCTGGACGATCATGCCCGGCCGACGGCTGCCTGCCGCCTGTCCGCGAGGAGATCGTCATAGACTTTTTCGATGCGACCGATGACGGATGCTGCCTGGAACAGCGGCGCGCGGCGGGCGCTGCCTTCTGACAGACGCTGCCGCAGCCCGGCATCGCCTATGACATCGGTCAGCGCTGCGGCGAGCGCCGCGACATCGCCGGGCGGGAACAGCAGGCCGGAGACGCCAGGCTCGACCAGGTCGGTGTTCCCGCCGATCGCCGAAGCGAGTACCGGCTTGCCGAAGCTCATGGCCTCGATGATCACGGTTGCGCAGGCCTCGCGCAGCACCGATGGCACGACCCCGACCAGGCAGCGCTGCCATGCGGCGAGCACGTCCTCATGCGGCCAGCTCTCGAACAGGTGAACGCCGGGCGGGAGCTCCGCCGGCGTATCCGGCAGCCGCCGCCCGATCAGGACGAGCGGCGGGGGCGCGCGCAGGTTGCGGTAGGCGTCGAGCAGGGTGCCGACCCCCTTCAGCAGCATCAAGTCACCGACGAAGAGAATGAAGGGCTGCTGCGGCAGAAGACGGGTCCGCTCATTGAGAGCGGGCGAAGCCTCCAGGTGATCCGGCACGAAATTCGGGATCACCTGATGCCGCAACCCGGCCAGGCGGTTGTCGCGCGCGACCGCCTGGCTGACGGCGATGAAGACGTCGATCGCACGCCTTCCGAAGGGCCGCATCGCCGAGAGCCCCGCATAGGTCACGACCCCCTTCAGCGCGCCGTAGTGATCGCTCGCGCAGGGCAGGCACTTTCCCAAACCCGGTCCGGTGCACGGGGTATAGGCGCGCATCAGATTCTTCTTCGCGCAGATCAGGCTGTAATCGTGCAGCGTCAGCACGAGGGGGATGCGGAACAGAGCCTTCAGCGGCAGGCACGCATATACCATCCAGTTATGCGCGTGTATGATGTCGGGCCGGACCTCATCCACCAGCCGTTTCATCGCCAACGAGAGTTCCGGGTCGGGAAGAGGCGGGGCATGCGTGCGTTGGCTGTCAGCGTGAAGTCCCGACATGCGCCGAATGGTCGCGGGCAGCCGCCTAATCTTGACGCTTCCGTTGTTGTCCCGAGCGGGAAATCCGTTCTGCGCGAGTGTCGCCACCGTCACATCATGGCCGCGCGCCGTCAGACCATGGGCAAGATTTCTGACATGGCGCTCTTCACCGCCGATGATCGGCGGATAGAACTGCGTTGCGAGGAGAACGCGCATGGCTCCTCCGGTTTGACCGGCATGGATGCAGCGAATGCTGAGCGCGAGACCCACAGCCGATTCAACCGTATCACATGGTTGCTTCAAATGTCGGTATAAAAAGCTAAGGTAACTGGAGTTCTCTGAAGAGAGGCCCCTATGCGCGAGGCAGGGACAGGTGTCTTCATCACTCGTCTGCTTCACCGCGCCTATGGCAGCCTGAGATCTGATCTCTTCGCGCAGGGCTATGTCCTCGTCGCCAACCAGCTTCTGTCCGCGGCGCTCGGCCTCGTCTACTGGGCCGTTGCGGCGCGGTTGTTCGCCCCGCCGGAGATCGGCCTCGCCTCCTCGACGATCTCCGGGATCATGCTGCTTGGCATGGTCTCTGAACTGGGCATCAAGGCAGCGCTGACCCGCTATACCGCCCAGGTCGGCGCATCGTTCCGCGGCTTCGTGATCGCCTGCTACAGCCTGAACGTCTTGGCCGGCATTGCTGTCTGGGCCGTGCTCTCGATCTCGGGGCTGATCACCTACATGATCCCCCATATCGGCGAGAACCGGCTTCCGCTTCTCGCCGCCATCGTCATCTCGACGCTCTTCTACGTCCAGGATGGTGTTCTCGCCGCCTGGCGGAAGACCTGGATCGTCCTGATCGAGGGCCTGCTCTACAATCTGGTCAAGCTCGTCCTGCTGCTTGCTCTGGCCCGGTTCGGCGCCAACGACCCCATCGTGCTGTCATGGTTCGCGCCGATGCCATTCTTCCTGGCGGCGGTCAGCCTGATCGTGTTCAATCGTTCCCTGCATCAGCGCGCGATCGACAGCCATGATCGCGAGAGCGCGGCCGACTACCGGGAACTCGTCTCCGTCGTCGGCTACGACTATATTGGCGGCCTCCTCAATGAGGCCTCGATCCGGCTTCTTCCCCTGATCGTCTTCAACGACCTGGGCGGCGCCGCAGCGGCGTTCTTCTTCCAGGCCTGGCTGATCGCCAACACGATCCGGCTGGCATCGGGTAGTCTGACGACGTCCTTCACCGTGGTCGTCGCTGCCTCCCCGCAAACCCTCGCGCGCAATGGCCGGCGCGCGCTGGTCCACCTCCTGCTTCTTGTCGTTGCGGCGGTGGCCGGGCTTATCCTGACGGCGCCGTTTCTGCTGTCGATACTCGGCAAGGCCTATATCGAGAACAGTGTGGGGATACTGCGCCTGCTCGCCCTCTCCTCGATCCCGATGGCCGTCAATCTCTGGTTCATCGCCTATGCCCGCCTCCGCGGCTGGGGGCGTTCGATCATGATCAACTATGCCATCCAGGGCATCGTGACCGTGGCGGCGACCTTGCTTCTGGCTCCTCATTTCGGCCTGGAAGGCGTCGGGTTCGGCTGCATCCTGGGACAGCTGGCAGCGATGCTCCAGACGGTCGGAGCACTGAGGGAAGTGTTCGATGCCGGGCCGACGAGCTCGTCCGGCTTCAGCAACGCCTCGCAGTTGCTGCGGCAGGTCGATTGGCGCTTCCTGACCGAGAGACCCTGGCCGGCTCGCGCAGCCTGTGTTGATCCGGAGATCGGAGAGGCTCTGAAACGCTGCGGAGCCGATGTCGTGCCGCTCGGCAGCGCTGGCGCTCAGTGCGAACTGGCTTTCGTCGGCGATCTGTCCGCTGCGACACTTGCCGCTGCCTCCTCGTCGCTGGCTTCACACGGGGCGCTGTTCTGCAGAACCCGCTTCGTGCCGGTGTCGCTGGCGCGGCGGCGCCTGCGGCGGGCCGGCTTTCTCCTGCAAGGCGTCTATGTCGGTATCCCCTCGGTCCGCCGTCCCCGCTTCTTCCTCTCGATCCCGCCGCGCCGACAAGTGGTCGATTTCCTGGTCGCCCGCGCATTGGGGGAGCCGTCCTGGCCGACGCATCTGCTCTCGCGGCCGCTGGGTTGGCTGCTCCGCATGCTGGGCGCGGCGGGCGCCCTGCCGTCTGTCGACCTTGTCGCCATCCGAGGGACGCGGGACGAGGCCGGCACCGACGCCACGGTCCGCTATTGCGAGCTCGGACTGGAGGGCCTCGTGACGACACCCGGCCAGCAGGCCATGAGTGCCGTCTGCGCGTTTCGGTGGAGCGAAGCGCAGGAGGACTTGCCGCACATGGTGGTCAAGCGCGCACGCACCCAACAGGGAGAGGCTCTGCTCGAGCGCCGCGCCGGCATCCTCACACGCCTCGCCGAGCTTGACCTCGATACAGCGGCCGAGGTGCCGCGCCTCGCATTCCTCCAGCGGGTAAGAGGATCGCTCAAGCTCGGGGAGAGCTTCGTCAGCGGGCGGGAGCTGTCGCCGGGGACGATCGGTGAGTTTGCGGAACTGGCTGAGCGGATCACCGACTTCGCCATCCGACTCGGCAGGGCAACATTGGCACCGCCGGCGGCGCGCAAACTGTCGCCCGTTTGCCTCGTCGATCACCTCGAACGACAAGGCCTGTGCGAGCCGCAGATGGCGCAGATCGCCAGGTTGAGGCTGGCCGCGGTTGAAACGCTCCCCTGCGTGCTCACGCATAACGATCTGACACCCTGGAACGCCGTCATGAACGGGAAAAGACTCGGTATCATCGACTGGGGGGAGGCCGATGAGGCAGGCGTTCCCGGGGTTGACCTCGTCTGCATGCTGTTCCATCTCGCGTTCCGGAGCATTGCGGCCGACGAGCGGCAGGCGATGGCTCCGGCCTACCGCTCACTGCTCGACCAGCCGTCCAGCGAAGGGGAGATCATCCGCGCCTGCCTCATGCGCTATGTCGAGGCTCTGGGCATCGATCCTGCCACGCTGCCGCTCATCCGCCTGCTGACCTGGCTCTATCACGCGGAAAGCGAACTCGCCTATGTCGAGCAGGAGTTCGGCCTGTCCGCCATCGGCAAGCTGAAGGAAGGCAGTGCGATGCTCGGCCTGCTTCAGGTCGAATTGTCTCCTGTCGGCGAGGACGAGAGAGCGGGTGTGCCCGGTGCCGGGCAAGGGAGGGCGACCTCGTCGGACTGACGCTGCGCGGCCGGCATTTCGGGCCAGCGCGGCCTCCAGCCTCGATCTTCCGACAAGCAGATGCAAACCGGCGGAATCTACGCGTTTCCCTCGAAAGACGGGGTGGTTTCCCGCCGCGCGGCCGGAACAACCCTGGCTCCCGCATAGCCCAGCGTCGCGGCCGCGAGGCCGAGCATGATCGCCGCGGCACGACCCAGCGCGCCTCCATCCAGACGTGTCAGGCCAGTCAGCAGGGCCTGTGCGGCAGAAGGGATGAGGCTGCTCAGCACATAGCTGCGTTCTGTCTCGAATGCGGCGCCTGATCGCATCAGGGCGCGCAGTCGCCCCTTTGACAGACCTTCGGCATAGCAGCGGATCAGGAAATATCGCCAGGTCAGCCGCGCTGCCGGCACCTTGTGATCGACCAGAGCACCTTCGTCGCGCACGAAACCCTGTCCCGGAAAGCGTTCCAGGGCGCGGATGCAGAGCTCGGTCTCTTCGCAGCTGACGGGGATCCGGCCTTTCCCCCTGCCAAGTACCTGCGAGAAGGTTCCGCAGACGACGAACACCTCGCGGCGAAACAGACAGGCCGCGCCGGTGACGTTGCGGACATTGACGATGCGCCCCGCCGCCGGCTCGTGCGTGCAACCCACCGTCCAGAGATAGGCGTCAGGGAACCAGCGCGGACGCCGGCCGATCCAGTCGGGCCGGATATTGGCCGTCGCGCCGAGCGTTCCCGGTTGTCGTGCTGCCGCCGCCAGCCTTGCGATGACGTCCGGTGCGATCACCGCGTCGTCATCGATGAAGGCGACGAACGCGCCGGTCGATTCCGCTATCCCCGTATTCCGTGCGGTGGAGAGGCCCTGTCCGAGTTTGTTGGGGACCACGTTCACCCCGGCGAAGCGAGCCCGGGCCCGTTCCAGTAAGGCGTCGTTGTTGTCGATCACCAGGGTGATCTCGCCAGGCTCGGGTCTTTGCGCCAGGAGCGAGCCGATCGTTTCGCACAGGTCGTTCCAGCGTGCCTCGGAATAGGCGCAGACCACCACGGAGATGCTTTCCGCGGCCATGCCATCTGATCGCTCGGACTGGGGCCGCGTCCTGTCTTTGCTCATTCGTCCGGCTCCTTCTCGATCCGGCCTGCTGCCAAGACGTCACCGATCGTGACATGGGTGCGCCGCAGGACGCGGTTCTCGGTGTCAAAAAGCAGGGCTTCGATGCGTTCGGGCGCCTGTTCTGGCGTGGGCGGGATGATGAAGCTGCGCGTGACCGTCTGCCCTGGCTTCAGGATCATCGGGGTTCCGACATGGATCAGCCTCCGCTCGCCGCGGATCTCGAGCCTCACGACACGCTCCTGCAGGTCGCCGTTATGGAGTCCGACACGCAACTCCGCGGCGCCGTTCCTCAGACGCATCCAGAGCTCCAGGACCTCGAACGGGCGATAGAAGTGCTCCTGCCATGCGGCGAGGCCGACCGAGCCGATGGTCAGGACGAGCGCCAGAACGAAGCCGCTCAGGGCGATCACGTCGATATGGGGGCGGTAGGAAAGGAGCCGAAGCCGCTTCGCCGACCCTGCCGGCGCAAGCCACGCGAGCAGCGCCATCGCGCCGCCGGTCGCGATCAGCCAGCCCGTTTCGTCAAGCGCTCCGAACGGATTGAGGGCGAAGCCGCAGGCGATCAGGATCGTCCAGCTCAGCGCGATGGAGAAAAGCAGTATCTCGAGACCGCGCAACTCGATGCGGAGCGCCCTGAGCAGCAGCCATCCCGGGAAAAAGGACAAAACAGGGATAACCAGCAAGGCGCTCAGCGGCGCGAGCGGCTTGTTCTGCGCGCATAGCCAGACGGCTCCCGCCCACAGCAGCACGAGCCCGATCCGCTTCACTGCGGCGCTATTTCCGAATCTTGCTGACATCGTACACCAGGATCGCTCCGGCATCGAGGACGCGGTCGATCTCGTTGGAATGGTCGAATTTCGTCAGATCGCGTTGCCGAGGCGGCAGATCCTCGTTCTGCTGCAGGTCTCCCGGCTCGTAATAGTGCCCAACCTTTGGCGCGGCCGAGGGCAGGCGGCGGTCGACAAGGATGAAGTTCACGAAGCCGTTCGAGATGATGTTGCGCTCGTAGTAGCCGAACCTGTCGCCGAAATAGAGATCGGCAGTGGCGGGATCGCCGTTCAACGTGGAAAGCACGATCTGTCGCCCGAAGGTGCTCGCGAAGATCGCATTGGTCCTGTCGGCAACGAAACGGTTGCCCTCTCCCAGGACCTCCCGGGACCATTCAGCGACGGCCAGCCCCAGGGGTTCCATCGAGAGCCCGTCGCCGGCCACCTGATAGCCCGAGCGCAGCGCCGCGCCCCAGCCGTTGAACATTCCGCCGACGATGGTGAGGGAAAGGACCGTCGCCAGACCAATTCTGCCGGCGCGTTCCGGGAGGCGCTGGTGCCAGAAATGAGTGACGCTCAGTCCGCAGACGAAGGCCGCGCCGATCATCGCGAAAGTGCCGAGCCGATTGCCAACCTCCCAGCCCGCGCTGGTGAGCTTGAAGATCACGGTTGCGGGGAAACTGGCACCCAACAGGGCAAGGAGCACGACGGCGCTGGACGGCCAGGTCCGGAAGCGCCGCCCGGTCTCGGCTGTGCCAGGACGCCGGAAGGTCAGTGCGCGGAAGAAGCCGAAGAGCAGGCCGATGCCGATCACCAGGATCGACATGATCCCGATCACGCGCAGGACCAGCGGTGCCTGAACGCCGTCCACCCCGATGAAAAGCTGGCGGCCGGAATGTGTACCGGAGAGAAGCGCCTTCAGGTCGCCGAAGGCCGTCAGCAGATGCGGGCCGACATAATCGCCCATCGGGGCGGATACGATCAGCTTCCAGAGCGGCGGCATGATGCATGCGGCGGCTGCGACGAGAAGAGCCAGCGCGCGCGGCTGGCCGGGAACAGGGCGCAGTACCATCAACAAGACCGCGCCCGTGACCAGTGCCGCGGTCAGGTAGGAGGTCAGGTGATGGGTGATCGAGATGGCCGGAAGCAGCAGCAGGGCGAGAGCCGCCAGCCGGCGTCGCTCATACGGCGTCGCGCTCTCCAGGCGCAAAGTGCAGTAGAGAACCAGCAGGAAGAAAGCGAAAGCGAGCGTCTCATAGGCGTATTGGCCATGGAAGCTGACGAAGCTGGTGCTGCTCATCGTCACCAGGACGCCGATGGTGGCGAGCCGGCTCGACCCGGACACGGCTTCGAACAGAAGAAAGCATGTGGCGACCGAGACGAAGCGGATCAGGGCGACCAGAATGATCGCGACCGGAAATATGCCCAGTCCGGTCAGCGCTGCCATGGATACCGTCACCAGTTCGAGCCCGGGATAAAGCGGGCTGACGGGCAACAGCGGGTTGTTCGCGAACAGGGCGTGCAATTCGAAGATATCGAGCGCCGTCCGAAAATGCAGGTATTCGTCGAAACCGGCAAAGATCGTCGGGGAGTAGATGATCTTCAGCAGGTGCAGCGATTGGCCGAGAACAATCAGGTTGATCAATCGCTCGAGCCGCCCGCTCTCAGGTCGCAGTGCCGCATAGGTACAGGTCAACACCAGGGCGAGCGATGCCGACCAGAACACCGGGGCAGCATGCTCGCTGCCCGCGCGGCCCAGCCCCTGGCCCACCGCGATCAGGACGAGGCTGAAACCGGCCAGAACGGCGGTGCCGGCAAGCCGGCGCCAGTTCGGCGGAGCGCTCGTCTCGTCGTCGGCTTGTGCGGGGGCGCGCCCGATCAACGTCCAGATCGCGGACCAGAGGCGACCAAGCGTCCCCTGCACGGACTCGCGCCGGAGATCAGGCGCCGCCGTCCGGTCCTGACGCTCAGCCGCGAACAGCATCGCTGTAGACCTCGAGCAGCGCGGCAACGGCCTCGTCCCAGCTCGGAAGCGTCACCTGCGGCATCGGCGGGGCGGCAAGCCGCTCCAGAACGGCCCGGGCGATGGCGTTTCCGTCGGCGGCCGGCGGCACCGTTGCCAGCCAGCCGAGGTCGGCTAGTTCGGCAAAGCCTGAATCATAGGTGGTCAGCACCTTGCGCCCGAGGCCGAGCGCTTCCATCACCGCAACGGGATGAGCCTCGTAGTCGCTCAGAAGTACGAACAGACCGCATGTCGCCAGATGCCGGGCGAGCCCGATCCGGTCGCGCGGGTCCCAGGCGAAGATCCTGACCGCCTGGCCGAGGCCCGCCTGGTCCACCATCCGCTTCAGCTCGTGCTCGAACGGGCCGGCGCCGATGATGTCGAGCTGCGCATTCGGTCGCTGGCGCAGGATTTCCGGCATTGCGGCGATGACGCGGTGATGCCCCTTGTAGCGTTCGAGCCGCCCTAAGGAGATGATGAGGTTCGGGTTCTCCTGCACGGGCTCGGCCGCGCCCTGGGGGAGCTGCGCTCCGTTGCGGATCATCCGGAAGCGGGTGGGGGGAATGGCCATGCCGTCGCTGAACCGGGTGACCTCCGATCGCGATACCCCGATCAGGGCATCCGCCCGACGTGCCAGCGGAGCGAGCAGCCGCCACTGGAACCGGCGGATCGCATTTCGAAACGGCGAGGAATGGCCGCCGCTGTGGAAGGTGAGGACGTAGGTCTGCCGCGACATCAGCGCCGCCAGCATCGCGAAGAGCGGCACGAACGTATGGTAGCCTTGGACGTGGACCACATCCCAGCGCCTGCTCAAGATCGTCTTGAGGATGCCCGGCGCGATGTACCAGTCCCGCGATCGGGGCCAGGCCCGGACGCGGATCACTTCGATTCCTCCGGCGCTGTCGTGAGCAGGCAGGCGGCCCGAGCGATCCGTCGTCAGCACCATCACCTGGTGCCCAGCTTCGATCAGGCGCTGGGACACCTCGTGAATATGGGTCTCGATTCCGCCCATCTCGGGGAAGAAGCGAGCCCAGACCATCAGAATGTTCATGGCTGCGGCTCCGAGCTGCGAGGCTCCGTCAGCCCAGGCGCAGCGAGTGCTCGCGCAGGATCGTCTTCAGCACGCGCCAGCCGTCGGAGACCGCATGGAGATTGCTCACGCCGAAAATCCGGTTCGCCTCGAAGCTCGGTACTTCCGAGATCTTCAGCCGCGATCTCAGGGCGCGCACATTGAGATGCGTCTCGACTTCGAAGCCGTTGGTGGTCGGGCGCAACAGGTCGAGATGCCTGCGCCAGAAGGCGAGGTATCCGTAGCAGAGATCACTGAAATGGCTGCCGAACAGGAGGCGTACCAGCATGGTCAGCCCCCAATTGCCCGCCATCCGGATCAGGGACATGTCGTCGGTGCCGCCGCCCTGGATGAAGCGCGAGCCCTTGACCATGTCAGCGCCGGCGATCAGCCCGCCGACGAAAAGGCTGATCTCTGCCGGGTCCATCGAGCCGTCGGCGTCGAGAATCACGATGATATCGCAGGTCGCCGCGTCGAACCCGGCCCGCAGCGCGGCGCCCTTCCCGGGTGTCTCGTCGAGGACGATCTTGACGCCGGGGTAGAGCTGTCTGGCAACTTCGACCGTCCGGTCGCTGGAACGGCCGTCGACAACGATCACCTCGTCGACCCAGGGCGGAATGCGCGGAAGTACGAATGGCAGGTTGCGCTCTTCATTCAGCGTCGGGATGACAACGGAGACCGTCGGCAGGTTATCGAAACCGAAATGCAGGGCGACGCTCTTCTGTCGCGTGGCGCTTTCGGCGCCACGTTCAAAAGGGATTGCGGATTTTTCCACGAGAGCTGCCATGATACGCTCCAACTTTACTGAATAATTGCCGCATCATTCCGAGCGCGACCAAGAGGGGCCGCGCGAATACCAAGATTTCAGGCTGCTATTGGTTCGCGGCTGTCAGGCGCCCGCGATTGACGTCTATCCGGATGAGATCACCGGGTTTTACGATGGTGGCCGTTGTCGCCGATATGGTCCTCCAATAGGTTCCGCTCCGCCTGACGATCTCGAAATCCAGCGATGCTAAGGCTGCCGAATCCGGCTCGATTTCCGGGGCCAGCAAGGTCACGACCGCTTCCGAGGAATTCAGGGCCGCGGCTGCGTCGGCGCTTTCCTGCAAGCGCTGAGCAAGCAAGCGGTCGATCTCCATCTTCGTCTCCAGATCGAAGCGCGACTGATCGATCTGTGCCGATGCGACCCGCAGCTTGGCTTCGGTGACGAGACCCGCGGCCGCCAGCTTGCGCTCACGCGCGTCGCTCAATTGAACGCTGGCCTCGAGGAAGACGGGCCTGCCTATCGCATTCCGGTCAGCCAGGAGCTTGAGCGCACGCACCCGCTCCTCTCGCTGCTCCACTGCTGCATCCGAGGCCTCCAGGCGCTCGCGGGACAGCACGAGGGCTTCCTTCGCGGCCTCCATCCCAGCCTCCAGCGCCGCCTTGCGCTCGAGATAGGCTTGGCGGATATGCCTGCGCCCGGCGCCGACCTCGGCGATCAGCGCCGGGGAGAAATTCGCCAGCCCTTGCAGGCTCTCGGCATCGCCGAGCCCGTCCCGCTCGGCGCGCAGGAGCTGCGCTTCGATATGGAGGCGCTGGAAACGCTCTTTCGCCGCAGGCAGCTTGGCCTGTTCCTTCGCGTATTCGACGCGCGTCCAATTGTCGTCCGTACGGCGCAAGCCACCCGCAAGCGCAAGCACATGCAGGATGGACATGCCGTCCGTGTACTTGAACATGCCCGGCTGGCGGACGGGACCGACGATCGACACCGCCGGGCGCTCGACCAGCGCCTGGGTCACACGCGCCGGGCGCGCGACCATCGCCTGGAAGGCGGTCGCAATCGCTTCGGCGACCATGGCTCCCGTTTGTCCTTCCGCCGGGACATTCCCGAGCAGCGGCACGGGAAGGGTTCCGTCCGGCTGGACGACGAATTCCCCGGTCAGATCCTGCCTCGGGTAGAAACTCTGGTCGGGGCGACCGACACGCTTGCGTGCCGCCCATTTGTCGTCGTCCTGCTCGACGCGCTCGAAGACGCTGATCCTGAGCCTGTCGCCGACGACGAGCGTCGTGCTGTCGGCCTGGTTCGGCGTTTCCGGCTGTGCAGTAGCGGTATCCTGGGCAATCGCGGCGGGAAAAAAACTGGCGTCGCATAACGTCACGGCGGCAAACGCCACGCCGGCGGCTATGAGACTGGGTCGGCAGAGCTGAGGCATGGGCAACCCCCTGCATAATATTAACGCAACGTTAATATCGGGGCTCTGGGCTGTCAAAATATTTTTATATACGGTAACTGATATTTGCTTTTGAATTGCCTGAAGGCCTGTCCGAGGATTATCATCTGGCCGGAATGATTTACTTTTGTATCATGGTGGTATGTTACGAAAGGCATGTATTATGTCGATCGAATTAAGTAATAAATTCTTTGACAAGAATGTAATTTCTGTATTCTATGTAAATATTAGAAAATTCATATTCGTTTTTATTGTAAGTTTTTTGGGATTAAATGTTATATCATTTAATTCTATAGCTAAAGCTGAAGAGTTGGAATTTGTAAAAACATCGGGAGATAAGTTTTTAAGCAACGGAAAGGAATTTAGAATAGCCGGCGTAAGCAATCATTACCTTGCGTTTGGGAGCGAGCAGGAGGTAAGGGCTGTTCTTGATGACGCCGTTGCAATGGGCGCCAACGTGGTCAGGACGTTCCTGCAACCGGTTATTGGCTCGCTCGACGATACGGTTCCAACGATCTGGGATTTCAAAAGCACGCAGGATGCGAGCAATCTGGGCGTGAAGGGGGCCTATCTCCTCTATTTCGACCCGGCCAGCAAGGGGATGGCGATCAATGCTGAGGGTTTCCGGAAAATCGATTTCGTGATCGCCGAGGCCTCGAAGCGTCATCTCAAACTTGTGATCTCCTTCCTCGATTTCTGGGCTTACACGGGCGGCGCCCAACAGATGCGGGCCTGGTACGGCAGCACCGACAAGAACGCATTCTTCTTCACCGATCCGCGTACCAAGGCCGATTATCGGGCTTGGGTGTATTATGTCGTCAACCGCCGCAACGTGCTCACCGGACGCGTCTACAAGGACGATCCGACAATCATGGCGTGGGAGCTGATGAACGAGCCGAGCGCCAAGCCGGACGAGCTGCGCGAGCCCTGGATCGCCGAGATGGCTGCCTTCGTGAAGACCGTCGCGCCCAACCAGTTGCTGACTTCGGGGCACGCCAACATCAGGCAGAAGATGTCTGATATTCGCCTCAAGAATATCGATTACGGAACCTGGCATGGATATCCGATATTCTATAATCAGACGGTTGCTGAATTTCGCGATCAGATCGTCGAATACTGCGCGATTGCCAAAGCAGCGAACAAGCCTGCAATTTTAGGAGAATTCGGCTGGGCGCGGAGCAATCCCGACCAGGTGGCAGTCTATGACAATTGGCTGAAGACCCTGGATGCTCAGGAGGGGTGTGCCGGCTGGATCGTTTGGCGGCTGGTGTCGCGACAGGACCATGGCCGTTTTCCCAAAGACGAGCATGACCAATTCGACATCCGCAACGATGGCTCGCCGATGTGGAACTTGATGCGCATGGCGACAGCGCGCACCTTGCGCAAATCGGAGTGAGCTGAGGCCAAAAGCCAGCGAGACTGCTCAAGCACCATTGCAGCTTCGAACAGAAGGATGCAGCGTCGCGGCACTGGTCCGGCCCGCTCATTTCGGCGTGGCTTTCGCGGTTTGCAGCGATCGAGCCGTGATCTTGGCGATGCCGGCGGGACGGGTGGGCGGCGCCGATGTCAGCAGAGAAACGGCGCCCAGGCTGATGGCCTCCATTGCTCCGCGCGCTCGATCCTGAAGGCCGGAGCCGTCGCGCAGGCGATCCACGCCACAACATCTCCTCAAAATGACCAGAGCGGCTTCAGCCTGAGACCGCATTTCGGCTGTCCTATGGCTGCTTTTCGCCAACAGACAGGAGGATGCTCCATGCGAAAGGCCATGATCGCCATCGGTACCGCGCTGCTCGTCTCGGGCAGCGCCATGGCGCAAGCGCCGACTACGCCAACCCCGCCAGCTCAATCCGAGCCCTCCGACAACGGAAAGGCAGGGACGATCAAGTCGGTCAGCGTCATCGACATGGATGCCTTGCCGGCGGCCGCCCAGGAGCAGGTGACGCAGCGGTCGAAGGCACAGCCAGCCGGTCAGATTCAACGAATCCAGGCCACGATCGAGAACGAGCCGAAGCTGAAATCAGCTCTTGCCACGAAGGGCTTCACCTCCCGTGACGTCGTGCTCGCCTCGCTCGACGATGACGGCGAACTGACCATCGTCGCCAAGCGGGCTTCGTAAGTCGGCCGCTTAGCCCTCGCGGAGGATGCGGATGAGTTCCGCCTCGACTTCCGGGGGGTGGTCGAGCTTTTCGAGCTTCGCAACCGTCGTTTCGATCGGATAGTCGTAACTGCGGAGCTCGAAGGCGCCATCCTGCCAGATTGCGTAGCTCGGCCGCGGCTTGCCGCGGCGCGGCTGGCCGATGCTGCCGGGATTGACGACCGTCTTGTTGCCGATCTCGCGGATGAAGGGCGTATGCGTGTGCCCGACGAGCAGGACGTCGGCATCGACGCTGTCCAGTTCGGCCGCCCAACCGTCCGCATCCGCCAGCAGATAGCCGTAATGCGGATCCGACGGGGTCGCATGCACGAGCTGGAAGCGCGTGCCGCCGCGCTCGACCCGGGCGGTTAGCGGCAAGTCGCGCAGATAAAGCTTCTGCTCGTCGCTCAGCTCGGCGGAGGTATGGCGGCGCGTTGCCTCGGCCATCGCGCGGAATGCCGGTGTCCAGCGGCTGTCGTCATCGAAGCCGACGGCGTGGTCGTGATTGCCCTGGATCGCGATATCGGCCCTATCGCGGAGGACTTCGACCACTTCCCGCGGCTGCGGCCCGAAATTGACCTGATCGCCCAGCACCCACAGCTCGTCGAAATTTTCGGAACGCGCTTCGTGCTCGAAGAACAGCTTGAGCGCATCGAGATTGCCGTGGATGTCGGAGATGATCGCGATTTTCATGAGGTCGGCTCGTTAAGACTGTCGCGGAAGGCTCATACCTGCATGAGCCACTCGCCATCTCTGCTTAGGCCGGGCGCTTCACGAAGGCGAGCCCGGCTTGGCTCATGCAGGGATCAGCGTCGCGACATGGCGGTCCGTCGGGCGCTCGCTTTCGGCGAGACCGGTGGCCACCCCGGCGCGATCAGCCGCGCTGCGGTTCTGGCTGAGCTTGCGCTTGCCTTCGAGCGACGCGATCGGCATGCGCAGGCCGACGATGCCGCGCAATTGCGCCTGGATGAACTCGGCCGGCGCGTCGGAGACGGCCCAGGGCGTGGCGCGCTCGCCCTCGTGCAGGTCGGTGAGCCGGGTTACCGCATCGAGCAGCCGGGCGGGGTCGTCGAAGAATTCGACCGGGCCGGAAGCGTGGACCGTCACGTAGTTCCAGGTCGGCACGACCTTGCCGGTCTCCTGCTTCACCGCATACCAGCTCGGCGTCACATAGGCGTCCGGGCCTGCGAAGATGGCGAGGCCATTGCCAACGGCAGGCACGCGCCATTGCGGGTTCGCCCTGGCGACATGGCCGTAGAGCACGCCATGCTCGCCCTCCCTTTCATCGATGAAGAGCGGGAGCGGCGTCGCCAGCGGACCTTCCGCTGTCGCGGTGATGAAGGTTGCCAGCCGTGCGGCGCGGATCGTCGCCAGCAGGCTCGTCCTGTCCTCGTCGCGAAAGGCCGGTGGGGTGTACATGCGGGAACTCCTTGTGCGGCCGTCGTCATGCCCGCAATCTGGACCGATCGGAATATCCAGTTCCAGGGGTTTTGAGTGGTCCAGTTGGAAGAGCAGGGCATCGCCCGCCGGATCATCGCCGCGATCAAGCGGCGCATCCATGGCGGGGAGTATCGCCCCGGCGACCGCCTGCCGTCGAGCCGGGCGCTCGCGGCCGAATGGGGCGTGTCGCGCACCACGGTCACGGCCGCCTATGCGCAGTTGATCGCGGAGGGCTATCTGCTCAATCGCCCCGGCGCGCGGGCCGTCGTTGCCCATGGCCTTGCCACGATGCCGGCCCCCAAGGTTGCCGCGCCCAAAGGCACGAGGGTCCTGTCCGATTTTGCCGAGCGTCTGCTGTCCTTGCCCGCGCCAGCTCGGTTCCAGACCTATCGCGTTGCCGATCTTCGCTATGGCGACCTGAGCGGCGCGGATTTCCCGATGCTGGCCTGGCGCCGCGCGCTCAACCGGGCGAGCCTGCGCCGGGCCGAGCGTCTGCGTTATAGCGACCCGCAGGGCTCAGCTCCGCTTCGCGAGGCCTTGCAGAGCTATCTGTGGCGGTCCCGCGGGATCAGTTGCGCGCCGGAGCAGATCATCGTCGTCAACGGTTCGCAGCAGGGGCTCGATCTCTGCGCCCGGCTGTTGCTCGATCCCGGCGACAGCTTCGTCATGGAAGACCCCGGCTATGTGCTGGCACGGCATGCCTTCATCGCTTCGGGGGGCGCGGCGGTGCCTGTCGCTGTGGATCGCGAGGGCATCCGAACGAAAGGGTTGCCGGTGGCGCGATTGGCTTATGTCACTCCGTCCCATCAATATCCGCTGGGCAGCGTGCTTTCGGCGGCAAGGCGACGAGCCCTGCTGGACTGGGCGGCTGAGGCCGGGGCCATGGTCGTCGAGGACGATTATGATGGCGAGTATCGGCATGGCGTCGCGCCGATCCCTCCGCTTCAGGTCTCTGCACCCGACAGGGTCATCTATCTCGGCACCGTCTCGAAGACGCTCTCGCCGACATTGCGGCTCGGCTATCTCGTCGTGCCGCCCGATCTCAGCCATGTCTTCGCGGAGGCCAAGCGCCTGACCGACCGGCACACACCCTTGCTGGAGCAGGAGGCGCTGGCGGAGTTCCTCTCAAGCGGCGGCTACGAGCGTCATATCCGGAGCATTCGCCGTCGGAATGCGGAGCGCCGGGCCGCGCTGTTGCAGTCGCTCGCGACAGAATGCGGAACACGCCTGACGGTGACCGGTGCGGATACGGGCCTGCATGTCGTGGCGTGGCTCAACGGCGTTCCGGCGGAGCGCGAGGCGGCGATCGTCGAGGCTGCCCGCGACGCAGGGATCGGCCTCTATCCGATCGGGCCGCTCTATGCTTCGGCGGCCGAGCGCCCGGCCGAGGCTGGTTTCGTCATCGGCTATGCGGCGCATGAGGTTGAGGTGATCCGGCGCGGCGTTGCCGGGCTGGCCAAGGTGTTTGCGGCCGCAGGCTGACGGTCAGCTGCGCAGGCCGCCGAACATCAGGTCGTAGTAGTCACAAGCAAAGGACGCGGCGCGGCGGCCCTTGCCGGGCTTGAACCAGCGCACCATCCAGTTGAGCATCGAGAGGACGGCGCGGCTGGTAACATCGATGTCGACCGCCCGGAAGGCGCCCTTGGCGATGCCGTCGGCGATGATGTGCCTCAGAGCCTGCTCATGCTCGTCGCGCAACTTCTGCGCCTCCGCGATCATCACGACATTCTCCATGCCGCCATAGCCGACGAGCATGGTGAGGAAGCCGTCATAGTGCTCCTCGAAGAAATCGGCATGGGCGGTCATGAAGCGGGCGAGCGCCTCTTCCGGCCCGGGGGCTCCGGCGGCCGCCTGCGAGACGTGACGGCGCAAGCCTTCCAGCGTGCGCACGATGATCGCCTCGTAGATCTCCTTCTTGTTGGGGAAGTAGTGGTAGATCGCCGCCTTGGTGACGCCGACCGAGGTGGCGAGCTCGCTGAGCGAGGTCCCGTCATAGCCGTCGCGGGCGAAGAGGCGGGCGGCATCGTCGAGGATGCGGTCGCGTGCGTTCTCGATGGTCGGCGGGCGACCCTGGCGCTTCGGTTTCGCTTCGATGCTGCCGGACGCCGCCATGGGTCTCAGCCGATCGCGCCGGCAGCGCGCAGGCGCTCGATCTGCTCAGGCCCCAAGCCGAGACGCTCGGTCAGGACCGCATCGGTATGCTCCCCGACCGCGGGCGGCGGCGTCGGCTTGCGCGAGGGGCTCGCGGACAGGCGCAAGGGGCTGCGCACCGAGCGGAAGGTGCCGATCATCGGCGCCGGCACCGAGACGACGCTCTGGCGCAACTCCGCGATGTCGCTCGTCAGAGCCTGCCCGACGCTGCGGACGTCACCGGCAGGGACACCGGCCGCGCGCAGGTCGGCCAGCACGTCGGTCAGGTTCAGGCCCGCGAAATGCGCTTCGAGCAGGGGGAGAAGCGTCTCGCGATGCTCGGTGCGCTTGCGGTTGGTCGCATAGCGCGGGTCGTCGGACAGATTCGTCAGGCCGAGCACCCGGCAGAAGCGGCGGAACTGCTCGTCATTGCCGACCGCGATGGCGATCCGGCCGCCGATGCAGGCGAAAATCTGGTAGGGCGCGATGCTGGGATGGGCATTGCCGTAGCGCCCCGGTTCCCTGCCGGTGTTGAGATGGCCCGAGGCGATATTCGCGAGGAAGAACAGGGCGCTGTCGTTGAGCCCGATGTCGAGCCACTGTCCCTCGCCGGTGCGCTCGCGCATATAGAGGGCGGCGAGCACCGCCTGCACCGCGTTCATGCCGGTGACGAGGTCGATGAAGGCGACGCCCAGCCGCATCGGCTCGCCGTCGCGCTCGCCGGTGATCGCCATGAAGCCGGATTCGGCCTGGATGATGAAGTCGTAGCCGGGGCGATCCTCCTGTGCGTGGCCGCGGCCATAGCCGGAGATCGAGCAGACGATCAGGCGCGGGTTGATCGCCTTGAGATCCTCATAGGTCAGCTTGAACTTGCGCAGCGAGGCCGGCCGGAAATTCTCGACGAGGATATCGGCCTGTTTGGCGAGCGCGACGATGATCTCGCGCCCTTCTGCGGAGCCGATATCGACGGCGAGGCTCTTCTTGTTGCGATTGGCGCCGAGATAATAGGTCGAGATGCCCTCGACCGAGGGCGGCATCCAGCCGCGCGTGTCGTCGCCGGCGCCGGGCTGCTCGATCTTCCAGATCTCGGCGCCGAGATCGCCGAGCGTCATGGTCGCCCAGGGGCCGGCGAGGACACGGGTGAGATCGAGGACCTTGATGCCGTCCAGTGCCGCGCCCATCGCCTGCCGCCTCGTGCTCTCGATATTTACTTACCGGCTGGAAGGTATTTAACTGCCGCGCCTTGTCAAGGAAGCCCCTAGGTGCCGGGCGAGGGCAAGCGAGGGAGATGGCGATGGCTTTGGACAGCGAGACGATGCAGGGATTGCTGGACAGTGTGACGCGCTTCGTCCGCGAGCGCCTGCGGCCCCTGGAGCATCAGGTCGCGCAGGAGGATCGCATTCCCCCCGAGATTCGTCGGGAGATCGCCGGGATGGGCCTGTTTGGCCTCTCGATCCCGGACGAATATGGTGGTCTCGGCCTGACGATGGAGGAGGAGGTCCGCGTCGCCTTCGAGCTGGGCCGGACCTCGCCGGCTTTCCGTTCGCTGATCGGGACCAATAACGGCATCGGCTCGCAAGGGCTGATCATGGATGGTACGGAAGAGCAGAAGCAGCGCTACCTGCCGCGACTGGCCTCGGGCGAGTTGATCAGCTCCTTTGCCCTGACGGAGCCGGAGGCGGGCTCGGATGCCGCCTCGCTGAAGACCTCTGCGCGAAAGGTGGAGGGCGGCTATGTCCTCAACGGCACCAAGCGCTTCATCACCAATGCCCCGCATGCCGGGTTGTTCACGGTGTTTGCGCGCACCGATCCATCGCAGCCCGGCGCGAAGGGCGTTTCGGCCTTTCTCGTCGAGGCGGGCACGCCGGGGCTCTCGCTCGGGCCGGTCGACAGGAAGATGGGCCAGAGCGGTGCGCATACCTGCGACGTGATCTTCGAGGATTGTCGCGTCCCGGCCGACGCCCTGCTCGGCGGGCGCGAGGGGCAGGGTTTTCGTATGGCGATGAAGGTGCTCGATCGCGGGCGCCTGCATATCTCGGCGATCTGCGTGGCGATGGCCGAGCGCGTGATCGAGGACAGCCTGCATTATGCCGTCGCGCGCAAGCAGTTCGGCCAGCCGATCGCCGAGTTCCAGCTCGTGCAGGCGATGCTCGCCGACAGCCGGACGGAGGCCTATGCGGCGCGCTGCATGGTGCTGGAGACGGCGCGTGCCAAGGATCGTGCTGAGGAGGTTGCGACCGACGCGGCCTGCTGCAAGCTCTTCGCCAGCGAGATGGTCGGCCGGGTGGTCGACCGTGCGGTGCAGATCCATGGCGGGGCCGGCTATATCGCCGACCACGGCATCGAGCGCTTCTACCGGGACGCGCGCCTCTTCCGGATCTACGAGGGCACCTCGCAGATCCAGCAGATCGTCATCGCCCGCAACATGGTGAAGGCGCTGGGCTGAGCGCCGCGTTCAGGTCTCGCTTTTGCCCTGCCGGCGCAGGGCCTTCAGCCGGTTGATGAGGTGGCGCGCGCCCATCAGGATGTGCTGTTCCAGATGGTCCTTCGCGCGCTCGATATCGCCCTGCCTGCACAGGTCGAGCAGCAACTGGTGCTCGCGGTTCATCCTGTCGCGGCCGCCGGTCAGACGGATCGGCAGCGGGAAATGGCGATAGGCGTTGAGATAGAGCTTGCGGACGAGTTCCAGCGTCTGCGGCCGGTTCGCCGGGGCGTAGAGCGCGGCGTGGAAATTCCAGTTCTGGCTCGACCAGGCTTCGTCCTCGCGGTCGACCGCCATACGCGCCAGCAACTCCTCCGCCTTGGCGTAATGCTGGGGACCGAGCAGCGGGATGGAGAGTTCGAGCAGCCAGGTCTCCAGTCTGGCGCGGATCTCGTAGGTTTCCTCGAGATCGTCGATCGACAGGCCCGAGACCACCGCGCCCTTATGTGATTCCTGGAGAACGAGGCCCTCCGCCTCGAGCTGGTGCAGGGCTTCGCGGATCGGCACCCGGCTGACGCCGAGCTCGGCCGCCAGTTTCTCCTGCCGTAATTGCAGGCCTTCGGGGAGCGCCCCGGAGAGAATCTGGTCGCGAAGCAGCGCCACGACACGCGCAGTCGCCGTTTTGCGCTCGAACGCCGTGGTCTTGGTCGAGAGGATCGGCGCGGTCATCGCTGGGGCATGTTTCATCGATTGCGTTTGGCCCCAATCCTTGCCCCGAACCGCCCGCGCTTTCAATCGGAGCTGTAGTCATATCAGTGTGGTGTCATTATTGTATCCAATTATTGTCGGATTTGACTATATAATCCGGTGAGGATCTGCATTCCAGGTCCTCTTGCGCGCTCAATGGAGTCGTCGTATCCAAAAATTGGATTCAATATTCAATTTGAGTGAATGCCAGCCTGTGATCGCGATCTGCAACAACGAGGGAGCCTGTGGAATCGCGGCGACGGGCGCGGCGCTGGCCCGTGGCGATGCGGCGCTGGACGCGATCGAGTCCGGTATCCGGCTGGTCGAGGCGAGCGAGGAGGTCCGGACTGTCGGGCGCGGCGGCTGGCCGAACTTGCTGGGGGAGGTCGAGCTCGACGCCTCGGTGATGGATGGCACGACGCTGCGCACCGGCTCGGTCGGTTCCCTGACCGGCTATCTCCACCCGGTCAGCATCGCCCGGCAGGTGCTTGAAAGGCTGCCGCATGAATTGCTGGTCGGGGAGGGCGCGCGCCGCTTCGCCGCCGAGATCGGTGCCGAGGCCGGCGAGTTGCTGATGCCGCATGCGCGGACGGCCTGGCAGCGCTGGTTCGAGACGGAGGTCAGCGCGGCCGAACAGGCGCGCTGGCCTGACGTGCCGATGGCGGAACTGTGCCAGCAGGCGATCGACCCGGAGATCGGGCGCGATACCACGGTCTTTCTGGCACAGGATGCCGGAAGCCATATCGGCGCGGGCACGAGCACCTCGGGCTGGGGCTGGAAGTATCCCGGCCGCCTCGGCGACAGCCCGATCATCGGCGCGGGCTCCTATGCGGATAGCCGCTACGGCGCCTGTGCCTGCACCGGTGTCGGCGAGATGAGCATCCGTGCCGGCACGTCGCGCGCGGTCGTTCTCTACATGAAGATGGGGATGAGCGTCGAAGCGGCCGTGCGCGAGGCGGTCGAGGACATGCGCGCGCTCAAGGGCGGGCTGATCGGCCGCGTGACGATCCATGCGATCGACCGGGAGGGCGACCACAAGGTCGTCGCGGTCAATGGCGTCCCTGAGAACCATTACTGGCTCTGGCGTGCGGGCGACGCCGCCCCGTCGAGCCATCCTTGCGAGATCATCGCGATCAGCGATGTGCCCGCCCCGAAGCCGACGGCGCATCGCCGCTACGAGCAGATGGGGCTCTGAGCCCGCCTTCCCGTCAGCAACAGGACAGACCATGACAGCGTCACGCCATCGCCTTTTCGCAGCATTCGCCGGCCTGCTGCTGGCCGGGACCGCCGCGCAGGCTCAAACCACGCTCGAACGCGTCAAGCAGCGCGGGCAATTGATCTGCGGCACCAGCACCGGCATCGCCGGCTTCAGCATGGCGGACGGGCAGGGCAACTGGTCGGGGCTCGATGTCGATGTCTGCCGAGCCCTGGCAGCGGCGATCTTCGACGATCCCGCGAAGATCAAGTTCATCCCGCTGGCGAGCAAGGACCGGCTCACCGCGCTGCAGAGCGGTGAAATCGATGTGCTGCCGCGCACCACGACCTGGACGCTGAGCCGCGACGCCGGGCAGGGCCTGAACTTCACTGCGGTGAACTACTATGACGGGCAGGGCTTCCAGGTCCGGGCCAAGAGCGGCGTCAAGTCGGTCAAGGACTTGAACGGCGCTTCGATCTGCACGGTGCAGGGCACGACCAACGAGCTGAACCTCTCCGACTATTTCCGCGTCAACAAGATGAAATACGAGGTCGTCGCCTTCCAGGGCATCGACGAAACGGTGAAGGCCTATGAGAGCGGCCGCTGCGACGCAATCTCGACCGACATGTCCCAGCTCGTTTCCTACCGCCTGAAGATGTCCGATCCGGCCGAGCACGTGCTGCTGCCCGAGGTGATCTCGAAGGAGCCGATCGGCCCGTATGTCCGCCAGGGCGACGACGAATGGTTCGACATCGTGCGCTGGACCGTCTTCGCGCTGGTCAATGCCGAGGAGCTCGGCGTGACCAAGGCGAACCTCGCCGAGATGCTGAAATCGGAAAACCCGGAGGTCCGGCGGCTGCTGGGCGTCGAAGGCAAGTTCGGCACGGGGCTCGGACTGACGCCGGACTGGATCGCCCGGATCGTCAAACATGTCGGCAATTACGGCGAATCCTACGAGCGCAATCTCGGTTCCGGAAGCCCGATCAACCTGCCGCGTGGCATCAACAATCTCTGGTCGAAGGGCGGCATTCAGTTCGCGCCGCCTGTCCGCTGAGCGAGCCAGCGATCTTCATCGGAAACAGTGACGGCCCCGTGAGGGGCCGTCATCGTTTGAATATGCTCAGCGCCGTTCGTCGAGCGCGTCGCGGACGCCGTCGCCGAGCAGGTTCACCGCCAGGATCAGCAGGCAGAGCCCGGCGCCGGGCAAGGCGATCAGCCAGGGATCGAACAGGATGTGCTCGCGCCCTTCCGCGATCATCAGGCCCCAGGAGGGCGTCGGCGGCTGGGCGCCGAGGCCGAGGAAGGAGAGCGCCGCTTCGAGCAGGATGACGTTGGCGATCTCCAGCGTCGCGACCACAATCAGCGTGTTGCGCAGGTTCGGCAGGATGCCGTGCAGCATGATGTAGAGATGCGAGGCGCCGAAGGACTGGGTCGCCTGCACGAATTCCCGGCTGCGCAGGCTCTGCGCCGCGGCCCGCACGACCACGGCGAAACGGTCCCAGAGCAGCAGGCTCAGGACGATCGCGAGCGTCTTCAGCGAGGCGCCGCCCAAGGCCACGGCCGCGAGCGCGACCAACACGATCGGCAGCGAGAGGCGCGTCGTCACGACGAAGCTGATCAGCATGTCGGTGCGGCCGCCGAAATAGCCGGCGGCGAGGCCGAGCATCGTCCCGATGAACCCGGCACAGAGCGTGACGCCGAGCCCGATCAGGATCGAGACGCGGGCGCCGTAGAGCAGGCGGGCGAGATAGTCGCGGCCGAGATGGTCGGTGCCGAGGAGATGCGCGGGGTCCGAGCCCGGATACCAGAAGGGCGGGATCATGCGCTTGCCGAGATCCTGCGCGATCGGATCATGGCTCGAAAGCCAGGGCGCGAAGATCGCGACGAAGACGATGACGGCGAGCAGGCCGCCGCCGATGCGGATGGCGCTGCTGGCGCTCAGGCCCTTGAAGAGTTTGCGCCGGCGGATGGCGGGGCTGTCGGCGATCGACATCAGGCGCTCCTCAGGCGGGGATCGAGCCAGGCATTGATCAGGTCGGCCGCGGTGGTCAGCGTGACGTAGATCAGCGAGAGGATCAGGATGATCGCCTGCACCACCGGCAGATCGCTGCGCAACAGCGATTCCCAGGCGAGGCGGCCGAGTCCGTTGATGGCGAAGACGCTTTCGATGACGATCGAGCCGGAGAGCATCAGGCCGAACTGGACGGCGGCGAGCGAGACCAGCGGCAGCACCGCGTTGCGCAAGGCATGGACCAGTAGGACGCGTGGCTGCGAGGCGCCCTTGGCCCGGGCGGTGCGGATATAGTCGGCGGTGAGCACGTCGATCATGCCGGCCCGCGTCAGGCGCATCAAAGCGGGCATCGCGTAGTAGCTCAGCACCACGACGGGCAGGATATAGCCCTGCCAGCTCTCGGTGCCGGAGATCGGCACGAGCCCGTACCAGACGCCGAAGACCACGATCAGGATCAGGCCGAGCCAGAAGCTCGGGATCGCCTGGCCGAGCACGGCGAGCATCAGGGCGATGCGGTCGATCGTGCCGCCGGGCTTGAGCGAGGCGAGGATGCCGAGCGGGACCGCGACCACGAGCGCGAGCAGGAAGGCGGCCGAACCGAGGATCAGCGTGACCGAGAGCCGCTCGGCGATGATCGGCGCCACCGGCAGGTTGAAATAGAGGCTCGTGCCGAAATTGCCGGTGAAGGCATTGCCGATCCAGCTCAGGAACTGCAGCGGGATCGGCCGGTCGAGGCCATAGGCGTGGCGGATCAACTCGACATCCTGTGCCCGGCCGGCCTGTCCGGCGAGGACGACGGCGGGATCGCCGGAGACGAACATCAATCCGAAGGCGACAGCCGAGACTGCGAGCGCCACGAGGGCGGCGACGATCAGGCGGCGCGCGAGAAAGGGCAGCATGACGGCTCCGGGGATAGCGGGTCGGCCTGCCTGGCAGGAAAGGCGCCGCGACCAGCCATGGACTGGAAGCGGCGCGGCGATGCGGAAGAGGCTGTTACTTCCAGCTCGACAGCCACCAGCGGGCGAACTCGTCCGGATGGGGCTTGAAGGTCAGGTCCTTCGACAGGCCGTAATTGATGTTGAAATCGTACATCGGCAGCCAATAGGCCTGGTCGGCGATCTTCTTCAGCGCCTTGGCGTAGTTCGCCTCGCGCAGCGCGCGGTCCTGCGAGGTGTCGGCCGTATTGACCAGCTCCATCACTTCCTTGTCCTGGACGAGGTCGTCGGCACCGCCGCCGAAGAAGTTGGAGATGATGAAGGCGACGTCGCCGGTGCCGTAGCTGCCCCAGTTGGTGAAGAAGGCCGGCAGTTCGCCCGCGCGCCACTTCTGCACGCCGGCGGCATATTGCTGCTCGTTCAGCGTGGTGCGGATGCCGACCTTGCCGAGATCGCTGGCGATCGCCTCGGCGACCGGCCGCGGCATGGCGGCGAAGACCATCTCGATGTCGACGCCGTTGGCGAAGCCGGCTTCCGTCAGCAGCGCCTTGGCCTTGGCCGGGTCATAGGCGTATTTCGTCACGTCCTGCGCGCAGCCGAACTGCTTGGGGTTGCAGGCGGCATTGAGGACCTGCGAGGCGCCGCCGGCGAAGGCCTTGACGATGGCCTCGCGGTTGACGGCGTGGTTGATCGCCTGGCGGACCTTGAGGTTCTTGGTCGGGTAGTCCTTGCCCTTGCCGGTCACGGTCATGCCGACATAGGAAATGCGCATGATCGGGCCGTTGACGATCTGCACCCGGCTGGCGAGGCGGGCGGCCTGGTCCGGCGGGATGCGCCAGGTCCAGTCGAGCTTGCCGGCCATCAATTCGGCGAACTGGGTGTTGAGCTCGGGGATGGTGCGCACGACGATCTTGCCGATCGCGGGCTTGCCCTTCGGGCTGCCGGCATAGTGGCCGTCGAAGCGCTCGAAGGCGTAGCGGATGCCGGGTGTCATCTCGACGAGCTTGTAGGGGCCGGTCCCGACGGGCTTGGCCGCCATGCCGGCGGAGCCGACTTCCTTGAAATAGGCCGCCGGGTAGATCGGCAGCGCATCGGCCAGCATCTCGACCGCGCCGGCGAAAGGCTTGGCCATCTTGATGCGGACCTGGAAGTCCGAGACCTTCTCGACCTTGTCGATCCAGTCGACGGCGATGCGGAAGCGCGTGCCATAGGCGGGGTCGAGCACGGTGGTCAGGGTGTAGACCACGTCGTCGGCGGTGAACTTGGCGCCGTTATGGAAGGTCACGCCCTCGCGCAGGTCGAACTCCATCGTCGAGGCGTCGACGAAGCGCCAGGCCTTGGCGAGCGCCGGCTTGATCTCGCCGGTGTCGAGATCCTTGTAGAGCAGGCCGTCATAGATGTGCCGGGCGAGGATCAGACCCTCGCGGCCGGCGATCTTGTAGGTGTCGAGTGCTTCCGGCTCCAGCGCGAAGGCGGCGTTCAGCGTATCGTCGGCCTTGCCGGCCAGGGCCGGAGCCGGGGCCAGCGCGAACGAGGCGGCGAGCAGCGCGCCGGCCAGTGCGGTCGTTCCCAAAATCTTCATCGGTCTGTTCCCCTGTGTTTTCTGGATGATCCATCCGGCCGGAGCGCGCCTCTATGGGCGATTCGGTGGCCGGAGTCTGTTAGAGGCTCTTGGAGCCCCGCGGCTTTTCCCAGAGCTTCCGCGCGCCGTTGATCTCGTCGATGCGTTCGCCCTTGCGGACTCGCTCGATGACGTCGGGCTCGGCCGCCTGCATGGCGGCGCAGGTTCCGGCGAGAGTCTCGGCCTGCGCGGGATCGATGACGCAGACACCGTTCTCGTCGGCGAGGACGAGGTCGCCGGGGCGTACCGTCACGCCGCCGCAGTTCACGCTCTCGCCGATCACGCCACCCTTGCCGAGGAGCTTCGTCGTCAGGGGCGAGCGGCCGCGGCACCAGACCGGCAGGCCCGAGGCCCGGATCGCGGCGACATCGGTGACGAAGCCGTCGATCACGACGCCGACGATGCCGGCGGCCTGCGCTGCTGCGGTCATCACCGCACCCCAGCAGGCATGGCGGTCGTCGCCCTGGCGGTCAATGACGAGGATGTCGCCGGGCTTTGCTTGGGTCAGGGCGCATGAGAGCACCGCACCGTCATCGGCGGGGACGCTGACGGTGAGGGCGGGGCCACAGACGCGCGGGCCTTCGATGACGCACTGGATCGCCGGAACCATGAAGCCCTCGGTCAGGACATGGCCGAGCGTCGCGGTCTCGATCTCGCGGAAGAGCGCGGCGCGCTGCGCGATCGATGCTTCCGCAGATGATCCGGTCGCGGTCATGGTCGTCCTTGCGCTGGAGAATGTCCGTTCTGCCGAACCTACGGAAGCCGCGAAACCGGGTCCAATAGACAGTTCCTATGCTAAGCATAGGCTTGCCACGGCAGCGGGTTTGCATAAGGGGCAGGGACCACCAAGGGAAGAGAGATACGCGCTTGAGCGGAACGAAGCCGAAGCTGCACCATCTCAACTGGAATCTGCTGCATACCTTCCTCGTCATCGTCGAGGAGCGCAGCATCACGCGCGCGGCCGACCGGCTGCTCGTGCGCCAGCCGACGGTGAGCGCGGCCCTGCAGCGCTTGGAGGAAACGCTGGGCGGTCAGCTCATCCAGCGCGACAGCCGACGCTTCGTCCTGACCAAGCGCGGCGAATTGCTCTACAAGGAATGCGTCGACATCTATCGCAGCGTGGCGCGCATCGGCGACCGGCTGTCGGAGGATCATGACGATCTGACCGGCCTCGTGCGCCTGCTCGTCGTCACCCATGTCGTGCTGCCGCCGCTCGATCGGACATTGACGCTGCTCAACCGCAAGCATCCCGGGGTGAATGTTCGGATCGACGTCGCCAACAGCCAGGACATCGTCCGCGCGGTCTCGCAGAAGCTCAGCCCCTTCGGCTTCTGCCTGCTCGCCAAGCCCTTGGCCGGGCTCGACTGCCGGCCGCTGCTGCGCGAGGAATTCGGCATCCTGTGCGGGCGCGGGCATCCGCTCTTCGGGCTCTCGGACGTGCCGCTGGCGGAACTGCGCGACGAGCCCTTCGTCGCGCTCGCCTGCGGGCAGGACGGCGCGCTGGAACCGATGGTCTCGGTTAGGGAAGGGGCGGGGCTCGGCAGCCGCGTCGTCGGCTCCAGCCCCAATCTCGAAGAGGTCACCCGGATGATCGCCGCCGGGCTCGGCATCGGCATCCTGCCGCTGGCCTCGGTCGCCGAGGCGCTGGAGAACCGTAGCCTGTGGAACCTCGCGCGACCCGAGGACCTGCTCGGCGCCGATCTCTACTTCGTCTCCAATCCGGCCATGCAGCTCAACGCCGCGGAAGAGGCCTTCCTGCGGCTGTTCGAGCAGCAGCTCGGCGCGGCCGAAGAGGAGCCGGCGGCCGAGGCCGCGGAGGTTCTGCTCAGCGATCCGCCCGTGCCATGACGCTGTGCAGGAGCACGTTGAGGCCGGGTTCGAGGTCCTCGCGCGTGCAGAGTTCTGCGTTGTTATGGGTGATGCCACCCTTGCAGGGCGCGAAGATCATCGTCGTCGGCGCATGGCGGGCGACGAAATAGGCGTCGTGCCCGGCCTGGCTGAGGATGTCCTGCGTGCGATAGCCCAGGGCGAGCGAAGTCTGGCGGACGCTGTCGATCAGCTCCTGCGCGAAGATTTTTCCGCCCCATTTCCAGACATCGAGGATTTCGGCGGTGCAGCCGGCGCGGGCGGCGGATTCCCCGACGGCGCGGCGGACGCGCTCGGCCATGACCTCGGAGGTCTCCGGATCGGGATGGCGGACGTCGCAGACGGCCTGCGCCCAGTCGG
>WPCJ01243939.1_pt1 | contig 39940 bp, 28 predicted proteins | sample 5399831 | NCBI WGS metagenome assembly WPCJ01 (sample SAMN12869470, study PRJNA574797) | sludge metagenome | isolation source: wastewater treatment of pH10 | place: China:Beijing | collected 2019-05-20 | reverse complement strand
TAATTAAAAAATTTAAAAATATGAAGAAAATAATTTTAATGCTGTTATTTGGCAATGTTGTCAATGCGCAAAGTATTACATTACTGAAAGATATAAATCCGGGTGCAAATCCTTCCACGCCTGCTGAGTTTTTAAGATATGATGGGAAGCTTTACTTTAATGCCAATAATGGCACCAATGGCACCGAGCTATGGTCTACCGATGGAACTTTGGGAGGAACGAATCTGGTGCTCGATCTCAATCCAGGGACAGCAAGCTCATTGCCAACCTCTTTGCTTAATTATAACAATCAATTGCATTTCAAGACTTTGATTGGAGTTCCAGGACTCTACTCTTATGATAGTGCTACAAGTTCAGCAACTTTGATACCCGGAATGCCAACTGCTTCAAATTTTCTAGTCGCAGAAGGGAAAATCTTTTTCAGACAAAATAATAAGCTATCGTATTTTTTCCAAGGTGTAGTAACTGAAATTGATACACCTGTCGTAGTCAACGGGCAGATGGGTGCAGTCAATGGAAAGATTATTACTGGTGCCTCTGCATCGTCAGCCACAAACAATTTACAATTATACATTTATGACGGAAATAACCTATCACTATTAAAGGTGATCAATCCGAGTACAACGGCAAACCCTCAGAATTTTTATTACAGCAGTAATCTCAATACATTATTCTTTACAGCGGGTTCCAATACAGCAGGTTTTGAACTTTGGAAAACTGATGGAACGGCCGACGGCACAGTACAGGTCAAAAATATCAATGCTGGTACATCAAGCTCGTTTCCAGGGAATTTCAAACAAATTGGAAACAAAGTGTTTTTTGCCGCTAATAATGGTACTAATGGTAATGAACTATGGATTACAGATGGCACAGAGGAGGGTACTGTGCTAGTAAAAGATGTAAATCCTGGATCAAATGCATCCAATCCGAATAATCTTACGGAAGTAAACGGCAAACTTTACTTTCTAGCAAGTGACGGTTCTGGGGAAGCCAGACTTTGGGAAAGTGATGGAACGACCGAAGGAACCAAAATGACCCTGGAACTAAAGCCTGGTTACACCAACTTTATTCTCGGTAAAATGGAGGAGTACAACGGTGCACTTTACCTTTCTGCAAAGCTTAGTGTATCGCAAGGACAGGAACTTTATAAGATAGAATTGCCTGCGCTGAATGTTGAAAATCACAACAAAAAAGCAATCAATCTTTATCCGAATCCTACTAATGGAGAATTATTCTTTACTGGTTTTGAGAAAGGTTCATACGATCTGTATGATTTAAAAGGAAGCCTAATAAGAAAAGACGGTAATATCGTGAATAATAAATTACAGCTTAATGTACCAAAGGGTAACTATATCCTTGTTACAAAAACTGTTGAGGGCACTATTAATACAAACAAAATAATTGTAAAATAATGAAAAGATCAATACTAATATTTTTGGTTCTGATTAGTGGTAGCATGACAAAGCTAAGTGCGCAGACCATTAATTTTCCGGATGAAAACTTTCTGGAATACCTACTGCTTTACACTAATATTGATGATAATAAGGATGGTGAAATACAAGTAAGTGAAGCGGAAGCCTACACTGGAGGTTTAACCATTACTCAAAAGATCAGCAATGTTACAGGAATTGAATATTTTAAAAATATCACCTCACTCACATTTAATAAATCTCCTGTCAGCAGTCTGAATATTACCAATAACAAGCTGATCACACAACTATTTATCGATGGGTCACATATTTCAAGTCTTGATCTGAGATCGAACGGTAAACTTGTAAATATGGACATTAAAAACAATAGTACATTATCCCAGCTTACATTAGGCCAGCATCCTCAATTACAATATGCCAGTCTTATGTTCAATAATATCGTGTCTATCGATGTAACTCAGTGCCCGATACTGACAAATCTATTTCTTGCTTCTAACAATCTTTCATCCATTGATGTAACAAAAAATCCAAGGCTTGCTGAACTGAACTTGGGCGCTAATCATTTGACTTCGTTAGATATTAGTAAAAATACCAGACTAACTTATCTCCATCTAGGACTTAATGCAATTCAGCAGATTGATGTATCTAACAATACACTATTGGATACTTTTATGATTCAGGGAAATCCTATAACATCGATTGATCTAAGTAAACTTAAATTTCTGAGATCGTTTGTAATGGATAGTACGGGCATTACTGCAATTGACCTGACACCACATACAATGCTCCAGTTTTTCTATGCCAGCTATTCACAGCTTACTGAAGTAAATGCTTCTAAAAATAATGCTCTTATATACGTCAACGCCGTTGAAAATCAAAAGATGAAATTTATTAACGTTAAAAACGGTAATAATACAAATGCCATTGGCTTTTTTTCCATTAACAGCCCAAATCTTAAATGTATCCAGGTGGATGATGTAGCTTACAGCTCTTCACAACAACTTTGGCAAAAAGATGCAACTGCTGTATATGCTACAGATTGCAGTAATATATTAGCAAATATTGAAGTAAAAAATATTGTAAAACCATCAATATATCCAAATCCTACTTCAGATTATGTATATCTGCAGAATGAAGCAAAAGAGATTGACGTTTTCAATACAGCCGGGCAAATGGTTGCAGGCTATAGGAATACAAGAATGGTAGATATCAGTCATTTGCCTGTAGGTAATTATATCATTAAAATCATGGATTCTGCAGGTGTGACATCATCGCAAAAAATCATAAAAAAATAAGCATCATCTAATGAAATTAAATATAAAAAATACAATCGGAGTTACGGTAGCTGTAATTGCATTGATGGCTGGTAGCTATGCAAATGCCCAAAGCAGTGAACGGCAAATAATCGAAAATTATCTTGCGAAAGACAGAAAAACGTTTGGGAAAACATTTGATATTATTCACACATCTCAGAGAAAAAGTTCTGAAGGGACCATAATCAATATTCAGCAGACGTACAAAGGTGTACCGATCTATGGGGCTATATCATCTGTATTGATTCGAGACAATGCATTAAAATACATTTCTGACAATTTCATGTCTTTTCCGGAAAATGTATCTGTGTCCAAACCTTCATTTGACATCAGAAAAGATTTCTCTGCAGTATTATCTTCAGAAAAGCTTAATGGTAATTCCAACGACTACAATTTTGAAGGTAGAAAAAATAATGCGGTAGTTTCTAAATTGGTATATTTTCCCACGAAAAAAGGTGATCTTCAGTTATCTTATGTGCTTAACTTCTTCGAGAAAGGAACCAATAACTACTGGGATATTATTGTAGATGCCAACACAGGAAAAGTTATTGAAAAAACGAACTTAACGGTATCTTGCCAGTTTCATGACCATAAATATTCTGTTGAACATCAGTTAGATATGATTCAGAATAAGCCAGGAAATGAAACAATTTCTGGAAAACCTAATAATTCTTCTTCTCTTGTTGACAATGCGTCCTATCGTGTTTATGCATTCCCTGTAGAATCACCCAACTTCGGACAGCGTACTTTGGAGACGAATCCCTGGTTTTCAGATGCTTCTCCTTTAGGCTGGCAAAATGACGGTGATGAATCTTATAACATCACGCGTGGGAATAATGCTTATGCTTATTTAGACCTGAACGGCTCTAATGCTTTCGGAGCTAGTGCTAATGGAGGTTCGCAAAAATTATTTGATTTTCCATTAGATCTTTCAAAAACTGTGGATACTTATACTGATGCTGCCATTACCAATTTGTTCTATGTCACCAATAAGATGCATGACATTTTTTACCGTTATGGATTTGATGAGGCTGGGCGTAACTTTCAGTCAAACAATTTTGGAAAAGGAGAGCCATTCACTGATTTTGACCCTGTTTTGTCAGAATCCAGAGATGGTGCATCGTTGAACAATGCCAATTTTGCTACACCTCAGGATGGTTTTTCACCACGAATGCAAATGTATCTCTGGCGTTATGGCTATTTGTTAAGTTATAATTCACCAAGCGATTTGGTCGGAAGAAAACCCGAATCAGGGTACAACGTTGATTTTGGAGGTACTTTTCCTGTAAACTCACCTCTTACAGCTGATGTTGCAATAGCAACACCAGCAGATGGATGTACTAATCTTACCAATGCAGATCTCACCGGGAAAATAGCACTTATCCAAAGAGGAGCCTGCAATTTTGATATTAAATTCAAAAAAGCTCAGGACAAAGGTGCAAAAGGTGTTATCATATATAATCCTACGCCATCACAAGCCATTATTAATATGAGCGGAACGGATGGTAGTGTGACTATACCGGGTGTATTAATCAATAATGAGGAAGGTGAACTGATAAAGTCAAAAATAGAAAATGGAACAACAGTCAATGTCAATTTAAAATATAACACTTTCGATATTGATGGAAGTTTAGACAATGGCGTAATCGCTCATGAATATACCCATGGGATATCCACCAGAAGTACAGGAAATGGTTACAGCTGCCTCAATACTGCTTATGCTAATGAACAAATGGGGGAAGGTTGGTCGGACTTTTTCGCTTTAATGGTAACCAATAAAGCGGATGCTACAGCGGCTCAACCAAGATCTACGGGATCATTTGTAGCCAATCAAAAGGCTAACGGACCAGGCATCAGACCTGCAAAATATTCTCCCGATTTTAGCATTAATGATTATACTTATGCTGATACCAACGGAAAATACATTGACACAGGAAGCGGCTTGGCAGTAGATGTTCACGGTGTAGGCTTTATATGGGCGACAATGCTTTGGGATTTACATTGGAAATTTGCTGAAAAATATGGATTTTCCAATGATATAGCCAATAATCCGGACTCAGGTAGCGGAAAGGTGATGAAAGTGGTGATGGAGGCTCTTAAATTACAGGGATGCTATCCGAATTTTGTGAGTGGAAGAGATGCTATTCTGGCGGCTGATGCTAATCTGAATAATGGTGAGAATAAATGTATGATCTGGAATACATTTGCAAGAAGAGGTTTAGGAGTTAACGCCAAAACAGGACTTACCAGAGGAACATTGCCGAATGCAATATCGGATCAGGTTGAAGATTTCACCGTCCCTTCTGAGTGTTCGCTGGGAACTGCTGATGTAGTCATCAGTAAGAAAATTGCGCTATATCCGAATCCTGCGAATAAAGAAGTTTTCATTAAAATAAATGGAGTAAAAATACTTGGAAAACTTAGAGTATCCATATTTGACTTATCTGGCAAGAAAATAGATGAACAGATTATTGATATTGATGCCAATCAGCCGGTTAATATTACTGGTCTTTCCAATGGTCTTTATTTATTAAGCGGTGACGGAATCGGTCTTAATTTCAGCAGCAAATTGATTATCAATAAATAGATAAACCAAAAGATTTAACTAAATAGCGGCACTTTAAGTGGCGCTATTTAACTTTGCTGAGCTCTACAGAGTCAGTTCAAATCATTTATTAATTCAGATAACATAAAAAATACTAATCAATCAGTTTAACTGAATTTAAGAAAAACAAAAGCATTAAACATTAAAGATGATATCTTGTACAGTTAAGTATAATTACGCATAATTTTAACAAGGCTAATTTTTTATGATCGTCAACAGTTTCATCGCAGCCGTTTTTCCCATTTCGAAGCCATCATTAATGATACATTCATAGGAGTCATCCAGATATTTGGGGAGAATGCCCTCCGTTATGGCAACGACTTTAGCTTTTGGGGAAGCCGTTTTTTTGTTGACCAGCGAACTGTGCAGCCCGGCAAGAGTTTCGTCACTCATCGCAAAGTAACCGTCAAAGTCTTCATAATCAAATATAATGTTCATCTTCTCCTTTACCATGTCGGCAGAATCGCAGTAGATCATCTTGCATTTTACATCTTTATGCTTATCGATAACCTCTAAAAAATGATTTTTCCGGGTTTGTGATATTTCCAGGTTTTCATCACCGAAAATAGCAATAATATTTTTACAGCCAGCTTCTGTGAGCTTTTGGGCAGCAGTCTGTGCATAAAGCCTGTTATCAAATATCACCTCTTCAAATATATTTTGTGGAATGGTCTTATCAAAAATAACCAAAGGAAGTTCCATCTCTTTAATTTTGTTGAAATGGCTGAGGTCCTTCGTCTGTCTGCTGAGAGAAATCAGGATGCCATCTACCCTTGAGTTGATGCAGGTAAGCAGATTTTCCTCTTCCATTCCCAAAGATTCTTCGGAAGAAAGCACAAAAAAATTATAACCTTCTGAGTGCAGCACAAAGGAAATTCCTTTGATAATGGAAGGAATGAAAAACATCGAAATTTCCGGGATGATAAGTCCGATAACCTTGGATGATTTTTTCCGGAAATTGATGGCGAAATCATTCGGGACATAGTTGAAAGTATCTGCAACCTCCTTCACACGCTGCTTTACAGATGCGCTGATATCAGGATGGTTTTTAAGCGCTCTGGACACCGTAGAGGTACTTATATTGAGCATTTTTGCTATGTCTTTTATAGTGATTCTTTTCATTTTTGGGTAACAGAGTATATTTTTGGGGTAATTTAGTAATGATTTGTATCGTTTTAAGTGTTAAATTATGTTAAATATAAAACATTGAAAGTTAATAAAAAGTTAAAATAAAATTTTGTTACTAACCGCAACCGTTTGCGCAACCGTTTGATATTAACGCAGAATTAATACAATATTCAAACTGCGTTTTTGATATCTTAAAAAAAATACTTTTAACCCATAACAAAAAAACTTCATAAAAATATGGAATCAAAGATGTTTACTAAATTACTGGTTTTCGGTGCGATAAACACCGCGGCCTTTATGTTTTCGCAGAGCAATGTAAATGACACAATATCAAGAGATAAAGCAATTGATGAAGTGGTGATTACAGGAAACTCCAATCCTAAGGCATCCATTAAGACCAGTACTTCTATCTCCACATTAAAAATGAAAGATATAGAAAATGCTGCGCCAAGAACGACCGCAGAAATTTTCCGTACGATCCCGGGAATCCGTTCAGAATCTTCCGGAGGAGAAGGTAATTCTAACATTACCGTGAGAGGGGTGCCCGTTTCAGCCGGTGGTTCCAGATATTTGCTGATTCAGGAAGATGGTCTTCCGGTAATGCAGTTTGGAGACATCGCTTTCGGAACCCAGGACCAGTTTACAAGATTCGACTCGTTCGTGTCAAGAGTTGAAGCGCTTAGAGGAGGTTCGGCTTCTGTATTTGCCAGCAATTCTCCGGCAGGGATTATCAACTTTATTACCAAGACCGGTGAGAAAGAAGGCGGAAGCATTACCCAGCAGATGGGACTTAACTACAAAAATTACAGAACCGATTTCGATTACGGCACTAAAATAGGTGATGATACTTATATGGCAGTTGGAGGCTTCTACAGAATTGGGGACGGCCCGAGGAAAACAGGCTTCAACTCCAACAACGGCGGACAGTTCAGACTTTCTTTCCTTAAAAAATTTGAAAAAGGAAGCTTCCGCGTTTATGCCAAATTCCTGGACGACAGAACCGCAGCTTATATGCCTATGCCTGTTGGCGTTACCGGAACGGATGCTGACCCGAAATGGTCTTCACTGCCTAACTACAATATTCTTACAGGAGCCCTGCAAACCATCAACCTGCAGCACGACAGAACTTTGGGAAATGATGGTAACATCTTCAATACTGATGTTTCAGACGGGATGCATTCTCTGTCAAAAGTTATCGGTGCTGAATTCAATTATAACCTTGGTGAAGGTTGGAAATTGGAGGAAAAAATCAGATATGCAGCCAATGACGGGCAGTTTGTAGCGCCTTTTCCGGCAAGCGTGAGCAAAGGAAGCGACTTCTTCAATGCAACTAACTTTACCAATTTCGGAAGCGCAGTCTATGCAGGAACCAACACACCGATTGACATGAATGCAAACTATATGAAAATTGCCCTTTTCAATGTAAAGCTGAATAACTTCAATAATTTTGTGAATGACTTCAATATCAGCAAAAAATGGGATATTGTGAAGTTTAACGCAGGATTGTACAAATCTTCCCAGAATATTAATATGTCATGGATGTGGAACAACTATCTGCAGGAAGTCAGCGATAAAAACGCAAGATTAGTTGATGTGAAAAATACCGCCGGACAGTACATTACCGACAACGGTTTGCTTAACTACGGAATGAAAGACTGGGGCAACCTGAAAAGAGACTACAACACCAAATATGATATTACCGCTCCGCATGCTCAGGTGGAAATCAACGCTACAGACAAATTAACCATCGATGCAGGCGCAAGATATGATATTGGAAAAGTGACCGGCTATTTTTCAGGAGCAACGGTAACTTACACCAGCCGTGATATGAACGGAAACGGCGTGATTGACATTCCTGAACAAATGGTTGGCTCCAATGATAATATTAATGTTCCAGTAAATTACAGATACGGAATTTTCGGATATTCGGTAGGTGCAAACTATGCTTTGAACAACAAAAATGCCGTTTTCGCAAGAGTGAGCCAGGGCGGAAGCGCATCCGCGGACAGGATCCTGTTCTCCGGATATAATTATACCAATAATGATGACCCGGCTTTGGATGCCGTGAAAGTCAATAAGGTGAAGCAGCTAGAAGCAGGTTATAAGCTAAGAGGCTCAGGATATTTCCTTAACACCACGTTGTTCTATGCCGGAACAAAAGAAGCCAATTACGAAGCGACCACTCAGAGAAAAACGGAGAACAAATACCAGTCTTTCGGGGTAGAATTGGATGGTTATTACAAAATTACGAAGGGGCTAGATGTAAAGGCCGGTCTTACCTATACCCACGCAGAAATCAAAAATGCCATAGACCCTACTATCATCGGGAATATGCCGAGAAGAACACCGAAATTAATGTATTCCGTGAATCCTAACTTTAATGCGAACAAGTTCAATATAGGATTCTACCTGATTGGTGCTACCAAAGCGTTCACCCAAGATAACAACAAATTGGTAATGCCGGGTTACGCTATCGTCAATCCGTATGTTTCTTACCAGGTACTCAGAAACCTTTCCGTAAGTCTGAATGCTAATAATGTTTTCAATACCATTGCGGTGACAGAGGCAGAAGAAGGTTCAATTGCCGGCGGAAACGGAATCGTGAGAGCAAGAACTCTTCCGGGAGCCAGCTATAGCGTGAGTGTGAAATTTGATTTATAAATAATTGATTATAAAAAGCTCTGTGGTCTTTCCTATCAATAGCCCCGAGCTGAAGCTCGGGGTAAAATAGGAGTCAGCAGAAGTGTTTTTTGTTCCGTAGAAGCAATATTTGTGTAAACAAAAGAACTATTTGGAAAAGGCACGCCGTAGGTGTGCAACCTAAATTGTCGCATTTTTTTAAAAAGAATAGAGTCCCTAAGGGATGATTTAACAAAGGATAGGATGCAATCTCCTATCAATAAAATATATTCAAATTATTGTCCGATAAAAATATATATCATAAACAGGTCGCTCCTATGGAGCTTTAATTGCTTGAAAAAAACTTAGCTATTAACAGCTTTGCTCCTATCGGAGCTGTATCTGGCTTCAGAGATACCAGCTGTTAATAGAAAAAATTAAGTCTATAAAAACATAGCTCCGGAGGAGCGACCTGTCGTTTTATCCTATAAATTCATTTGTATTTTTAATCGGACAATAATGATATTCAACATAATTTCGAAAGAGTAAATTCAATTTGATTGAAATCCTTTCGAATAAATATTAATGAACAAACTAATTTAAAATGTTTAAAGAAGAAGCCTTAAACATCATCAGGAAAGCCATTACAGAAGAAGGAATTTTGGCATCAGCGCAACAAAGGGACAACTATGCCAGAGTCTGGGCAAGAGACTCGATGATGGCAGGTTTTGCCGGGATTTTGGTTAATGATGAAGAGATTCTTGCAGGCTTGGAAAAATCCATTCTCACACTTGCAAAACATCAGGCAGAAAACGGACAGATTCCCTCTAATGTCATCAATGGAAAAGCGAGCTATGGAACACACGTCGGCAGGACCGACGCAACAACCTGGTGGATTGTTGTTACCTGTGAATATATTATCAGATGTAATAAAACAGAACTCAAAAAAGACCTCGAAGAAAAAATTTCCAAGGCGCTTTCCTGTCTCAAAACTTGGGAATACAATCAGCGAGGTTTGTTATACAGCCCGCTTGGAGGAAATTGGGCAGACGAATATGTGACTTCCGGATACACTTTGTACGACAATGTTTTACGGTATTGGGCGGTAAAAAATGCAGCAGGATTATATCAAAATGAGAAACTGGAAAATCAGGCAACGAATATTAAAAAGTTAATCCAGGACAACTTTTATAAAACCGAATCCGATTCTCTAAAATACCACGAAACAGCCTACTCCAAAACCGAATTTGAACCCTATTTCTGGGCTTCGCTGAATGCCAATGGCTACGATGTGCGTTTCGACCTTGCAGGAAATGCTTTAGCGATTCTTTTAGATTTTGAATTGGATTTTAAAGCTTTTTCAGAATTTTTGGAAGAGCTTTATACAGAATTCGGACACTGGATGCTTCCAGTATTCTATCCCGTGATTTATCCCGGCGATTACGATTGGAAACTCCTGGAAAACAATTACAGTTATAGCTTCAAAAACGAACCACACCATTTTCACAATGGCGGTTCCTGGCCTATATTTTTGGGATGGCTTTGTTTGGCACTTAATAGAAAAGGATTGGCAGAGATCCCTGGAAAAATACTTTCACAGTACGAACAGTTGATGCAGGAAAAGGGTTTTCATTTCAGGGAATATTATTCCACCGATAAACTCCTGCCTCTGGGAACCGAGCAATTGTGCTTTTCGGCTTCAGGATATTTGATGATGACCCTGGAAAAATAGAATTAATAAATTAAGAAAGAATAAAATGATTGGAGATATAATAGAACTTAAAGAGAATCATCTGGCAATAGGTAAAGAAATTTTTGAAGTATTGAATGCGAAATTGCCATTGAAAAGTAAACACAAACTCACCATAGGAATTGCAGGAGAAAGCGGAAGCGGTAAATCTGTGACCGCTTTTGCACTTCAAAAGATTTTGAACGAAAATAACATCAAAAGTCTGGTGTGGCAGATGGATGATTATTTTAAACTTCCGCCAAAGAGCAATCATGAAAATCGCCTGAAATCGATAGAAAATGTAGGAATGCAGGAAGTCGATTTAGCAAAGCTTTCACAGAACATTTCCGAGTTTAAAAACGGTAAAACGGTAATAGAAAAACCGCTGGTACATTATAAAGAGAACAGAACTGCAAATGAAAAGATAGATGCATCAGATTACAAGGTTACTATCGTAGAAGGAACATACATTCTGGAGATTGATGATTTTGATTTTAAAATTTTCATCGACAGAAATTACAAAGATACCTATGAAAACAGGATGAGCAGAAACCGCGACGAAAAGAGTGATTTTGTAGAGCAGGTACTGGAGATAGAACATCAGATTATTAAAAAATTCAAAGCAAAAGCAGATTTGGTACTTGGGAAAAATTACGAACTCTTGCTGAAATAAAAGATAGATTTAATAGTGCTTTACCCTGTTGATTCTCACAAAGAAAAATAAATTATGACAACAAAGAAAATAATTCCGCATCTCAGTTTTTGGCAAATCTGGAATATGAATGTCGGCTTTTTCGGAATACAATATAGTTTTGGATTGCAGCAGACCGCGGTGAACCCGATATATACTTTTCTTGGGGCGCACGCAGAGCAGCTTCCCATCCTGAATCTTGCCGGTCCTATTACAGGACTGCTGATTCAGCCTTTGATTGGTGCCATCAGTGATAAAACCTGGAGTCCGAAATGGGGGCGCAGAAAACCGTTTTTTCTTTTGGGAGCCATTTTTTGCAGTATCGCTTTATTTTTGTTTCCTTTCAGCTCCGCCATTTGGATGGCAGTAGGATTGCTTTGGATCCTGGATGCTGCCAATAATACGGCGATGGAACCTTACCGTGCTTTCATTGCAGACAAGCTTCCGCACGAACAGCAGACTTTCGGATTTCAGATGCAGAGCTTGTTTGTAGGAGCCGGGATTACACTTGCTAACCTGTCATTGTTCATTTTCCAGAAATATCTCGGCGGCAATGCTTCCGGCGGTGGCATTCCTGTTTGGGTCTATTATTCTTTTTTCCTGGGATCTTTCTGTTCTATTGCATCGGTTGTATGGTCGGTTTACAAAACACCTGAGATTCCTCCATCTGATGAAGAGCTGGAAGAACTCAGAAAATCAAAGGAGGAAAGCCACTTTTTTACACCATTTATCGAAATCTTTTCTGCAATACGCGATATGCCGAAATTACTTTGGCAGCTGGCTTTGGTATATATGTTTCAGTGGTATGCGCTATTCTGCTACTGGCAGTTCATCACACCAATGCTCAAGTGGTCACTTTACGGAATTTCTGAAAATGATGAGCAAAAGGCAGGCAAAATTATTGCATTAGCAAAAAGTGGAGTTTCAGTAGCAGAAAAAGATATTTTCTGGGCAAAAAATGTACTACACATGGTAGAAGTGGCAGTAGGGCAAACCGGACTGATGAACGGATCATACAATATCATAACAATGATTTCTGCCTTGTTGCTGGTACCTTTTGCCAAAAAATTCACTTCTAAAAATACCTATATTTTCTGTCTTTGTATCACAGGATTGGGGATCATGACATTGCCATTTATTAAGAATGAATACCTCATCCTGCTTCCGATGGTCGCTTTGGGAATAGGCTGGGCATCCATGATGGGACTTCCTTATTCCATGGTTTCTCCATCGATTCCTCCGAAAAAGAGAGGAGTCTACATGGGTGTTATCAATATGATGATCGTAATACCGATGTTACTACAGACTGTTTCTTTTGGATTCATTTACAAGACTTTTCTGAATGAAAACCCTTCATCAGTCATTATTCTGACAGGATTTCTGTTCCTGCTTGCAGGTGCGTGTGTGATGCTGATGAAACCTAAGGCAAGAAACAAACGATACTAAAAAAGGTAAAATGTATAGTCCTTTCCGCCTTTTGTTTACACTAAAATTTACTGAGGGAAGTAGCTTTATCGTAAATAAAAAGATGTGGAAACAAAAATGAAAACTGCAATATCTGCAGTGCGTTTCGCCTGAAAGGATGCTTTCAGATATTTTGATTATTTTCCACCAATCCGGTAAGTAGTTATAGTTTTTATTTTCATATTTATAAAGCAATAGAATAGCCACTTTATTAAGACTCAATTATCGATATTACAGTATTGTGAAGATGTTAAATGGCAATTTTATACTTTAATCTGTAAATTGAAATATAAATATCCGTTTTATCTGATAATATCTATTGAATTCTATTAAAATTTAATCGGTAGATTAAAGTATTTTGTTGACTAGTCCAAATTAATTGTAAAGATACCTTGTATTTATATTTTTGAATTTGATATATATAAGTTTTAAAAGTTTGAACTTATTACTGTGATTTAAGCATAATATTTTTCGAAAGTCGGCAATATTCTGTCGGTTCATATCATTTAAAATAGGAGTTTCCGACTAAACTAATTAAGACGTGAGGATGGTCACTAATATTTTATAATGTAAATGAAGGATATAGCTGAAATTAAAAAAGCTTCAAAATTATTCGGAACTGAATAAATTATAGATTTTCTTCCTGACTTCATCATTAGGACTTACCTTATAAAACTCTTCAAGCAAATCCAAAGTAGTCGGTTTTTTAGGATATCGATTATGCAAAAGAAAACTTTTAAGCGCTGCGTTTACCTTGTCTTCGCCAATCAGTTCGGTTAATTTTACCATAACCACTGCACCTTTTGAATAAGAAATATGCGTATTTTCACCGCTCACTCTGTAAAGCGGCTGATTTTCAGATAAGCCTTTTTCATTATCAAAAATCTGTTGATGCGCTTTTATTCTTTCCATCATTTTTTCTTTTCCGTGCATCTTTTTGTAGATCATCATTTCTGTGTACATCGCTAAGGTTTCAGTCAGCATCACTGCGCCTTCTCTGTCATCGGGATCGATCTGGCTGTTTCCCCACCAGAGATGCGAAAGTTCGTGCCCTGCAAGCTCATTGATGACATCCTGGTTTTGATCAGCTTTAATATTGGCGTGGAAAAGCATATCTTCCGTTATAAAAATAGATGAAGGATAAGCGGTAGCTGCAAAACCTTTCGTAAAAGAAGAAACTTCCGCAAAGCTGATGGTTTTGAACGGATATTTTCCAAAATTCTGTGTACAGTAATCCAACGTAATTTTTGCATTTTCAAGTAAATAATCTACGTTCTCCGAATGTTTTTTGTTATAAAAAATATTGATCGTAATTCCTTTATAAATCAAGCTTCTCACCTGATATTTTGCAGAGGAAACAGCAAAACGAAACGGAATACCATTCGATCTGTAATGAAAATAGTTTCTGTTATTTTTACTGTAATGTCGAATCAGATCTCCGGTTCCTACAACGGTCTGGTCCTTTTCTGTGGAAACGGTCATATCCAGGTTAATAAAATCTTTTTTGAATACTTCAGGAGCTTCTAATTTTTTTAATTCCGATTGCTTTTCGAGTTTAAATTCTGCCCGTTTTTCTTCATCTTCAATTTCATTATCAGCTTGATATCCGAAAGTGGGAAAATATCGGCTGATTCTCATAAAAGAGCCATTTTCTATGATTGAATTGAAAGAATCGTGACCATTGACGGCTGACCACCGATAGGAAATTTTAAAATCTAAAGTGGCTTTTTCTCCAGGTCTTAAAGGTTGTTTTAAATCAATTTCAGTTACTTTCTGAGCAATTTTTTTTGATTCGAAATCTGTTTTGAAATTGGCTGATTCTATTTGGAGATCAGGATCGAAATTAATCAAAATCTTGTCAATAGGTTGGTCAGTTTGATTTAATAACTTATATCTTCCATTGATCTTATAATAATTTTCGGATGGAAAAAGCTGGATTTCGGTAGTCACATCAGTAATGGTCGGTTGTGCAAGATCTTTATAATGTTTAAATTTCCTTTCGTATTGAGCCGATTGTACCATCTTTTCATCTCCGTTTTGAGGAATATAGCCTTTCATAAAAACATTTCCGGCAAAAACTCCAACAGATAATATAAAAACCGTTAGAATGATTTGTTTTACATTCCATTTTTTTGTTTTGATGTAATTGTTAATTAGCCAAAAACAGACAATTATACTTAGTCCGAACAGCAATCGTTCTGCAAAAGCTGACGCATAAGGTCCGTATCCGTTAAAATCGCTGTAAACACCTTTGTAATCTGAAAATATTCTTAATAATGGAATGGATATGATTTTTTTCGAGACAGGTCCTGCGAATGTTAAACCCGCAAGCACAGAAATTCCCAACGCAACAAATCGATTTTGGATATTGTCATTGATCAGCAAAATAAAAGCTGAAAAAAGAATCAATGGAAAAGTATTAAAAAGAACGGTTCCCAGATACGCATTCCAATCGATGTGAAAATAGCTGTAAATGAACTGAAATATCAATCCTTCAAAAATCAAAATAGCCGTAAGAAAGAAAAATAAGACACTGATGGAAAGAAAATGTCCGCCGAGTTTATTTTTAGAAAAATAAGTGCTTTTCTCAATCAATAAAAACCCTGAGGAATGACTTCTCCAGTACAAATCATTAATAAAATAAATGGCGATCAGCATTCCAAATAGATGGAAATTTTCCGAAATGGTGGTCGACATCAGTCCTGAACTTGCATATTTTTGAGGAAGGCGGATTCCTTTTTCTATTTCAGCGTACATTTCCATTCCTACAAAAAATAAGAGCAATATTGAAATGGCTACAATAGTGATGCTTTTAAAAAGGTAAATGAGGTCGATTTTTGCAAATGATAGTACGGATTTTATATCAGAAATAAATCCAAAAGAAGATCTTGCAGTTGTAAAAGGTTTTAAATTTTTACTAAAAGAAATACTTGCGACCTTGTTTTTGCTTTTATTTTTGTTTTGGGAAGGTGGAGAGAATGAAAACAGCCTGTAAGTCAATATCAAAAGTAACATTGAAATAATCAAGAAAACGATTCTGTTGATCAATAAAAATCCGGTAAATGGTACAATCAATTCATTCTTTTGTTGAGCCGATAACGTTCTTGCTTCAAAAAAATAAGATGAAATTCCAAAAGGGTCTATCAATGCTGATAATTGCTGTGTTTGCAATGATTGCGGTAAACTTCCTGCCATAAAAGGCGAATTGGAAAACACGAGGATCACCATATAAAGAACGTAAAGAAACAATCCGCCAACAACAACCAGAAGTTTTTTCTTGGTGGTAAATGAAATGAAAAATAAAAAGCTGCAGACTACAATACAATTGATTCCTCCGAAAATAAGAAGAGGGTAGAAGTAATGCCAGAAATGAAAATGTTGCTGAATTTCACTTCCTGTTCTCAGATTTTGTCCGATTATAAATCCGATCATTAAAAATATAAAACTGAAGAAAGTCTGCAGAAAAAAATTAATAAATTTTCCCTGAAGATATGTTCGCTTTGAAAACGGATACGAGAAAATGAGAATATCAAATTTCGAATCCCAGTCTTTAAAAAGCACCTGAATGGCAAAAATTATCGCAAAAAAGATGATAACCAGGCTTAATAATCCTGTCATAAAACCAATGGTGTAAGGAGAATTTAAATAAATTCCTTCTCCAACGGTAAGATTGAACTGATTTCCACAGAAAATGCCTATTAACAGTAGAATTAAGGCAACGAAATATGCAGACCACCGCTTGATTGTACGTTTGGCCTCAAATAAAAATAAAACATTCATAATTATGGTTTTTGAGTAAGCGTATGGAAATAAACGTGTTCCAACGATGGATGGACTGCCGTAAAATCTGAAAGCGGTAGTTCCGAAAACGCAGTGATATACAATTCTCTTTCGATCAATTGTTGACTGATGATCCTGTAATTGGATTGATAATGTTCCAGCTGATCTTTTTCAATGGGTTTTGACCAGATCTTATTTTCCAGACCTGCGATCAGTTCATTTGGATTTCCTTTTGTGAGAAGCTTTCCTTTGTTGATAATGGCTACTTCCGAACACAGATTCCGGACATCTTCAACCAAATGCGTGGAAAGAATCACGATCACATCATTGCTGATCTCGTTAAGTAAAGAATTGAAACGGTTCCGTTCCTCGGGATCCAGACCTGCGGTCGGTTCATCAACAATAATGATCTTCGGATTTCCCAGTAAAGCCTGTGCAACCCCGAAACGCTGCCTCATTCCGCCGGAGAATGTATGAACTTCCTTGTTTTTAAAATCAGAAAGATTGACTTTTTCCAACAGATTTAAAATCTGGTTATTCCGCTCCGAATTGTTGCTGATCCCTTTCAATAAAGCTATATGTTGTAAAAGATCATACGCAGATACTTTGGGATAAACGCCAAAATCCTGAGGCAGGAATCCAAGATTTTGTTTTATATAATTAGGGTTTTCAGAAACATCGATTTCGTTAAAAATGATCGTTCCCGAAGTTGGTTTCTGTAATCCAACAATGGTTTTCATTAATGATGATTTTCCGGCTCCGTTGGGTCCCAATAAGCCGAACATTCCGTTTTCTATATTCAAAGAAATATCTTTGATAGCTTGAAAACCATTTTTGTAGGTGAGGCTTAGGTTGTTAATTGTTAAAGTATTCATAGGGTTGATTTTAGGTCATAGAACTCCTGGCAACGTTTCCATTGCTTTTTAAAATTATTCGTAAAAATGTTGATGATAAAGCTTAATTAACTAAGGCTAAGAAAGCTTTTTGATGTATTTAATTATTCTTCTTTATACTCCAGAATATCTCCTGGCTGACATTCCAACGCTTTACAGATCGCTTCCAGTGTATCGAAACGCACACCTTTAGCTTTTCCGGTTTTTAGAACAGAGAGATTGACATTACTAATTCCTATTTTCTCTGCCAATTCTTTACTCTGCATTTTTCTTTTGGCAAGCATAACGTCTAAGTTGATGATAATCGGCATTTTATATAAATAGATCTTGTTCGTTTTGTAAATGTAAACCCTGTTTAAAAATATTGGCAAGGAAATAACAGAAAATTCCCAGCATAAAATGGATAAAAACCAATCCCCAAATGATACTTTCCACTTCTACAAAAAAACTTGCTGTAATAACGATCGGTAATGGAAAGAAAATATTGTAGGAGTAAAACCTTTTAAGATGCACGATATTTTCTTCGGTAAATAATTTTGACTGAAAGAAAATCTTAAACACCTTTGCTGACAACCAGAAAAAGATTCCGTACGTCAAAAGAACCAGCAAAAAAGACAGGATGATATAGGGATAATTGTTTTCGATGTTCAGAAAAGGCTGTTCTGTAAATGGATAATTAATATGCAGATACAGATTTTCTTTGTAAGGCGTTACGGCAAAACCGGTCAACAGGCAAAACACCGAATATACAAATGTGAAAAGATAACCTGCAGATAATACAATACACAGGTAATACAGGATCTTTGAAATATTTTTACTGTGATTCATAGGATAATCAATTAATTTGTTAATGCAAATATATAATTAATTATCGTAAAACATTAATTATTTAAAAAATAATCAATTAAATATATCCAACACTAATCAGAAAAATAGGCCATACATAATTACCCATAAAGTTTTTCAAATAATAACAAACTCCGTAGTTATGCCTTTTTAAAGAATGAAAACATAGAATCGTTGTATGCAGGAAAAAAATACAGGTTTTTTTGATCATCTGGAAGAGAAAAAATACTGTAACCAATTTCCACTTTTCATATATTTATATCAAAATTAATTATATGAAAAAGAAAGCTATTCTTATCCAAGATAATAAAGTTGTCATGGATATAATGGATGAGATATTGGAAGAAGAGGGTTTTGATGTTACTTCTTCTCTGACAACCGAACCTATAGAAAAAATTGACGAGAATGAGCCTGACATTGTTATTATAGACGATCACATTAAAGGAAAAAAGAAAGGTTCGGAAGTCATTAAAGAAATCAAAACTAATCCGAAAACGGAAGAAGTATCTTCTGTACTGACCTCAACATCACATGATCTTCCAACGACAGCCAAAGAATGTAAAGCGGATGATTATATTGAAAAGCCATTTGATATTGACCACATGATTGAAGTTGTTAAAAAAAATTCTTGAATTAAATTTATGTGAAGTTCTTTCGGCTCACTTCTAATCTTTGAATGTCTGCTCTAAATCTATTTTTCTATAGTATGAGTATTACTTTTTATAAACCAAAATCAGATCTGTTAAGCCAATATATTGAGGGATTTTAAAAAGCTATTAACCGGAAGTACAGATGCAACAGATAACTTTTTCTATACAAAAGATGTTATCCGAACAGTAGAAAAAAATGGTCTTTCTGCCGGAATAAAAAAGTTAGAAGCTAATTCAAACAAAAAATATATCCTTAAGGAGAATTTAATAGAAAGATATGGGCAAAAGTTCCTCTTCGAAAAAAAATATATTCAGGCAATTCATCTGTTTCAATTGTGTACTACTCAGTTTCCTGATTCTGCCAGCCCTTATTATAATCTGAGTGAAGCTTACAGATTATCCCATCAAACGGAAAAAGCCATTGAATCTTTGAAAATCTATTTGATGAAAGAGCCGCTGGATAAGGAAGCTGAAATTAAGTATGAAAATTTAAAAAGCAGTAAATAATTACTCTTAAATAATTAAAGTTAATATTAATCCAATATTGCCCACAAAACTGTCTCTGAATTCACTTATTTCATCAAAAGTTTGTTCTTTAACTTTAAAGAAATTTAGTATTGTATATAGCCAGGGCAAAAGAAAATACAAAATAGGATATTTAAGGATTGATAATCATACAAAGTATTTCAAATGTGTTGGTGGATTTAAAGTAAATCACGGATTACAAATTCGCGACATCGGATATTCTCATATGCACGGTCATAATTATTATAAAGTATAAATTTCACTAAATGAAAATGATTAATCAACACGGTAAATGTGATCGACCATCACATGGAATTTTATGGGTGAGCAAATTATATTTATGAAATATTAACTTTGAATAGTATAACAAATGTGGAATTATGCTTTTAATAAGAATGACTAGTACGCTCGGTTAATTTGACTGGAAATAGTAAATTTGCGTATATAAACAGAATATATGCCTACACCACAAGATATTCAGAAGGTTTTTTCTCCGTTTTATAATGCTGAAACCAATATCTGGGAGCGTTTTTCAGAAAAAATAACGGTCAGAGAATTTCAGAAAAACGAGGTCATAAAAGATTATCAGAGTGTAGAAAAATATTTGAATATTGTAGCCAAAGGTTCTGTCGGCCTATTCGTTTGGAACGGAAAGAAAGACATCTGCATCAATTTACTGTATGAAAACAGTTTTATGAGCGATTATTTTTCTTTCCTCAAACAGCAGCCTTCAGGTATTAAAACACAGGCATTGGAAGACTGTACTTTATGGTCGATCAGTTATCCTGACCTTAATGAGCTCTATTCCCGTAATGAAACAGGATTAAGGATTGGCAAAGCGATTCCCGAAATATTGTTCCTGCGAAAACAACAGGATCAGATCAATCTTCTGACACTGAGTCCGGAAGAACGTTATCTCAATCTCATTAGCCAGCGCCCCGAAATTTTCCAGCGTACGCCTCTCAAAATTATCGCTTCTTACCTGGGATTAACTGCGGAAAGTCTTAGTCGCCTCAGAAAAAGAATTACCGGGAAGTAAAACTTACCCATCGTCAAGTGGATTTATCTTTCTTATAATTAATTTTGGATGATTCTAATTCAAAAAACTATGAAAGAAAGAAAAGGACTTGGGAGTATTATCGTTTTTTACGCTATTGCCATTCTGTTTCGCTTTTTGGCAGTGAAAACCAATCTGTTTGATTTTACCGACAACGAATTCATAAAGATTTTACTCCGGGGAATCGGTCCTGCTATCGGTGCTTTTGTTTCGATTAAATTGTTTAATATTCCCTTAAAAATTTCCCTGAAAGGAAATTACCGAAATTTATTTTTGCCTTTTCTTGTTTTCTGGATTTTTCCGGTTGTTCTTATTGGTACAGTCAGCTATATTCAGCTGGGACATTTCCCTTTTGTGCTGCTTTTCACGGTTTTGGTCTATGGTTTATTGGAAGAGATCGGCTGGCGCGGATTTTTGCAGGAACAATTAAAAGATCTGCCGAAACTTCAAAGCATCATCCTTATCGCCGTTTTATGGTTTATCTGGCATCTGAATTTCGAATTAACTGCTTCTAATATGATTTTTCTTGGTGTTTTGTTTTTGGGAACCTGGGGAATCGGCAAAGTCTACAGCAAGACCTATTCGTTACTGGCTGTAGCCGGATTTCATTCGCTGAATAATTTTTTCAGAAATGGTCTTGATCAGACTGAATTGATCTTAATTTTGGTCCTGCTAACCATTTGGATAGGCTTTATTATTCGATATAGTTCTTACAAAAAACATCAGGATATACAATAATCCAAAATACTGTGGATATGCATAAAAAACTGCTTTTAACCAGCGTTCTTCTTTTATTATTGGTCAAAATTTCCGGGCAATCAAAAGAAAAGATAATCGATGATTATTTCAATGCATTGGTTAAAAATCAACAATTCAGTGGCAATGTTTTAGTGGTTGATAGAAATAAGATTGTATATGAAAGATCTTTCGGGTTTTCAGATCACGTCACCAAAGCGCCAAATACACCCGATATCACTTTTCCCATTGCCAGTATCTCAAAAATATTTACAGCAACAGCAATTTTGCAGCTCAAGGAAAAGGGCTTGCTGAAAATAACAGATCCTGTTACAAAATACCTGTTGGGATTTCCTTACCCGGAAATAAAGATCAGACATTTGCTTTCACATACCTCCGGATTGCCGCCTTACAATGCTTTTTTTGACAAAGAGCAAAAAGAAAATCCGGATAAAGTTTTCACCAACGAAGATTTTCTTCCGGGAGTTATTGCAAACAAACAACCGCTTGTTTATCAACCGGGTGAAAAAGGAAATTATGATAATATCAACTATCTTATTCTGGCTTTGATTGTTGAAAAAGTCTCGGGAATATCTTATGAAAAATACATTAAAAGAAATATTCTTAGACCGGCAAAGATGAAAGAAACTGTGCTTTTCCCTTTACCTGAGCAATTCAACAGAGCTGAAATAAAAAATTTTGCATTTCCTCACATCTATCTTCATTTGTATGATGATAATCCTGTTAAATCCAATTCAATTCCTTATGTGAAAGGATACTGGCATTCTTATGCTTTCAGAGGGTTCGCCGATTATATAAGTACGATCCGGGATTTATGGAAATTTGACAAAGCACTTTATGATAACACTTTGCTAAAACAAGAGACCCTGGAAGAAGCATTTGTCCCGGTAAAATTAAATAACGGTAAAAATAATCCCGATGAATTCGGATTAGGCTGGGAAATTGAAAAAGACTCTACAATGGGAAAACTGGTGTACCACAGTGGGGCAGCAATGGGACTGAGCTCCAATATTCTCAGAAATGTCACCAAACATCAAACCGTCATCCTGTTTGATAATGCTCATTTCAATGCCCACGAAAATGCTACAAAGGTTATGATGCTTTTAAACAGCGAAAAAGTGGATACACCCAAAAAGAGTATTGCCAAGATCTATGGAAATATTTTACTTAACAAAGGTGCAACAGAAGCGAGAGGAACATTGGAAAGCTTAAAAAAAGATACGCTTAATTATTATCTGAGTGAGGATGAAATGAACACGCTCGGGTATGATTTTATGGGGAACAACAATCCTTATCATTTGCCGGAAAAACATTTCTACAAACAAGCTATTGAAACATTAAAAACAAATGTTGATCTCTTCCCCAACAGCTGGAATGCCTATGATAGTTATGGAGAGGCGCTTCTTGAAAACGGACAAAAAGAAGAAGCCATCAAAATGTATCAAAAGTCTGTTGAACTCAATCCCGATAACGAAAACGGGAAAAAAGTGTTGGAAGGACTTTTGAGAAAGAAAAATTAACTTGTATTAAACTTAAATCTTTTGTAGAGCATAACAATGATACATCTATCAAAACAAGGAAATTATTTTATCAAACCGGTATTAATAATTATAATATGGATAAGTTCAACACTATGAAACAATTAACAAACATTTTACTTACTGGGTTCTTCTTACTGATAGCAATATTAATGCAGGCTCAGAAAAAACCGAGTCGGCTAATCAATGATTTTATGAAGGTTGAAGGAAACTGGACAGGACAATTAACCTATCTGGATTACAGCTCCGGAAAACCTTATACGATGTCTGCGGATCTTGAGATAAAAAGAATTTCCAACACCAATGAATTCCTTTTCGTTCACACTTATCCCAAAGAAAAAAGTGCGAATAAGACCGATACCCTTTCTATTTCAAAAGATGGGCAATACATCGGTAAAGAAAAGCTGGTTTCCAGGACAAAACTTTCCAACGGCGATATAACAATCATCACTGAAAAAGAAGGCAAAGATGGAAACGATGGCAAGAAAGCAACCATAAGACAGACTTACATATTAGGCAATACGTCGTTATCCACACAGAAAGATGTCCTTTTTTCCGGAGAAACTGCATGGATTAAAAGACATGAATATGTTTACAAAAAACAGCGTAATTAGCCTAAGCTCAGAAAGTTTATTAATGGTTTTAAAAACGGACAGTAAATGATACAGAAAAACATTTTGAATGGCTTATTCATTTTCATTGGACAGCTTTTTTTTGCTCAAAATAATGAGCCGCCAAAGATTGACAGTTTAGCGAAAATAGAAGTTGTAAACAGCATTTGTAATTCGCTGATCAATAATTATGTTTTCCCTGATAAGGCAAAAGTAATGACAGACTTTTTGAAGCAACAAACTCAAAACAATATATTTAGGTCTGTCACAGACCCCAACCAATTCGCCAATGAGATTCAAAAAGCACTTCGTTCAGTAAATGAAGACAATCATTTGCGAATTGAATATAATCCCCGATTGGAAAAAGATATCATAAAATTTCTTGCCAATAAAAAAGGGTCAAATGCAATTTTAGCAGACCAAATTAAAAAAGATGAAAAACAAAATTTTTATTTCAAAAAGGTAGAAATTCTGCCTTCAAATATAGGCTACATAGAATTTACAACCTTTGCTGTTCCCAGTCCTTCTGCAAGAAAGACAGTACATTCAGCAATGCAGTTTATTTCCCATACTGACGGATTGATCATTGATCTAAGAAATAATTTCGGAGGTAACGGTGAGATGTTAGGTGAAATTCTAAGTTACTTTTTTCCTACAAAAACTTACACAGGGAAAACTTATAACAGAATCGAAAATAAATGGACAGATTCTTATATTGAAAATAAAAAGGAAATAACAAACGGTTTAAAATTAGGAATGCCTTTATATATTCTAACAAGCAGGAGAACCTTTTCGGCTGCTGAAAGTTTTGCTTATACTTTACAAAGTATGAAAAAGGCTGTTATCATTGGAAATACATCAAAAGGCGGTGCTCATGCAACAAGAAGTTTCAGCATGGGAAATGGCTTTGTAGCATTTATTCCCTATTCACGAGAAGAAAATGTTATCACTAAAACCGATTGGGAAGGTGTTGGCGTAATTCCGGACATTGAAACAGAAGAGCAAAATTGTATTTTGACCGCTCAGAATCACTTCCTGAATCAAAAGCTACTGACCGAAAAAGATGAAAACGAGAAAAGGAAAATTAACTGGCAAATCAATTTTAATAAATCAAAATCTTCAAATGTAATCATCAATCCAACAGAATTAACAAAGTTAATCGGGCGATTTCAGGAATTTGAAATTACTCTTTCGGAGAATCAATTGATGTTTAGAGACACCAATCAAAAAAGTAACGAACCAAGAAAAGCAATAGCCGTAACATCAAATTTATTCCAAATAGGCAGTGACTATCAAGTAGAGTTTATAACTGACAGCAACGATATATGTAACACTATCAAAATGTATTGGGATGATGGGTATGAGGAAACTATCGATAGGACAAAATAGACCGGACGACAGAAGAATCACAGGCGCTCAACAATGATTTGGCAAAAACAGGGCTGAAGTACCTCGTAAATCACAGATTGCAAATCCGTAACATCGGCTGTGTTTAAGAATTTTGCTTTGTTATTATTTAACGTCTCACCTGGCTCGGAGTAATGCCAAATTTTTTCCTGAATGCACTGCTAAAATGCTGTAATGAACAGTAACCCAATTCAAACGCTATTTCAGTAGCTTGTTTTTTGCCTTCAAGCAAATTATTTTTTGCCAGTTCTAAACGTAAATCAGACAAATAAGAAAAAGCTGTTTGATTAAACACTTCTTTGAAGCCTCGTTTCAGTTTGTATTCATTTAGCCCTGCTATTTTTGCCAATTCTACCAATGTAGGTGGTGATTCTATATTTTTGACCAGATAATCACGGGCAAATACGATTCGTTCTTTGTCGTAATCAGATTTGATATATGCAGATGCAGAATTTTGAAAATTATTAAACGATTCTGCCTGCAAAACAAGCAGCTCAATTGTTTTTGAAAGAAGGAATAATCTCTTTAAGCCATTTGTATAATCACAATTCAAGATCGAATTAATGCAGGTTTGTAAAGGCAGGTCGATATTCAGATTAGAATTTGAAAAAGCGACAGGCGTTCCCAGAATTATTTTGTCTGCAAACTGTTTAAGGGATTCATTCCCGTCTTTGGATATTTTCAAAAAAGAATCCTTTGAAAACTGAATCATAAATGATTTCATCCGCAATTCGTCAACTTTCATTTTGCCTTCAGCGCTCGTGCCATAGAACAAATTATGCTGGTTCGTGCTCAATGCAAAGGAATTGCTCATTCCATCCTGTTGTATTGAAGTTCTTCCCTGTAAATTAAAATGCATAGTTACTAATTCCGAATCTCCTTTCCAATCCAGTTCGGTTGGTTTATCAAGATCAGTTTCGGAATATAAAATCTTGATGCCATCAAAAAGCCATTGTTTGGCAGTTAATTGTCCAAAAGGGATGTTGATCTTAAAGGTATCTTCTTTAAAATCTTGATTACTAAAGTCATTTTCTTTTAAGGCCATTTTAAAAGCCTTTTCATGATTTCTTAACTCAAATCCCATTGCTCCCTATTTTGCCAGTTTAACTCCTTTTTTTGTAACCTCATCTTTTGATCAAAAAATAATTTTGTACCGTGAGGTTATGCAAAGATTAAACAAAATCAAAGTTAGAAAAAATTCCATAGCCTGATGCGCCTAAGAACATAGACCGTACTATCAATTTTAAACATGGACAATACATATCAATATTCGAACGCTACCCAATGGTTATTCTATGCCATCTGTGCTTACTTTATAATGAATGGGGCACAATTATGGGAAACTGTTCTGATGGTTCCTGCATGGACTGCAGCTCCGCCTTCTTCATTAATCTTTTTTCAAAAACCTTATGGCTTGGATTTTAAGGCGTTCTGGATCATAACACATGGAGTACATGAATTAATATTTATTACAGCTTTAATTTTTAACTGGAAGATCAGGAAACGCAGAAATTTAATTTTACTGGTTTTGGCTGGGCATATTGCAGTCAGGATATGGACATTACTGTATTTCGCACCGACTATCATAGAATTTCAGCAATTACCGTTTAGCAATACTGTTAATGTATTCTTACAGGAAAAAGCCGCTCAATGGCGCAATCTGAATTATCTGAGAGTGGCAATATTTTTTATACTTAATTTTTTACTAATACCCGGCTTAAAAATTAAAGAGAAAGACAATGAATAAAAAAGCAATCATCATAGGTGCAGGTGTGGCAGGACCAATACTGGCTTTACAACTAAAAAAAATAGGATTTGACTCTGAAATATTTGAATCGAGATCAGAAGACAACACAAAAGAAGGCGCTTTTTTAGGTCTTACTCCTAATGGCCTGAATGTATTAAAAGAGTTTGTTGATTTGAGGCTACTCAAAGAAGATTATACTCCTGGCTCAATGAAATTTTTTAATTCTAAAGGAAAACAAATCGCAGAGTTGGGAACAGCTTACCAAAACGAGCAATATGGTGTTGAAACCATTCAGATTAAAAGATCGAATCTCAATAAATATGCCCGGATAGCGGCAAAAGCAGCAGGTATAAAAATATCTTATGATAAAAAGTTTATTAAGTATCATGAAACAAATGAACAGGTAACCGCATATTTTGCTGATGGAACTTCAGCTGCAGCTGATATAATGATCGGTTGTGACGGGATGTTTTCTGAGGTTAGAAGTCAATTATTTCCGGACGTTTCCGCAATTCAATATACAAAACTCATTTCTACTGGTGGTTACGCAAAGATTCCTGAGCTTTCAAAACCGTTGGATTCAATTCGGATGACCTTCGGCGAAAGAGGGTTCTTTGCTTATTCGGTTTCTGACCAAGGTGAGGTTTGGTGGTTTAACAACTATTTCAGAGAACAGCAACCAAAGCCATACGAAATAGAAAATACATTAAAAATTGAAATTCAGGACCATTTGGTAAACGTTCATAAAAATGATGACCCATTATTCTCCAAAATAATCAGAAACAGTCACGAGATTATTGCATATCCTGTGTATGATTTACCGAAACTTTCGCACTGGTACAAAGGCAGAGTTTGCCTTATCGGAGATGCTGCCCACGGTATTTCTCCGCATATTGGACAGGGAGCATCATTGGCATTGGAAGATACAGTTGTCATTGCTGAGTTATTAAAATTACATCAAGACTACGGAACTGCATTTCAGATTTTCCAATCCGAACGCCAGTCCAGAGTAGAGAAAGTAATAAAAAGCGCCAGAAAAGTAGGTGATACTAAAACCAAAACGAATCCAATAGCAACGTGGTTTCGTGACCGCTTCATTGGCGTTTTTATCGGTAAGCAAATTCGGCAACTTGACTGGATTTATGGCTGGAATTATTACAACAATAATAAATCATAATTATTATTGTAAATGCATTTTGATAAGCACTCGTAAACATTTAAGCTCTCAAAATAAAAGCAGTTCAAAATAATTCGAACTGCTTTTAAATATTGAAAATTGATTGATATTTTTACCAAATTTTTGTGTTGGTTGGAATATTACTTTTTTTCTGATACTTCAGGAGCTTCATACCATTCGGAATCTGCCTTGTAGATTTTGTACTTTACACTGAAGCCTTCCGGAATGTATATAACAATCGGCATACGACCATTATAATCAGTAAGATATCCTTGTGCATAAACAAACTGTACTTTTTTTCCTGGTTCCAGACATGCCTTCATGGTTGAAACCGCATTCCCGTTTGAGTTAAAAACCAGATAATCATATCCCCAACCTTTCAGATCTTTCTTCACAAAACTTCCGGAAAGGCTATATTGGTTACATTTGTCAGTTTCCATATCTTTTCCAACAAAGATTTCTATTTTCTTATTAGCATCTGTTGGAGAATAAGGTACATCTATGACCACTTTCTTTTGATTTTTCTCGGCTTTTGGAAAAATATCTGTATTTACTTTGATGAAAGTCTGAGCAGTAAAACTGTTGCTAAATAATGTTGTTAAAAAAATAAAAATTGCCTTTGTAAATTGTGTTGTTTTAATCATATTTTTAAAGTTTGGGAAATAATTCGCAATTAATGTGCCAATAAATGAAAATGTGACATTAATCACTTGTTTGATGCAAGCAGGGTTTTTATCTTACTTCGAATAGAATTCAGGATTTATTCGAATTTGTATCTCAATTTTGTGTCCTAAAATAAAATTGTGAAGCAAATACCGGTTCTTCTAGCAGTAATATCCATCATATTCGTAAATGCTCAAAGTAAAAAAACTGACTTAGCAGGAAAGAAGGAAAATGACACTTTAAAAACCGATAAAGTAAAAACTATTCAGGAAGTTATTATTAGTGGCAAAAAGGCTGTTGTGGAAAACAAAGTTGATAAAATAGTCTACAATGTCGCGAATGATCTCACATCACAGAACGGAGCTGCAATCGATGTACTGAGAAAGGTTCCTCAGGTAACTGTTGACGCGGATGGCAATGTGGAATTACAAGGCAATCCAAACATAAGATTTTTAATTAACGGCAAGCCATCAAGCATTTTCGGCAACAGTTTGGCAGATGCTTTGGCTTCAATTCCTGCCGGCCAGATCAAAAGTATTGAAGCTGTTACAAGTCCCGGGTCGAAATACGATGCACAAGGCACAGGAGGCATTATCAATATTATCCTGAATGAAACCAAGACAAAAGGGATTAACGGAATCATCAATGCATCTGCAGGAACAAGGTTTGAGACTGGATCTCTAAATTTGAGTTATAGAAATAATAATTTCAGTATGAATGCGTTTTTCAGCGGCAATACTCAATTAAAATCCCGAACGCCTTTTTCACAGGAGAGATTATCGAAAGATATTCAGGGAAATTCCCAAACAAGATTGTTGCAGGACGGCTACACGGATTTTCAAAGGCATGGTTATCGGACAGGAGTCAGTTTCGATTGGTCCATCAACAAAGAAAATACGGTTAGCGGATCGATATCTTACAACAACTTTAGTAATAAAAATGTAGGTTTTATTAATCAGGAGCAATATATTACAGATTTTTCAGATTCATCTTTTGAATCTATATTGGGTTACAGAAATTCTTATAATCGCTCAACAGTAAGTTCCATTGACGGAAGTTTAAGTTACAGAAAAACATTCCAAAAAGAAGGTCAGGAATTAACGGCAGACTATGTTGTTAGTTATGGCACTCCTGAAAGCGGCTATATCCAAACCCAAAGTCTTAACGGTACAGTTTTCCCATACAATGGAATTTCTGCTAATAATCCGGGAACAGATAACAGCCATAATATTTCTATAGACTATGTGTATCCTGTATCAGATAATATTACATTTGAAATGGGGGCTAAAACCATTTTTCAGCATATCACCAATTCGACTGACGTCCATGTTTATAATACTTTGTCAAATCAATATGAACCAGATCCTCTTCAGTCCTATCATTTGAATTACGATATGGGGGTGTATGCGGCCTATTTCTCTTTTTCATTTAAATTTTATAATTGGCTTGATGTAAGAGCAGGGGCAAGATATGAGTTTACCACTTTAAAAATAGATTTTCCGGGAACTCATATACCCTCGTATAGTTTATTGGTTCCATCCTTGGTTTTGTCGCATAAATTTAATAATAACGCAACCTTAAAACTTGCTTACAGCAGAAGAGTAGAAAGACCTGAATATGCTGAGCTTAACCCGTTTTTGAATATCAGCGATCCTCACAATATTACTACTGGAAATCCGGCATTAAAACCTGAGATAGGAAATAATATGGAATTCGGGTACAGCAAAAATTTTGATAACGGAGGTAATATTTCTATGACGCTGACAGAGAGAATAAACACTCAGGATTTAAAACAAATCACAACATTTTATCCGGTATTTACAGCAAATGGAGTAGAGTACAATGATGTGTCTGTTACTTCAAGGAAAAATGTAGGGAAAGAATATAATTCAGGAGGTATCATTACCGCTTCTTTGCCATTTTGCAATAACAAGCTCAATGTGCGGGGTAATTTTATGGCGTTTCATCGATATATCGTCAGTGATTATTTCGGCAATATTGATATGGGATTCCGATATCGTCTGAATTTAAACCTAAATTACCAGTTTGCCAATGATTATATTTTAGAAGCTTTCGGAAATTATAATTCAGCAGCAAAAAACATTCAGGGAAAAAATCCTCAGTCCATTACTTATACATTAGCGGGCAGAAAAATGTTTTGGAATAAAAAAGCCAGCATAGGATTCACAATGACCAATCCTTTTAATAAATATATTAGACAGGTTACAACGGTTATTACCGGTGATTATGATTCTTACTCAGTTCGACAATTACCATTCCGTTCTTTTGGGCTCAGCTTTAGTTATAAATTTGGTAAAACAGAACTGAAAAAAGAAAAGGATATAAATAAGGATTTCTTAAACGAACCAATGTAAGAGAATTTTAATTATACTATTAATTTCTTATCAATTGATACATATATTACAAATTATTTTTAATTATGTATCCAGCACGATCTATATTTAAATTGCCGCGCTGCATTTAGCCACAAATCGTTCGAACTCCCGATTGGTATTTCGCATGACCGGCCCGTGACCGAAGCAGATAATAGCAGGGTTGAGTTTTGCTAATTTTTGAAGTGATTTGATATTCTGTTGCTGATCCGAAGTGAATATATTTGGCGGAAGTCGCAGGCCGGTCGCCGTCGTAAGCAGATTCATATTTATTGCTGCATCCCCGATTATAAGCACACCATCCCGCTCACGAAATAAAGAAATATGACCTGCCGAATGTCCGGGAGTCTCTATTACCCGAAAGTTTCCGATCCTGTCATTTTCAATGATTGTCCGGTCGACTTTATGTCCCTGACCTGCCCAATACTTTTGCTGAAGCTTTGCTATCCAATGTTGCGGAGTTGGATAATCTTTCGTTACCATGCCCGTTTCTGTCCTGAAAACTTCGTTAGGATGGCAGATTAATGGTATCTCAAATTCTGCACATATCTGATCGCTGCAGCCCTGATGGTCTGCATGCGCATGTGTCAATACATGCTGATAAACGGGGACTTTCTGAATAGCTTTCTTTATAGCACTATAAGAACTTCGTATTCCCGAGTCTACCAATACGCCTTCAATGATATAGCAGTTAATGCTGTTTCGCGGTATTAGTGATATCTGGTAAACTTTAGGAGCAATTCGATTTAGCATAGATTTTTTGTGCAAATCTACATTGCTGCTTATGGCTGTATAAGGACATTTGTCCTATAATGCTTTCGTTAGATGTATTTGTCCTTTTGCGCGTGTAAGCGATCGTTGTGTAATGCCCAGATATGATGCCAGATCCTGTGTTGATGTGCGCTTGATGAGCATTGATTCGTTGGACAGAACATGAAGATACTTATCTACAACTGACTTATTGTTGTAATTCAGCAAATAACGTTCTTTTTGGTTATACTCTTTTTCCATTACCGATTTTATAACTCCGTGCCAAGCGGTAACCTTACCAAGTAGAAACTGATAATCCGGGTAGCTTATCCTGTAGATTATGCTATCTTCTATTGCCCTTATATTCCTTCTTGATTTTTCCTGCGCTACAAATTCCGGAAACGAAGTCATAAATTCATTCTCAAACTTGAAGCAGGTTATATTTTCCTTTCCATCCTTGTCAGTTGCATATGCTTTCACAGCGCCACTGGCAATAAATCCAATATGACGGCAGAACTCATCTTCGCGAATAAAAAAATCACCCTTTTTTAAGCGGACCAGTTGGAAGAATTGCGAAGAAAATTTGATTTCATCGGCTGATAATACTCCTGTTGAGAATAAATAATTTTCAAGTACGTTAGTCATTTTGCAATTTTCATCTTTATTTCGTCTAACCGTATAATGATTAGACACCAAATCCAAGATTCAAATCTAAGAATTATTATATATTAAGGCTACAATGTAATAAAATACAGATTAAGATTGTCATTATAGAACAACTTCAAAAATGACAACCATGCTGAAAACAACATCTTCAGTTTTACTGCTGATGCCTTTATTTGCTTTATCACAAAGTATCAACGGAACGGTCAAAAAATCAAAAAACACCATTTCTTATGCAGAGATCATTGCCAGAAAAGATCAGTACAAACAATCAACGATCTCGGATGAAAAAGGTCATTTCGATTTAAAACTTGTTGAAAACGGAATCTATACTATTGAATGCATATATGACGGAAATACACTCTATAGGGCAGAAGTAAAGGTTAATGGTAATACAGCTTATGACTTATTGATTCCAGATGTGAATGAGAAGCAAATTGAAGGTATAACTGTAACAGCCAGGAAAAAGTTGATCGAGAGAAAGGCGGACCGTCTGATCTATAATTTGTCTAATTCCGCAGCATCACAAGGTATGGACGGTGTACAGGCATTAGATACGACACCACAGATCAAAGTAGATGAAAATGCGGGGATAACAATGGTCGGGAAAAGCGGTGTGGCGGTTATGGTCAATGAACGTATGCTGAACCTTTCCGGGTCTGAACTTATTAACTATCTCAGAAGTCTTCGATCGGAAAATATTGAAAAAATAGAAGTTATCACAGCACCGCCGGCTAAATATGAGGCGCAGGGAAATAGCGGTCTCATTAATATCGTACTGAAGAAAAATCAAAATCTGGGGTGGAATGGAAGTCTCACCACAAGTCTGTTTCAGACCACTTATATGGGCAATTCGAACTCTGCAACTTTAAATTATCAGAATGAAAAATTAAGGTCTTCATTAAAACTAAGGCAATATGACAGCCAGAAGCATTCTTATGAAAATTACAGAATTGTTGGCTCAGATGGTCTGAAAAGTGCTGATGACAGAAGAGATTTCTGGAAAGGTACAGGCCTCAACTTCAGTTCAGATTATGAGATCAATAGTAAGTCCGGCCTTGGATTTGTAATTGACTACGGATCCGGAAAATCAGGAATGGATATCATGAACACTTCGGATTATTTCCAGAATCAAAATTACACAAATACCTTATCTACTTATGCAGAGCACCGCAATGACAACAGGCAAGCCACGGTAAGTGCCTATTATGATATTAAGTTTGGGAAACGGAGCAATAAGCTCAGCATAACAGGTAACTATTTCTCTAACACACCGAGTAGCAATATCGATTTTACCACTCAGGATAATTCTGCTAATTCCTATGTCGTAAGAACACCGTCTGAATTGGATTATAAGATCTATTCCGGTCAGGCCGATCTTACGCTGCCATTTGAATTTGCAAAGACAGAAGCCGGAATTAAATTTACCAATTTTGATAACAATTCAGATCTGCAATACCAAAATTTTATCGGCCAGGATTATGTGACAGATCCCCTAAAGAGCGATCTTTTCAATTATAATGAAAAAAATTATGCTGCCTATATAGGAATGGAAAGACAACTCGGCGAAAAATGGACTGTGAAAGCCGGGCTAAGGTATGAATATTCCACCATTGCTGGAAACTCTGTTTCATCAGGTCAGAGTTCGGAAAATTCCTATGGCAAGTTTTTTCCTACAGCTTACCTGACTTATAAAGCCAATGACAATAATACTTTCAATATCAATTATTCCAAGCGTATCAACAGGCCGGGATTCCGCGCACTTAATCCGTTCCGATGGTACACAAACATCAATTCTTACTATTCAGGAAATCCTGCTCTGAACCCATCAGTCAATCATAATTTTGAATTGTCATACCTATATAAAGGCAAGTTTTCTGTTTCCACTTACTTCCAGCGGGAACTGAATGCCTTTGCCCAGCTGGTTATTCTGGAAGGTGAGTATAAGACGAGTAATTTTTACAACTTCTTCAACAAAAACAGTACAGGCATTTCTCTGAATTATTCCGATACTTTCTTTAATTTTTGGGAAGCCAGCTACTCCGCAGATCTTTCTTATATGAAAACACAGGTTTTTGCCACTGATGCCGAATCCCGAAAAGGTAATAGCAGCAGTTTTGATATCAGAAACAATTTTTCATTGACCAAAGATAAAAGCGTACAACTCCTGATGAATTATTGGTTCCGTGTGCCTTCCAGCATTGGGAATACCTATTCCTATTTTGTCGGTAATTTTACGGCTGGGCTGAAATTAAACTTGATGAACAAAGATCTTATGATGAATATCTATGTTTCGGATATTTTCAGGCAGGGCAAGAGTCATGGCGAGATCTATTATGTAGATTCCACCCATTATTTTGATAACTATTACGATGGCAGAAACCTGTCTGTCTCACTCACGTATAATTTTGGAAACCGAAAGGTAAAAACAGCAGGACGACAGATGACATTTGATGAAAAGAATAGGGCGAACTAAGATTTATTTGTTAAATCGTTGTTTTGAGATCACGGATAAAATCTGTAGGTCTTATGCCGTTGATATCAAAGAACAGATCAGAAAAGTTTTGTCTGGAAGCAATACCACATTCATGAGCTAAGGTCTCTACACTGTATTTTCTAAATACACTGTTTTTATGCAGCTGTTCTGTGATATAACCAATTCTCAACGTGCCAAGATACTTATTGAAATTAGAGCCTTTGTATTCGTTGATCACCTGTGAGAGATAATTAACGTTAGTTTGTAGCTGAGAAGCCAGTTTCTGCTGTGTCAGGCCTTTTTGTAAAAAGCCTTGTTCTTTTTCGAATATCTCTAATTTCAGTAAGATCTGCTCTGTAATATCTTTGGGTATTTGGAGCTTTGGTTTTTCAAGTGGTTCAGAAGCAATATCCTTTATAGTATTCAGTTCATTTTCCATCTGTTGCAACTGATTTTTTAATGTAAAATACTCCCGTCTGGAACGGCGATGCTCCAGTAATTTATAAACCCCGAATATCACGGAAAATACCAATAATACAGCCACAAAAAGCAGTATGTACAAAGTCCTTGTCTCCTGATCTCTTAACAGTTGCTGCTGTACTTCGAGCGAATGTCTATCATATTCTTTGTGGATTTTGCCGGATAGATATTGGAAATTTTCATTTAAATTTCCGTCCACTTTTAGGAGTTGCCTTGTGTAATATAATTCGTTTTTCACATCCATCTTGCTCTGTTCGTTTTTCAAAAGATATTCGAAAGCTGGTCGGACTTCGGGCAGAACAAATTGGTGTCTGTTGAAAATTGAATCTACTTTTTTGAAAGATTCTAAAGCCAGATGCTTTTGATTTTCTTTATCAAACAGAAGACCTTGATAAAAATGGATGATAGAAATATTGATGAAATCGTTGTGCGAAATTAATACCGGAAGTGCTTTTTCAAAATAATTTCCTGCTGATTGATAATTACCCCGATGCAGCTCTGATATGCCTTTGGACTTATAAAATAAACTTTTTTGTAATGTGTTGCCTGCATCTTTTTCTATATATAGTGCTTTTGTGAGATAGGTATCGGCTTCTTGGAATTGATCCAGTTTCTGAAAGCATACTATGATCTGGTGCAGGCTATTCAGATAATCTTTTGAGTAAGATTCCGACTTCTTATGATCATTACCAAAGAAAGCCAGACATTTTTTGAATAGGAGCAGAGCTTCTTCATTATAACCCAGATAAGCTTTCATCTCAGCGATATGATAGAGATTTTGATGAGTCAAGACTTTATTATTTGAACTTTCTAAATATCTGTAAGCCAGCAAATATTCGTTTAGTGCTTTTTTGAATTGTCTGAAATGATTATAATAAATAACACCTTTCCTGAGATAAGCACTGCCGATCGTATCCTTGTTTTTGGAAATTAATGCATTCTTAATGGCTTCATTGGCATAATTCAATTTTTGATTTCTGTCAGAGGTGAAAAAGATAGCATCATCATATCCCTGAGCCATCTTTTCGTAATTTTTTTCTTTTATGGCTTTAGCAATAAAAGCATCCAGACCATTGTCAAAAGCTGCAGTGTTATTTTCCTGCAGAGAGATATATTGTTGTCTCAAAGCATTATAATCCTTTTCCGGAACAGCTTTTTCCCAAACCAAACCTAGCACCAGAAAAGAAAAGAAAATTAGAAACTTGTTGAATAATTTCATCTCTAAAAGTTATTACACACAAAAATAAACTATTTTTCGAAGGAAGTTCAGATGATAGAGGAAATACGACTGGCAGCTATTCTACAAATTGAAAGATCAGGACCTTAGAGTGGTCTTAATTCATCAATTGGGACGTCAAATGTTTCAGTGATTTGATACCGGAAGCTATTTTTGGCAAAAATTATTGTTAGTATGAAAAGCATTATTATGCTTCTTTGCCTGTTTTCGATTGGTATTACTGCTCAGACCCGTTTCAGCATTTCAGGTGAGATCGTGGATCAGAAAAATCAAAGACTTGAGTTGTCTGAAGTTAATTTATTCGATAATCAAAATCATTTGATCAAGACCACTGTTTCGCAATACGGTACATTTGAATTCAAAGATGTTGATGTCAATAGTTATTACATCCAGATCATTAGCCATTCCAGGATACAGAATGAGCCGATCTTTACTTTAAACTCAGATTACAGGACCAAAATCATTTTCAATTCTGATGTGACTGAGCTGGAAGAACTGAAGATCATTAAAAACAGAAATAATGTAAAAGTTCAGAATGGCAATCTAAACATCGATATTACCAATTCAGCCCTGAGCAAAGTGGCAAATTCTACAGATCTGTTATCCAGGCTTCCTTTTGTAAGAATTGATTCCAATGGTGAAGGTCTCTCATTTGTTGGCAAAGGCGTTCCCTTATTATATATCGATAATCAGAGAGTTGATTTTTCCGTCGTAAGTTCGCTTTCCGTAGATGATATCAAGTCAGTAGAACTGATCCGAAATCCATCGATCAAATATGAAGCTGAAGGCAAAGCTGTTATAAAGATCAACCTTAAAAAAAGCAAAAAAGATGGCCAGAAATTAACTTTGACAGAAACAGCGATGTTTCAAAAGAAATACAGCAATTATCTCTCAGCCAATTACCAGGCAAAGAAAAATAAATCTGAATGGAAACTAAATGCTTCCTATAACCAGATCAATCATTGGGAGAGCAACGGCTTTGATTATAAGGTCGATACAAAAGCAATTGCCTCAGACTATGTGATAAAATCCATCACCAAGCGTCCACAGTTGATCTTTGGAGCCAATTTCTATCAGGAATTAGACAATGACGGAGATTATATTTCTATGGCTCTCAACAGCAATATGCGACCGGATAAAGGCGATAATAATACGATTACAAATTATACCGAGGATATGATACGTTCCAATGTACAGACGATGAACAGGCAGGACAGGAATCGAACAACGATCAATGCGATGTTTAATTTCAATAAAAATCTTCCAAAATTAAATGCCAGTATTTTCACGGGTTTCCAGTATAAAAGAGAGAGCGACAATGTCAAATATGATTTTTATGATAACAGGGATTTTTCAGGTTTTGAATTCAGCCAGTTTCGGCATCAGCTTTATTCAGGGAATGTCTATTCCGGACGAATGGATATAGAAAAGAAATTTTCAGATCTTTTGAAACTGGAACTTGGAGGCAGCTATAACAGCGCCGAAACATCGACAGATAATACCACCCGGTTTCCCAATAACGAGGAGTTGGGACATTTGGAATATCACTTTCAAGAATCGAATACGGCAACTTATGTTAATCTGGATATCATTTTGAAAAAAATTGCTCTGAAGGGTGGTGTCAGAATGGAAAATACCATTGCCAAGGGAAAAAATAAATTTACAGAGACGGGTAACATAATGCGAGACTATACTGATTGGTTTCCGTCCGCTCAGCTGAGTTTTGAACCTAATGAGAATTTTAGCTATAGCCTGGATTATCGGAGAAGTATTACAAGACCCAGTTATGGTAATCTTTCGTCAGGAGGATTGTACGGAAGCCCTTACATCGAGTACAGAGGAAATCCATTCTTGCTACCATCATACTCCAATACACTGTCACTGAATGCCAAATTGAAAAAATGGTCATTAACCGCTTCTCTTTATGAAGACAAAAATCCTATGGGGTACACGTTGGTATTTGACGAAGAAAAAAATATATCAACATTTACAATTGTTAATTTCGACAGGGCAGTTGGAGGTAATCTGGGTGTTGACTATGAACTGGTCTATAAAAAGTGGACATCTCAGAACAATCTTAGCCTTAACATTGACAAGATCGAAGATGCTATGGCGATCTCCGGAAAAGTCACGCCTTACATTTATTTCTCCACCAACAACAGTTATAGCTTCAGGAAAAATATCAGCTTTTTACTTGATGCTTCATACATCGCCAAACGCACGCAGGGTATTTTTGATTACAATGCAATGTGTCTGGTAAACCTGGGATTGAATGCGAGTTTTGGCCGACTTGATATTACTGCAAGGTATAACGATATTTTCAAACAAATGGACTACATTCAAAAATTGACTTATAAAAAAATAGCTTCTACAGGTATTTTTTATGGTAATACACCTACAGTATCTTTGACTTTAAAATACAACCTAGGCAATATCGGTAAATCCAATTACAAAGAAAAGACAGTCAATGAAAGTGCTGACCGGTTATAAATAATGAATGGCTAAGTTTCCTTCACTTCGTTTAAACTGCCACAGTTTGATTTAAATATTGTTTAGGATTAGAGAACTGTAAAATAGCAACATCATATTTTACAGTTTTTTTAATAATTTCTATTTGATATTAAAAAATTCAATTTTTCTACAGAATTAGATTGCAATATTGCACGCTTCTAAAATTGATACATTTTTAATATAAATTGCCATTTATGAACAGAATAATTATTCTCACTTTATTAGGTGCTGTTATTTTTTCAAAAGCACAAACCAAAATTTTATTTGATGCCACAAAAGCGGAAATGGCGGGAAATGGAGATTGGGTAATCGATGCGGATTCACATAACCTTAAAGCAAATTCTAACGGAACTGTTACTACAGGCGGATCGGATTCTAATCCCCAAAGGATACCAACTCCGGCACAAAGCGGTGTAACGGTTAATACAGCGGAAACCTATTGGACCGGTGCTTTAAGTGCATGGGCAATAGATTTGGTGAAAAGAGGATATATTGTAGAAACGCTTCCTTATAATGGTAAAATTACTTATGGAGATTCTTCAAATGTACATGATTTGTCCAATTACAAAGTTTACATCATTGATGAGCCTAATCTGAAGTTTACAACAGCTGAAGCTAATGCCCTTGTTAATTTTGTGAACAACGGTGGTGGGCTGTTTATGATCAGTGATCACGATATAAGTGATAGAAATGGTGACGGGTGGGATTCTCCCGGAGTTTGGAATGATATCCTAAGCAATAATACAGTACAACCTAACCCTTTCGGGATCACTTTTGATTTGCAGAATATTTCGCAAACGA